>JAABUK010011513.1_pt1 | contig 11506 bp, 17 predicted proteins | sample 5559141 | NCBI WGS metagenome assembly JAABUK01 (sample SAMN10711869, study PRJNA513367) | rock metagenome | isolation source: Antarctica rocks | place: Antarctica: Victoria Land, Pudding Butte nord | collected 2016-01-03 | reverse complement strand
TACATGCCGCTGTATACGGTATTGCTGACATCTGGGCTTTCACGAATTGGAGTTTTACCCTGGGCACAAGCGAGGACAGGTGACATTCTTGGATATTGTACAACATGTGTCAAACTTTACACACACAAAACTTAGACCTTTTGCAGTTATTGTCTGTTGACTCCCCTGATGAGTCCCAATTACAGAAAATGTATATTGATTGAAGAATCAGCCACAGCTCTTTGATCAACTAGCCAGCGCTGCTCCAGCATTATTGCTGAGCTGCCCACTCTTCGAAGAGTGTTGGTGAATTCACCCACAGCAACTATGAATATTACTTCCTGCTCAGATTGCAGCTCAGTGGTTGCAAAGCAAAGTTGGAGCACATAGTACCAGGTATCCATTCTAGACTGCAATCCAGCTACAAAGTTGAAAGCTTTGGTCCTTGCAAAGAGGCAGTGAACTTCATGTGAGTCAATGAGACTGTTTGGCTGTGGCAGGACAAGCAGGTGCACCAGCTCAACATCAGCAAAAACAAGCAGTTGAAGCAAAGCAGTTGAAACAAAAATGAAAGAAAAGACCTACTAGATCTGCAGGAAGGTAAAAGCTCAAGTTGCCATGCATAGATTGCATGCAAAGAAACCCTGACACAAATCCTAGCAGGTCCTGGAGCAAACTCCTGGAGCAAACTCCTGGAGCAAACTCCTGGAGCAAACTCCTGGAGCAAACTAGTAGCAAATATCAAGTCTCTCTCAGTGCAGTTGGGACATGTACTGGTATGCCTGCTGAGCATTGTTGCAGCAGAGTCCCATCTTGAGGCGCATCACTAGCTCAAAATGGCACAGCTGATCGCTACTGATGTTCACGAGCGTACTGTACACCAGTATACACTGTGACTATCAGTCTTCAGTTGTAAGATTCATCCCGACAATTTGTGTCACTATGAGTAGTAGCATTACATTGCAAGGAACTACCACAGTACAGCACATGCATAATGGACGGTCCACATGTCTGGTGATTCCGGAGTGCCCTGAGGCTGAGCAGAACGGTGGAATCATCAAAACCTATGTCTGAATCCAGTACTATCAACAATGCTGCTTCAGAGTCCTGCCAGGCTCAAAACCCGCTTACTTCAATGTTCAAAGAACATGTGTCGCATGGTAGCAGGACACTGCCTCTTATGATATCAGTGCTGTCATCTAGTAAGTAGACCCCACCACATCTGCAGGGGTACTCCCACAGCATGTCAGGGTCTGCTGGATCACCTGTAAATTCTGCTTCCTCCATATCGTTGAATCGAATTGTCTGAGAAGAAAAGACATGCTGCTGAGCTGCTTCAAGAGCCAGCTGCTGATCATATGCTGCGCGCAGTATTGGGTCATTCAACACCTGAAACAAGACAGTTTCGCTTCACATGGGGCGTTACTTCTCATGGTGCTATATTGCATTGCTGCGCCAGCGCATTGTCAAAGGCAGTATCAAAGATTGTCTTCACCTATCAAGCATTGAGCACAACCATACAGTGTGTGTCATTGTGTTACTGTGACCCAGCCAATCTTGTGCCCTGCTGTGCAATGCTGACAGTGCATTAAATTGCTGCCTACAAGTCAGCACAGCACAGCACAGAAACAGAGCTGTCATGAGCAGCAGCTGCGCAGCTGCATGAAGTAGTTACCTGCCAAGCTCTTTGTACCTCCTGGTACTTTGCTGTGTCAGCAGGGGCTCCATGAGCTGCTGACTTGTCTGGGTGCAGCCTGAGGACAGCCTGTCTGTATGCTGCTTTGATCTCTTGCTCAGATGCCGCAGGCAACACATCAAGGATCTGGTAGAATGTTGGAGGCATGCACTATTGGTGTTTGCCAAAGCCAGAAAAGGAAACACGTGTCTGTGTCTGCACAAGGCAAGGACAACAGGGTCAGCCATGTAGCAAGTAGATAGCAGTTTCAGATCCAACAGTGGCTTGCGACAAGAGGTAGGCGAACCGACACAAGACTGTACCTGAGGCTGCTGTGTGTCTTCGCTAAGCTCAGGAAACTTCTGCTTGAACTCAGGCTTTTTCTGGAGCGACCACATACTGACCTACTTGCAGCAGCGTACGTTTAGCATTTGGTTCTTAACCTATCTGATGTTACGTGAGATCTACATACAGTGCAGACGCATGTGGCGCAAACTTGCTGCAAGATCACTACCTGAAGACCAACAGCCCACAAGATGATGGCTCCACTGGCGTATACTTTCCATGTGGGACGAGGTACTGACATGCCTCGGCTGCGAGACGATTCAGCCGTTGTGTTAGCGCCTGCTGATCATACAGTGCAGCGGTCAAGTCGACAGAAAGAATGGCATGACTGATCATTACATAAGTCCTGCATGACTTGCAGCACTAGGCACTGACAGGGACCACAGGACAACACAACACTTTCTTTAAAGTCAGGCTCATTTGTTAGGAAAAGTGGTACCAGAAAACGGGAGTTGCAGCAATCTATGCAAACACAGCCTGTTTCTCTCTTCTATGCTGCAGATCGCTGGAATCGCCGTTTTGCTCAAGTATCTGCCTGACTTCTGTCCCATCCAGCTGCTGATCTGGAGCACTGATCAGACGATCTATCAGCATGTCAAGAGCAGCTCTGTTGCGATTTAGCATAGCCTTAACACTTGCATAAGCCTCATCTAGCATGAGTTGCATGTGCTGATCAACAGCTAGATGTGTGTCATATGTGATCTGCAAGCACAGCAGCAGTGTTGGTATCTGTACTAGTCACAGATGGCACACACTATCTTGTGACATGTATAGAGCACACAACATTGCTTGTACAGCTGGCAACTGCCCATGCAATGTCACTGTAGGAACCTGAACAAAGCTTTGCGTACGCCTTGGCTCACCCTGTTTGATACAATCTGTTTCAGGGATTTGCCACCCCTGCGGAAGGGAGTGGAAATGGTCCTGGGCCCAATAATTGGATTGTCAGTCATGGCTGATGCAACTGTTAGCTTTTGCACAATGCGCCGCGCTAGAACCAAGCGACGCTGGTTGATGGTGCTCATTTCATCCTGACCATATACTAACTCCTCAGCAGCCCGACCTGCACACGTAATTGATTAGCCTGCAGACGTCTCTGACTGGATGTGGACTTTGACAATACAGCAGTGTTGCTCAACACATACCCTGCCTGACAGCAAGCTTGATAACCCATGCTAAGCAGCTACGAGACAAGAAAAGGGTTTCACCAGAACCCACGAAAACTGCATGCAAACCTAGTTTGAGACGGTACCAAGCTTGACTGTGAGTCAGCAGGGTGATGCTATATTCAAATGCCTGCTGATGAGTGGCTGCGGCAAACAAGTGTGTACATTGAGCAGCCAAACAGCGCATCGACAATACTTGATTTGCAGAGCTACCATGCATAGAAACACCTGCTGAGTTCACTGTGTCTGCTCACTTTGCTTCATCACAAACCTCAGCAACAGACACAAACATTCCTGCATACACATCATGCAGCAGCAGTATGCAGTGAGCAGTGCATTGTCAGAATCCGGCAACTGCAGGGCAGTGCGCATACCAGCCAAGGCAGTCAGCAGCTGCTCCTCCAGGTACTGACGAGTAAACTGCTTAGTAAGCTCCCGCTGCTCATTCACCCTCAGAACGGTCTGGCCCAGAGGGTACTTCTCCCTGGGCTTGATAGTCACATGGATGACAGGCTCAATAGCTGGCAGTATTGTGCATACCAGTGCTGTTGCTGCCTCTTGCACTGCTAGCCGCTTCTGCCTGGCTGCACTGTAGGGCGACCTGTCAGGGCCTAGCCTGTCGTACTGTAAAGCCTGCAGTCATGGAAAGTCAGGTTGAGTGCCAGGCATTCGATTAGTAAACTCCATCCCTGTAAGCACACCTAGCGTATAGTCAGGGAGAACCTTGTGCCCTAGCACAGAGGTGTTGAAAACACACTCCGTCCTGTAATATATTATCAACATCCCTGTGCTAGGGCACAAGGTTGTCCCTGACTATACGCTAGGTGTGCTATGCTAGGCAATCCAGAATAGAGGCGTCCAGAGAAGTTGCATAGACTCCAGGCCTACCGCTCACACTAGCTGAGTAGCAACGCAATGCATTACAGCCATGCAATGACAATCACACTCACTGCATGTGATGAATATTTTGGATCCTTGTGATTATGAAGCCGCTGATGGCCCCCAATCATGCAAACACCTTCTGCACATTGAATGAGATTCTGATGGCCCCCAACCATGCAAGCACCCTCTGCACATGGAGTAAATTTCTGCAGTGGCTTACGTCTGTCAGGTCTTGATAACAGATCTGGTCTCTGCCATCTCTCTCAACACGCATGGCTGCTAGGTTGACCAGGTTAGCGATGGCGGCCCCACTGTACTTCTGAGTGTCAAAGGCAAGCTCACGCAGGTTCTTTTCTGTGACATCCTCTGCCACTGCCTCACCCCTCTTGCTGAGATGGGTCTGCATGGCAAATGTGGATTTAGGCATGAGCTGATCATTGTCATGGCAAACGTGTGTAGCTTCTGCCCGAATAATGATTATGAAAGAAGGTTCATGTGAGCAATCTTTCTGCTGGCAAACAGAATATGTTCTTCAGCAGAAACATTCAGCCTGATTGCAACGGCAAAGCAGGAGGAGACAAGTTGACCAGTTGATTGGTGCATGCTTGCTTTGATTGACAAGACAGCACTTTTGACAAACTTCGGTGGCCCCCTTGAGTGGCTCAACATTGTGTGACAGGGTTTGTTGCTGTTGCTAATCATCTAAAAACCCTCTATTGCGCCGGCAGCTGCATACAACACAGTCTCTCAATTACAGTTGTCAGGCATGCCTCTCTTGTGTCATGCTGACTTGCCTGAAAGGTCTCCACTCTGCCCATCAGATCTGGCAAACCCACTTGGATGATCCTGTCAAATCTGCCAGGTCTGATCAACGCTGGGTCCAGCACATCCTTCCTGTTGGTAGCAGCCATGACAATGACACCCACGCCGTCACCAAAGCCATCCATTTCAGACAGCATCTGGTTCAGTGTCTGGTCACGCTCATCATTGCCCTGTGCACCTCCTCGGATTCTGCCCACTGCATCAATCTCGTCTATGAAGATGATGGCTGGCGCAACGCCTCGTGCCTGCATGCAAGAGCCTGATCAAGCAAGTAGAAACCTGCAGAGCCTGTCTTGGGTAGATATTGGCATGTGAAATACGCCACCATACGTTGATTTGAGCAAGTCCATGACTCAGCTGCCCAGCTGTACCCCTGAGACAAACAGTTGAAATGCAACAGACAATCACTAGCTGACCATAAATACCAAATTTGCTCTCAACTATATTGTATGACGCTGTATGGCAAGCAGAAGTTGTCAAGACACGACAAAGCATGTGCGTGCATAGCAAACGTGTGGCTGACCATACCAAATGGGGTCCAGATAACCAGCTCAATGCCACACAAATAGAGAACTGATACATCATGAGCAGGCCTGCTTGAGCCAACAGGTAATGTGTGGTCAGAGTAGTGTACAGCCTGGATGCGACATAGCCCACAATCACGCCCCTGCACTCACCTGCTTGAACAGATCTCGCACTCTGGAAGCTCCCACACCAACAAACATCTCCACAAACTCAGAAGCATTGATGGACAGGAAATTGACCCCAGCTTCGCCAGCAACTGCCCTGGCTAGCAGGGTCTTGCCAGTCCCGGGGGGACCGCACAGTAGCACCCCCTTGGGGATGCGAGCACCTGACTTTTTGAAACGTTGGGGCTTCAAGAAGAAGTCCACCACCTCCATCAGCTCATTCTGCATGCAGCATAGATGTCCTGAGGGCACTGATATCATCACACTAATTGCTGTGCTGTAGACCAGCAACACACATCAATTTGACACGAATGTGGGCTCAACACACAAACAGGCCAGAGTTCCAGGACAGCTGGGTGACATAGAACCACAACATACTAGTGCTAGGAAAGAAAACAAAAGACTATGCCTTTTGGCGTCAATTCAATGAGAAGCCCAATATTATACCGGGCTGCCCAGGGTTATTTTAGTGCTACGTAGGATAAGTGCAATGCTGAGAGCATGCTGAGAGCATGCTAGACAGAGGCTGCATCCAACAAGGCCTACCTTGGCTTCGCCAATGCCAGCAACATCATCAAAGAAGACATCATCGTTCTCAGCAATGTACTGCAGCTTCACTCCCTTCATCTGCCGCTGCAGCCGCCGCATCTCTGCCAGGCGCAGCGCTTCTGCTTCTGGGTCTATCACACGTTTCACCTGCATAGTTGCAACAACATGACATCACAGTACAGAAAGACGCTTGCCCTCGCCAACAACAGAAGAACTGCAGTGCTCCACTAACACCTAGTCTGCAGGCGCGCTGTGCAATCAAACGTTCACAGGACTTGAGCAAACAGCCACAGGAGGTGAGACTTATGCACTTATTCCTTGTATGATACAGTGATTGCTTTGATATTGATGCTGGCCCACACAGCACTGCAAACATCAGCAGAGCAGCTGGTAGAGCAGATGTTGCACATAGAGTGACCCTTGGTAAAAGTGTGGCATCACAAGCCTCATGCAAGACAGGATACCTTGACATTGCCAGCCTTGAGGAAGTCTTGAGCTTTCTCCATGTCATTTGCTTCGCCATCTAGGTTTGCCTGCTCTCTTCTCTTGTCTCGTATCCGCTGTGCCTGCTCTGCAGCCTGCACCACATCAGAGTCTTCATCTGACATACTGCTGAACATGCCCACTGACCTGGTAGATTGCGCTTGTACTCATTTGGCTTTTCTGGTATGTGCTGGAGCGTCATGCTAGCACATGAAACGAGCTTGACCGCCAGAGAGGAGCAGTAGAAGACAAAATAGAAATGCTGCAAGGCAAGACCAAGGGCTGATTGAGTTAAGCATCAGATGAGCATCCAGCGCTCAGATCTTGTCACTCAGCACATTTATGCTGTCTACAGCCTCTGGAGTTTTAGCTCGATTCCTGTGCTGGACTGGCATGAGCTCAATGCACATCAGAACTATGGCAGATTATTGCGCTTGTATCAAGTGCCTGCAACATGAGCTCTGGTATTGACCAGCAATCCCAGGTCTAGACAGACCAGCAAATACACAGGCAGGTGAAGTTGACAACCTCAGTGTTGACAGCATAGAAAGGGTCATCCTCTTCAGCTGCTCGCTTCCTGTCAGCCTTCTCGATCTGCCTGATCAGGTAGTCCCTGTCATAAGACATGCCTCGCCTCTTCATGTCTGTCTCTATCTGCTCTAGTGAAAGCCCCCTGGCTGCCAGTCGAGCAGGTTCCATCAGGGCCTCATCTGCCTTTCGCTGGGCCTTCTCCTGCCGGACCTTTTCAGCATCCATGGCACGCATCTTCTCACGGTCCTCCTTGTCACCCTATGGAAGCCAGCTGATCAGCTGAGTGACCATGCAAGATTCTGATGAGAGCAACGCGGTTGTTTCTGTCCACTGTTAATCAACAAATGCCAGTGGACACCCAACTGTCAGAAGAAGTGAGTATACAACAAACACAGTGTGGGTTGATGTGAAGCTCATACAGCCTCTTGAGCAACTGCATGCATGCTTTTCTGCAGGGTTGGAAGCAGAGCTGCAGTCAAGGTTACTGTCAGCAGAAAGATTTGTGCAAGTTGTTGGCAGTGTTCTGCTCAAGGAACTGGAGTGACTACTGCTGGTGAGCAGACACCACATTGCCGAAGATCGCCTTGAAACTGCTGTAATAGCAAAAGGTGGTCGAGATCTCTGCCAATCACACAAGTGCCTCAGAGTTGTTTTATTGGAGTCTCAAGTTAGGCTCAGATTACCTTCCACTTGGCTGCAAGCTGTGTAGCAAAGTACACGATAGCAATGGCTACCAGGGGAATCACTCTGTTGATGATCTTCTGCTGGTTCTTGTCCCACAGCCGCTGAACAGTGAAGGTGCTAGCAGCTGGCTCAGCAGGCAACCTGATTGCAGCCACGCCGTGGTTCTCCATGGCGTATGGGACACGATAGTCAAAGCTGGGAACATAGCTCTGTGCCAGTGTGCCATCTCTGTAGACTACTAGACAAGGACCTTCCAGCTCAATCACATCATCTTGAGCACAGAAGAACTTCAGCTCTTTTACTTTCTCTGTGCGTATCTCTCTGAGCAGGTCTCCATAGCTGAGGTACTTTGTGACTACTGGGAGCCCAAATTTGGGCTCATATCGATATTGCTTAGGTTCACTTGGTGCTAGTGCTTCTTGTTGAGGAAGTTGTGTTCCAGCAGCATCAGCAACTTCTGCCGTCTGATTGTTGCCAGTAGCCTGATGGAAACATTCGAGAATTAGATGCTAGAGGTGATACTGCCATGTCATACACTAGATATGATACTGCTGAGAAAACTACACTGGAGACTGGACAGATCCTTACCTGACAACAGTAGGGAGATGTGTGCTTACGCAAGTCGGAGCTTCTGTGGCTACACCCTGTGTTTAGACTTCTACAACACGACGTTGATCCCTGCAGCAAGGTGAGGCACTGCAGTGCCGGTGACAAAAGCAGCAGGGGAATAGCACTTGTGGGCCTACTTTTTGGAGCAGGGGTTTGCGTGCAAGCCAAGGATTGCGCTTATGAACGTCAGCCGTGGGAGTATGATGTGGTTGTGCTGAAACGGCTGGCATGTGTGTGCACACCGGGGCTGACGGAGATAGCATGATCACGCAGAATGGCGCAGTCGCCCGGCAACATCGATCGTCATTGCAAGCATGATTTCCGCAGAGCACCACATACGACTAGTCATCGGCTGATTTACCCTGCTGAGGACAGGGCCGAGGCTGTACGATACGACATGCTTTGCGCGAGCAGGATGTGAATTCTCCTGAAATGGCCGACCCTAGCGCAGGGTCAACACACTGATCAATCGAAATCTCACAGAGAAAGCATTGTCCGAGGCTTGTGCTTAGATTGTCCAGTACAACTATCAATAAATAAATCATGACCAAACAGTGATGTGCAAAGCCTAAGCTACAAGCCAGAAGGTATGGACGCATTCCAAACATCAATGCTTGCTCACAAAACACCCTAGGGCCTGGTCTGGTCTAAGGTGTTACTACACACAGTAGCTATTTGTGGCCTCTTGTCAATTTTGTAACTTGTGTGAGTGACTGTATATATTACATGTTCGTCCTACAGCCTTCTTGGCAAAATGACCTATTCATTACTGTTCAATGTCTGAATCAGGGTCAGAGCTCATGTCAGAGTCACTATTCCAGCCCCCCATCAGCAGGCCCTCATCACGACTGTCACATTGAATGCTGTCGACCTGAAAATGCTGCATGTTTGCACCCTTCAGCAATGTCCTCAGGTGGATGTCAAGCTCATCTACAGCATCACACCATCGACCAGCATGGATGAACTCCAGTTGCAGGGACTGAAGGGACGCAAGGGCTGACAGTTTGTTCACATCTTCAGGTCTGAAATGTAAATCTGAACTGAAGCCCTGAAAGTGTAGCTTTGTAAGGCAGGAAAGCAAAGCAATCGCCTGAAAGTCCTTGGCATCCAAAAAGGCATCACCATTGACAGAAAGACTATTCAGATGCGGCAATTCTGCAAGGTCTGACCAGACTGCTATATGACTGCCTGACTGGTGAACAGAGGGGGTGCCATGCATAAGGCCTATGGTGAGGGCTTTAAGTGCGGTCAACACTGTCAAATCTGATACCTGACAATACCGGACAAGATGGCAGTCTAAGCTCCTGAGATTTGTCAGTGTGACAAGACTTGCAGGAAAATCGACAGTGGGCCTCCCAAACAAGATCAGAAGCCTGAGGCTTACTGCTGCAGCTTGTAGGTGTTTCAGCTTCACCAAAGTGCTCAAGCCATCCTCCATATGGCCAACACCTAGTGAGGTCAGCTGAGACAGCTGAGACAGGTGTTGAATGCCTATGTCAGTAGATGACCCTAGCAAAGTGAAGCCTTGAAGGTTGTTCAGGCAGCTGATGGGCTGCAAGAAGCATTTGGCGCCATCACAATCTGGCTCTGCAGAGCTCAACTCGTGTAGATCCAGCTTGAGAGACCTCAGACCCGTCAAGCAGGAGAAGGGTGAGCCATGCTGTGACGTCTTCCTTGCAAATGCCCTGTCTTGTGGCTCTGCTGCCTCACCTCGATAGTTCTCAGATAGATGTAGATGTTGTAGGTGCACCAGGTGTCCAATACTCTGCAAGTCCGACCAGGAGACGTGGTGGAGGTCCAGCTGAAGGGTGCTTAGCGCAGTGAAAATCTGAAAGACTGGCACTAGGCTTGCATGGAAGCTTCTCAAAGAGAGAGTGGTAATGCCGTTGCCTGTTCAAGCATGCATCGTTACATGTCGCGAAAGTGTACACTTTGTTGCAAGACCTGAGAGCTTTTACAGGGAAAGATGCCTACCTGCGCCCTTGTACCAGGCCTTGCAAACCAGCTGTATCTTGACTAGGAATGGCAGTACCCATGTTCTCCCCAAACGTATTCGCTGCTCGTAGATTCGTCGAGCAGTATCAGTCGCACAGAAGTTTCCACCATATTCATACTGACCAGTCACACCGGCTGAGTGGAAGCCTGCTATCAGCTCTGCAGGTAAAGACGCCCAGCGCGAGACTGCAACATGTCAAAGTATTGTAGAGGTATACGCCAAAGCGCAGGCCAACACTATGACCACAGGTCTGCTTACCCGTCTTGCTCCGTGTCACGTATCGTTGCTGCAGCATCATGATGGCGATGCTGATTCGCCGCCAGCAACGCAGGAAAGGCTAAGTGAGATGGCGTCAAGGTTACGTTCTTGGGCAGCATGTTAACAAGGTCACTCAAATGGTGCTTTCAAAATTTGAGTTGCGACCGTACCTCTTCTTTCCGGCTTATTAGGGATCCCATCTAGGGCTTCCTTTTGTAAGCAATCTGCCTGGCACATCATGCAGACCCAAGCAAATGCAGTTGCGGCAATCCACACTACCATGACTCCATGACATATGCTTTGAGCTGGTGTTCTGGCCTCCTTCACCTGCATGCCAACATTCAGCTTCAGCACCTCCGCAGTCAATGAGGTGCACTACAGACAAATATCAAGTCAGGCCACTGTGTTGTTGTAACACACTGTTGCAACGCTGTACAAATAGAAGAGAACCACTATAAGCTACTCAGCATGACACAAGGTTCTTCACTGAGCAGTCTTGCATTTGCCATTGTGACAATTGTGCAGCAGCATTCGACTGCTCAGAGCATACCTATTGCACAGTACCATGATGTGCCTGCAAAATGGCTGAAAGCTGATGCCCAGAAGTTGCCCTTTGGGTGAGCATGCATGTGAAACAGGCCCTGTTGCAATGCGCGTCAGCCTGCAGGGGGACAGCACTAAAGTTGTGGGGCACAGACCACATGTTGCCAGCCTGTGGGTGCATCTGCCTTCTGAGACGCTTCTGCTGGCTCAACCAGTGATTTCCTCCTGTTGGTCATGCATCTGCACCTTGGTCAGCAATGACAGATCTGACAGCTGCATGGACCTGCCAGCCATG
>JAABUK010011511.1_pt1 | contig 11508 bp, 16 predicted proteins | sample 5559141 | NCBI WGS metagenome assembly JAABUK01 (sample SAMN10711869, study PRJNA513367) | rock metagenome | isolation source: Antarctica rocks | place: Antarctica: Victoria Land, Pudding Butte nord | collected 2016-01-03 | reverse complement strand
CTGACATGGCACTTGGTTGCAGGCTTCCAAGCAGCGTGGCGACAAGCAAGAGGAGGCAGAACTGCAACAGCAGGACCCAGACACCATTGCAGAGGTGACCCTCATCCATCACAAGCCAATGCATGCTATGTCCACATTCCTGGAGGCAGCACACCTTGCACCTCTCTATGTCCATTCTTTACTCCTCCAAAGCTTCAGACTGCAACAGCGGTCTGTCAATACTGTGATGAACATGACCTGATAACTAACATGTTCGCCTTGCTAATTGCAGGACTGGGAGAATGAGGTTCCACTGCCCCCTGGATTGCAGAATGACAATGAAGCCAACACCAGGTAACATCTTTTGCACACGCACGCAAAGCCGAGCCAGCTGGTCCAAGATGATAGCATTGCTTGGTGCTGTTGCAGCCACTTGTAGCCTCAGTCCCACGCTTCTTACAGCTGAAGATCTCTGCATTCCATGCTTGTCTTGCTGTCCCTCAGCACTCCATACGCATTCTGCCTTGCAAATCCCACATGCTGCCTGTACTGACCCTGCATCCTTGTTGTCACAAAGTGGCGCTTGACTGTTTTCATCACTTGCAGGTCGCCCTCTCCTGCCCTGTCTGCCCCTGTAAAGGAGGATGACTACCGGCGAGCAATGTCGGGCGCTTACCAGGAGGAGGACTGGAGCACAGTGGACAAGAAGAAGGATCGCAAGGTCAAAGCAGTGACCAAGCCGGGAGAGGCCACAGCTGCAGCTGCAGCTGCCATTCCCTCTGCATGGGAGGCAGATGAAGATGGCTGGGAAGACGCCGGCCCTCTTCTAGACTCCACGCCTGAGGTTTCAGCAGCGGTCGCTACAGCTGATGCACCCGCCAGCTCAAGTGACCAGAATGAGCAGGAGGCCGCAACATCTACTGGACGCAGTGACTCTGACGTGCAGTGTGACAAGTGTGGCAAGTGGGGTCACCCTGCCACTAGGTGCACTGAAGAGTTCTGTGACCGATGTCAGCAGAAGGGGCACAGCATCAAACACTGCAAGCAGCGGCACCAGCGAGACAGCGCCAGGGCTGTGTCAGAGCAGGAGAGATCACGTGAGGCACAGGCTGTGTCAGATCAGCAGCGGCTGGCAAACACTGCGTGCCACAGGTGTGGGCAGTACGGGCATCGCATCAGGGACTGCCCCATCCCAGATCCAAGAGGTGCTCCTCAGTGCTTCAACTGCCAACAGTATGGTCACATGGCGGCTGTTTGCCCAAACCCCAGGCCGGTACCCAGGGCTGTCAAGGTCTTGCCCATTCCTGCAAAGACTGCTCCGCTCACTGTGTCAAGGAGGCATGCTGACTCCAAGCGTGACTCCCAGGCAGCCGCCGCCTCTCAGGCTGGCTCTGCAGACCAGGATGAGCTGCGAGGCAAGTCTGGCAGGCGAGGCCCTCGCGAACAGCAGTCTGAGGGCAGCAGCACCACCTTGCCACTCACTAGGTCTTTCAAGTAAGCTTTACAGGAACCGTCCTGCGCTGCTGTTGCTGCATTTTCCTGCCCTGCATCTGGCAAGCAGACCCTAAAGCAGATGGACAGGCGTGCTTGCAGTTTGGTCTGCGAGATACTTCTGTCAAAGAGTCACCAAGCGGCAGCTCTGGTTTTGTGCATGCAAAGCCTTGTCATGAAGGCAGTGAAGGCAGACAGCTGATGCTTGCAAGTGTGTGTATGCAGGCGTGGTCAGCCAGGCAGGCAGGGTCAGCAGGAGCAGGCTGCTGACTTCCCCAGCTTGTCCTCCTCATCCTCCAACCAGCCCTTGCCACCAGGCCCGCACCCCTCGACTGGTGCCTTCACTCAGCCCCCACCTCCTCCCCCTTCTGCTTCTGGCTCTACTTGGGGCCCTTCCCGGCTAGCGAGTCAGCATGACCCTAGGGTCAGCAAGCCAGACCCCAGGTCTGACCGACCCCGCACCCCTGGCTGGGGCCAGGCAGAATCCTTTGTGGACCAGGCTACAGGCCACACCTGGGATGATGATGACGATGCATCATACCTCTCATCATCTCCCCCACCCCAGTCCCCTCACAGAGTGGGTGGCCCCACAGACACCCTCCACCCTGGCTCAGCGTGGGCCCCTCAGTCTGGCAGTGTCAGGCCCAGCTCGGCTCGCAGCCTCGCCCTCACAGACTCGTCTGGTGCCTCCACCTCAGGCCGTGGTCACATGGCTCACATGGGAATGGCCCCAGGCATGCTGCAGCCTGGCATGAGCGCCCCCAACCAGGGCTGGTCTGCTCCTGGTGCCCCTTTTGGCCCTCACTCATCTGACCCTCAGATCCCACACAGGCTCTATGAGCAGCTGGCGTCTCCCAATGACCCTGTTGTCAGTCCAGGCTTTGCACAGCGTGCAGCTCCTGCCAGGTCACATTATGACCCAGCTGGCCCTCTCAGAAATTTCAAAAACCAGGAAACAAATGCCGCACCCGTCATCCAGGGGGCCACGGCATCAGCAGCAGCACCAGCGTCAGCAGAGTTTGACAGTGAGGCCTTTTTGTCTAATTTGCTGAATGAGAACCAGCTGGACAACAGGCCAGTGTCTGACATCTACTCTGCTGCTCCTGTTGGTGGTGCTGGTGCCGACACTGCTCACTGGCCTGGCTTGGGTGACGCTTCACCTCCAGGACCAGGTACAAACAACAGCGGTTTTGCTCTCTGTTATACGCTAACTTTCACGCATATCCTGTCAAGGGTGCAAGCCATTCTAGCCTGTTGTGCTGCATGGGTCTTGAAGCCTATGACAGGCACACATTGGCATGCTTTACATGGGATGTCTGTTGATGCATGCGGCATGAGCGACAATGGCGGGTCATGAAATGTCGTCACTGAATGTACTGCACTGCCCTTGTCCTTTAAACTGACGTCTGCCTCAAGCTGTCAATCCAGTCAGACAGCTTGAGGCAGACACTTGAGTCACCCTGTCAGCCTACAATGCTGCTTGTGCAGCTATCAATCAAAGCTCTGTGTGATCTGACTCCAGATGACATGATGCAGGTGCCATGTCATGGGCCGCAAGGGTGGACATCAATGCAGATGGCTTGCCAGTCTCAGAGCAAGAGGATGATGACGAGGACCTTCAGAAGGCTCTACAGGTCTACACCTCTGCCCCTTGCATTTGTAGATGTTGCTTTCTGGCCCACCCTCAAAGCCTTGAAACAGCCAGTTGTCGACTGCTGATGCAGAAACTTCAGGGCCCAATGTGGATCCTGAGCCAATTGAAGTCAGGTGGCACATTAAGGCTGGGCAGATCTGGCGATGCCCAGCAACACCTGCTGCATGTTGTTGTTCACCATGCTTTCAAGGTCATGCCAAGTATACTGTAACACACTCAGCAAAGATGACCACAAGGCCTTCTTTTAGCAAGCTTGCTGTTTCTGAGCTTTTGTCCGCTCAGCAGCAAAATCCACTCAATTTCTGTAAGCAAAACATGGTGTGTCTTATGCTGCAGGCAAGCCTGGCAGATGACCAGTCTGAGCTGAAGCAGGCAGCCTATGCCAGTGAGCTGATGCGCCAGGGGGCAGAAGCTGGCGCCAATGGTGTCTCAGTAGTGGGCCTGCGCAACGCCACTGGAGAGTACAACTGCTTCCTGAATGTCATCATCCAGTGCCTCTGGCACTGCCATGACTTCCGCAGGCAGGTCATGAAGTGGGAGCCAGCAGCGTATGAGGTCAGTGTCTGCAACCTCATACTATACCAGTTACAACACCAGTGCAAAGCTCCCTCTGATGCCTGCTTTTGATGAGCTGAACAAAGATTGCTGGTACACTATCTCAGCCTTTCAAATCAATGGCTTGCAATGCTTTCTGGAAAAGACAACATGCTGCATGCAGCCTGCGCAGACTTGGAACTGCTTAGTGTTGCAGTGTGCTACGATGACTATGCAGTCATGTGCAGGTGTGACTGTGCTGATGGATGTGCCAGATTGGCCTCCTCAAGCAGCAACAAACAATGCGTGAGTACTGCCTGCAGGACAATGCAGTGGTGACAGCCCTGATTGGCTTGTTCAAGGCCTTTGCTGAGAGGGAGAAGAGCAAGGCTGCCTCCCAGGCCGTGGACCCCACTCAGCTGCGAGTAGCCCTGGGCAATCTGGAGGGTGACAAGTTCAAAGTTGGTGAGGAACCTGAATCCTCCCTACTTGCACAGCGGTGGCTTGAATGCTTGTGCAATCAGCCTAGCTGCTGCCATGTCATGCACAAAGCTCCTAGACGATGTCCATTTCTATACATGTGTGCCAAACTGTATTGCTTGATCCTGTATGTTTGTATGCCCTTGGTCCTGTGGGTCTGTGCACAATGAGTGGCACATGAGGCTCCACCTTGCTCAGACCAGCTGGCTGTCCAATAAGCATGGACCTATGCATACCAGTTTCAATCGCAAGTTTACTAATCAAGGCTTTTCATAGATTTTGAGTGATTGACAGAGGCGCTGACACTCTTGCAAGTAATCAACATCCAGTTTCTCAAACAAGACATGTCACCCTTCAGGGGAGGTTTGCATGAAACAAAAGCAACAGATTTTAGGCATTCTACCAAGAGCAAGTTTACTAAGGAGTGTTTGTGTGTCATTCATGAGGGTTGCCACAAAGCAGGATTTGACGCCATACTTGCTCTGATGTGGTGCAGGTCAGATGGGTGATGCTGCAGAAGTGCTGGGTGCCCTGTATGAGAAGCTGGCAGCTGTTGCAGCCAAGGCTGGCAACCCCACTCTCCTGGACGACAACTTTGGCCTACACGTGAAGGTGCAACCCCTCTTCAGGCTCAGCATGAGACCATCCTGACCTGATGTTTGCCTTCTTTGCTTAGTTTGCGTCTGGCCCAGTGTACTTCACCTGGCTCACATTGGCTTGTCGCACATGAGCAAGTATGCCACGATTTGAATTGGCTGCAACCCAACCAATCAACCAGAAGCTAATGCATGTCAGCTTGTACTTGATGCAGGAGAATGTGCACTGCCACAAGTGTGGTAAGGACACCCATCAGCACAGCTATGTGCAGTACTTCTACAATGTCATGTCCACAAGTATCAGCGTTCAGGGAGTGCTCATGGCTGGTCAACCCCTTGGTGAAGCCCTCAAGGACATAGAAGGCCAGAGCCAGAAGTCCTGTGACACTGACAAGGGTACCATCGCTCCTCCAATGGCGGTACTGTGACCATCGCATGCCTGTATAGTACTGTGTTTCTTGCAGACATGCAGATACCACAAGGAGCCATGCCACTGATGTCTGTCTGGTACTGTGTGGCTGTGCACAAGTTTCCGCTCATCTTGGTCGTCAACATGCAGCTTTTTGTGCTCTGCAGGAGGGTGCAATGTGCCGAACGCTGTGCAGCACATTCTTCTCAGCACGCCGCCTTGTGTGTTCACCATGCAGCTTGCATGGCAGAGTAACAATGAGAGTGCTGATGACATCAGACAAGCAATGGACGGCATGAAACAGGTGCTCTGTCTGACATGTTGAGCATTTCTGTGTATGCAAGCATGCATGACCATCTGTTTTGGAGCTTGTGCTATGCCTGCTGCTATGTAGCCATGTATGCAAGGGACTCTTATGCACTTGTGGGATGCACTGTAGCGCTGCAATCTTGACCGCTTTCTGTTCGAAAGCACTTGCTGGTTTTGCAGGAGCTTGACCTGGGTGATGTGTACCTGCACGTGCCACAGCATAAGCACATCTACCACATACGCAGCATGGTGTGCTACTATGGACAGCATTACTTGGCATTTGTCCTTATGCCAGACAACATCTGGTTTATGTTTGATGATGCCAGCATGCAACGTGTCGGTGACTGGGCTAGTGTCATTGCCAAGTGTGCTGCTGGCCGTACACAGGCCTCTGTTTTGTTTTTCGAGCAAAAGTAGACCACCATAGAAGCACAGACTGTAGATGCACTGCGTGCACTAGTACTAGCTGTGGCAACCTGTCTGCTGTCTCTACGTTCTGCTGCACTGCTTGTGCACGAGTTTGGTAGCATGCCACTGTAGAAATAAAGTCGCATAACACCTTTGTTTTTGTAAAACAGGTACTCTGACTCAGTTGCTTTGACTGCCTGACAGCAGAACTCTTCTTCTGCCAATGCTTTGGTATTCCAAACTCCACAGCACGTTGACCGCGTTGATGCAATCAGGACTGTACGCACGGTACAAAACGTACTGACAAACATACAATTCGACAAATCCTTGCATCTGGCATTGCTCGTCATCAGCTGAAAGCATAGATAGGTTGAGGTCAACATGCATGCCATGCAAACCCTGTGCAAGCTGAGTTGTTCGAGAGCGAAAGTCGGACAGCGGTTAATTGTGTCTTCGGGGAGCAGTCTTTGTCAAATAGAAAACAGACCGTCCTTTTCCGCTGCATCTTCTGCAGGCAACACAGCTGTCCTTACTCCCAGCAAACTAGCAGAACAGTCTCAGAAGTCTTCCACATGGAGCAGCCCACTGCGCGTGCTGGCTGCAACAACTATGGCAGCTGTTGTATGGCTGGTATGCATAGCAGTAGTGTGCATGCATTGCAACCACCCTTTCTGCTATTTGTGCCCAAGGATCTCTGGTGCTTGGCTGCACAACTTGATGATATAGTGCACCTATCTGAAGTACCACTGGATTGGAGCTTGAAGCCTCGGGAGTTCTTCTTTGCTGGGGTCTGCAGGGACCCCCAACAGGGAGAGATGCTCGTGCAGAAGGCATTGGCAGCAAGGTCTCTGAGAAGGTGGCCTCCCTAACATCAAGCAGTAAGGTCAGTTACCATGTCTTGCTCAGCACCAGACTCGGCAGCTGAGCCTGGGTCTGACCCTTCATAAAGCCACTCTGCTCACAGGGGCCTCCGGAATCAGCAGTTGCGCTAGACAAGCTTCCACCCTTGCCTTTTGCGCCAGATGCCTTGGAGCCATTCATTGACACAGCCACGATGCAGATCCACCATGACAAGCACCACCAGACCTACATCACAAAACTGCAGACAGCCATCAGTCAGGCGCCAACTCTCAAAGGCAAAAGCTTGGTGAGCTCTCAAAAGCTTGAGCATCTCTGCAAAGCAGCCTTAGGTGAAAACACAATAGAAGGCACTCACAGGGGCAAATCATGGCTGTGTTTGCCATCTGTCTGGTGTCTATCCACTCGGCTGCATATTTGGGCCTGACTGCAACTGACAGGATTGCATGCATGCAGGATGACCTGAACAAAGCTGTTGGTACGCGAGACATTCCATCAGATGTCACAACAGCAGTAAGGAACAACGGCGGCGGGCACTGGAATCATTCCTTTTTTTGGAAGATTCTGACTCCTGCTGAGTCCAAGGAAGCAGACTACCAGGTTGTTGCCTCAGATGAGCTCAAGAAGGGCATAGAAGAAGTATGGGGCTCCCTGAATGCCTTCCAGGCAAAGTTCAATGAGGCAGCCACAGCTGTCTTTGGCTCTGGCTGGGCTTGGCTGGGTGTGGATGACTCAGGCACGCTTGTCATCTCTACCACAAGTAAGATTGTGTGTTCCTCCATTTCCTTCAATTTGGTGCATGCTGCAGAGCTTTTTGCAAATCTTTGCACGTTTTACAAACGCTAACATTGTAAGTGGTTTACCGTCGACAGCACGTCTGAAAGGCTTTGCACATAGCAGATCTCTGCTTTCTGATGTGCACAGCATGGATTCAAAGCTTGGTTGCATGCAGACCGTGCTGACAGTGGAGGCAGTGTACATGTCAACACCACATAGCTCTCCTTCCAAGTGCAGCCTCATCACCTCATGCTCATACACCCTGCTCTGTGCCACGACGCAACAACTGAGGCACGATGCATTCAGTGCAAATGAGCAGTCACATGCATTCAAGCAGTCACTTTTTGCTCTAGTGTGCAATCAGAGCATTGCTCACTGCTGCTGTCTGAACACAGGCAATCAAGACAACCCACTAATGAAGGCGGTGGTGAAGGATGCACACACGCCCATCCTTGGGCTAGACGTATGGGAGCATGCATACTACCTCAAGTACCAAAACAAGAGGCCAGACTACCTGAACAGCTGGTGGCATGTCGTGAACTGGAAGCAAGTCAGCCACAACTTGGAGCTGGCTAAGGCTGGCAAGCCCCCAGCAACAGCATAGCGCGGCGTACCAACATGTTGACAGACAATCTTTCCAACCAGTGCAGATTTAAGATTACTGATGAGTTGCCACCATCATGCAGAGATGCAAGTAAATGTGCATGTGGTTACATTGAAAAGCCGGACACAGTTCAAGCACTTGAGTCACACTGCCTGTGTGCTAGACGTTTACCTCAGGTCAGAGCCACTATATCTCCTTTCTTATTCAGAATGTTTTTATATATGTCTCAGCTTTTTCTCTTCAATCTCACCACCAGAGTGCTTCTCAAACATGATCCCCTTGCTACGTTATGGCAAGCAGTGCTGCAGTATAGGATCACAAGACTGTCATAGGTAAATTTGTAAGCTTTTGAAGTGGCTTCAAAAGCTTGCAATATCAAAAATTGTCGTAGTTTGGTGCAAAACTTCACTAGTGCTTGGCATATCTTCCTCAATATCAACGCCAGTATCATGTGCGTCATTGTCATTGTCAGCATGATCAGATGTCACTAGATCTGACTTCGTACAAACAAGCAAAGGCACACAGTATGTACAAAGCAGTAACTCAAAGCAACTTCAGGAACAATAACTGAGCATATATGGTGATGCTCAGCCTTATATGCAGACCTATCACAACATGCCCCCACTCTTCATCGACCCTGAGTCAGACATTATCTATGAATACGTACATCATGGTATGTTGGCGTAGATGCACCTCTGCCTTACTACAGAGGTGTAATTACAGCAAGCTTTACTGGCGCCTCCAGCTTGCAGGCAGGGACATGATGCCATCATGAAGCTTAGGCTGCAAGACCTGCTAAGACGCAGTTGCAGTTAGTTATTGTCAATTTCAAGGCTTCCATCTAAATCAACCCATGTCGTCCATGATGGTGCCTTGGAGTTGGTGACACTCTTGCTGCATTTCTGGCCATCATTGAAACCAAGACAGGCAAGTGCGCCTGGCTTGCACATCAGCCTGCCCTTTCATTTGCACTTCAGCATTGTGCTCCTGCTGATGCTAGGCCACTGTGTGCTCTCCTGAGTCACCTTTTGGTAATTCCAGGAGATTCCAGCTGAAGCATCTTTGTCTGTTGCTCAAAAAAACCAAAAGTCGGGCTTGTCACTGGATTGTTGCTTGGTCACTGTGTGGGTGGTTGACTTGCAGGGATGGCCTGGGGCAGGGCAGGCCAGGGCAGGTGCAAGCGCATGTTATGAGGGAGCCTGGCTGTGGCAGACCTCCTCTAATCCGGCGCCTGTCTCAGCCATTGCACTTACCACACTCACAAACTGCGGCACTGACAGATACTGCTCCGCGTGCTGCAGGAACTCGGCCCAGATCCTGTCTGCTGCCATGAACACGTCGCACCTGCAGCCACCACTTGCTGCATCACCAGATCCCTTGCACTCAAACTTTGATGGTGTTTGGTCCTGAAAAGTCGCATCATGCCATATGCTTTTTCAGCATGATGCCCTCCCACTGTGACATCCGCACACGAGCACAACTTGAGGCTTGAAAGCATAACTGTGATATCTGAGATGCCCATATGATGCCTACTGTACACAGCTCTGCAGATCACCCAATGAAGCATGATCAAGTTGAGCACCACCACAGCTGACCACAAGCTCATGCACACTGTTCAATGTACACCTGCTGCCGCATAGAATGCACGCAACAACAAGCAAGGTCATGGTGTAGTATGCTTGAGGAGGACTCACATGAGCTGCAGCTTGGCCTGAGTGTCAGGGGTGGTGAGCGGGAAAGGTTGGGGGGGTGGGAGGCCCAGGGGGACCCTCACACAGGCCACCACCTGTGTCATGTCTGCAATTGCACCAGACAGCACAACATGCAGAGCAGCCTCCTGGCTCGTCACCACCGTCTGCAGCCAAACCACGGAATCCAGTCTCACCAGAGTCTTCGTACAATCAGGACTCTATCTGACCAAAGCAGTTTGCATGCAGCAAATGATGTGCATTGGGCTACCACTCCCACAACAATCACTTTACCCCATGTCATAGAGACTACAACAGCAGGTGCCTAGTGGCTGCCATGTTGTGTGACTGGATTGCATGATGCATAGTGTGATGCAGTGTGGTGCAAGGAGGACAATATGATAGGTCGTGTAGTACCTCGCACTGCTCAAGGAAGTGGTTGAGAAGTCATGCAGTACCTTGTACTGCTGAAGGAAGTTGCGCTGATGGGGCTCCAGGCTGGGGCCTAGCTTGTACAGCAGCCCAGCGCAGATGTCAGAGCAGGACAGAACACCCAGAGGTGCAAAGCGGCGCTGGCCATGAGGCAGGTGCTGCAGGCTCAGCACCAGGTGAGCCTCACCCCCTTGTAACTGCACGCGCAACATGGTTATGCCATGGCTGTGGGGCATCCTTTCATGCTGTAGGCGTCCCAGTTTGGACTGCAGGTAGCTTGGATGTGTTAGACTCAAGGATCTTGCTGAATGCAGCATGCATGCAGTTCTGCATGCCATGCCCAGTGCTGAGTCACATGTAAGGCCAGGTGCAGTCGGGCTTGCATGATGGTTGAGCGTCAATGCGTGTCCAAAAGCAGGTGTACTGTGTGTACAGCTATGCGTGCCAAGCGTGCTACTCAAGAGCACACTACTCGAGAGCACACTACTCAAGAGCACGCTACTCAAGAGCACGCTACTCAAGAGCACGCTACTCAAGAGCACGCTACTCAAGAGCACGCTACTTAAGAGCACACCGTGACTGCTGGAATGAGCTCACCACTGCGGCTTTGAGGCGAAAAAAGTCCAAGAGGTGATTGACAAGATTGGCAAGGCGCTGTGCAAGAAGCCCTGCTAGATTTCCCTGGTTGCGCACTTCCAGCAAAGCTCTCACACTCACTGTGTGCTGCGCATGCCATCTCTCAAAGGCATGCAACACCTGGCCACACACACACACCACATTCAGAAGCTGCAACCTGATACCACATGAGGCGCCGCCTTGTTGCTGTCACCATCGCCAATCTGTCATGTATGTTGATGACTCATCGAATCAGGATCTAGCAAGGGAGGCACGTGCCACGACAAGTACCACGCTGCACTTTGCATCATTTCTGGCTCGTTTGAGCCTGCTTATGCTTGAATACACAGACAGCATCTGCATGCCCTCTAACAACATGCATGCTGGGTGGGGTGTGGTTATAATAGCAATAGTCAGGGGTGTGCCAGCCACTTTGTTGGCTACCTGGCTATGGATATGGCTTTGCAAAATTGAATGAACAAAGGCAGAGGTCTGGAGATTCTCACATTTACTTGCGACATTTGCTCATGTGACTAGATTCTAGGCATGTCTGCAAAGAGACCCTACCCCACTGGCTGTAGGTTCCGTGGGCGTCTGAGCCATGGGCAACATAATGCGATGCGGTCCAGCTAAGCTGCCTTCTGCCAAAGGGCCCAGTGTTGGATTGCCCACTG
>JAABUK010011510.1_pt1 | contig 11511 bp, 12 predicted proteins | sample 5559141 | NCBI WGS metagenome assembly JAABUK01 (sample SAMN10711869, study PRJNA513367) | rock metagenome | isolation source: Antarctica rocks | place: Antarctica: Victoria Land, Pudding Butte nord | collected 2016-01-03 | reverse complement strand
GGCTTGAACTGGATGTATGGGTCATTGGTCATCTACTCCAGGGGAGCAGAGGCTCACATAAGTAGTCACACCATGACTCAGCTTTTGTTCAAGAGCAGACATGTTGTCCATGATTGCTGTCTGAGGTGAAGCCTTCAGGAATTTGTCGAAGGTTCTGAAAGGGTTCAAGATGTGACAAGGGGCTGCTCATGCTAGATTATTGTTCAAATGCAGAAAGGTCATCGATTTTTGAGAGAATTTTGTGTTAATTGCAAAATCAATGATGATGTGACATTGCTCAGATTGTCAGCATAGGTCTATCTCAATGAATTCAGCTGAATGCAAAGCATTCAAGCAGCTGCAACAATGTGTTGGCAGGTCTGATGCACAAGATCAGCTGTCTGGCTGGGTGGTGAAAACTGGCAGGCAAGGATTGTATTACCTGCATGAGTGCAGCTCTCTCTCATTCCAAACCCTGGGGGCTGCCAGAGTAGCAATGCATGCCTTCAAACAAAATGGTCACAATGACATCACAAGCACAGAGCATGTTGCAGATGATGATGAGGATGAAGAGAAAGATGAGGTCCTTAGTCTTTGCTCTTGTCTTGATGGTGTGATTAGCCATTTGCAAAAGCAAGTGGAGACTCTGAAGTCATACCAAGGGCAACCTCAGGAAACTGCAGAGGCCAATTGGGCTGTTCAAAGCAGGATTGTAGACATGTATGATGTTTGTGCATATGTCCAAGTCAATAACGCAAGCCTCAGACTGACACAAGAGGACACCCTGTTGCAGAGATCCACAAAGCTGCGTTGCCAACTCTTGCTGGCCACTTGTGCAGTCTTTGCCCAGAAACTTTTGCATAAATCCAGCTACACATCAGGGTACAGACAACATTGCATGTATACCCTGCTGCAAGAGCTGAAACACACTGGAGCACAGACCCCTGCTTTAGCTATGCTTGTTGAGCCTTTATTGCCAAAGGCGTGGAGAAAAGAGCTGGACAAGCAGAAGACTCTGAAAGATGACGTGGACACTGATCTGTATGCAATAGGCATTGGTGAATAAGATGTAGCTCAAGCCTCTGAAGAGGAAGGCTCACCTTTAGGGGATGACTTTGTGATCCCTGAAGGCCCTGACATGGCAAAGCTGTCCCTCAAGGTGCAGAAGATCTCTGATGCTCTGGACCTTGTTCCTGTCAGCAAAAGAGACTGTGTGGAACATGCTGTAGCAAATGCTTTGGGGGAAGGACTGGATAGATTGATAGAATGCTTTCAAGCCTTTGAAAGCAAGTATTGCAACAGCAAATATCATGAGGCCTGGCTCTGTGCATTCAAGCAAGCTATATAAGGAGATAACCTTTTTATCAAGATCCTCAGAAGCATTTGCTACTGATAATTTGAACACTTGCCACAGACTGTGCTGCACCAGATCGAAACATATGCAAACCCTATCTTGCTTGGAAGCATGTGTCATCAACAGCAAATTCCAAAACTTGGAAATCATGCATCTTCTTCAAACTGATCAGCAAAATTTTGAAAGAATGTATCATGGTGGTGTTTGTGTGGGAATTGGCCAAGCCAAATTGAAGCATGCTTATAGATTAAATTCGTGATGAATTGTGCAACTGGCATTAATTGTTTGCACCTCAATTTTGTGAAAACTTGCGAAATGCAAATTTGGTTGTGTTAGGATCCCAGCTGGATCCTAACCTCATTAAATTTCACATACGCATGTAGAGATTGCATGACAGATATAGCTCATGTGGACCCCATGATACAAGCCATCCTGAAAGCTAATCACCTGAGTGAGGAGACAAGAATAGGCTACTCCAAGAGGTTGGCCCTCATTGCAACAGCAGCCAGGAACAAAGCACTTCAACATGTCCTGACCCTGCATCCACAAAAGGTCCTGAAATGGATCTTCAGGAGCTATACAGAGGTTGGCACCCAGAGAACCATGATTGTAGCTGTGCTTGCAGCATACAAGTTGTTGAACCTGAAAGCAAGCAAGAAAGCTAGCTATGCCATGTACTTGGAGCAGTATGAAAGATTGGATGAACAGTTGAGAGACAGAGCAAAAGACAATGTCCCAACTGAGAGGCAGAGAGCAGGTTTTGTGAGCTATGTAGAGCTGCAGATGGTGAGAAAGAAGCTTGCCTTTGGCAGCAAAGAGAGGCTGCTGTTGTCCTTCTATGGTGGATGTATTCCTCCTCTCAGGAATGATCTCCATGCCTGTGCAATACAGTTGCTGAAATGTGATGATGATGAAGTTGCTAAGCAAGCGTTGTTACATCAAGTAACACCAAATGAGTGCTTCCTGTTGACAGAAACTCAGCAGGGGTCCTGATCCTGAGAGATTTCAAGACCCAAGATAGAAAGCATCCAGTGTTGTACACCAGGTCACTAGGATCTGAGCTGACAAGGGAGCTCAGAGCCAGTCTAGAAAAAGAACCCAGACCATACTTGTTCACAGAAAGCAGCATCTCAAAGCCATATACGCACAGTGCATTCGCCATGTACGCAAGACGCACCTTGCAGAAGCTTTTCGGAAAGCCGTGCACGCTGACTTTGCTGAGACACAGCTACATCAGTCACATGCTCGCCTACGGTCAGCTGACAATCAGAGATCGGGAGCAGCTGGCTGCCGAGATGTGTCATTCGCCTGCGACACAAGCACAGTATCAGTGGATTGAGCCGAGGCAGCGCACTGATCGCTCTTCAAGTGAAGAAGAGAAAACCTTGAACCTTGATGAGGAGAAGCTTACAGTGTGAAAGTCGTGTGCAGCACAATGGGATAAGCGCTCTACAACCCAATTGGACAATCAGTGATGCCTTTTGCTGTGGTCTGGAGTGACCGTCTGGAGTGACTGGTCTGGGCGCGAAGCAGACCAGCACGACTGTAAGTCAGGGCGGGCCAATGTTGCCCCCCATGTTCATTGGCAACATTGAGAATCCCATGCTCGATCGATTACCAAGTCGATTCAACCGATATAAATAGTGCTGCAGATGATGTATACAGCTATCAGCAACTTCAGGTGCAAGCAAACGAGATTCACGAGCAAATCATTGACATATCGACTCCAGTGACTCTAGTGAATCCGTTCTGGTCGTGTTGTTGAGCTGTTCACATTCCGTTTTGTGGGAAGCTCGAAGCTTACGGCAGAGCATGGCTTCAATTTTTGTACTGAATAAAAATGAAGAAAGAAATTTCATCGATGTCCCTTTCCGCGCGCGATCGAAGTTCTGTGACTTGCAGAAGGTGTATTACGTGAAGAGTCGCATCGTTGAACAATATGCGGTTTTGGAAGATATTGAGCTATGCACCATGTTTTGCGGTGACGAGCTATCCGTGGAAGCCTGTGACGACGAGAGCGACGATCACCTTGACATCTCTGCTACTGCTCCATTCCAAGGCAATATCATTGTTACCGCCTATGTGTGCAGTGTGGTCCGTGACGACACGCTTCTGCTTGACATCAGGAAGCTATATGGCACCGATTTTTTTTACGACGCCATACAGCTGTTGAGCTGCGCAGATAACGGACTAGTCACGCCCGAGCGTCTTCCATGCAACCAGCTGTACCTGTTGAAGAAAGCACGTAAACTTCAGAGCATGCTCTGATCCCGAGCACGGCTCAAGCTAGACCTACGGACACGAACTATCTCAGGCTGAAGTTGTTAAAACTGAGATATCTGTCAGCAAGTAATAGTGTTGCACTGGCAAGCTGAACCAGATCCAGTGCTTCGCTGTTCCATCAGCGATCGTAGGTGTGCAAGATTGAACGATATCGATACCATGAGTTTAGATGCCAATGAGGCGGCCAGGCCGCCGATGAGGCGGCCAACCTTTACGATGTTGGTTTGTTTCATGATTGACAGCGACAATGCAGAGAAGCAGTGGTGCATGCGTTTTAGCACACTGCTAGAGAGTCTTGTAATCTGTTAGCATTTTAGGTATGTAAAATGATAACTTTCCTGCAATTTTGAAAAGCTCCAAAAAGCTATGACGATCTGAATAAATTTTGCGGACCGATTTTTGGAGATTTAAGATGTGATCATTTTCCCGTAAAATTGCTAATCAGCACATTTCAACCTTCAGCGAGGCAGTTTGAGGTGTGATTTTCATACCCAGAATGATCAAAATGTGAAGTTGTCCTCTTAGCTGATCTCAAGCCGTCAAGAGTGCCTTGCATAGCTCTCTGATGCTATGACTCATCAGAGCAGCTTTCGAGCTGCGTAGATTCGAATGCACGGCCACGACAGCTTGCATGCATATAAGGCCTCATGCTGCGTGTTTGAAACTACATCATCGCACAACCTGAGTGTTGCCTGTCTCAAGCGCAAGCTGTCTGTAACGCACAGCGATCACGCATCCATGGACGGGATTGTTTCAGAGTACAACACTGCGACTGAGAAGTTGATATCCTTCGAAAGTCGATACAAAGGTCAGCATGCCGATGAGCATGCTCTGGACTCTGGGCTCGATGAAAGAAAGCTTCACGATGCGCGCGTTTACGAGAACTACCGCAAGACGGCAGACAACACGAAGAAGACGTTCGATGGGTTCTGTGGCCGGTGGATCGGCTTTTGCGAAGAAAAAGGTTATCACACGCTTGACACCACTGCAAGACCAGGGCAGGAGTTTCTTGAACAGGAGCGGCCTCGGCACAAAATCCTGGAGACAATTTGAAGATAGCTTTCACTCAGCTCAAGAAGCTCTGTGATATCCGGGGCTGTCCGGCGTTCAGCAAAGCTGAACACTTCTTCAGGTGCAGGGAGGTCAGCGAAGCCAGGAAGGACAGCGCTCTAGCTGCAAGGTCTCGCCCTGTGGACGAGAACAAGAAGCTAATGGACAGGAGTATCGTTAGCTCAGCAGATCTACAGGAGCTGCTGAGAGTTTGTGCTGACATGCCAGACCGCTTGGCAGCAGCTCGAGCAGCTGCTGTCATCAAGACTAGTCAGCTGACAGGCGTGTTGGCCGGAGTGCACTCAGGCTGTACTTTGTCCGCATACGCTGCTTGCATGCGCTACGTTGAACAATCGTCGGCGAAGTTACTTCTGCTGCAGGTCTCTGCGATTCGAATTGCATGACGTCATCTGACTGCAGGATGCCTTCCGCCCTTACGCCCTAACATTACTTCTAATTTAGATGCGATGCATTTGCTTGTGCTGCAGCAACATGAACAACGACAGAGCGTGCAATCATCTTGCGAGTTGGATGTGCTTTACATGCGTCTTACAACAGATACATGTGCCAAGTTGAGTGTCGTAACTTGCTGCTGAAATCAATGATTGATGTGCAGGCTTCCGCAACTGCGGCATCATACACATGACATGGACGAATCTGCTGTAACAGGCCGACCAGCGCGTCTTGCCTCAGGTATTTGACATATTGGCAATCGGCATCAACAAACACAAAATGAACAGGAGTGGCAAAATAGAATGGACTGGCATTACCCGTCATGCCAGAGCAGACCTTGATGCGTTTGCTGCTCTAGCTGGCCTTATAGCTCACGAAATTGCCATACAGAGCTTCAGATTCGTAGATATGCTGCAGTCGATTGATGTCCATGAACAGCAATTATGGCAAAGCAAAGTGTTCTTTCCAAACACTGACAGACATGAAGATGGTCAGAAGCGTCAAATCACCTCACTGTTGAACAAAGTGACTCAGCAGATTCCTGGCCGGGACAAGGACAAGAGGACTGGATTGTTTCGCAAGACTGCTGCAGGCATTGCTAATGGTGCTGGAGCAGATTCAGACAGAGTCAACAGACAAATGGGTTGGAAGGGTGACACTGCAGAGCAGAGCTTATGCTGTAGCTGATTTAGAAGCATATATTGATGTGCAAGCAATGCAGGCAGCATTTGACAAAGACAGCTGCAGGCTGCACCATCACTTAGGAAGAGCTGCAATTGCTGTTGATAAATCATGGTATGATGTCCTGGTGCCTGGGCTTACTACCACTTCAGAGCTGTCAATCAGAAGACAAGAAGTCCTGCAAGCGCACAAGAAACTTACTGAAGCATACTGGCAAGCTTTGCCTATCAATGTTCTCAAGTATGGCATGAAGATTGTGGCAGGGCTACCAAGTGTTGTGGGGGTCATGCAAACAGATCAATATGCCTCCTTCTCTGTCAGAGTACTGCAAGCAGAGTGTGACAGTATGGAGAAGCTTCAGATGATGCAAGAAGTGCCCTATCTTGCAGAATGGCAGCAAGCCAATTATGCCAGAGCAGAGTCTAGACAGGTAGCTTACCATGCAACTAGCACCAGTACAGAATCGTCAGGGACCATAGAGCAATCACAGGTAAGGTCTGCAGAAGCAGCAGGAATTGTCACCCAAGAACCTGCAGCAAAGAGGCAAAAGATTGCGTCCAGTGCTGCAGACATGGAGGAGCAGATGCAGGCAGCACTGGATCACCTAAGGTTTCAAAGGAGACAGAAGGAGCTTCAACTGCAAATTGACAAGGAGAAGGAAAAAATCCTTGAGCTAGATCAACTACAAGAGGATTTGAGGACAAGAAAGATGATGAGCAGTTCTGCACAGGGCAGCAGTGCTCTGAAAGAGCAAGTCATGTCAGCTGCCCAACATCCAGTCAGGATGTTCAACTCAGCAACACACCTTTCCCTCCTGAAGTTCAGAATCAGGCTATGCTGGCTGGCTCAAGCGCTGCTGAAAGTAGCAATGTGCCTGCAGCACAGCCAGACCACATGAGAAGAGCACCAAAGAACCCAGACTTCTTCCAGAGTCAGACAATTGACGGTAGGTACAAAGAATGGGTAGGTGGTGGGCAGTATGCAGGCATCAAGAGTCAGCTGGTCATGAACAAGAAAGGGTTAGGGTTGCCCAGGACGAAAGGCATTTGCCATGCCAAGAGCGCAGTGGACAACCTCAGGAAGAAGAGGTGCTTGCCTGAAGCGATCGAGCAGCTAGTTGTGCAAGGGCTGACCAGCGATGCTGCAGTTGCTCTGGTGACGCATGTCGTCGCTGACTTTGGGCTTCGCAGCATTTCAACACAAAGTGAGGCTTTCTATGAGCTTGCGAGGTTTCAAGAAGCGGTTGAAGCTGGAAGTTCTGCCGAACTTGCCGCAATTGGAGCAAAAAAACTGTGCAGGACAAGCAGCACACTCGAGGAGTTCAAGGCAGCTTACGATCTAGCAAGAAGCCAGGCTCTCGTATTTATTTATTTCTCTTGATAGACGTAGCAAAAGCAAAGATATACTTTGTGTGTGAATCAGCTTGCCGTGTCATGCCTGCTGTACTCTTCTAGAGACGCTGATCTTTGTGGGTTTGAAAACCTTGAGGCGAGCCGTGCTTGTTGTCAACAGCATCAAGGGCTTGTCAACCTTGCGCTCATGCACGTACGAAGCACAGTTTCTCTTTGCAGGCTGCGCGAGACGGCATAATGCGGTTGTGAAGGCTTGTCAGTCTTGCGCTGAAGCATGTCTGCGACAAGCTCGCTCCGAAAGCAGTCATCAACGCCTGACTTGTAGCACGAACATTCGCGCTGTCCATTTAAATCAAATGGGCGCAAGCGTACCACCGTGACTATGTAGCAGAACTGTGCGCTTGCTGGACGTGCGCTGCTTTTGGACACCGTGCGAGCCGCAGCTAGCGAAATCGAAGTAAGCTGCGGTCACGTGTGAGCTAAATTGCGGTCAATGCGGATGGAGTCTGGTCAAAAGCGGCTGTGGGCAAATTCCCCCAGAAACTTTTTTGAAATTTGCAGGGTATATGACTGATACCCTTGCTGTCATCATTGCTGCATCTGCGCAACATCTGCTCGGGCTGGTCCTGCCACCTCAGCAGCTGTCTTCCTTCTTGCTCAGCAAAGGCAGCAGGGCAATAGCAAGGGCTTGGCAAGCAAAACTCTGCTGAGTGCATCAGCATGCCATCGACACTGAGGTCCTTGCCAAACATGGCAACATTTGAGCGTGATGGCATGCTGAGGCTACTGTTGATTGACTTTGCTGCTTAATCTGTTAGAAACCCTGGTGATGTGGCTGGGATGAAGAGGTATGGACAACAATGAGCACAGTAGCACAGCCACGCATGCCGTCACCAGCAGGGTCGACCGAGACGTCTTGCTGCAGTGCAGGCCACCAGCAGCTTGCTGCAGGCTGAAGCATTTGCTTCTGCTGACAGATTCGAAATGTGCAATTGCATACCCGTTTTGAGAGCGACACATTTGTTGATTTGCTGGCCTGATGGCTGCCCATGCATGACACTAGTACTATATTGTGGGACTACAGTGCAATGTTCTGGATGGACAGTATGGTGACGAGGACAGGTGACACAATTACATTGCATGCATAATGTGTTATAGTTCAGACTTCTCCTGTCTTTGAGACTTCACTTCCTGAAACGCATGATTGATTTCAGCTTGTTGGGCAAGGTACTGAAGTGTAGATGGTATGTCACCACCGTCTCCGCCACCATGTGACTTTAGCTCTCCGGGATTGGCATCTGAAGGTGTAGTTGAACCTGAGTCCTGCTGAATCTCTGCCTGTTGTTGATTCTGAGGTTCATTGCTTTCCAAATTCATCCGTGTTTCCACCTGAAGCAGAAAAAAAATCATGGAGTAGTTCATCAGTGGGATGTGTCACCACATGGTACCTGTGTATGGACTGTTCACAATGGTAGCTGCAATTTGACATAACACTATATTGATACTGAGCTTGTGCACTAGCTATGTGACCCCCAGGTTGGGGATACCTGCACCCCAGGTATCAAACATATCAAGCAAATCGTGTCAGCAGCAGCATCATCATACAGGCGATAAAGCCCCACAGGAAGAAGAAGTGACCATGCACTGCACTGAAGCACTCAAGCTGCACCTTTGAGGTGAAGCTGCGTGCTTCTTCATCAAGAGCAGGCCACTCAGAGACAATGCGGCGCGCTCCCTGAAGCTTGGGCTCTTTGGTGAGAGGATTGTTGCACAGATCTATGGTCTTGGCATACTCCTTTGTGGAGTTGCCACACCAAGTCTCACACCACAGCCATTCCTGCATGAGCAAATTACAGCTTGAAAGGGCTTGAGCGCATAAATTCCCTGGACAATAGGATGATGCTTGCTACGCTTAGCTTCTGTTATAGTTTGTGAAATTTTGTTCAGCGCAGACTGTGTGCAATGATGCAGGGATGCTGTATACATGACATCAGGTGCGTTCAAAACGTTCAAATGAGTAATTGTGGCAAACAGAAGGTGACAGTCTGAGTGCTTCACACTGATGCCGTGAAGCTTATAATGCAGTCACAGCAACAGACTCAGCCAATTTAGGTTGCACTTAGCCCATTTAGGTTGCAGGTAGCCGATTTAGGTTGCAGGTAGCCAATTTAGGTTGCACTTAGCCAATTTAGGTTGCACTTAGCCAATTTAGGCTGCACACAGCCTATGCAAGGGCGCTGGAGCTCACCATGGGCAAAGAGTGAATTGGTACAGAGTGCTGGGCATAGTTGGGAAGGTCCTGGTCCAAATTGGACAATGAATTTGGATCCTTGCTGAGCTGCTCATACACCACCCTCAGCTGATCGCCTGCTGCTGTTTGCCTGCAGGGGCATCATCCTTGATAATAAAGACTAATTTAAAGAAAGTTGCCAAAAGGGATCAAAAGCCCTGTAAGAAAAAATGTACGTATTCAAAAAGTATGCAATCAGTCACCAGCCCAGATGTGAGAGTGAGAGCTCAAACATAGTACAGTCCAATCATAGTTTCACTGGGAGTTGCTGATCACTCAAATCAAGTCAAGCGCCCGCCATTTATGTGCTGGCAACTGCCAAGAAAAACCAGTTCCACCAACAGTGATTGAGCAGCATCTAATGTGAATTGACATGCATCTGTTTGATTGTCCAGGCTAGGAGATTTGACTGCAGTCAGCTTGTTAAGATGGGCTAACTATTGTTAAGATGGGGGGTTAAGATGGGATAAATAAACAGGACTGTCAGCTGGGGAAAGTCAGTGTGTATGGATGATTACCTGAAGCGGACAAGGTCCACAACAAAAAGGGCAGAGATGTGGTAGGGCTTGCCCCGCAGGTGCTCCTTCCAAAAGCCCTGCTTCCAGAAGCGGAAGCCCTCCATGTCCTTGTTGTTGTCACAGAAGGGAGTGAACCCAAATGGTGCACCCTGAAGAAGAAGAACAAGACTAAAAAGAATGAGAAGAAGAAGAAGAAGAAGAAGAAGAAGAAGAAGAAGAAGAAGAGGATCACAAGCTGAAAGACATTCTTGTATCGGTGCAGGATCAGCAGTGTCTGTTACAGTGTGTTCCTGTGATCCCAGCAGCATCAAGGTTCTGATTTACTGTTTACTCCATCTAAGACATTGTTACAACATCATAACTCCCAGTGAAACATCACATACATCCGTGTGAACACACTGTGGAGAACCGCTTTGCCGGGAGATGAATTTGCTCTGTATGACATCTAACCGGAGGACAGCGATTAGAGACAGTTGCTCCCTGCCAATATACTGTGTCAGGCAGATAAGGTATGCAACACAACCATGACAAGCCTGCACAGCCGGCTACTGTCAGCACTAGCCATGCATGCGTCATCAATATAGCTGCAAGTCAAGCAACTGTGCACAACTTGCAGCTGGTGTATGCACGTGGTTGGGGCTGCAGCAGGCCACAGCTCAGTCATCATGATCACTCAAGCAGCTATCTACAATTTGAAGATGAAGTATGCATGTAGTCCCAGTTGCAGCAGGCCACAGCTCAGTCACTGTGACAAACTTCAGCAACTGAGCACCATGTGCAGCTAACGTATACACATTGTCACAGTTGCAGCAGGCCACAGCTCAGTCATGGTTACTACTCAAGCAACTAAGCACAATCTGCAGCTGATGTATGCATGTAGTCCCAATTGCAGCAGGACACAGCTGAGTCATTGCAACAAACTCAAGCAACTGTGCACAATGTGCAGCTGATGTTTGCACGTAGTCCCAGTTGCAGCAGGGCAAAATTCAGGTATCTGAGCACCAGTTGCAGGTGCAGCAGGGCACAGCTGAGTCATTGCAACAAATTCAAGCAGCTGTGCAGCAATTGCAGGTGCAGCAGGGCACAGCTGGTGTACCTTGAGGTCCATGTTCCAGAGGTCAGCCATGTTGCCACGCACCACCTGGTCACTGTCGCAGAAGATGACCTTGCGTAAATTGAGGGGGAACAGCACATCCAGGAACAGGATCTTGTAAGCCCAGATCAGGCGCTGCTTCTCTGTCTGCAGAACCACAGCTGGCTGTCAGCTTACACATCAAGAAAGCACAATCGGCTGTCAGCTGGCACATCAAGAAAGCACAGTTGACTGTCAGCCGGCACATCAAGAAAGCACAATTGGCTGTCAGCTGGCACATCAAGAAAGCACAATTAGGTGTCAGCTGGCACATCAAGAAAGCACAATCGGCTGTCAGCTTGCACATCAAGCAAGCACAGCTGTGCTCTTTGTTGCCTTGGGGGAATCTGGATCAGCGTCATGCTGTGTGCGTGCTGTATTTGCATGCTGTCTTTGCATCCTGTGTTTGCACGCTGTCT
>JAABUK010011509.1_pt1 | contig 11512 bp, 8 predicted proteins | sample 5559141 | NCBI WGS metagenome assembly JAABUK01 (sample SAMN10711869, study PRJNA513367) | rock metagenome | isolation source: Antarctica rocks | place: Antarctica: Victoria Land, Pudding Butte nord | collected 2016-01-03 | reverse complement strand
TCCCCACCTTCTCCAACTCCTCCCCAAATACCCGGATATACTCCTTCGTGGACCTAGTCAAATACGCCCCATCAACCTGCGTCCTCCGCTTATGCCCCGGCACCACAATCTGCGGCTCCAACCCCTCGATCTGCTCAACGGCTTTGATCCAGTTCGCCCTCTTCTCCGCCGTATTGGCTTCGGCGAGGTACTGGTAGCAGTCCCCATACACCAAATCACCGGCCACGACCAAGGAGAGGGAGGGGACGTGGAGGAAGCTGTTGGCGCAGGAGTCGCCTTGCACGACGTCGTGAGCTTTGAGGATGTGGCCGTCGAGAAGGATCTCGTTCGAGCTGGGCAGTGCTTCGAACGTTACCTTTTCCGAGCTCATGGTGTACTCTGGCCACAGGCTTGTCCAGTATGCCAGCGCTTGGTCGAAATATGTCGGTTGCAAACCTTCAACGACTTTAGCGGTGGCGACGGGCTTGATACCTGGGTACCGTTTCGCCAGCGCTGGGAAGCCGAGGAAGTGGTCGCCGTGGGCGTGGGTGGTGAAGAAGTACTTGAGCTTCGCGCCTGGCAGGATGGTCTCGTCGATCCAGTCCGCCAGCGCCTCCGTCTGGTCGAGGGTGGGTGAGGTGTCGATGAGGATGGCTTCCTTGGGGGTATGAACGAGTGTACAGCTGATTGGCGACCACCATTGCTTGTTGGGATCTGAGCTGCCGGTGGCAGTTTTGAGGAGGGGAGGGAGGTAGACGTCTACCTGGATTTGGGACGGCGTGTCGGCCATGGTGGTAGCGGTCGGACGTTGCTCTGGACTATGGTGAGAGGAAGCGACAGGCAGCTATCTGATTATCAATGCACTTTTGGTATTGCAAGCACCTGGGTCTATTATATGCAGGTATCTAGATCCAAAGCTCTCGCAACCTTACACCTGTGGTACCTGATGAGTGGCGGATCACTAATCGTCGGCTGACACACTCTGCATTGACTGTCACAAGAAGCAGGAATAGGCTACAAGTCGCTGCAGAGTCATCAAACGTTTCGATTGTGAGGCATCGCATTTGTTTGTGGTCCTAGAGTGACGGCTCTAAGAAAGTCTACATCAGTACAGATGACCTGAAAGGCACGCATGAACGCTCATGTCGCTGGAGATAGGGAAACTGCTCAAACCCCAAAATCTCTAGAAATCTGGCATATAGCAGCCTCAATCCAAGTCACTTCTCTGGCACCCTATCTTGTATCCTTTGCTCTTCTCTGAAGTCAGCCGTCAATTCTCCTTGAAGGTTGTCCCTCATCTTCCTGGCCACATCGCTCGGCGAATGCTGAACGTTTGACAGAAGCCACACGAGCTTAGTATATGCCGCCTCGGTAGTCATATCGAGACCAGTGACGATGCCTCTGCGCTCCATCTTGCGTGCCGACTCGTATGCAGTCGTTACGCTGCCGGTTAAACCTGCATCACATTAGCGGATATGCTCAAGGCCAGTCAAGTGCTCGTTCTTACACTGTGTCACAGACACAACCACCACACCATTTTCGACGGCACCAGCCAAGATCTCGAGAAGGCCTTTGCTCCCGTTCCCTAGAGGTATGTTGCCAGCGCCGAAGGTCTCAAGAACTACTCCACCAAGGTTTGGTATCTGAACGATGCTGCTAATAAGTCCAATGCTGATTCCCGGGTACACCTTCAGTACCGCAACGCGGCCAGCGTCGAAGCTGATCGATTCATCAAAGCCGCGAGTAGGTACACGAACGAGTCCGAGATTGCTGTGTCCATCGGATGGTCGTATGCTATCTGACTGTAGCGCAACACTCCACGGCTTACCACCGTGCCTTTCGAAGTTCGCCAGAGGCTTTGCATTAGGCGTCGTGAAGCCTGCTACGCTGAAAGCGCTGACTTTGGTCACCCTCGTGCCGCGGTACAGATGGTGGTGGAAAACGACGCCAACCTCAGGTACTTGATAAGAAGCAGCGATCGTCATCGAGTCCAGGAGGTTGTCGTTCGCATCGCTATGCGGCGCATACATGCTCAACTGTGATCCGGTCACGATCACGGTCCTGTCGACTGGTCCCAGCATGAATGCAAGCGCCGAAGCCGTGTAAGCTAGCGTATCTGTGCCGTGCAGAATAACGAAGGCATCAAAGTGCTTCCAATTGGAGGTCAGGCATCGCAAGATAAGACTCCAGTGGCTGCCATCCATCGATGAGCTGTCTATGAGGCTCGAGAACTCGAAGACGCTGTATTTGTAGCTTCGCAATGCAGTCGTCCGAGCAGGCGCCCGGAGAGTGTTTGCAGTTCCAGTCCCGCCATGTTCGTTACCCACTTTGGTGGTCTCCCACAGCGAGCCATCGTTAAAATCCGCGTTTGGTCGAAGGCAGTTGTGTACGAAATCTCGAGTCGGTACAAGCCCATCTGGCGAGTCCTGCCTGCGTCGGAGAGTCAGTCAAGCAGGCAGAACTCCTATATACTCTGCCACTTACATGCAAATTGTCCCGCCAGTAATGATTATTAGTACATGCTGTTCGTGCTCCATCGCGCTCCCGTTTACTCCTTGCGCCATCGCTACCAACGCTCACAAAGATAGAAAATGATTTAGTAGAACAAGATATAGCAGACGAAGACTGTAACAAGAAATAATATACGATGGAAAACAGTAGTCGTGGCTTACCTATAACCTGCTGTAGAAAAGTCTTTTGGTGGCATGTTTTGGGGAGCCCGAGAACTTCCTTGCAGGACGCAAAAGTTTGACGAGATGAAAACTCGCACAGCATCGGCTCAATCGAGTTGCTGCACGGCGCCCATCGAAGCGAGCGTGCTTTCATCTCGCTCGTCCTTTGAGGCTCATATACCTTTACTCTCGCGTTCAAGACATCTCTGATGAGTAGGTGAATTCGAGGTGAGCGATGTACTCCCAAGGTCAACACGTGCTTGCGCCGTCGACGCACCTGAATCTTGGCGATGGCCTTCGTCACTGCCCAGATCTCAACCTGTTTCTTTGCCTTCTCTTATGAGCGATCTCTCGATCTCACGATCTCATAAAGCATATCTCGTTGCACACCTCTATCTTTCTGCGGACTACTGACGACCTAAAACCAAGTTGCGAACCCTGGCGACCGAATCACCATGCCGGAGTCGCTACACATCGCCCTGAAGAACGACAGCGAGCTAGACAACATCCATGCCTATGTTACGGGACTAGCACTACAGCATGGCAACAAGAGATGTTGCCTTAAGGCCAACGGCAAAGATCTCTACTTCCCAAAGAACCCTTCATCTATAGGCTCGCCACTCAAGGAGGACTGTGCCATACCACTGGGCAAACCTGGCAACACTGTCAACATCACCATCCCACAGATTGCCGGCGGTCGCATATGGATAGCTGAAGGGAAGCTCACGTTCCTCTTGAATCCAGGAGCCGAACCTGCTTTGGTCGAGCCTAGTGTTCTCAACCCATCTGACCCGAATGCAAACGTCAACTTTGGGTTCTGCGAATTCACGCTCAACAACGATCAACTGTATGCCAACATATCATATGTGGATTTCGTTCCCAGGATGCCAATCGCCATTAGCCTCCAGCGAGCCACGGGTGATATGGAGCATGTTGCTGGCATGGCCCCAAATGGTCTTGATAGACTGGCTGAGGATCTTCAAGCACAGGCGCAGAAAGACCATCAACCCTGGGACAAGCTAGTAGTCCATCACGAGGGGCGTAACCTTCGCGTCCTCAATGCGACCCACGGTAATGCTGTGGGTGCCAACTTCGATGGCTACTTTGAGAAACACATCGATGAGGTATGGCAAAAGTACAAGTCTGGAGCGAAGATGAAGATCAACACCCAAGCTGGCCCCGGTATTGTTGAAGGCCACGTCAATAAGCACGACGAGCTTGAGGTTGCCGGCGAGAAGTTTTCCAAGCCGAATACCAACGATGTACTTGGATGCAACAGCGGGCCGTTCACGACCGGTCCTTCTGCAACTCGCAATGCTATCATACCACGCCTCGCGGCCGCATTCGTCCGCTCCTCGCTGCTCGACTCACAAGACCAACCATCTCAGCCATCAACATTTTACCGCATAGATCCGACGAATCACTACGCAAGATTGGTGCATAAACACAACCTTGACGGCAAAGGTTACGCTTTTGCGTACGACGATGTCCAGCCCGACGATGGAGACGACCAAAGCGGCAAAGTGAATGCAGGCGATCCGAAGCTGTTCACAATCGTTGTTGGTGGTAAGAGTGGCAAAGGCACAAAACATACACCCGCACCACAGCAACATTCTGCCCAACAGCCCAACGACCCCTCTCCTGATAAGCATGCTGATGAGTCGCATGCACAGGATCATAACAAGCATGTCGACGGACTGAAAGGCAGAGTACAGGGACTTGCGAAACGGTTCATGAACTGAGACACCGACCGTCGTCCAGCTACCTGGCAGCACGGCATACAGCATCTCACATCTACATATATTGATAGCTCAGACCCGTTCTTGAACTTCCGATATGCGTGTTTTTGGTCCTAATATGCACACAATCGGCGAGGACACTTTGCATAATTTCTGGTCGTCTGAAGCGCCGCAGCATCCGATAAAGACAACATAGAGCACAATCTCCAGCCTACACTCGTTTGTTCATGAACAGTCTTCGAGGAGTCAACCAGAGCAGATTTCGACCTTGTCCTTCTGATCCAGCCATCTCGTTCTTCTCGGTGTCACATATCTTCCAAGAGCGCAAGGCCCAAGTGCTGGCAGCTCCAAGAAGAAACATGCAGCCAACGAATATCTTGGCTGAAAGATATCCGGATGTTGAGGCCAGCTGTAGCGCGATCGGTTCGGCAAAAACAGTTGGAAACACCAGTGGCAAGCAAATCATGCCGAAGGCGGCGGGTAGTCGTTGTAAGCCGACTACCTCAGCCGTCACTGGTACCACTGTGCCCCCTTCATGATTGTCAGCATCGAGACTCAACACATCAATGGTACGGCAAGGCTGAGACTTACAGAAGGTTCCAGTGACCGTGCCACTCAGGAGAGCGAAGACGAGAAGCACAGAATATGACTGTGCAGGCACCCAGATGGTAAGGCAGAAGATGCCGCAAAGAGCTGTCATGGCGGTAGCAACGTCGATGCGACCGAATATGTCCGAGAAAAATCCAACAGCTGGTCGACCAAAGGCCAAACCCAGATTGAGTACGGCACCAACTACCGCGCCCTGTTGCGCGGTCAACCCAATCGACTGGGCGTAGTTTGGCAGCGAATATAGCAGAACGATGTACCCAAGCTCAGTAAAGGTGCCCCATAGGATCACCAGCACGACTGAGATATGACTGAACTCTCGGATATTTTTAAACCCTCGCGGTTGTGGTTTCACAGCGCTGTTGCGGTCCTTCAGTAGGATAGAGCAGATGAGGTTGACTACGAGAGTGCAGAAAGCGAGTAGTCGATAGGTCCACTGCACTCCGAGCGACTCGACTCCTGCGCCAGCAGCCAAGTTGTAGACCAGACCACCGAAGCCGGCACCAGAAGCAGCTATGCCGACTGCGAGACTGCGCTTCTTCAGGAACCATTGTCCAAGGATCGGTGCAGCGGTGATGTACAGGAACCCCAGTCCAAAGCCGAAACAGACACCTTGGGACAGGAAGAGATGCCAGACTTGTGTGGCAAAGGACGCCGTGAGTAAAGATAGGAAGACCAGAGCCGTGCCGATGAGCAGACTGGGCCGGGTGCCCAGCTTCTCGTTACAGAAGCCGACCGCCGGAGAGATGAGTAGCGACGTTGAGATAGACAGACCACCGATCAGTGCATACTCCAGCTGCGTTGCTTCCGGGAAAGTCGAGTTAGAAAGGAAGTGGGCCAAAAATACACCCCACGAACTGTTCACGCCCAATGTGTGGGCATTGATCAAAAAAACGCAAGCGGTACATATCCATCCGTAGCCTCCATCGGGTACAGTATCCTCTCGAGTCGATACATTGGTCTGTATGCCAACGAGGTCGACATCGTGTTTCGATGCTGATCGAGCTCGGCTCACGGTACGCTCGATCTGGTCCAGCTCTATATCGTTCGCCATCGTCCGTCGTTCCTCCGCCGTGATCATTCGACCAACAACATCAATATTCACCAGAAGAAGTCTGACGCGTACTACCTACTCCCCGCAGACATGAAGCTTCGCACAGATTTTCCACACCAGGTTAGCTTCAAGCTTAAAAGAACCCCTGCCATCTTCCATCTCCTATCTGTCACTGATGATTAACTCCTCGAACAACCTCGTCGTATTCTCGTATGGCAATCATCAAGTTGCACCAATCGAATGGCAACATCGAATTTCATACTTCCATGCTGTGGCACGGCACTATGTCGACGCGTGGGGCCAGACAGCAGCAAAACAACGCACGATTGCCGAAAAAGATACATCTGAAAGCATCTTTGATCTTTGACCGGCCGCGGCTCATAGTTCAGCCTTCCTTGAGAGATTGCGAATAAATGCCAAATGCGAGACACTGGTCGAAGTCACTCATGCACGCCCACAGCCACATAACCGGTGACATGGACCCGTGAACTACTCCATGCATCTGCATGTGCTAGGAATGCTTCGCCACCGCTCATATTGACTTGTCGTAAGTTGTCATGATCTGCTCTTCCACCTTCGCGTTCATGCGTTCTACGACGCAGCGTACAGCATCGCGCTGCATACGACATGAAGCGGGTGTTGATGATACGGAAGACGTGGCCCCTGTTCTGCCTCATCCTAGGGCTCGTTGCCTCACTCACGGTATTCCTTATCAGACATGAAAGATACAATGGCAACCTCCCAGGATTGGTTGAACGAAATCGGAACACGACTCAAGTCTTTGTGCAGATCATCTCGGTGGTCCTGGCAGTAGCACAGATGGTCCTCATCTGCTCGCTGATCAATTTTGCTGCTCGCATCAGATTATTCGAATCGCCTACGACCACTGGAACCTTGAGCTTTTGGTCCGCGTTATCAGCTGAGCGCTTCGATATCACCTTGCCCGCCGCGAAACTTGCACTTCTCACCATGCTCCTGTCGACGAGTACCGTATTGGGGGCGCTGTGGGCAGGATCGTTCACACCTCTGTTCTCTACCGCATCGCGAGAAGATGGCGAAATACTGGTCCCTGTGTTCAACACCCCGGTCTCAAGATCTATGTATCCAATATGGTCAAGTGGACTGATCTTGACAGAGTGTCAGCATCGCCTGCCTCCCTTTGACGACTGCATTGTCACGAACCACCTTGGGAGTCTTCTCATGACCGTCGCTACAGCCACGAACATCACGAGTCCGCGGCTTCATCCTAAACTGGATAATAATACCTGGAGCTATGTCGGTCGATCGTATGGCAAAGGGTCCTCGAGCGGTGTCTTTGATGTCACCAACATGACAGAGCATGCGTACCACCAAGGCTTCTCCTATCAGGAATCTGGGTACAAGATTCAGGCCTCGTGTACAAAACAGAACCATACTACGTTTCTATTCAAACAATACAGTACAGGAGGGCAGTTCAATCTCTGTAGGTCTAGCTCTGTTACGCTGGAACCAGGAAATATCTCCGCACCAATAGACATACCGCCTTTCGATATCGCTACCGGCGCGTACAATTATATCAACACAGCGCCATTTGGCTACTTTGCATGGACAGCTGTTTCACGGGGTGGTGTTCATTACATAGCGACTTCAGCTATGGACTGGTCGAACCGACCCGGCAATATGACCTGTACAATCGACTATCAGCCGATGGCCTTCCTCACCAACGTTTCGACTGCTGACAAAATTATCACCGTCACTCCATTAAAGGAGGTATCCACACTGGACGAAAGCAATATCGTCAATCTGACTCTCTCGGATCTCGATCTCATGTCGCGGATGACATCGTCCTCGTCAGGGTTACCAGTGCTGTACAGTACTCTGAAGACCAACTACGATTCGATCGCGAGTCTTGCCTCCAACGAAACAGCTCATCAGAATGCGAAGTGGGAAAAGACGCTAGAAACTTCACTGGAAGCTGTGTTGGACGATTTGCTGATGTACCAAGGCATCCTCGCTGTTGGTCGCGACGATGGAGAAAGCTCTTCGCAACCCGTGGTAAGGTATTTTATTGCCATCAAGTTCGGCGACTCGAAATATCAGATTGCGCAGCTGGTCATCAACGTCGTCTTGTGTGTACTTTACATCTACGAAGCAATTCGGACGCGATACTGGAAGCATTTACCAGATTTCGACTTCGTTGACGTTAAGGCGCTGATGTTGGCTGCACTGGGACCTGAGAGAACCCAGCAGCAAGTCACGTCAGCATCGTCCGGTCCTTTACTTTTCGCGAAGGGCAGAGAGAACGATGTAAAACTCGTGGCACAGTACGAAGGGTCGAACCACGGATTCGTTATGCAGAACCTCGGGACAACCTCCAGCAGACCGGCTCCAGCGACGGTGCACATGCATCTTCACTCGGCGGGACTGATGGTGACATCACGCCGAGTGGTGACAGCAATGCAATGCACGCCGATGGAAAGGATATAGCAATGACGCATCTCAGGGCATATAGTCCTTTGCCAGATACTGATAGTCATTACCATATTGATCGTCGATTATAACATGATCGATTTTGAATCCTCAATGAGAAGCATGCCCTGTCCGAGTCGTCAGCATGCGGCCATCGTGTTGAATGAATGGTGCAAGACGTACACTCCCTCATCCACCTCTCCACGGTCCGAATCTCCCACAAATGCACATTCTGAATGAACTGTGGTTCCAAGGTGATGTTCTTAACACTGCCCAGAGCATTGCTGTCCCAATGATGCCCTCCACCCGAGATCAGCAGCTGCGGGTGATCGGTTTCCTCCTGCAAACTTGTCGAATACCGTAACGGAGCAAGGTTGGAGTGATAGCAAACGTCCAGCCAGACGTCCTGGTCGCCATCGATGTGCGCTAGTCGCTTCTGACTGACGTTGTAGCCACCGTACTTGTTCGTGCGCCAGAGGTTGGGCGTGGATGAAATGGCATTATACTGTCCAGGCGCGAACGCCCAGTCACACCATTGTTGGGTATAGGAAACTTGCAACGGGTTGGCGATGAGGGAGGGGCCATGTTTTGGCGCTACTTGGTACACGCCATACTCTGTGCAGGTGGTATATAAGTACGATCGATCTCCAGAATTGGAAGTGTCGGCCCAGTAGTCGGCGTCCTGTGTATTTGCACAAGCAGTGCTATTGACCGCGATATCCGGACACGCGGCGGGGATGAGATACTTCTTGATATAGTTCGCATAGTTTCCAAGATTCGTCCAGGGTTCGCCGTTGGTGACAGAGCTGAGCTCGTAGTCAACAGATGTGATGCTCTCCGGTGCGTCGAGGTTGGTGACGTTGGTGCAGAACAACCAGAAGTCGTTGGAACCGCTCAATGGGTCCCAGTTTAGTTCTTGCCAGGTGTTTGCCACTGCGCTGATGTTAACACATTCGCGTGAGATGTGAAGACAGGCATTGTACAATAGATGAATGGTCCTCCAACTGCATCCATCGTCAGCATTTGATCCAGCTCGCAGATTTTGAAACATACTGGGCCAGGCTATGGCTTGAGCAAAATCGCCGTCGCTCAGACTCTCCATCCCGAAAACGCTCTTCATCTTGTTGATCATATCGGCGTCTCCAGAGTCGAACACCTGATCGATGTTGTCTACAATGGCGGTGATACTTGCTACACAATCCTGTGGTCCGTACTTCTGGATCGGAGCATACCTATTGTCGTCAGCTCCAGGCCTGGCATGCGAACTACAAGCAGCAATACGCACCATTGCGGGTACTCCAGCAAAGCCTTAGTAGTCCCGCTGGCAGCTATACCAGCCCAAAGGATGCCTCCGTCGCCACCGTACTCGTGCAGAGAGAAAGCTGTTTCAGCACCAGCCAGACTACCACCATACAAGATCCAAGGAGAGTGCGGTGCACTGATGGACGTTTTGCCGCCGACACCGGAAAACTTGGCATGTTGAGCGAAGTACGCGTTGTCGGCAATAGCTGCAACGTGTCAGTACATGTTGTTTAATAAGAAGCTTTCCACCGTAGAACCGGCTGGCATACTTTGCTCTGTGGTCAAGAACCGAAGGTTATCCGTCGTGCTGTTCGGAAACGGATAGCTATGGCCATAGTATCGGTTCTCGAGGATCACACCCAGGCCTCCTGCAGACTCCATGAGCAGTCTGATTACTGTTCGTTATCAGCCAACGGCGAGCATCTAGAGGTGAACGTGTTGGCGGAGACTTACTGCCGGTCTGCAGATTTGCGAACCGATTTGGCCCAGCTGTCTCACCACCGATGTACAAAAACACAGGTCCACCTGGCTTGTAGAACGAGGCATCAAAGTAGTATCGCTGTTGGAATGTGTCCTCCGTGTGAGGCGCATAGCGAGGGCTGGTTGGATGGTGGTCGATCTGGGAAGCATGAGTACTGGCTTATCATGTTCAATCTGAATGCTGAATATCACCTTCTGCTGGAAGTAATGAGGCTTGTAGTCCTCTGTCTCGGCCGACTGTCGTCTAGCAAGAGCTTTATCATGGCTGCGAGCAAAACGGTGAAGAGCTGCTTCGCTCGAGTAAAGGAAAGCCGTAAGCAGTAGGAGGAGTTTCATCTTGACGGTTCCTGTTCACACCAATGCACGAAAGTCTTCACCGAGGGAGGAGCTGTCGAAGAGAGACAAGCAACAGCTAAGCATTGAAACCACTGGTACCTTTCTGTATGAACAAACCTGGCATGCCGCAAGGCGGAGTCGATGTAATATATACATGGGGTCTTATCGACCTGCAGTAAGAAGGCACGCTACTCGATAGCGTTTTGTACGGTCTTTTGTACCGACGTTGAAATCTTGAGACCTCGACGTGTCTTGTGTCCAAAGATCAAGCCGCCGCAATGCCTCAGTATTGACATGTCCTATCACTCTGATCATTGGCGATGATGCTGTCGGGTCCGAGAAAGAAAGCTGAAGGAGAGAGAAATGCTGCCCTGCGACAGGTGTGGCGTCGACGCCACAACTCGGAGACCGGCATCGTCACTGGCCGATATGCTTCAACGACATTCACATATCCACTTGTGATTGCCACGTTCCGTGACTCACGATATCAAGACCACAGAACGCCTAGAACCATCTCCAACAAGCTAATAGCAGCCCTCTCTTCTCGGTCCATCGGTCAGTATCCTCGATCTTCGCCTACTTTTCATACTTCACACTTTCGCCACCACCCCACTAGGCAAGTAGAGATACGTACTCCCAGCAAATCAGCTTTCAACCTGCCTACTTTTCCTCCCTCCATCTCGAACGCGTGTCAAGTAGCTACCTATTCTCTCGTAGAAGTTCTTCGATGGTGTTCAGTCTGCTTCGATCCAGCTCTTCGTGATTCGCCGAAACGGCATCATACTTGCTTGCGAGCGGCCGTTCGGGCCTGTGACGTTGTAGTAAGTTGCCTGGGAGCTGCCTAGAGCTTGGTGTATAAAGCTCGAGTGGTTGCTGTTGTTCTTCTGACGTATCTC
>JAABUK010011508.1_pt1 | contig 11512 bp, 15 predicted proteins | sample 5559141 | NCBI WGS metagenome assembly JAABUK01 (sample SAMN10711869, study PRJNA513367) | rock metagenome | isolation source: Antarctica rocks | place: Antarctica: Victoria Land, Pudding Butte nord | collected 2016-01-03 | reverse complement strand
CAAGCACAGCAATTGGTCTCACAGCTTGCTCGTTGACCGTACGAGGCCGATCATGCACGCAACGGCCGAACAGGTCCGGTACACGGCGGCCTTCGTTGTCACCGCCTGGCTGTGCCTTTGTCATCTGCCTGTTGCTGTATGTTGGTCGTGTAGCTTGACAATGACCGGGGACCATGATATGCCCCAGAACCTATCTCTCGCTCAGACTTCTTTGCATTGCAACCCCGAGAGCGGAGATGTCGGTACCGTACTGCCTGTGGGGTTCAGCAACAACTTGACGAACCGGAGTCTGCAAGGTCACCTTTTTGACTTGAGCTTTGTCGCCGAAAACGTAGCTGCAGTTGGGAAGCAGCCTGCTGCAGGAGAGCTGGCTCATCGTTCAACGTCCGTGCATCACAACGGTGACACCCTCTTGCACGGCTGCAGGTGTCCAAGCTTATGCCCTTCCTGCTGAGCTCAATGACACGCTACTGTACTTCCAGCAAGCCAACATTTCCTTCCAAGGAGCCCAGGTTCTTGACATCTATGCTGGGAGCTTGGACAACATCATTGCCTTCAATTCATGCACCTACCTGTACCTTACAAATTTCACAAGCAACGGTTGTCAAGCCCAGAGCCAAATTTGGAACATCACCAACTCGACTTATCTGTCTGTTCTAAATTCAAGCTTTTCCAATGCGTCCGCCAGAGGGTTATACATCACCGGCAGCAACTCCGAGCTTGATGGCAACGTCTATGAAAATTTGCAAATTGATACTGACTCAGAATATGATGGAGGAGCTCTGTATGTTGACAACTCTGATTGCTGTTGGGTGTCTGTCAAAAGATCCAATTTCTCTGGCAACTTTGCCGGGAGTGGTGGTGGGGCAGTCAGCATGACCGGCGGGCTCTGTTACTTTGAGGACAGCAGGTTTGTGAACAATAGCAATGGGTTAAACGGAGGTGCAGTCCTCATGATTGTGGTAAATGATCAAAGTGCAAATGCCACATTCAACAACTGCTTCTTTGCCAATAACACTGCTGGTTACAATGGAGTTGTATATGGATATCCTACGGCGGGTAGCATGACTTTCAATAACTGTACCTTTATGGGTAATGTGGGGTATCAGGGAGGTGCACTCAGCCTATGGGCTGTTGGCTTGGGTGTGATTAATAGTTGCCGCTTTGAGAACAATTCTGCCATTTACAACCATGGCATTCCTGGTGATGGAGCTGCGCTTTATGTTGATGGATATACAGAACGTAGCACAGCCCTGTATATTTTGAATTCCACCTTTTACAATAACAATGGTTCTACTTCTCCAGGGTCTGCAGCTGTTAGTGCTTCTGAGTGCAACTGCATAGGCATTATTGACAGCACCTTCGAGTACAACTTGGGTATTGCTTTGGTTGTTGAATCAACTCAGGGCGAGTGTGAAAGTACTGGATTGTCGTACCCCCCCTTGTTCAACCTTAGTACAATTGCTGGCAATGGGGACTCCTACTTGAACCAGTATATGCAAGACACCGTTTTGGGGGGGACCACAAGTGTGGACATCAGGAGCACCACCTTCAAGGGGAATGTCGACTCCACCTTTTTGCTAGGGACTGGGACTGAGGCAGTGGCGACTGCTCTGAGAGGGGGGGCAGGCTTGAGCATTCAGTCCACTCAGAGAATCATGCTGGTTGACCTGCATTTTGACAACAACAGCGCTTGGCAAGGGGGCGCTCTTCTGCTTGACTCTTGCTTTGCTGCTGCCATCTGGTCCAGCACCTTCACAAACAATGTTGCTACTCAAGGAGGCGGCGCCATTGCCTCAGTGAACAACCTTCACGTGGGGGGTCTCTTCATCGGCAACACCTCAGCTACAGGCAACACAGCACTCACTGGAGGCGCTCTTTATGCTGCTGACCAAGCCTCCATCACCATTGGTAATGACACAGTGTTCAATGGCAATTGGGCATCTGCCAATGGAGGCGCAGTTGCCTGCGTGGATTGCGCGTCACTGACTGCCCAGGACCAAGTGGCCATGCAGATAAATCACGCAGATGCAGCTGGTGGGGCTCTGTATGCTGACAGCTCAACAGCAATCCAATTGACAAACACCACATACTTTGGCAACTGGTATGATCACTTTCTACCTGATATGTATCTTGTGCCCATGCAGTCTCAAACCGAAGTCGTGCTTAAGCTGCGTGATCTTGTCTGCAAGTGTAGCATGAATGTTGATGGGCAGTGCTGACTGTTGCTGCTTACCTGCTGCAGGGCTGCCGTAGGTGGTGCTGTGTACATTGCAGGCCTAGGAGCAACCATTGTGTCACAGACCAACTTTACCAACAACACATTTCTGTCAAATGCTGCCAACCTCACATCCTCAGGGGGTGGTGGGGCTGTGTACCTTGATGGGGGGATCACTCTGTTCAATGGCAGTACCTTCCAGCAGAACAATGCAAGTGGATATGGAGGAGCCCTTGTATACATACATGAATGTTTTTCAGGTGCAACCAACACAAGCATTGCATACAGTCTATGAAACAGTCTGCTTGACTTCACTTCATTGGGAGCATGTGATATTGTAAAGCATGCAGGTCGCGCATTTAGTTCCAAATGTGCATTGATCAGGTTTCTTGATACATAGACAAGATTTGCTTGTCAAGTTGCAAGGAAGATGACTGAATGCGCTCTTGGTGGTCTGCTCTGACCCTTTGTTCAGTCTTGGCCACAGTTGACGTCAGCTCAGCTGTTGGTTCTGAGCCACACTCAATGCATGAATGCTTCTTGTCCGTTACAACTTGCCTTATCAGTGCTGGCTGTGTGCTTCAGGGGATGAAGACCCGGAGAACATGTACATGTGGGCAGAATTTGAGCCGCCTATAAGTGACAGCTGCTCTGCCGTCAGGTCAATAGGCCTCACAAATGTGCTGGATGACAACCACGCTGACATTGCTGGTGGTGCGGTGTATGCAACTGACCTGGCTAGCCTCAACTTCACCTGCTCAAGTGGGTTGCCAGGGAATGACACAACAGGCTGCCCAAGCTCAGCTTGGAGCGGGAACACAGTAGGGCCTTCTGAAGATCCTGCCCCACTATTGGGGTAAGCTGCCATGACGTATGCATTTCTGCAAGCTGTTGTAGAGTGACAAGCAGATGCCTTTGGTCTGCATGAAACTAGCAGCCCGCACTTGGTGTGCTTGCAAAGGCTCATATTCAGTGTAAGCAACTTCAGCCTGGATTACGACCTGGCTGCCCAATACCACGGCTCCAGTTTTTTGCTAAGGTTCGCTACTTTGTTTTCATTCCTGCATGAATTGACTGCTTGGGTGCAACAGCCTGAAGTCTGCTTCTTCTCAGGTATGGTGATGGGCTAGCTTACCCGCCTTACTCCATCCAACTTGCTGGTCCTTCTGTTGTGACTTACACCAGCGACGGCAGCACTGGCCTCGAATTCCTGCTATGGGTGACTGATATAGCGGGCCAGAATGTCACAGCAGGTCAGACGATATGTCACTGTCAACCTGATGTCTTGTCTTCAGTGAGATAAGACTGGCCCTGAGCATGTACCTACATCTTCATGAGCCAGAAAGCGTTTTTTTACTCTTGGTTTCTGTTGTCGTTATGGTTGTCATTGTTGTTACTACCATTATTGTGGTTCACAACACAGAACCATTTGCACTGCACAATGACGGTGCATGTCATGTTCAGCCAATTCTTCTTTTCGGCTGATTGGGGCTGATTGGGCCGAAAGACACAAATCATGTTCATGAGCAGCACCAAAGCGATCACAGCTGCACTGTTGACATAAATCATGGTGTGTGCAGACTTGTCTTCTGTTGCTTTGCCCCAAGTATGCTGCAGAAAGTGCCTTGCACCAGTGACTGCACACCACATTGATTTGACTTGCAGAATCAGTATGATGCTGCCAGGTCTGACTTCTCACATCCCACAAAGCACAGAGAGTGCATCATCCAACTGGTTTGCTGCTTGTGCAGGTGTTTCATCTAACACTACAAGTGCATCAGCTCTTGAAGCAACAGTGATTGCCTCAGCTAATCCTATTGCATCAGCTCTTGAGGCAACAGTGAGTGTCTCTCCTGCTGTGGACCTGCCAGCAGGCGCGACACCACTGCGACTGACAGGCCACACAACAGGCACAGGAGACCCAAAAGGGCTCATACTTGTGTCTGCCTTTGAAATTGTTGCTGTACCTTGGGACTACAATGTCTCATTTTCACTCACTGACTTCCCACTGGTATGTTCTCTAGCGCTCCATGTACATGCAGTACACATGCTTGTGCCACCAAATATGGGCCTCTGCATGAGCCAATTTTTCTCGCACATGCATTTCTCCTTGCTCTTTTCATTGCAAAATTGCATGCAGTCTGGGTATTGTCATGCATCAAGGGGGCAGCTATGACCTGCTTGCATCCCTTTCATGGACTGATTGAGGCTGCTCAGTGCACATGGACGCATGGCCAGCATGCCTTGAGATTCATGCATGTAGAAGCAACCTTGCATCACCCATGCTCACACTGGTCTGTGATCGCTGTTGAGGACTGTGTATTGGGTTCAGGGCAAATCAGCAACATTCTGTGCTGTTTCACTGCCTCCCTGGATCAGCCATGCTTGGGTAATGCCATGCCTCTTTGGCATCATGTATTTTTGGCATCATGTACTCTTACTGGCTAAACATATGCAGGTCCCAGCTGCTTCCATGATACTCCGAGTGCAGTCTTGCTCTCTGGGCAGCATCACAAGTGGGAACAACACCATCTGCACAGTCTGTGGAAACTCCACTTTCTCGCTGGATCCGTCTAGCACAGTGTGCAATGCTTGCCCATCTGGGGCTCAGTGCAACGGCAGCGCTGCTTTCATTCCTCCTGCTCAGTACTACCACTCCAGCCCCAACTCCACCCATATTGTATCATGTCCAAATCCAGGTGCTTGTGGAGGCGACCGCACCGCTTTGCTGGACTGCAAACTAGTAAGTGCTCACTACAGGAGTAGGCAGCCTGCCTCTCATGCTTGGCAACTGCAGCTCTGCTTGTTGCCTTACACAGTTGGCATGCAGTGTGACATAGGGGGTTCACATGTTCCAGAAGCAATGTGCACAGCAGTCATGCTTTGTACCGCATGTTAGCATCATAGCTGGTGCTTGCATGCACATGCCTGGATCACCTGCCCTGGTTGATACCTTCATGCAGCCTAGCTCTACATGCATGACTGCAACAGCAAACCTGGCTGGCCTAAGCACTTCTCACATCAGTTCCCCTAAGAGATGATGTGACAGAGTCCTCAGAGTAGAAGCAGGAGCCATGTCCCGCAGGCGTGCATGCACGCCCAACCTGGCTTGTTTGTTTCCATGCTAAGCTGCTCACTGTGATTGTGATGCAGGATGCAGGGACGTGCAACATGACAACGTCACTGATGGCAGATGATCCCAACGCATACATGGTGAAGATATGCAGCCCTGGCTACTATGGCCCGCTGTGCTCCTTGTGCTTGCTGCACAATACGCCGTCTGGACAGCCGCGCTATGGCAGAACGGGCACTCTCAACTGTCAGAAATGCAGGTGTGCCTCAGCCCTATCTCGTAATCATTTGTGCTGTCGTGCATCACATTCCTTGTGCTGGGCTTGTCTCCACTGTGCTGTACTCATCAATGTCTGCATTTCTGCTTTGCCCAATAGGTAGTGTGCTGTGTTGTGCTGGTTATCTATACATGTTGCTGACAATGCTGTTGATGCTAGCTGCCAGCAGTAGTCAGTGAATGTTGGTAGCACAGTGCTTGCTTGCATGGCTGGCACATTGCTGTTGCAACTGGATTACTTGGCAGGATGCTACAGTTGCTGGTGCCCTTTGTGATGCTGCTCATGAGGCCACAGCCTTTGTTACGTCTGCTTGTGCATAAGCAAGTGCATATTTCAAGTGGTTGCAACATTGCATCAACAAGATATGTTGTTGTGTGATGCCAGTGCAGCATTGTCTGTGACTATTCTGCAACTACCCAGCTTGTGTCTCTGCAGGAAAAGCAGCACTATAGTGATTGCTGATATTGCCAGCACATTGCTAGTCATGCTCTGGTTGATTTACATCATCCATGTGACCCTGAGGGAGAATGAAGAAGATGCACAGAGCACTCCCAAGCCTGTTCGAACCTCAGAATTCCTCAAGGTAAATGCAGTGTACCACCACCACTTTAATGCTGCAGTGTGGTCTACCTCACAGTGCCTGGTTGTGTCACCATGTAGAAGTCTTGTCATAAGAATGCACCCACATGCATCTCAGATGGTAATGCATGCCATGGAGACTCTTTCTAGAAGCCTCTGCAAGCCTTTGCAATAGGTACTACATATCAAATGCTGCATGCATTACACACAAGCCCAGGTATTGTAAGCAAAGAGTCTATTTCGTACCAGTTGAGTTTGAACGCATGACAAGCTTATGACACTTCAACTCAATGGCCAGCAAACTAGGAGTCCGCAATGCATATACTGTGTACTGTCTTGGCCACATGAAGGATGACACTAAGGCATGCTCAATGTGCAGGCGGCGCAGCTGTGGCTGCAATATATCTCACTACTGGCTGGGGTCAACCTGCCTAACCCCTCTGCCCTGCAGTGGGTCTTCAGCGCTGCAAAATATGCCTTTGCTGCCGTCTCGGGTGGCAGCCTCTCTATAGACTGCCTCTTTTCTAGCCATCATGATACTGCAGTGCAGAGGATCCTGATTCATTTGGCAGTGCCGGTGCTTGTTCTACTTGCCATGGTGCTCATTCAGGTCATCTGGTAAGGCCATACCATCAGTGCTGTGCTGCTGCACTCTCTGAGGCTGGCCAAGTGCGTTGCCTGTGTTGACTGCAAGAAGCATTGCATGTACAACACAGCATTGACTACTCACGTTGCACCCATCTCCTGGCAGCATGCAAAGCGTGTAAGGTAATGTACAGCTGCACTGCATGCCAGGCTTTCTGTGCTGCAAAGTAAGGCTCTGCAACAGCTGGAATATCAATCCAGTGGACCAGCATCTCAAGCCCGATCAGTCAGCTACATGTATGTGACACTCCCTGCATGTTATCATAGGTGGACATGCACCATCTCGAAGCAGTCTCCCTCCACACCATCAGCTACAAGTTCCTGGCAAGCTATGACTCCATTTTCTTGGAAAAGTCCGGGTTTTTGGCACCACAGAGGAACAGAGCTGAGAAATCGGCTGTGCGTCACGCTGCTGAAGGTTATATTTTTCTACTACCCCAGTCTGCTGGCAACCATCCTGAGCCTGTTTGCTTGCTACCCCATCGATCCTGCCACTCCTGGTAGTGAGCTGTATCCACAGTATGCCCAGGTAAGAAAATCAATGAGCCATCAATGTTGTCAGTGTCATGCAAGCTCAGGTTGCATATACTTACATCATAGGCAAGCCAGCAACTTTGTGTTACACCTCAGTGTCACCTGCCTTTGGTTTGTCACCTGCACACCAAGCTTGAAAAGTCAGCTTGAGCGTGGATGCACTGTTTCAAGTGTATGAGCATGCAAGTTACCTGGTGCTGTCAGCTGAGTCAGCCTTGACATGAATCACCAAAGATAAGAAATAGCTGACTGATGCAAGGCTGAGCATGCAAGCTGATGACTCAACATTCATACAGGCCTCAGTTTGGGCTGTGCACCAACTCGCATGCAGTTGCCAGTCTTGAAATGTTAAACTCTCCATGGTGATTGACTAATACTCTGATCAAGTGACTGATTGATTGGTTGGGTGAGTGCGCGAGTGAGTGTTGTGTCAATGCCTGCAAGTGCAGTGCCTAAAAGTGTGGATTATATGCAGGCCAGAGCACGGCATGGTTATTGGGTTCCTGACATGAGCGTCCAATGCTTTGCTGGCTGGCATCTGAAGCTATCTGCTGGTGGGTATACACACCACTCAAAACTGTCCACAGCCTGCACAACTGCATACAGACTGCACAGCTTCACAAGAATGTATGCAGTCTATGCGGTCTGTTGCATGACTGCACTTCACATAACTGCTTGTCAAATGTGGCTGATATGCAATGGTGGTGAGTGCAGGGCTGGGCGCCCCTTTGGGCCTTCTGGGTTGTGTAGTCATCCCCCTGCTGCCTTGTCTGCTGCTGCTGCGTCAGTGTGGTCACCTTGACTCACCTGATGTGAAGAGGCGGCTGGCCTTCCTCTACTGCAGCTACAGGTCAGTGCCAGCTTACCTATGCCTACGCCTTCTGTGTGCTGTCACTTGCTGCATGCACTACGTTGCTCTGTGTTCTCACTTGCCAGGAACTGTTCGTCAGGGCAGCTGCTGGAAGTGTGCGCATGTGATCAGTATCTGTGCATGTGTGCTGCAGCGTGGCTGCATCAATTGTGCAGCTGATGCCTAGTGCTTCCTATATAGCATGCTTGGATGGCAGCTGCTGTCTTACACCCAGTGGTGCATGAGCCACGTGCATGCACAATGCCATGTGCGCACTCGTGCATGGGCTGATGTCAGTATGAGCTGTGTGCATGCTGACACACACAGAGCTGGTCATCAGATGTTGCCATGAAATGTATGACCAGTTGCGTCGCGTGATTGTCGAAAGTGTCAAATTGGTAGACCTTACAGAGATGCGCAAGACAGACAGCTTTGGAGAGACAGGACTTGTCTCGCATGTATCTAGCTCATCATGAGCTGGAAAACGTTATTATTATTATTATCATCATCATCATCATCATCATTATTGTTATTGTTGTTATTATTGTTGTTGTTGTTGTTGTTGTTGTTGTTGTTATTATTATTATTATTTATATGTCAGTAGTCAGGGCTTTCCACAGTTCGTACAACACAGCCTTGTGCTATCCCAGGGCTTTGTTGTGCAGCCCCTGGGCTTGACTGTACTATCCCTGGGCTTGACTGTACTGTCCTTGGGCTTCCTTGTCCTGCAGTGCAATTGCATTTTGACCCTTGGCACAACAAGATGTGTGTTCCACGGTTTCAGCACTTGTGAGCGTCAATTCACTCACTGCTCATATTGTTTCCTGCATCAACATGGTCAGTATCAGTCGTTCCCGATGTGCATGTGCCATGCAGGGATAACTTTTGGTATTGGGAAACAGTGGTGCTGGTCCAAACCCTGGGCCTGGTAGCAGCACAGGTCTTTGCCATTGCACTGGACGGATTCTTTCAACTCGCCATCACGCTGCTCATCTTGGTGGCAGGTGGTCTGGCATTAGCCCATTGTCATCCATTTGAGCAGGAGGGCCCCCAATTTGTTCAGGTACCACACCGGTGTGCGTTGTGATGCTTCACTGGATTAGGCCAGATGTCACATTGATTTGTTTGTGCTGAAAGGAGCAATTCCTATCAATGCACAGCTCATCCTGGAACTGCCAATGCATGCCTCGTCCTACAATGATGTAGTGATGCAGTGCTAGTCGCTTGACGCAGATTGCTCTGTCTACTTAGCCTCTTTTTCCTGTATGACAAGCAGCATGATCTCCTATGCTCACATGTACAGTGGTGCATTGCTGAGCCACACATGATGCTGGCCTCCTTACACTATAAGACAGATGCATGGCCTAGCTAGGCCTAAGGCTATGAAAGGCTCCATTTGTTTGTAACTCACTGCATGAGGAAGCGTTTGCCCTTGCATGTAGGCTCACAAGCATCCGCATTATGCATGCTGCAGAGCACAGCTCACCACTTCAAAGCCTATTAGACAGTGATGAATGTGCATACCACATCAGCCTGTTGGCAGTGAATATCCCAACGCTGCTGTCATGCTGCTGACTACTCCTTGCTTGCTGGATAGCTGATGCAGCGGATGTTGACTGCAGGTCATGGCACTTGGCACGGTCACTGTAACTGCACTGGGCTGTCTGATGTTCCTGGACAAGAACCATGTCTTAAGCCCTGGAGGCGTCAGTGCAATTGCTATCTTGCTGGTCATCCTCAACATAGGGTTCCTGGTACTGGTTGCCCTGGCAGTTGTCCAGCAAGGCCAAAGATACTTCTGGACATTCTCAAGGAAGGCTCAGGCCTTCAGTAAGGCTGCCTTGAGCTTCCTGAAGGCTCCTTTTGGCCAGAAGCGACAGCAGCCTGGTTTGCAATCAACCAGGTCCCGCCCAAATACGGCAACGCCTGTGAGGGCTACAAGAAGTGGATCCTTGCAGCCTATGCTGGCAGAAATGGTGATGCCGTCGCAATCCAACAGCTCATTCAGAAGCTGGTCCGTGGATAGCCCCAGTAACTGATCACAAGTCAAGTATCTCATGAGGTTTTTGAGTTGTGATCAATTGTTCAGCACCCAGACCTGGGCATAGGTGGGGTCCTCCTAGGCCTTACTATTAGGGCCTAGCTAGCAGCCTGCCCACAAGTAAACATCAGACCCTAGTATAGTGACGTTGTGATCATAGCAGGGGTGTGATCATGAAGATGAAGTTTTCCTTTCGGGATTGCTCATTGCCGCATTTCGGAGTGACAAGGCGAGCGTGAAACTATTTGTCCTTTGTTTATTAACTTAATAATTTTTTGGTCTGGAGCAGAAGCTACAGCTCATTTTCAATGTTGTCAGTGGTACATCAGCCTGAACAGTCAGGGTCTTCTAGGAAAGTCTCAATGTCCTAGTGTATGACATGAGTTTCACATGATACAGGAGCCCAGGAGTGTACATTACCAGATCAAATTTATCAAGGCAGCTACGCAGTCTTGCTGACAAGGCTATTGTTGCACGCAATGTGGCAGCTCATTTATGCCAATCATTGGACTGTCTAAGAGGGTTCTAGTGTATATAAACTTAGCATATGGCGTGTCCTCGCAGCTAGCTTCAATGAAACAGCTTCATGACAGCGCTGTCATGCAGCTGTTTCACTGAAGCATGCATGCACAAACATGGCCATGGCCATGTCACATTTTGGACTGTTGCAGTGAGATTGTTTGAATCACATGCAAGTCACTGACTACTTGCTAGAGAATTCAACAGCTTCCAAAGCATCCAAAGCAAATCTTAATTGTGCATTGCACTGTGTCTTTAAGATGTCTTCTGCTTCTGCATGCATCGACCACTTCTTGCAGACATCGAGCACCCACTGCTTCAGGTTCAGAATGTTTGCAAAGATGGGCCACCATGGTGCAGATGTTGACGTCACAATATTGTCATATGGGAGCAATTGCAAGCTGCATGCACTGAATGACCCCTGCTTTCTGTATGAAGTGGCTGATCAAGTCACTAGCAGGCAACACAGCACCTTGAAGCGTTGAACGATCACATCAAGCTCGTAAACTGCAAAAATGCAGCAGTCTTAAAGGTTACGCATCCCTGTTTGTGCGCACATGCTCCAGTGGAACAGTTGCATGACAGGTGTGTGCACACTGTTGCATGACATGCCGTATGCTAAGCCTTACTGAGTATGCTATGGCCTAGCTAGGAGCTTCCAACATTTGAAATTGCTGCCGTGACTTGGGTTGCCATATATATATATTGCGTGCAGCAAAGCCTTGGCAGCAAAACGTGCAACTGGCTTAATCAGCTTGACCTGGTGATCTGGAATT
>JAABUK010011507.1_pt1 | contig 11512 bp, 18 predicted proteins | sample 5559141 | NCBI WGS metagenome assembly JAABUK01 (sample SAMN10711869, study PRJNA513367) | rock metagenome | isolation source: Antarctica rocks | place: Antarctica: Victoria Land, Pudding Butte nord | collected 2016-01-03 | reverse complement strand
CTGCTTAGTTCAGTAGTCACTCAGTTCATGTCTCACTTTGTTGTGCATGCTTGTGACAGACAGTCAACAAGCACTTGCAACAGCCTAGATGTGAACAACTTGCTGGTGCAGGCAATGAAGCTGATTGATATGTTTGGCAAGGTGCATGAGGCCTGCCAGCGACTCCGGCTGGACACGTCTCAGCTGGAAGCCACCAGCCTGCCGGATGTACATCAGTTGCGCTTGACACTGTGTGCCCACACCGTCCAGCTGTTAGTGCCAATCTCATGTGTCAGCGACATCAACAGCAGCGTCATTGAGCCCTTCAGACGGACAGCAGTTAGCAATAGTCTGAAGTAAGTTATCATGAGCATGCCTCTGCACTTTGTGCATGCTTCGCTGACAAGAGCTTACTGTTGTTGTCCGAGGCTGTCCTGTGTACGTGCAGCTTGGAATTATGCATTCTGTACAATAAGTCAAAGTGTGTCACCTTTGATGTTGACAGCACCATCTCTGATAATACAGGGTCAACCCATCACCAGGACAAGTCTCTTTACAAGATTTAGCGGTCGATGTGCTTTCACACCATGCACTTGCTGGGGGCTCCCAAAATCAGAATGCAGGCTTTGCAGCATGGTTCTACATCACTGTGCTTCTGCAGCTTGCGCGATCGTTCAAACAAGAGAGCAAACGCACACGCACTAGGTACGCAGAGCAGTTCAAACAGCACCAAATTGTGTCAGCTGGTCTGTGCAAAGTCTGTTAGCTTGTCTCAACGCTGATGAGTTAAGATCCAGGCATGCAGCAGCCTGCTCTTGCATGGCTCACACATTTCTGTTCCATAGCCATTATGACTGCCATGGGATGAATGTGCCTGCATGCCAAATAATGTAGTTCATATTTTCATGGATGATAGTCAACATTGCAGGCTGTTATGGCCTGCAGGTTGCTGAGCACACTGCCTGAAGAGCATCTGCTGAAGGTGGATGGGGTTCTGAAAGCTGATTTTGAGCTCTTGAACAACAGTCATGAGGTAAACTCAACCGACCCTCACTTGTCTCTCAGAGAGCAGACTGCCTTTGCATATGAGGCATGATTCAGGCAATTTGTCCAATCAAGTTGCTGTCACAAATTCTTTCATGACGGCATGCAGGCATTTGTGTCAAGGCAGCCAGAGCATGCATGTCAGGCTCTTCTATTTTATATGGAGCGATGTAGAGTACTGGATGAGGTGCCTGCAAGAGCGCCTGGTCAGGCCCTGGCCATAGAGGTACTTTCTGCATGTCTTACTTAACCTTTCTGCCTATGCACATGCAATCCTTGCACCATTTATAAGCGGATGCTTTGCTGCTGTTAGTGTGTTTCCCTGATGACTCAGTACCCAGCACATCATCAGTCATGCCCCAAGCAATGTCAACTTCTGTCTTTGGCACAACAAGTGTTGACGTTTCGAAGTTGCCTGCTACTGATTGCATGTCTGTGCAGGCTCACCTGCTTCTGGCTGAGACTGTTGGCGCTGCTACACTGCTAGGCCTGGGTCACCACACCTTCCTGCCAGATGTATACCTAGACAACCTGGTAAGCCTTGACATGACAGGCCATGCTGAACGTTTGCAGCTGCACTTCAGACCAAGCCCACACACAATGCATGATTGATTGCCAGTAGACCCTGGCTGTGTTGTCTCCATGTTCTTGCAGTTCATGCGTCGCAGCCTGTTGCAGGAGTGGAGCCCTCTCTTTGGTCAAATACCCAGGGGTGCAGGCTCCCAAGGTGCCAAGCGCACGTCTGCCTTGAAGAGGTGGTGGGCTGACAAGGGGAGTGTCATCAAGACTCTAGCCCTTGCTTCTCGCATAGTGCGCCTCTTGCACAACCTCATGGACACCATGATTGGAAACAAGACCTTGTTCCTGAAGAGGACTACACTGATGAACAGCGTGGCGTCAGCTTCAGGTGAATTTAATCAGCGCCTATCCAGCTTGTTCAGCCGGCCTTTGGGCCTCAGGTTTATATGTCTCACTGCACAGCATAAAAGTGCAGCACCAGGAATAGTCAAGCACACAGCAGGACATGTGCACGAGCGCTCTTTTGGTCGTCATATGCTGCCGAATAACTGACATACACAGTCTGGCAAGCTTGGTCAAAGACGTTTATTGTCGTCAGCCTAAGCTGTTTGTGTCGCTGATGCAGCGACTTCCCTGCCAGAAGAGCAAGACATGCTGCAAGAGAGTGCAGCTGTGAGGGTGGCTACTCTTGGTGTGGCGCTGCTGACTGCATTTGCTGTGTGTAGCGCTGCTGACAAGGACATCAAGATCAAGATCCTCATCACAGCCACCTGGAGGGTGAGCTGTCACAAATCTTGGATCTGCTTGTCATGGATCTGTTTGTCAAAGCTGCTGATATCTCGAGTGATACCGTCTTACGCGTTGCGTTAACGTTTAGACCTGCTCTTTTTTTGACCAGTCACCATGTCACAGGTGGTGCACCTGGCAGAAGGCTTCATTTCAGACTCTGGCATGCTTGAGGCTCTGCAAGCCTGTCGCCAAGCAGCAAAGGTTGGAGAGCTGTTGCAGGCACTACGGCGCCTCACCTTCAAACTCAACTCAGGTGATCCCTTGACCGATGCGTGGGCGCCTCAAGAGTATTTGTCACAAAACCCCTCATTGTTCCATGGCTTGATTTCTGCTGCCTCCTACAACAGATTATTGGTAAGCTGTCGGAAGCATGATGGCCTGCTGCTGTGCTTACAGGCGTTACTCAGGTGAGCAGGGACAAGCAAGTGCCCTTTGATGTTCTGCCCAAGCCTGCTCCTGGGCTGAAGACTGCAGACCCCAACGCCAAGCTGCTGCATGCATTGAGCAATGCTCCGTGCACACGCTACACAGATGAGCAGCTGAAGCCTCTGGATGGTGGTGTCAAGTATGCCACCAACACAGTACCATGTGAACAATTGCACAACACTGAGGTTTCACCATTGAATATTGCACAGTCATTCAGGCACTGATGTATCCCCTGCTGGATATTTCATTCGCTACTTGGGACACTGTTATGTTCCTGGTTTGCTGCTGACTCAGTGTTGAAGTCGCATGCAAGCAGTGCTTCGCTGCTATGCTGCTCTGTTCCATGTAGTTCGTTCACTGATATCTATCTTCCCACAGGCTCTTGGTGATGCAGGCGCATGCTACAGATGCCCAGTCAGGAGGAGCTGGTCCACTTCAGTGCAAACATTGATGCAGAGGCCAAAGAGGCGGCTGCAGCTCTGGCCAAGCTGGAGGCTGACAGGGAGCGCCAGCAAGCTGAACTGCGTGAGGTATGATCTTGTTCTCTACGTCCACTCTTGATGCTTCTGTACATAGGCATCAGGGTGCAAACATCCGCAATGCACATGAGGTCACAAGCTCATGTCTTGAGTCAACAAGACAACTCTGCACCTATGGCAATCATGACAGGGGCCTCGATATGCCAAGTATCTTGTGTAAGTCTGCAGATGGCATGGCTTTGAGGGCTAGCCAGTGTAGATCACAAGCCTTCTGTATTGTTGTGCAGGGCAAGATCAGGTGGTTGCGTATCAGCCGAGTGTGCCAAGGCAATGTCAGGAGATGGAAGGCAGAGATTGGGGAGCAGTGGCGCCTGCAGAGAGAAGCTGTGGAGAAGGCAGCAGCCCTGGCGCTGATGGAGGAGAGGCGGAAGCAGTACCAGGCAGATGCCCAGCAGCGCCTGGCCTGGGTGGAGGAGGGGCTCAAACAGCGCCTCATAGAAGACAACTCTTGCCCAGTCTGCTGTGCCAACGCAGGTTGGCAGACATCTCGGCTTTGACTGTGCATGCCTATGGCAAACAGCAAGGGCGTCAAGCAGGCGCTTACACACAACACCCCTTCCATAAGCCCAACAGTTCACACCTGAGCTAGACAGCAAGGCATTGAGCATGACTTCCCTTCAGTCTTGACTGCACCCCTGTTCTCCTTTCAGCGTGCCATGGGCGTAAATCAAACAATTACTTCTGTCCTGCTGAGCCAGAGCTAACATTGTTCAGGGTGAACAGAGCCTGTTTGGCTGCATATTGTACATGCTGCAGCAGTTGAGTTGTGTGCTTATTGCACTGTACAGGCAAGAAGGCTGGGAGACGTCTGGCCGGGGACGATGGTGAGGAGGATGAAGAGGATGAGGAAGATGATGATGTTGAGCCTGGTGGCAGCAATCCTTTCGCTGCCCTGGCTGACCTCAAGGGTGCTGTCAATGCTGCTGAGTTTGTACCTCATAGGTGTGGTTGCTTCTCCACAGCTGTTCTCTTGTCCACAGCTGCTCTCTGCATATTTGGCTCTGGTGTGCCTGCAATACTGCCAGCGCCTTTCTGGTGGATTCCTTTGTCTGTAAGCCAGTCTGTGGTGCATGCATTGCATTGTTGTATGCATGGCTGTATGCATGGCAGAACATCAATGCATACAGGCTGCACAACTTACCTGTTGGACACAACTGTCAGGTGTTCGCCGAATGGAGGCCTCATCAGTCACTGTGTCTAGCAAGTGACACTATTCACCACACTTCATTTGAGTCACAATTATTGGCTGCTGATCAGGTTGAAGCAGTATCACCTGGATAGTGTGGAAGCCTTTGAGGAATACAAGCAGACGTACACAGATGAGGTGATGCCCTTGCTGGCAGAGCAGAAGGCTGTTGAGGCCGCTTTGCAGGAGGCTGAGCCAAGAGCAGCCCTTGATGCAGAGGTAATGCATTGCTTCATGTATGATGCATTCTCAGAACTTCATACACAGCTGCATGAAGACACCTGTCAAGCTCCTGAATGAAGACATGGGCATAGACCCCCTCACATTTTGTGTGACATGCATACTTGCGCAAATGTTTGTCCTGATACAGATGACATAAAGCGTGGCACGCTGAGACTGCTAAAGCGCTTTTCACGGGCTTTGTGAGCTCATCTGCAAACTGGAACCTCTCCATTTGTGGCAATCTAGAACAACTGCATCCATTGCATGTTGCAGGTCAGCAACAAGCTGCATGGGTGCCGCTTCAAGCTGCAAGAGTCCGCAAAGAAGCTGCAGGAATGCATGAATGGCCTGGAGAAAGAGCACGCCTGGCAGGATCACACTGCACAGCTCACCGGCCTCCTAGAATTGCATGAAACAGCAATCCAGGTAACGTTGCACAAACACCCCTACACCGAAAGCCAGGTGTAGTATGGTATGCCACAATGCTTACTGTCAGCAATCACGCAACACTTGTGCAGTGTTCAGTTGCATCATATTGCTAGGCGCCAGCCCCAACTGCTGTTATTGTTGATTATTTAACCTCAAGAAGACAGCAGAGTATGCACCAGTACAACATTGCAAACTTGCAGGACGCAAAGAATTGGCTGGAGACAAGTGCGGCAACTGGTACCACTTTTGATGCTGATTTGCGGCCTGTGACACCCGGGAATCAGGACGCCACTCCTTGGGGTGAGGCAAAAGCAGATGCTGCTTGGGACAGCCCAGAGCAACTGCAGCTTGAAGATGAACAATATGAGGCAAATGATATTCTGAGTATCGCAGCTCCAGACGACTTCCAGGTTGTGGGTAGTAAGAAGAAGAAATCAGGCAGGCAGCAAAATGCACCTGGTAATACAAGTGGACGAGGCAGAAGACAAGGAAAGAGGTGAAGCGAAGTATATTGACATAATGAGTGAGGGCACTTGCAAATTGCACAATTCAGTCAACCTGTACACAAGTGACAGTTAGGCTAAAGAAGCCAGTCTGATCAAATGTCGAGGCAAGTGTTTTTCAGAAAGGTGTCGAGGCAAGTGTGCATCAAAAAGTTGTGGAGATGTCAAGCAGACATCAAGTTGCGGTCTGGCGTTCAGTTGTCTATCATGATCTCTTGCAAGCTTTGCATACAGTATTCGCTCAAAGTGTGTATCGTCCATCTGACTTTCTGCTAACCACTATCATTAACATAATCTATGCACATGCATGTCTGTGTGTTGCTTGGTACATGCGTGCATTATTCATGCTGGCTGCCTGTGTTGAACACAATGCCAATGGCAGTATTGACTGCTGTTGCCATACCATACCCGCCACTGTACCGCCCACGTACATGTCACTGCCATGGCCTTAATAATGTCTGAGCTGCGATAAGCTACTTTAATGTGGATACGACGTGCCATTCTTTTTGCTCCTGCTGCCGACCGGATTTCATCGTAATCAAGAAAGATTCTGTGCACAACGTTTGTCAACAACCTTCAAATTGCAGCAGCCTTGACGACGCTCTTGAGGCGTTTTGGGACTGTACATGCGCCATGTGCATGTTCAGGATCATCAAGGGCACTGCTCATTTGTTGTCAATGGATCTCGGAAAAGATTGTTTAATGTGTCGGGCAGGGGGCTTGGGGGGAGTACATGGCAGGGTTGCATTGCAGATTGAGCAGCTCGCTGCAGTGCCCAGTGATGGGGTATCGAGTTGCAACTCTTGCTACAGCATCAGCCCATGCGGCGGTGAATGTTGCAAACGTTTGCACCGATATGTTAACATATCGGTAGAACAGAGGGAGCTATATATATATGCCTTCAGACCGACCTGCACGCAGAAGCCTCTGTTGCTCCCCCACACGCTGCAATGACAACTGTGCACCGCCATGGGAACTGTCGTTCGATGCTGTCGAGGCGTGTTCACGGTAGTGTACGGATGATTACGTTCCGCCGCGTACCCTGTAGTCCAAGTCAACAGAGATCACGCAAACCTCACAAACTCAAGTTAGTTTGCGCTAGCACTGATAAAGATCAACCTGATCTCATTGAGCGCATCTTTGGACGCTTATTTGGAGCCAAGGCCTTGGAAGAACGTTCGCCTGGGGGTATGAAACGCATGAGCCAGGAGGCCTTGCTGGAGCAATACCCTGCCACACTTACGGAGTTTGCTGAACCAGTCAATGGTGATGATGAAATAATGGCCTCGTTCAGACCGCTCCTAGCTCAGACGCGATTGCAAAAAATGCCCCTCAGGTGTTGAATAGTCAAATACTTTCTTGCAAGCTATTGGCACTGCTCAAACCAGCAAGTGATCTCAAGCAATAAGCAGGCTGGCATACTCAGCTGAAGAGCATGGGTGGAGCAGCTCAGCATTTCATGACCAGGTCAATACATATGGAGCAGCCGTGATTAGCGCACAAACTACTGGGGGCGCAGTGTGCGGAGGTTATAACCCACGAGGCTGGATAGGTACATGCAGCCTGGAACAGCTTGCTGATCTTGCTCCATGCTGCTCATGCATGTTGCAAACCAAGCAAACGGTAAGATGAAGCTTTGTGTGCCAGGTAGGGCTTGGTGAAGATCGCAATTCATTGGCAGCTTTCCTGTTCACATGGCCAGATGGCAACACCAGCAAACCTGCTATCAAGCTACCCAAGGCAAGCCTGATTTTGCCCTGATAGTTTGTTGTTCAAGAGAGCTAGTCAATGTGACCATATGCAAGTAATTTTTGCATGTTGTGTCTGTAGGTAGGTGGTGCTGGCCTAGCTGTGATGGATGACCCAAAGCGTGGCATCCAGTTTGGTGCAGAAGGCTTGTCCATACCATTGACAGCAGGCAGCAGCAATGCTAGAACAGCCAAGAGCAGATTGGGTACATTCTATGCAAAGAACTCTGCCTTGCCAGAGCGTGGTCGGTCACTGTTCTCAGCCAATGACAGCCTCAAATGCACTGAATTGGTGTCACTCAAGGTACAGAACTCTTTTGCACTGTTCACTGACAAGAACGCATCTGCCATGCTGGCATAATCTGTGTTGCTGTATTGTCTTGATTGTAGAACCATAGCCACACTGACGTATTGCACTTTAATTTCCATGCTGTGAATGAACCATCCCCAGTCAGGATGCACAGTATGAGAATGCGTCCATATCCTAAGGCTGTCAACACTGTCCAATACAACTGAGGCATGAGTTCACCAGCCCTGGTCTCTCTAGAAGTACAGACTGGGATTCAGTGGTTCGATGTGTATGTCGCGCAGCCATCTGCATAAGCTTTGCCTTTGCTCTGTTCCATCATCCAGGACTGCTTGGTCTCAGCGAGCAGCCATGTCAGTTTGTGACATGCATTGCAGGCTTATGTAGCATTGGGAGAGGCAGAGCAATGGCGTCTTGATGGTATTGTTTGGCAAAGCCAAAACTAAATACATGACTGATCAGAACTCAGGTGCCAATTGCACTGAATACATGACAACTTGTGAGGGTCACACCAGCAGTAAACATATACAGACGTAGAGCCTTTGCAGTTGCGAAGCAGCAGAAGTAGTGCAGCTTGTGCATCAATTTGCAGCTGTATTCAAAGTGATTCAAACTTGACTTGGCAGCGAGACTTTCAAACTGGATGCAACGATACATGGATGTCTTGGTTCACTAAAATACAACACCACAGTTCAGCAATCAAAATCTGTGCTCGGCCACGTGGTTGGTGTAAAACTAAACTCCTACAGATGGAAGGATGCTTTACCTGTCAGTAAGGTCAAGACCATGAGGCAGCCTCACTTTCAATGACATGCCTCCTCCTGCAACTTTTCAGCATACAGTACCAAAAGCACTACTACCCCAGAGACCCTGCTGCTTTGCGGATTTTAGCATCAGACCTTTGCAAATTTTCAAGCCTTTCCTTCATCTCTTGAGCAGCCACCACGTCTCCAGATAGCAAAGTCTGCAAATCTAGCCGTTTCGAACAGTCAGATGGCAGCGGGTGCTGCAGCTGCGTCCACTGGTCAGGCTGGCTGTCAAGTAGGGTCCAGTACCTGCAAACAGTGCACAGTGCCAGTCGTGACTGGTCTGCTGCTCATACAGGGCTGCAAGAGGCAAGACCAACCTGGAACAAGCATACAGATTTTGAAATCATACGTCAATTGCTGAGTGCAAGCAGCATGTGTGCACCTGTGACTGTCCCAGTCCAGATGCGAGAGCCAATTCCCTTGACAGCAAGCCATTGGTGTTTGGTGTGCTTGCTCCTCAGGCCGGCTGACAGATAGGCTAGAGAATGCACTGCCAAGTCCTCCAAGGCTTGGTCTCGGAATCAGACTGCGCCGTTTCTGCATGCATCAATGCAACAAGATGGACATCAACATCTGCATTGGGCTTTCCATCACCACCTGTGTCTACCTGCACCCACTTGTCTCTACAGGATTTGACAGAACCCCTAATGGTACACAATTGCTGCATGCATATATTAGTCAACCTCTAGATGACGCACATGAGGAATGTTTTGCTTGTGTCCACTTCTTGTCAACAACAATGTTGTTTTCATGTCAAACTCGTGATTCACATCGTGCATTGCCAAGGATGGTGTAGTACTGATCATAGAGGTCATCTTAGCATTTTCTTGAAATGCACATTGCCACTCATCAATGATGTTCAAGATGACATAGGGCTGCTGACAGATAGATGTGCAATGGCATGGAATGCCATTACATTCTGTTACTGGTTGATGCATGGACAGTTGTGACCTGTTGCTCTGGAGGGCTGGCAGTTTGCAAGGGGGCATCATGGCTGTAAATGGTGCCCTGAAGGGAGTCTGGCCTCTGCAGCAGAGGGTTAGCTGACCCCTCTACCTTGCCAAACTCCATCACACAGCTCAGCCTGTTGCTCTGGTCTGTGAACTTGGCACTTCCCACACACTCTCCTCGGGGCATGGCAGTGTACACAATGCCTCGCATCATGTAGACAGGGTACTCAATGTCTATGCAGCCGCCATCTGCAAAGGTGAGGCGCCGGTACCCCTTGGCTGCTGTCTTGATGGCATTCGTCTTAAAAGATACCTCAGGCTGTGAAATGCCATGGAACTCATACTTGTTGCCTGGAAACAAATCCCCGCCACTTCAGCCTCAGCAACTGTATCATGATGCCACATAGTGCTGGTGACACAGGTGTGTTGCCACATCTCCAAAGTGACAGGTGATTGTCATGTTTGAGATATTGCGCTGGTCAGCACACGAGTTGCCCAAAGGAGAGAGCAATGGCAATGTATCAATAGTAATGGTGCTACACGCCATGCTGTAGACATGTTTGCACATAATGTGTGTGAGATGAGTCACATTACCTGCCCCAATCATGTGGAAGGCTGTCACGGGAGGATGATGGCTCATTTGCTCCATAAATACAACTGTGCCATCAGACAGTTGTGCTTGCCAGGTCTCCCCCAAGATGGGATTGAATGGCTTGCGCCATGACTGATACACATGTTGCAGTCCAGCCACAAACCTACGGGGACAGCAACATGTCTCTGCAACAAGGACACAAGACCAGTGCTCAAGTCCAATATGACAATACTGCGGTCGTGCTCTGTGGCAAATCCTGATGGACTGAAACTGCTGTATTTAGGGCCAATGATGATGACAGCCTAAAGGGTAGCTAGTGAATAGCATCCACTCAACACAATACGCACCATGTGATGGCAAATTTCATGCGTTGCACAGGGTCTACTGCATCAGCGGCCTGAGCGACGATCCTTGGATACACCCAGACATCTGCCAGCTTCTGCAGGTAGCTGCGCGGCTCAAACATCTTGACAGGCACAGAGAAGTTGACCAGGTCGATGTGACCTGTTAGCAACTTCTTGCCAGCCTGCAAACAGCCAGACCATTATGTCTGCATGTTTTCAGACGGTTTCAGATATGGCAGAATATGCAACTCAGCTGAGTACTCACCTCTTTCATGAGCTGTAGCACTGCAGCACGTTGCGACTCCAGCAGCTGCTTGTCTACAAAGGCTAGTCCCCCATCTGCATGCGCATCAGGATGCAAGAATGTTTGCACAGGCAGTGCCTGCGCAGACACACCCACAGACTCAGCCTGAGTAAACCTGGGTCGACTGGTTTTCCAGTATGCTCAATTAAGCCCTTCGCCTCACAACGGCATTTTGGCGATGTCAACACAAATGCACTTCGGCACGAGCAGCCACACAGCTGTGCAAGGGGAAAGATGTCTTGCACTCCAACCCCCGCAGACTTGTCAGCACGCAGCTAAAATCCGCAGGAAGCCATGCGAACTGCACAGATCACCTCTTCAGAGGCGTCGTGAAAATCGTCATCGTTAGTCTCGGAAAAGCTCGACTGATTGCTGACGGGTGGTGTCGATTTACTAGAGCCCTTGAGCTTGCTTTTCAGGAAGCTGGTCATGCCGGCACTACTGATATGCTGCACACATGACCAGCTGAACCATGGCTCAGTGAATGTGCAGGCAAGCGCACAAGCTCGTCGTGACTACGCGCTGCAGCTGGATTCTATGTTGACCTTGATGTAGCACGAGACTGGTATGAAGTCCTCTGATGACTAATTCAATATTGTCAACATGGGTAGTAGCCATTCTCTGATTCGTTTGCAGCTGAGTTGAAACCATTGCAGCCAACATTGGCATTGCAGCCAACAAAAGAAAAGTGCTTTTGAGAGAACGGAGATAAGATCCCTGACTGGAGTACATATTGTTGCATCTCGCCGAACAGCAGGCTGCTGAGCATGTCTGTACAATACGCAATTCCAATTGGGACACAGGAAGCATAGCTGAAATTGA
>JAABUK010011506.1_pt1 | contig 11512 bp, 14 predicted proteins | sample 5559141 | NCBI WGS metagenome assembly JAABUK01 (sample SAMN10711869, study PRJNA513367) | rock metagenome | isolation source: Antarctica rocks | place: Antarctica: Victoria Land, Pudding Butte nord | collected 2016-01-03 | reverse complement strand
TTTCGATGGTGAAGGTTTCCCCTACTTTACAGTGTGTCCATCCGTTCTTGCTTTTGAGTAGCAGTGGGTCCATATACAGCGCCGCCCAGGCGACCAGAACCACCACGCAGCCTTCCGCAGTCGGGAGGCCTTTTCGATTCGAGCCTCGCCTGATCTCGAGGATAACGCCTGGCCTATCACCTGCTGCACCTGCTGACATATTATGGCCTGCTGGAGTCTTGCCTTCGCTTTTGAAGTAGCACCAGCTTCCAGTGCGGACGGTGCCCTTTCCAGGTGCTAAGAACGGGAATTAGCATGATCTCGGTCAGTATAGCAGTAAGGTACGAACATGCGAACTCAGGCAGTACTTGTGCCTCCGACCAGGACTCAAGATCATCAGGATAGACACTGATAGATTGTGATGCAACGTTTAGCGTATACTCCAGTTGTGCGGGATGCGTTCGTCTTTGCTGAGGAGGACTGCGCGATGTTCTAGCCTTCTTCAGGGGCCTAGCATCCGCGCTCGTTTGAGCTAATTGTCCTGGAGGCATGACGAGCAAAGCTTCTTGCCAGTGCGGTAGGACCTTGCTTCCTGGGAGGCAAGCAAGATGAGCTACAGGCAGTCGGGAAACGAGGGAAATATCATCCGACAAACGAGACAGTACAAAAGCGACCAGTGCATGCCAACCGCCACCTCTGACGCCGGGGAAAATGACACATCAACCGGGGAGCTGCAGAGAATAAGGACCGGACCTGGATTCTTTTCGTCCGGCACCTCTGCAACCTGCAAGGTATTGATTGGCTTGATCTTGAGGAGCTCAGTCAACTGTGAATCGCGACGATGCCACAAGCATACATGCAACTGGGACGTTGGAGGTGTGAAGCTGAAGTCGAAGTGGAGTGAATAGAGTTCGATGCACGGACTGTTTAGATCGGCCTATCATCGGCCACCCTGAGCATTGCTTATGGGTCCCACCCTTTCGAACGAAAACATACCAGATGCTGGCATGTCGATGTGATGTTGTGGATGTATGCTCTATCAATCACGCGCCCCACACGAATGTACCGGTCTACCTGGATGTAAGAATCGGAAGGTCAGGGCAGCCCTTCTTCAACAAGAACATCTGAATACCACCATTCCAAGGGCTTCGAACAAACAAGCGCCATGACTCAAGTACAACACCCTTGAACTCGACTACTCCTGCCATGTTGTTGCCCCTACTACCGCGAGAACTCTGCGAAGGCTGATGCAGCAGGTAGCGATAGCGAGGAGTCCAACAGATCCGTTCTTCCAGCAGGCACGCAGAGAGTTTGTATGAAATCGATGGAGGCGCCCGCAGTCCTGAACAGCGGAGGAGAAACGCACACGCCGTCACTACCATCTGAGAAGGCAAACGCAGCGGGAACGGTGCACGCATCATCCGCAAAGAATCGGTGTTCGCAGACATGAGATTGCCATCCGGGAAGATGGGCGCCCGCGCGCGAACAGGCTGACAGCGATCGGCCCTGCCAACTGTGAGATATCCCATGCCGGCTGGCAGGCAAGGTTGGTGGTACTGATTTTCTGAGTGAATTGAAATCGGTCGACACTGCAGCTGAAATCGCCGCAGCAGGCATCGGTGTCGGTGAACAATTCTCCGTTTTCTGGCAACGGGTCATCCAAGCTGAATGGCGGCGTGGGTGCGTCCTCTTGACGCTTCCAGGCCGGGGGCGCGAAATCGAATCCATTATGGCTCCGGTGTCAGTCGCATCGTCTGTGGTCGGCTGAAGTACCTGTGCTGCAACCGAATAGGTGAAGGCCAGGCAAGCGAGAGCGGCCCGTAGAATGGCCATTGTGGCCGGAGTGATGTAGCTGATTTGCTTCAGTATGGTAAGTTGAAGGACGTACGATGGAATGATCTGCTTTTCTAAATATCAGCCGGGGATTGCAACACTTCTATATCTCACTACCTTCATGTACGATGATCAGAACGACGAAGGCGTTCTGTTGTTGGCAATCACTAAGGCTGTCTGCAGTCGTCCAGAGGTGCGTATGTGCGCAGACTACCCAGATTTCCCGCGCTGATTGCCTGCGATAGGTAGCTCTCCAATGTGAGGTTGAAGACGACAGGAAGTCCAAGGCCATATCATGACCACAAGCGCTGACTGACAACTCCTTCGCCGTACTCTAGTTCACCTTATACGGTACCGACCGAACTCCGAGTTGGTCTTGCAGGGATTCAAGGATTATAGACAGCTGAAGGTGAACATTGTTATTCGAAGCGGGTGAGTGAGGTTGCTGGACACAGTGCCTGAGGATGTAGTAGTATCTTGTTCATTGGATGAGCCCTGGACTTGGAATTGTATTGGCAGATCGCTCAGAACACATAAATTTGGTCCAGGCGTTGTGATCATGAATGCAAGTATACCAATGTCTCGTTATACATATATAGTCATTTAATACTTCAACGCATCAATCGGCTTCGACAAAAGAGTTCGACTAGCCCTGTGCCCTCCGTGGCCTCTCCACGGTATACAGATTCGGCTTCACATCGTCGAACACTGCATCACATGGCTCCTGCCATCAAAAACTCTGTCTCGGGGATGTCGCATAATTCGCCGGACCCAGCGACGACAGGAGTGTCCTGACGAGTAGAGTCTTCGGCCATGGACTGCACCAAAGTCTGCGAATGCTGATATTGCGTGCTCTTCTGTGTTTCTTGCGCCGGCTTGAACAACGGATGTCCCAAACGCTCTTGCATCGCCACATGTTGTTCTGCCAACGCGTCATATTTCTTGTGGAGTCGTTGTAGATCTACTTCGAACTTGTTCAGGCGGGCTTGCTCTTTGTTCGAGCGCTTAGCCGATGCGCCAGCATGTTTGTGTACTTTTTGCGGCTGTGGCTTGAGCACGTCAGCAAGCGTCTGCTGAGCGAGGTGGACATTGATAGAGGTGCCCTCGCCTGCAGAAAGATTCGTCGACTGTACACGCAGCGCCTGCTGTAAGGCGGGCAGGACAACGAGTCTTCGAAGGCACAAGAGCTCACTGGCGTTTGTCATGCCTTCGAGAGCGGCGTCGTCTGCCTGCATGATCCCGCTGGAAGTCTCGTGTGCGGCGGCGGCGGCGGCATTGGGTGCTCGATCTGCCGTGTGCAGCGAGGCTGTGCTTACAGCGTCGTCATGGCGTGTTTCGTTGGTCGGATGAACGGAGGCCATGCTGGCGGCGTCGTGTTCGGGTGCTTGTACAGCTACCTCTCGGCCATCGATTGCTGCAAGTGGATTGCTTGAATCCTGGCGAGCTGCCGCAGAGCCTGACACAGCCTCGTAACCATGATGTTGATCGTAGTCTGCTGCATATTCGCTCGGAGGGCTGTTGGAACGCTGCTGCAATGTGGCCTCGTCCACATCCAGTGGCTCGCTTGATCGGAAGCCTTCACTCATCTCATGGTCTACGATGCGCTGCGTTTGCAACTCATCGACGATCTCATGTGTGATGTTGGATAGATTCTGATCGAGTCCACTGTCCGTCAAAGCGCCTTGAGCATGCTGCTGCCGGTCTGCATTACTCATTGCTGGCAGATACGGAGTACCCGTCCGTGTTGTGTTCGTGAGACGACTCGATTGTGGTCGCAACTCCCCAGTATCGTGATTGCGGGGAGGCAATGGGCTACAGCTGGCAGAGCCCAGCCAGAAGTGCTCCAGAATGTGCCGACCATTCGCCCGTATGGAGCGGTCGCTTGACATCACATAGTCGCCCTGTTCTTCTCCATCAATGGCTGACGATATGATTTCGACATCAATGACCACCTGCCTCCCACCGTGTCGCCACCATCTTCTGGGGTCCTCGATACCCAAATCGACAAGTGTTTCGACAATGCGATCCTGTTGATTTGGGTCTGGCCGGTCACGAAGGGCAAGGATAAGGGCTGGTTCGGATAGCTTTTGCTTCGCTTTGGCCTCATTGGCGTAGTACCAACACCAACGGGACGGGTAGAGGGTGCTAGCAACTAGCAATCGTTAGCCAGATCTATCTGTAGCAACGGCGGGTCCGAGAACCGACTGGTGTATGCGGGTACCTGTCGTCCCCCAGGGACCGATTTGGCCCATGCCCTTACATCTGAATTGCCTACCGGGCAGGAAAATGTTCGTGTTGGTGGTGAAGGCGTAGCTCGAGATGCTGACTCAAGCTCGACTATCTTGTCAATTGTCCGCTTCTCAGCGCGGAGCGAAGATGGGTTGACAATGAATCCACGACAGTCAGCGCACGTCTTGACTGGGTTCTTGCCACGCATGGGGAGAAACTGTGCGTGAGGTCTCGTTTGACCGCAAACTTTGCACTGCTTCGGCACTGACGAGCCATTTAGCGTGAGCAGCTGTTGGTGGGTTGAAGAAGATGAACTGGCCGCAGACGGTGCAGAAGAAGTGCTGAGGGAAGACATTGGTCGAAAAACAGCTTGGTATTCTCACGACGCATAAAAGAAACGAGTACAGAAAGAAAGACGAGGTCGAGGGAGGATGAAGAGTAGAAGTTGTTTGGCAAGATTAATGATTGAGAAGATACGCCTTAGAATTTAGCCTCTCTCTTGTCGAAGGCATGGCGGGAACGGTTGTAGACCTCTCTCTCGCTGGCCCAGACCCACAAAGCCTACTGAAAAGTGACAGGTCATCATCGGACAGGCACAGTAAGCCCGGGGTGTACTGCAGGTCGCCAAACGAGCCCGAGATAGTCCACATGAACTCCATGCACCATGCGATCTGCCCGGCAGATAGGGTCTGACGTCTGCTGTACTCATGTTGCCTTCGTCTGCCCGTGATCGAAGAGAATTATAATACAGATGGAAGAGAATAGTGAAATGAACGTGAGGTCGAAGTTGTCGTGGCGTCGTCCCTCCTAGTAAACGAACAAGGTTTGCGCGGCTCGACTGACCAATGGCTGGCTCACGCATCTTCCACCCGTACAGGGGTGTGCTCGAGCTACCGGGTTCGCGGGCTGCGCATTTAACAACATCAGTGTACCTCGATGGAGCAGAAACGAACCGGGCAGACCTGGCTGATGGCGGCGCCATGTCCCGTTGTGAAGATGGGCAGGCCAACCAGCTTGGTGTGTTTAGACTGCACTGCGATCAGCTACCTGCCGCAATGCCTGGGTAGTACGAACGTAGGTCAGGCGATGCTCGGTCTTCATCTGAGCGTTCGAGGGAGCTACCAGTGCCGTCGATGATGTGGTGCTGCCTGACCAGTTTCAGTGTCGGAGAAGAAGATCCGCTGTATAGCTGCGCCGGCGGAAGTCGTCTCCAAGTCACCACTAGAGTTGATGCCAGTACAGCCGATACTATCATGATTTTACGTGAATCCGGCATGCGAGAGATAGTAAGTCGCTCCTTCCGCTTTGGACGTGAGTGTACGCGACGCGTTCCAGGGTCTTTGGCTGCCTGAAACCTCCATTGACCTCACTTGATATTGCAACCTCTCCAGCACCTCAAACTTGTCCGGCGCTTCTACACCACACGACCACGCAACAACGCAATTCTCCCACGATGGAGAACCACGACGATGGCACAGCGATTGCTCAATCCGAAGAAATGTGCGAGCCATCGGACGTAGAAAGCGAACTCTCGGATGACATCTCTCTCACGACTGACGCTTCATACGATACCCTGGATAGATACGACATGCTGGAAGAGCGACGCGATGCGTTGTATGATCTCCGCTATGGCTTCGAGTCGTCATACATGTCTGGTGTCAAACGACCATTCCAGCAGCACGCTTTGCGCTACGAGAGATGCAAGCCAGTGGAGCTCAAGCGCTTCGTCTCCAACCGCGATCTGAAGGATCCATACCCACAGGGCGTCACACTGAAGCACTTCTATCTCCGCTTGCTCGAGAGAGCGGATCGCCACCTGCTCTTCCGGTTCATGGACCTCCCTCCAGAGATGCGACTGCTCACTTATCGGCACCTTCTCGTGTATCCGCCGGCACACAATTCCAGACATCAGCCTACCGGACGACTCTATCCAGAGATCTTGCGGACATGCAAGCTCGTTCTCGCCGAGGCCGAAAATGTGTTATATGATGATAACACCTTTTCGGCCTTCTTCAGCGTTCTTCAGGGCGAGGAGACCACGCACAGGATCGCGCGAGTTCACAAAGAAATGGTGACTGGCCACTGCGGACACACGAAGTTCTTCCGTATCCCTCACGCCATCAACGACTATCCACAGCTTTTCACCAAGATCTCGAAGTTGAAGATTATCCTTGACTACACGACGGAGGCTCTGTTCGACGGTGAGGTCGACTCCTTCGACGGAGAAGACTACTTGGCATGGCCAATCAACCATGCTCTGTATGGGCTTGCGTCCTTCTTGATGGATGGGCACCGTCTCAAATCTCTCCACATTGAGCTGAATCTCCCGGATGGGCTCAAAGACCGTGACTACGAAGCAACTTTGCACCCTTTACGACGCCTACGCAACATCGAGAGCCTCACAACCACTGGCTCGGCTCCTCCGCCCCGACTCATCGCGAAGCTCAAATCCGACCTTCAGAGCGTGGAGCCATCCTTCAACACCCTCCATCTCTGGAGACTACTCGACGAAGAAGCTGACGCCCAGCTTGATCTGCTCATCGCTTTGCAAGGAAATTCCAGAGAAGACCTTGAGTTCGGGCCATCTGAGCGCTTTGAGGAGCTCTCTTTCCGGATGAACATGCTCTACGGGTGGCCGGAGAAGTGCCTCAGTGCGCGTTTTGAGGAGAAGTTTCTCGCACAGATGAACATGCTTCGGAAATGTCTCCAGGAAGTGGACACCACAGAGCTCAAGAGGCTAGTGGATGACTTGCTCAAGAAGCGTTTGGCAATTCGAGCGTATGAGGAGGTCAATGATGAAGGAAGGTAAGCAATCCGATGGGCAAACGGCTCTCCGAGACAGAATCAGGCTTCATGTAACGCTCTGAGCCGGTTTATAATTTTTGCAAAGACGGAGACACTTGCTGACCTTGACCTCCTCACCTCTAGGCTGGCCGAAGCAGCGAAGTGCTGGAGCCGTTCTATCGGTGACTTGTACGCCAAGGACCTGAAGTATGCGTCGGAGGATGAGTGGACAGACGACGAGAACGACTCTCCCGAAACCAAACAACCCCTGGCCGCGAACGGCGATGCAAACACCACCACATCGAACCTCAACACGGAGGACACCAAAGCCATCTCGCACCCAAAGCTCACCACCGGACAAATCCAAGCAATCTTTGACAAATATCTCGCAGATGCCGGCGAACGCTCGATGCACGAAGAATGAGATGCGACCTGCAAGCTGTACAGCTACGCTATGGCTATGAAGGCGGCGCCGGCAGCCCTTTCCCCTCGCTCACACCACCAACCCACTTTCCGTCCTTCTTCGCCCAGTCCACGGTGCCGAAGCTCGGCGCCCGCAGTATCGATACGTTGAACGACGTTAGCTTTTCGCACTTGCTTGATAACGACTGCATGTCTTCGGCGGACGGGAAGGTCTTGCCCATTACGCCGTGGCGTGGATTTTGCACCTGTATTCATAGGTCAGCATTCCGTTAAAAGGAAGCATCGACGGATGGAAGAGCGAGCGAGTGCCTCAGACTGTGTTCTCAGCGTCGGGACCGAGCCAAAGACATGTCAAAGCATCTCAAGGCGCATGATCGTGCCTCGGAGATCGCTTCCACCCTTGCTTCGGAGGAATGGCTGTCGGGTGGCGAAGCGCATGTACTCCACTCCATAGCTGCCTCACAGAAATGAAAACAACATACCTCCATAAAAAACTGCAAACTCGGATTCGCCACAACCTCCACCTGCTCCAACCCCTTACACCCCTCCAGCGCCTCCAACATCCCTTTCTTCCACCCCTCCCCCGGCTCCACTTCTAGCGTCACATTCAACACCATCACGTGTTTCTGCACCTCCAGCACCCGTTTCAGATCTTTGGTCGTAAGTGTGTATAGTGTCAAATTCAGCGCTTTGAGCCCTTTGGGGGCGTTGGGGTCGGTGGTGAGCATGATGACGGGGTCTTCGGCTACGGACTTGTTGAAGGCCATGACACCCTCCTTACCCCCGGCCTCCTGCAGGTTCGCCGGATCGTCCGGGTCGTCTTCCACGTTCTCCGGCGTGGCTATGTTGAATGAACAGCTGATTAAGCCCGGGCCGATCAGATCTGGTAATTCTACTGCCTACCCACAAAAAACGATGCGTTAGCAACGTCGCAGGCAGAGACGTCCGGAAATATCCGTCCCCGGGTTGTGAGTGCTTACCTGTATCTTGTGCATGAAGTCTTCGTCTTCGTGGCGAAAGGTGTAATTTACTAAACCCCAGGAGGGAATAGGGTTAGTAGTGTTCAAAACCAGACCTTGTGCTCATCGGTTCTTACCTTCTAGGAACATTAGACCGCGACGGGCTTCGCCAGGAACGTCGGAGGTGTTGTATCTTAACCATTTCCCGCACTCCTTGAAGAACTTCTCCTTCGCAAAAACATCCAATAAGTGAAGAGCCCTCAGATTCGGCGAAGCCTTAAAGAAATCGATAGCATCGGTCGCAGATTCAGGCGTGATGCCAGCAAAAATCTGGCTATATATGACCACACTCTTGAGATTTGGCAGGCGCTGAGCGAGTTGTTTCAAAAATCCTACTGGATATCCCATTGAAAATAGCTCGAGTGTCAAGCTTTCGATCGAACGAGGAAGAGGTGGTATCGCCCATGGCTCGGTGAGTTGTTGTTGGTATTCGTCGACTTTGATGTCTGCTGTGAGTGTCAGAGCCTTCAGGCCGCCGGCTTCGGGTGGGAAGTCGGGGATCGTGAAGCTTCGGAGCGGGATCTGGGCGCCTTGGGCTTGGGCTGGGTCGACGGCTTCGCCTGGGAGTCTTTGGGGGTCGGTGGTGGCCATTGTGTGTTTGTGTTGTTTAAGGGGGATCGAAAAGATGGAAGACAAGATATCTGTGTGAGCACTCGACCAACGCGGCCATCTTCAAGGCTCGTTGAAGTTCAGATGGATGTTGCTGGAAGGTGTGGGGTTGAATGAGGGGAGGTGGAGTCGATGCAGGGGTGGTCACTAGGCAGAGTTGCGGGGCGGGGCGGACGGATGGCGCACAGGGACTACGACTACGACTGCACTTGGTGAAACGAGAGACACTGCATTACTCACCATGGCAAAGATTATTTTCCATCTCACTGTGGCCAGCAAGAGCATGACGGCGCATCACGAGCAGACAAAACACTACGTATACGAAAGCGGGCAAGTCGAAGCTCCTGCTCTTGACACCATGGAAGCAGGAATATCGGATGGCGGCATTACTTGAAGCTATATTGCCTTGTCGGCTTCCAGACTTCGAGCATACGGTGATGAACTCATCTTCTATCTCATGCTGTCCTCCCTTTGCTACAGACATGGTCCATGGCGAAGCAGAACGTCTTTTCGTCATGGTGATTACCCACGACAGCGTCTTTGTGGAGTTGTTCGTCTGTCACCAGAGTACTGTGTGTAAAGCTGGGCTTTACTCGTCGTGCGAGAACCACCGAGCGTTTCCTCCATATCTCAAGGACATGCAATACCGCCTCCCACTCATCCCCATCAGACGCTTCGCGCATCATTCCGCCACTATTACCTCCTCCTATAACGCCAACCCTAACCTTCGCTACCGCCCTAGACACCACTACTCGTATAGCTAGCACATTAGTCCTTGGAGAGAATGGCAAGCCTTCACAGGATATTAACCTAGCCGCGGAGCTTCGCAACCACATCTACGATGATCTTATTGGCGTAGCGCAGACCGAGGTCGTCTTTAGGTACTAGACTAACCGCCGCGACTCCAACCGCTCTATCCTCAACATAAGCCGCGTCTGCACTCAGATTCGGAGCGAGTTGTCTAGCATTCAGGCCCTGTCCTTTCCTCTCCAGCTTACCATCGACATCTCGGTCGCTCTATCGAAGATCTAGGAGGAGCTCGCGGACAGCCTTCGGGCGTTCCCTCATTTCCTAGTCATCTCCGGTATTGAAGTCATTTTGGTCGGTAACTACGATTCAATCATATTCTTCGGCATTAAAAAGTAGGCACAAATCCTTGTAGCTAAGGACGGTCTGCCATCCGTTGTTCACCACGACACCCTACGCAATATTCGCTACATCATTTCCGCGCAGCAGTCTAGCTGCGGCATCAACTTCGGCTTGTCTTTATGATCCAAACTCCTTCTTTACGATCCTCAATCTGACAGCGGAGCAGCAACGATCCTTAGCATATAAACATAATCCCGGGAATTCTACCTTTGGTCCTCTAGTCAGAAGTCGCCACCACAAGTTCAAATATACGAGTGGACCAACGATCTCGGTTGTACCTCCAGAAACTATGGAACAAACCTAAACGTACACCTTGCACAGACACCGGCGTAGTCGACTCCGGAACTCCGTGTACTCCTCACGATAGACTTGCATCGTAATCAACGCTTGCCCTGCATGATGAGCATCTCCGTCTCCGCTCGCGATCATACCGGACCAACCAAAGCTACTATCGCGACATCATCACACTCAATGCAAAGCGACAACATTCAAATTGGAACAGCATCGATGCGGATAGGAATCAAACACGAAGCCTATACATAAATACCGTTATCGAGCTCGTGACGTGAGACGAGCCGGCACGGTATGCCACGACTGGCCTGTGGCGCTTATCAAGCACACTTGCGGGCCCCTAGCTGGGAAAATTCGAAGTGGAATCGCCAGTCCGACAATTCCGCTCAACGTTCAGACGCCACGACACATCCCATAGCCACACCACACCTCCACTCATTGTCAGGCCCATTCGTACCTCAAATCCATCAAGTGAGCGCGCGCAGGCGTGCTTAGCAAACTTCACAGGCCAGTCGGGGGATGCGTCGATCGTCGGCGACCGCGTGCGCCACCAGATCATCCGGAAGTCCACGAGAAGCCGCTCAATATGAGGATAGTCAGCAAGGAAGCTGCTTATTGCATCTCTGGTAACATTCTCCACTGGTTGCTTCTTGTAAGGCATCATCCAGGGATCGCCGAACCTGGGAAGGTATATCACCAGGCTGTTGTGATCTGGCCAAGGGCTGTGCTCTCGGCCAAGACTGCAGACGGATCTAATGGACCTCTCGGAATCGAGCGTGATGCTAGTGATCAATCGGATGTGTGCGCGAGAAAGGCCGGCTAGGTACCGTCTGGCTTCATCGATCGAGGTGAAGCTGAATTCGGTGACGGCGATGATGTGACGGACGTCGGTTTTGAGTTCGTCTTGCATGCGGCGGCACGTAAGTAGAAGAGGGCGTGCTGTTGTTACTTAAACGTCAAATCGCTAGTGAAGCTATAGTAGCTGCAATGTTGCGGACGTACCATATGGGATGCAGTACAAAAACGCTTTGAATAGATAAGCTACGCCTGGCGACTCTGCGAATGGTGTACATCGGCTGTCGGTCAGAACCGAGAGGTAGATTTGCTCGCGGAGTTCAGCAGGTAGCTTGAATAGTGGCGACTGCAGTTGCGAATAGTCGACCGGTGGTGGCAGTGTGTATAGGTATCGAAGTCGA
>JAABUK010011504.1_pt1 | contig 11515 bp, 10 predicted proteins | sample 5559141 | NCBI WGS metagenome assembly JAABUK01 (sample SAMN10711869, study PRJNA513367) | rock metagenome | isolation source: Antarctica rocks | place: Antarctica: Victoria Land, Pudding Butte nord | collected 2016-01-03 | reverse complement strand
GCGGGGCAACAGCTCTGATCAAGAATTTACCTGTTACCGTTACTGATGGCAAGTTGAATATTAATTTTTCTTCCACTGTAAACAGGCCTATGGTAGTTGCGGTAGAAGTATATAGCTTCCGTGGCTCTGCTGCAAAAGCATCAGAGTTAAATAATGTAGGTATAACCGGTGCAGAAAACGGATATAAAAAAGTGAGAGTGTATCCAAACCCTTTGCAAAAGCAACTGACGGTTCAATTTCCACCTGATTATACGGGAAATTCAAGTCTTCAAATTGCAGATGTAACAGGCAGAGTATATAATCTTGGGCAGGTTAAATTGCAACCCGGAGGATCAATTATGCAGGTAGATGTTTCTCCCCTGGCACTAAAGTCGGGAGTTTATTACCTGAAAATAACTTCTCAAATAAGGCCTCTGGAAGTAATTAAATTAATTGTGCCGTAAGTCTAAAAATATTTAGGAATGTAAAATAGTTCCGGTTTTAACTTGTAAGAATAAAAAACCTGAATTGTTAGTTTGAAATAAAAGTAAGAAAGGCATTAGTAATCAAGGTAATATACTTGTTACTAATGCCTTATTTTTTATAATATTAGGCTTAAGGTGATATATTTTTTAGTTTTTTATTGATGAAATACTCATAATGTTATAAATATTTGTAATATGGATAATAAGTATTATCTTTTCTCATTATCACTTATTAAATCAATATTATTTTTTAGAAACTATCTTTTTTTGTTTATTTTCTATTGATTTTTGTAAGATGATTTTTAAAAATATAATTTTTTTGCAGTGTGCAGCCTTATACCTTTTTATATCATCATAAATAACAGCGAGCAATAATTATTATAAAAAAATAAGCTATAATATAAAAGAACAAATCAGAATTGTAAAAACAGGTATAGTAATTGGAATAAAAAACAAACAGAAATAATAAAGTTATAAATACTAATAATATTTTAAAAAACAAACGTGACAACTTGAATTTGAGAAGGTTTACTTATCCAAATTTTTATACTAACTAATTAAACTTATGTGGTTTGCGAAAGTTTAAGTATACAGATATCCAATCATCCTAATTTAATTCCTGCCATTACTATTTGTTTATTCAAATTCAAACTATTTAAAGTTCGAGTTGTGGATTGCTTGCTTTAAACTAAAAGATTATAAAGCCGAAAACGAACTATTATGAACATGAAATGGTACATAGTATATACTAAACCAGATTCAGAAAAAAAGGTATCGGAGATGCTGACACGCCGGAAAATTGAAAATTACAGTCCGGTAAAGAGTGTGATAAAGGAGTGGAATGACAGGAAAGTAAAAGAATCTCTGCTTTTTTTAGGTTATGTATTTGTAAAAACTACAGAGCATCAACTTTCTGATTTGAAAAAAATAAATGGAATCGTAAATCTTGTGCACTGGATGGGAAATCCGGTGTCAGTGAAAAACGTTGAGATAAAAGCTATTAAGCTTTTTTTAAACGAATACACCAATGTTACGATCGAAAAAACAGCAGTAAAGCCACCTACACTAAATACATCTAATCATTATAACGCGGAACAGGAAGCACCGATGATAACGATAAAAAATAGAAAAGCATACGTTGGACTTCCCTCGTTAGGTTATATTATGACCGCAGACGTTGATGCATCAAATGTGAGAATCATTTCCGCTGACAGTCCTTCTAATCAGGAAAACCTTAAACCTAATAAATTACTGAATAGATTTTCTGAAATTAATAATTCTTTAAAAAATTATTGGGTTAAAGCTTTCGCGTTATCAATTTGTGTTTTACTTATTACTAAGTAATTGTTGATGTTTGAAGTATATATCTTATAGTCTGATTACAAGCCTTGAACTATAAGGCATAACTAAACCAATCGTTGTATCTTCAGAAAAAATTTTCTGACGGTGTGCTATTAAATCCATGTAAATTTAATATTAGTAAGTCTCCGATAATAATTTTTTTTGTACCCTTCAATACTAAATTCCTAATTCAAAGCGTTTTCAAATCAAGACTATAAACCTTTAATGATTAAAAAAATTTAGTAATAACAGAAATAAGTAAATTTAAATTATTTACATAGTCTTTTTATATTAAGGAAAATAAAAAAAGTTACTTTATTAGCAGCATGTGGCCTTTCTTTTTTAATTTTACAATAAAAGCATTTTGGAATAACTTATTCAATAATGTTTCTTGTCTCTTAAAATTTACGAATGCAATTAAAATTTAAAGATAATTTTGTTGGGTATTTTCAGTTTTATTATAGTGTAGTTGGTAAAAAACTATTCGTTTCCATCTGTTTAAGTATCATAGTTACAGTATTGGATGGATTTGGCCTGGCTATGTTTATGCCCTTAATGCAATCAGTGTCAGCAGAAAAAGGCTCTCCCAAACAATCTATGGGAAAATTGCATTTTGTAACAGATGCCATAACAGCTATGGGATTTCCCCTGACTTTGACTACTATTTTAGGAGTCTTGGTTTTATTATTTTCTGTAAAGGGTATTTTTAAATTTACAGAGCAGAATTACCAGGCAGGAGTAATACAGTTTTTTATGAAGAGAATCAGGTATAATCTTGTAAAAGGATTAGAAAACCTGACATATAAGGGTTTTATAAAGCTTGATGCTGGAAAAATACAAAATACTTTTATCTCTGAAGTGCAAAGAATGAGTCAAGCTGTAAAGTTTTATTTGAGTTATAGCCAGTCTTTTTTTATGCTTGGCACCTATATTATTCTGGCTCTGTTAGCTAACTATCAATTCGCTATTTTGGTAGCTATTAGTGCGGGCCTTACCAATGTTATATACAGGCGGATTTATAAGTCTATGAAAACTGCTTCTTTTGAAATTTCTAAAAAGGGCAATGTCTTTAATTCCTACATGATTCAAGCTATCCATTACTTTAAATATCTTAAGTCAACAAATTATTTTGGTACATACGCTCGAAAGCTGGAAGGCATAATTAATAAAACAGAATATTTAAATAGAAAAACTGCCTATTATGGGGCAGTTACCAACGGTCTTAGAGAACCCATGATAGTGTTTATTGTGACGTTAGTAATATACGTACAAATTAATTGGATGGGCGGTAACATGGGATCTATAATATTAAGTCTGGTCTTATTTTACCGGGCGTTAACCTTTTTATTACAAATTCAGACTCAATGGCAAGGTTTTATCCAAAATACCGGCGCTATGCGCACGGTAACAGATATTTCGGAAATTATGAGAAATGATGTAGAAATTAATGGTGTTCATAGGTTTACATCTATAAATAAAGAAATTAAAATAGAAAATGCTGACTTGTCTTATGGGATTAATAAAGTCTTAAATAATGTAAATATTGTTATTCCAAAAAAACAAACAATCGCTTTAGTCGGCGCCAGCGGTTCGGGTAAAACAACTCTTGCTAATATTATTATAGGACTGATGAGCCCGGACTCAGGTCAGGTTTTAGTTGACAACATACCATTAACAGAGTTCAATTTAAACAGTTACAGAAGTAAAATTGGGTATATATCGCAAGACTCCGTAATTTTTAACGATAACATTTATAATAATATCACTTTCTGGGCCGAGGAGACGCCGGAAAATATAAAGCGCTTTTGGGAGGTGATACAGATGGCTTCTCTTGAAGAGTTTATAGCTTTGCAAGCTGATAGAGAAAATACTAAATTAGGAGATAATGGAATATTAATTTCAGGCGGTCAAAAGCAAAGGATTTCTATAGCCAGGGAAATGTACAAAAAAGCAGAAATTCTTATTTTAGACGAAGCAACTTCAGCATTAGACTCAGAAACAGAGCACATTATTCAGGAAAATATTGAAAATCTTCATGGGCATTATACTATGATCGTAATTGCTCATCGCTTATCTACAATAAGAAATGTAGATACCATATACTTGTTGGATAAAGGAAAAGTAACCATTTCAGGAGACTTTGACTCTATGTTGCAGAATTCTGAGAAGTTTAAACGTATGGTTTCTTTACAGGGTTTGTAATAATCTGTTTATCACTTTTCTACATAGTTTTATTTTTAAGCCGCAATTGTTACGAGGTATTTAATCAGACAGAAATTTTTTAATTTTTAAATTTATTATTCCTTTTTCAAAAAGTAATTTACCAAAAAAGACAACAGTTGTGCGTTAAATCATTTTTTTTTAAAAGGCAATGGAAAATTAATTTAAAAGTACTGTTAGTAGTGTCATTATAACTTACACATTATCTTTGGCATTTTACTTCCATATTAATGATATCAGTAATAATACCTTGCTTTAACAGCGAAGAGTACATAACAAGAGCAATAGAAAGCATCTTTAACCAGAGTTACACCAATTATGAGATTATTTTAGTTAATAATAATTCTACTGATAATACATACAACATATTGCAGGAATACGCAAAAAAAAAAGCGGGACTGATTAATGTTTTTAATGAAAATAAAAAAGGAGCTCCTGCAGCGAGAAACAAAGGTTTAAGCGAAGCAAAAGGTGAATGGATACAATTTTTAGACTCCGACGACGAATTACTGCCGGGTAAATTAGAAGATCAAATATCAGTAGCCAAAAATACAAAGGCAGATATAATAGCAGGCAATTGCTATATGTATAAAACTGTTAACGGTCAGACACGAAAAAGAATCAGGCCTATTGAAACAGACAATGTTTGGAAGGGATTGATAACCTCAAAATTAGGTATTACAAGTGCTAATTTATGGCGAAAACAAGCAGTAGCGGCTGTTGGTGGATGGGATGAAGATAAAAGTTCGTCTCAGGAATATGATTTGGTTTTCAGGATGTTAAAAAAGAATGATAACGTGAGTTTTTGTTTAACGCCTCTAACTATTGTGCATGTAAGAGAAAACTCTGTTCATAAGAGCGCCGATAGTAAAAGATTTACAGAAATTCTTGAAAATAATGTAAAATTAAGATTAGAAATTAAAGAATACTTAAGATCAAAAGGGATGCTTACGAGAAAGCTTGATTATGCAGCAGACACCTATATTTATTCGTATCTTGTAAATACTACAGGTGTGTTTTCTTTATCGCTGCAAAAAGGGTTAGTTGCAGCACATGTAAAGAAATTGCTAAAGGAAAGCAACTTAAAGTTGCCATATAATTTTATAATTACGTTTCATTTTGATCGGCTTATAAGTAAAATAAAAAAAAGATTGTAATATAGTACGAATAAATATTGCAAAAGTATTATGAATAGTATTGTAGTATCAGTTATAATACCTGTCTATAATGACTGGCATCGTTTATCTTTTTGTTTAAACGCGTTATCCGGTCAGACTTTTTCATCAGACAAGTTTGAGGTTATAGTAGTAAATAATAATCCCGATGATACAACTCCTTCAGTTTTTAAATTAGATGATAACTGTAAGATAATAACAGAAAACAAACCAGGATCTTATGCAGCCAGAAACGCTGGGTTAGAAATAGCGAATGGAAAAATTATAGGCTTTACAGATTCTGATTGTATACCAGATAAAAACTGGATAAAAAATGCAGTTGGATATTTGTCTGATAATAACAGCTGTAGCAGAATAGGAGGAAAAATTGAGATTTTTTTTAATTCATCAAACCCAGGTATTGCTGAATTGTATGATAAATTATTTTCTTTTAACCAAAAAAGGTACGTTGAAAGTGCAGGAACCAGTGTAACAGCCAATTTATTCACCTATAAATTTGTGTTTGATAAAGTCGGCTATTTCGACAGTAATCTTATGTCAGGCGGCGACTATTCCTGGGGAACACTTGCTCAAAAAAACGGATATAAAATAGATTATGTAGAAAATGTTATAGTTAATCATCCTGCAAGGGAAACTCTTAAAGACCTGATTAAAAAAGAAAAAAGAGTTGGCGGAAGCCAGGCTATCTTTCTTAAAAAAAACACCAGTACACTTGATAATATTACAACTTTTATAAAAGAATTAAGACCACGAATAGGAACAATAAAGTCAATCTTTAAGAACGGAAAGGAGTTAACTTTTAAGGATAAATTATATATAACCTTAGTTAGACATTATTTACTTGTTACAAGAGCTTATTCAAAATTAAGAGTTGAAATGGGGAGAAAAGCAAACAGAGCCTGATTATGAAATTTTCAGTTATTATTCCTACTTATAATCGTATCGATCTTTTAGCAAAGGCGATAGAAAGTGTTAGCAACCAAACTTTCAAAGATTTTGAAATAATTGTAATAAATGACAATCCGGAAGAAAAGTCAAGGGTTGACGAATTGGTAACTAAATTTGATAAAGCAGAAGTTATTCATCATGCTAATTCAAAAGGAGGAAATGCTGCAAGAAATTCAGGCATTTCACATGCAAAGGGAGATTATATTGCCTTTCTTGATGATGATGATATTTGGTTGCCGGAAAAATTAGCCCTGCATTTAAAAGAACACGAACAAGATCCTGCTGCAGGATTAGTCTTTTCAAATTGCCTGTATATTTATAATAATAAAAATATTGCCGATCACGTTTATTCTCCTAAGATTCCGTCTGATGTGATTAAAGCTATGGGTAATGCACAGTTTTGTCCGGCAACTTCAAGTATTGTGTCTATTAAAAGAGAGTGTGTAGAGAAGTGTGGTTTATTTGATGAAAATCTCGCAAGCTTTCAGGATTGGGACTATTGGTTTAGAATTGCACATTTATTTAAATTTGAACATATACCCATAGTTTTAGTACACTATAGACAGCATCTTGGAGACAGAACATCTTATAATGAAAATAAAAGGAGAAAAGGACTAAATCAAATTTGTGATAAATGGGCAGGGGAGATAAATGTAAAAGAATTTTCAGCAAATTTCATCAGAGGCATCTATTATAAAAATTCTAAAAATGCTTTAATGGCTGGGAAAAAATTCAGCGCTTTTAAAAAAAGTTTGCAATTATTTAATAAAGAAATTTTTGGAATAGAGTCTATTAAAGGTTTTACAAAGTTATTATTACAATTAATGTTTGAAAGAAAAGAAAGGGGGTGAAGGTTTGATATTTTTATTTAATGTTAGTAAATAAAAGCCTTTTTTAAGAGCTGATAGTAAGATAAGCTGTAAAAAAATGGATATAAAAATCAAAATGATAACAAATCTTGTGAAATGTCTCAAATTTAATTGTTTTAATTAAAATGAATAAAAAAGCAAAAGCCTTATTTCGTTTTGACTTAGATTATTTTCTAATAATAATACTGCTGGTATTTAGCGGAGATCCAATCACTCGCTTTATGGGTAAATATTCTATATTTATTCTTTCTATAGTCATTTTCATCAGTATGTACAAAAGAATTAAAAAAGATTTTTATACTTTTTTTTTAGGCATAGCAGCTAGTCTGCTTTTGTTATTTGCATCTCAGTATATTGTTTTAGGTTTTATTTCGTGGTTAGCAGCATTTAATTATATAAGTGTGTTTTTTTTAGGAGGATTAATCGTGTATCTCCTTGGAGAAAAATTTATATATAAATTTTTTATTATCGTTTATTATATTTCATTAATATCTTTAATCCTCTTTGTTCCCATTAATCTTTTGGGAATACATGTACCTGGTTTGGTATGGCGAGAGGGCGGTATGACTTACATTATTTACACTTTCGTTGAGCAGCATTATAATAGAAATTGTGGCATGTTTTGGGAGCCAGGTGCCTTTAGCGGTGTATTAACACTGTGCTTATCATTAAATGTAAAGCAATTACCGTTTTTGTGGAAACAACATAAGTTTAAAATTGTGGTAATTGTAATAGCATTAATAACTACTCAAAGCACTACAGGATATATTGTTTTGTTTTTTATAGGGAGTTATTTCCTGCTCTTTTTTGTAAGAGATAAAACAATAGCATTTACAGTGTTTCCGGTACTTTTAGTTATAGCTGTTATTGTTTACAATAACGCTTCTTTTTTGCAAGAGAAAGTCGAACATCAATCCGAGTCAACTTTAACTCTCGATAAGGGGGAATTTACCAATACACGTTTTGGTTCTCTCATTTTCGATATGCATTACATACAAAAGCATCCCATCGTAGGAAACGGTTTTGATGAAACTACAAGATATGCAGATAATCCTGAATTGATTAAACTTATACAATCAGGAGGAACCTTAGGTAATGGAAATGGGTTTTCAAATTTCATGGCATATTTAGGTATACCTTTTATGTTTTTTTATATATTGTTTTCTTTTAATGCTATTTCGACAATCAATCCCAAAGTCGGTATTTTAACAACGGTTGTTATTTTATTATCCCTGTTTAGTGAGCAGTGGTTAGCTTATCCTCTATTTACCGGAATAATATTTCTCAGAAATAGAAATAATAATATTTAATGAAAAAGAGTATAGCAGTATTAATAGCTTGTCATAATCGCAAAGACAAAACAATAAAATGTCTTAATGACTTATTTATGCAGGAAGGCATTGGTGAGCAATTTACTATTAAAGTTTTTTTGGTAGATGATGCTTCTACTGATGGAACTGCTGAAGCTGTAAAAGAAAAAATACCTGCAGTTAAAATTATTCATGGAGATGGTAATTTATTTTGGACCCGAGGAATGCATTTAGCCTGGTCTGAAGCTGCAAAAGAAGGTTTTGATTTTTATTTATGGCTAAATGACGATACAATGCTTTTTTCGACTGCTTTAAGCGATATGTTTAACTCTGCTATTAAGACCAATGAAGTATCTATCATTTGTGGTGCCACCTGTTCAGCAGTAGACGGCTCGGTTACTTATGGGGGAAGATCTAAAGCAAAGGGTTTACTGATACCAAATAATGAGTTGCAGCAATGTGATTTTTTTAATGGAAATTGTGTTTTAGTTCCTGACAGTGTTTTTAAAATTGTGGGTAACCTGGATAAGACATTTAATCATAGTATTGGGGATTGGGATTATGGATTACGGGCAGGTAAAGCAAAAATTAAATCTTTTATTTCACCTGCTTTTATAGGCACTTGCGAAAAACACGACATAATAGCCAAATGGTGTTCGCCTATAGTAAAATTGAAAGACAGAGTAAAAGCTTTTAGGACTCCATTAGGTCCTAACGTCTTTCAGTACTTTGTTTTTGATCACCGGCATAATGGGTTATTTTCAGCCGTTACACATTTTATTACCATACATATCAGATTACTTTTTCCTTTTTTATGGATTCCCAAAAACTAAACCGGATAAGGAAGAAATACATTTTTTAATAGATCAGTCGGTTAAAACTATTATTGTTTTTCAAACAAGTAACTAAAATATATGAAAGAGTGATGATTAATTTTAATAAGTAGAATATAGAAAGTACAGAAACAGCCAGGTTTTAAAAAAATTATGATAAAAGTAGCTATTATAGTAGTATGGATTGGAAAAATTCCAAATTATTTTCCTTTATGGACACGTTCTTTAATTAAGAATAAAAACTACGATTTTTTTCTTATTACAGATCAAATAATTGATTTAGAAATAAAACCAGAAAACTTAAAAGTTATTACTGCTACATTACTTGATTTAAAAAAAGATATTTCTTCAAAATTACGTATTCCGGTTTTTTTAGAGCTTCCATATAAGCTTTGTGATTTTAAACCTGCTTATGGAGAAATTTTTCACCAACAACTTGCTAATTATGATTTTTGGGGCACCTGTGATATGGATATGATGTTTGGAGATTTAGATAAATTTTTAAATCACGAGATTTATCAGCAATATTCTAAATTATTCAGCAGAGGCCACCTGACCTTATATAAAAACTCCAAAGAAATAAATAAACTTTATCGTTCATCTAAGTTATTTGATTACAAACATATTTTCAACTCTCCTGCTTGTTTTATGTTTGATGAATGGTATGGTATTCATAAAATTTTTGAAGAATTTGGAATTGCCCAGTACGCAAATGAATGTATGGCAGATATTAATGCAAATACTGCCGGTTTTACCTGTACTAACATTAAAAATTTTGAAAAACAAATATTTGTATGGGAAAATGGAGATTTGAAGCAATATTATTTAAATAAGGGTATTATAAATTCGAGAGAATTAGCTTATATACATTTTCAAAAAAGAAAAATTAACATAAATAGTATAAATATTAATTCTGCTCATTCTATCATTTTAAATGCAGCAGGTGTATTTGGCTTTGAAGAAGAAATTACATCTGAGGTAATAGAAAAGTATAATGTCAAAAATTATAGGCATTTTTTTGAGCGACAGTATAAAAGGTTAAAAAACAAGGTTCCTGGTTTAAAAAACGACTCAATTATATTTGATAAGTCCCTTAAAAAAAAGTGAAGAAATATTAGTAATATGCTAAATATGCCATTTGCATCATATAGCCCCGTTTTATTGTTTTGTTATAATAGAAAATTAGTGCTGGAAAAGACAGTCGCATCACTTATTAAAAATGTAGGTGCTGAAAAAACTGATCTTTATATTTTTTCTGATGGTCCAAAAAAATTTGAGGAGGTTACGATAATATCTGAACTGAGAGAATACTTAAAATCCATAACAGGTTTTAAATCAGTAACTATTTTAGAGTCAGAAACAAATAACGGTTTAGCCAAATCTATTATTAACGGCGTATCAAAAATTTTAAAAATTCATGACTCCGTTATAGTTTTAGAAGATGATTTGTTAACATCAATAAACTTTCTTTCTTTCATGAACCAAGGTTTGGAATTTTATAAAAACAATTCACAGGTATTTTCCATTTCAGGATATTCTCCGCCAATAGAAAGAAGCAGAAATTATAAATATGAGGCTTATTTTTTTCCAAGGAATAGTTCACATGGTTGGGCAACCTGGAGTAACAGGTGGCAGGAAGTAAACTGGGAAGTTCCAGATTTTGACAGTTTTATTAAAAGTAAAAGTGAGAGGGCAAAGTTTAATAATGGCGGAAGTGATTTGAGCCGGATGTTGCGACGGCAGATAGAAGGTAAAATTAATTCATGGTCTATCAGATTTTGCTATCATCAGTACAAAACGAACACTTACACAGTTTACCCGGTTGTTTCTAAAATTCAAAATATTGGTTTTGGACCCGGGGCAACACATACAAATACATATAACCGTTATCATACACCTATTGACATGAGGGAAAATTTACATTTCGAACTACCGGAAGACGTAATATTGGATGAAAACTTTATAGGAAAATTCAGAGAGTTTTACTCATTAAAAAGCCGTGGAATAGGCAAAGTAAAAACACTTCTTTATAAAGCAGGATTACTAAAAAATAAATGATTTTTAAAATATTTACAGGACTAATTTTTTTTAAAAATTTTAAAATGAAGAAAAAAAAGGTGAGTACGATAACAGGGAAAATTGTGTTTGTAATTGAAATTATTAAATTAAGTATAACATAATAAAAATTGTTGAAGCCTAAAGTTCTTTTTATTCTACACCTCCCGCCGCCAGTACATGGTGCAGCTATGATGGGTAAATTTATACAGCAAAGCAGTGTAATCAATAGTTCTTTTAATGCTGATTACATAAATCTCTCTGCCTCAGACAACATAAAGGAGGTAGGAAAAGGAGGTG
>JAABUK010011502.1_pt1 | contig 11516 bp, 14 predicted proteins | sample 5559141 | NCBI WGS metagenome assembly JAABUK01 (sample SAMN10711869, study PRJNA513367) | rock metagenome | isolation source: Antarctica rocks | place: Antarctica: Victoria Land, Pudding Butte nord | collected 2016-01-03 | reverse complement strand
GGGGTGTGGTTTTGTCTGAGAGTGGTGATGGTGGAGGGGGTTGTGGATGGGGGATTTGTTTGGCTGCTTCGAGCCATGCTGCGCGGGCTGAGGGGTCGACGGGGCAGGCTGATGATGGGGTTGAGGTGTGAGGTGGTGGACTGTTGCTTGAAGAGGTGTTTCCCATGTTTGTTGTTAACAGTGGCGAGTGTCTGTAATGGAATTGATGAGCGTCGAGACTAGAGACCACCACTTTGAGGCTCTTCAGCGGTCCGAGCCGAGGTGTCAAACGCGGGATGGTCTCCATATGGCATAATCCCATGCTTACACCCATCTACAATTGGGATTTCTTTCCTCTTTCTTGAATACCATCACGATGACTGACCAAAAAATCCACCGCGCCAGCACGACAGCCCCGGTAAATATCGCCGTGATAAAGTACTGGGGAAAGCGCGACCCAAAACTCAACCTCCCCACCAACTCCTCCCTCTCAGTCACCCTCTCCCAATCCGACCTCCGCACGCACACCACAGCCTCCTGCTCCCCCACCTACCAACCTCCCGACGCCCTCCTCCTAAACGGCCAAGCCGAGCCCCTCACCACCCCGCGCTCCCTCGCCTGCCTCCACGCCCTCCGAGACCTCCGCTCCTCCCTCGAAGATTCCAACCCCTCCCTCCCAAAACTATCCACCTTCCCCCTCCGCCTAGCCAGCACAAACAACTTCCCCACAGCCGCCGGTCTCGCATCCTCCGCCGCAGGCTTCGCTGCCCTCGTCCGCGCCATAGCAGATCTCTACGCCCTCCCACAAACACCGACCGAGCTCTCGCTCATCGCGCGACAGGGCAGCGGCTCCGCATGTCGGAGCCTGCTAGGTGGCTATGTAGCCTGGGATAATGGCACCCGCCCTGACGGTACAGACAGCTGTGCGCGTCTGGTGGCGCCGAAGAGCCATTGGCCGGAAATGCGGGCGCTGATTATGGTCGTTAGTGCGGAGAAGAAGGATATGAGTAGCACGACTGGCATGCAGGAGACTGTGAAGACGAGTAGCTTGTTCCAGACGCGAGCGAAGAAGGTGGTGCCGAAGCGGATGGCGGAGATGGAGGAGGCGATTCAGAAGAGGGATTTCGAGACCTTTGCGCGCGTGACGATGAGGGAGAGTAATTCCTTTCATGCTACTTGCTTGGATACAGATCCTCCAATCTTCTATCTCAATGATGTGAGTCGTGCTGCTATACGCGCTGTGGAGGCTATCAATCAGCATGCTGGAAGAATAGTGGCTGCGTATACGTTCGATGCGGGGCCGAATGCTGTGGTTTATTATCTGGAAAAGGAGTGGAGTTATCTAGGGGCGAAGCTGGGACTTTGTTTGCGTGGAAAAGAGGGGTGGGAGGAGATTGGGACCGCGACGGAGGGTAGGGGGCTAGGAGAGCAGTATGTGCAGGTGGAGGAAGCGCTGAGGAAGGGTGTATCGAGGGTTATCCTGACGAGTGTGGGCGATGGACCGATTAGCGTTCAGGAGCATTTGATTGATGAGCAGGGGAAGCCTGTGGATGCTTGAGATTGATACGATGCTCTTACTTGGTGGCGACTCTTTCATGATGATGATGATGATGATGACTCTTTAGATATATACTAGTCGTGTGCAACATACAAAGTGGCTAGTCTGGGATGGGTGCCCTTTATCGCCTGACCTATGCAATATTATTCGAATGTCCCTTAGCAGTCAACATCTCGCCAGGATGGTTGTACTTGATACAACAAAAGCTTTTGACGAGACCGCGAGATGCTGTCGAGATGCTATCGACCAAGCAAAGTAAGTCTAGCGAAATCCTTAACCACAGGTGCCTCTCTGCGCTTCCCTCCCTCCAACGTATCCCACATTACCCCGTCCCCTCCTCTCGGTCTGCCAGGCTCATCTTCTTCCTTCCCCTCGACAACCGACTCTTTGCCGCCAGCACCGAAAACTTCATCAAGACAACCCCTGCAGAGCTCCACCACCTCGACCATAGCATTCTGCACAGCTCCCGCTCTCTCCCTCATACCTCTCCTCATGAGTCCAACCACCAACCTGTCGATCTCTTCATTAGCAGCATTGACCCTATTAACAAGCCTCCCGACACTGTTGACCAGATACTCTTCTTCATAAATACTGCCTTTCTTCCCCCTTGCCTTCTTCCTCTCCTCCCTCCGCCGACCCTTAGACGTCCTCCTCGTCGCATTCGTCGCCACCGTCCCCGTACGATTGGTATATCGCGTGAACAAACTGCCACCACCAGCCGTAGACGCATCCGTAGCAGCAAGCGAGACATTATCCGGAATATCAGCGCCATGATTGCCATCGCCATCGAAAAAGGCCAGAGGATCCTCAGCCTTCTTCGTCCGTAGTTCGCGAAGACGTGGTATCTGGGCATTGAGTTGGCTTTTGCAGTCGGCGAGGAGCTCGGTCATTGAAGCCATGCCTTCGATGAGGCCGGGATCGATGACGGAGTTGAGGAGGTCGGGACGGCGGTGCAGACCGATTGTGCGGAGAGCGTCGGCGAAGAAGTAGCCTTTGCAGAAGAGGCGGGCTGCGGTGGGGATGTCGGAGAGGTAGTCGAGATGGATTGTTGCTGCTGAGGAGAAGTCTTTGGTTTCGGAGAGGGTGTCTGCTATTGTTAGGCAGAGCGCGTGGAGTTGGGGTTGGGGAAGGGGGATGAGGGTGGCGCAGGCGAGGGATTCTTTCCACAGATAAGCTTGGCGGTATGCTTCGCTCGCGGAAGCGTTGTCGACTAGGTATTCGTATGCTGCGAAAGATTAGCGAGGGGCCGAGGGAACGCGGCAAGACGTCCATACCTATCCCCGCTTCTCTGAATTTCCTATCCTGCTGAAGATAATTCGCATAGAGGCGCATGATCTCCTTGAGCTGGTCCTCCTGATAGCGGTAGAAGTCCAGAGCTTCTGTAAATAAGCCGTGCTTTACAGTATACGTCTTGACTTCGTCGAATGCACTCAACTCGCATAAGTGTTTCAAAGCCTTTTTATATCGACCAAGGTGATTGTCGATTGAATACTGTCTTCGAAGTAATGGCTCCCTCTGCAGGTTTTGCAGGAACGGTAAATATTCTTTAGGATCTTTTTGGGACTGCTGAGCGACGAGCAATGCCAGCTCCAGATCGTAGAGTCCCAGGGCGTTGTCGTACAGCCGATTGACGTCTGCAAGGAAGCAAATGTGCTCAATAGCGCCTTCTACTTGCTCTGCATTCTTGCCTACACCAAGTCAGAATTTAATACAGCAGAGTCTGTACAGAGGTCTGCTCACTACGTAGGCCAGCAATCTGACTCAAGCCGGCATCAAGATCTGATGGTGTCTTGCACACATGAGCCGTAACGACATTCTGAAAATGGGTCGAGGTACGATTCTTCAGAGCGTTTAAAAAAGCATCGCATATTCTATTGACCTTTGACACGGATCCATGGTCCGCTTGATGTGGCTGAGAATCTAAGTCGTTTGCGAAGGAAAGGCCCACATTAGTTTCTTTATACATTGTTCTGGAAACGTCCTCTTCCCTGCTCTCTGTTAGTATGGCTTGTACGTCAAGCAGGAACAAGCTCACCTGAGCTGTGACAAGAACAAGTCGATGTGCTCCACTTTTTGTATCTGTTCGAGAAAAAGTTCGACGCATGAGATGAATTGCTGAGGGTCGTGGTCATGCAGAATGTTCATATCAACCCGCTGGTTTCTGCAGGCTAGAAATGCTTTCCTGTACTTCGTCTTGTTGATACTGTCTCGTATTCCTGCAAGTACCAGCGCTCGAGGGTAAATCGTCTCAAGGTTACCTCTCGGCATTTGCATTACCAAAGCGAATATCGAAGGCATGACTGTTACAAGTCTCGCTCCTCTTTCGATGCTGCGGCACCGCTCATCTGTCTCAGGCGTATCGGGAGGTATCTCCAATTCTGCATGAGATGGTCAGCCAACTTGCAGTCATCGCGGGGCAGCTTGATATCAAAGACGTACCTTCGGGCGAGTTCATCATATGTACGAACTTTAGGAGATGTTGGCTGGTGGTGAATATTAGATGGGCCGGCGTCACTAAGAAAGATGTGCAATTCCTAACTAGACGAGTCTCATTTGCGAATAGAGAGCCGTTCTCGGAAAGGCTGAAAATAGTACCTTTGACTAAGGGTAGTCCATGAGAGTTCTCACGCGAGGCTCCACCGCAGTATATGGCATCTATACTTGCGATGGTGAATCCAGCAATCGCTAGCTCAATGTTGCTACGTTCCTTGAACTCGGCGATGTCTTTCTTCAGGTCTTCCCAACCGAGATTCGCATTGCCGTCTATCACGAGGTATGTTTGAGATAGAGAACAATTTGCATTCGTGACCATGCCTTCAATAGCTGTGCCATACGACAATACTTCACCCAGCGGTACTCCATCGGTGCCTACAGCCCAAAGCATAGATGCCTCTACATCGTTGGAAAGCACTAAGATGCGCCTTTCAATGGTCATTTTACCCGTAAAAGCCACTTGTAGATACATCGATCCGGGGAGTTTGCCGTTTGGTCTTGGGGACATAGCCCACTTCAGAGTTGGCGGCTTCTCCCTCATCGATACTAGAGGCCAGTCAAACAGCGAGCAGCCGGCGTGGTGTAGGACAGCGATCATGATTGACTTTATGCCTTCGAAATCGATCGTGACGGCAACGTCAATTATGTTACCTTCCAGTGTGAGCTCATGCAATGCCATCGGTGGTGGTATGTTTGTAAGCCGCATTGGCGTTATTTTGAGGCATTCTATACTGCGTTAGGGCGTTAAATTGGTGGATTTTCGGTGACTTACTTCCATCAACTACCGTCACCACGCCATAATCTTCAGGTGAAGACGTGGAGCCACCAGATACTCTCGAAGTATATGCAAGCCTTTGCAGACCAGCTAAGACATATGCCTTAGTCACCCGTTACACACAAGGCAACGATAGCATGAACATTGCTTACACTGGGAGCTCAAAGTGAAATGCAAAGGCTTTTCTGAATGCCAAAGAATAGACATTGGTCCCCCTGACGGTTCCTCTGACAGTGAGAATATCTCTTGTTTCAGATAGTAATGATAATTTCCCATCGTCCATAGCTGAACTCTGTCCTTGAAGCAGACAGCCAACACAGAAGAATCTACGTTCCATTTCAAGCGTATGTTCGAACCCCAAGTCTGGAGCTCCTCTTTGCTAAGCCGTAAGTTGAACTGGCCATGGCGTAAGCCATTCCTCTCAAAAAAGACCACCCTGGCCAGGTCGTTTTGATATTGAATACCAGCTAAGAGATTTCCCACCGGTCTCCAGCTGAGAGCACCCACTAGCCCATCAACTGGCTCACTGACGCTGTCTAAGACGCCCTCTCTTGAATAAATTCGTACAACCCTGCGTGAATTAGGCTCAACGCTGTTCACTGCAAGATATGCGCCGTCTCCACGCCAAGTCACCGTAGTTTCCCTCATATCATATTCGCTCAAGACACCCTCATCCACCGTCTCCGGTATAGTAGGGTCGCGAAGTGCCCTGGCCTTTTTGCCCTTGAACTGCGTCTCCTTTTTGCCCCAGCCGATTGAAACATGATTGGAAGCCTTGAGATCATCACTTATAAGTGTGATATCCGTGATGTTGTCGAAGTCTCTCGTCATGTAGAGCAAAGTTGATGCTCTTGTAGTAATAGCAAGTAATCCTTCATCAGGTGACCATGCAGCAGCAGAAATGCCAGCATCAACGGAGCCAACAATCTCTATCTTTTCCTCGCCAGCTTGAGGTTCTTCGCGAACAACAATGATGTCTCCGCCTGCAAAGACAAGACATGATGTTGAAGATTCAGAGAAATAGTGCAGGTTTAGAATCTCATCACAGTCAAGTCCAGGCAGCGGACATGGAGCATCCCAAGAAGCTATGGTTTGAGGGGACTTCTCATAATTCGTCCAGCGTTTAAGCTCAATAAGAGTGTTCTCTCTGGTTGGTCCAAAAGCGCAGATCACGCTGTCTAATGCAACATCCCAAGCACATGCCGTCAAAGCCAATCCGGAGGGAGTGGTGAGCTGGGAACGACGAATAATTTTGAGGTTCCGCATTACTAATATAAGCTCCTGTCTCTTTTGTCATAATTAAGTTGCCCAAGAAAACTTCCGCATGGATACTGAGAAGCAAGCCTGAAATTTAAAGGCTAGTAACATTCGAGCGATTGTACGATCTGCAAATACCTTACAGGGGAGTTGGTTAGCCCGCACACGTGATTTAAACCCTGCTGTGGCGCACGTAGTCTATACAGGTTTGCCTGCGTAACGGTGTATTCTATGTACTAACAATAGAGCGCTAGCTGCTTTACACATGTAATTTTGTTAGCTTCCCTTGGCACGCTAACATCTAACATCCTGAATACGTAAGTAGTAGCAGTAGCTACTGCGTCAAATGCGCATTAGTCTACATTACTTGGAGTACTCGACTGAAGAAACAGCAAGGCGTTTTACTCTGGATGTGATTTCTTCCTGATGTAGATGTGGTAGGCTTCCTATGGCTCGACTCCAGTTGGAACCACTCGCTTCTTCGACATAGATATGATAACTCTGAAGTCTTGCCCAAGTTGGGCAACCTCATCATTATTGATGCCTTGAGGTACGCGGGAGATAAGGTCAAATGGGCTGCTCTATTATTGCAGACTCTGTAATATAGACTCATTGAATGCTGCACAGGTTGAAGATGGATGGCCGCATTGCTCCTAGAAACCCTGGATTGAGGTCTATGATTGGTGGACAGCAGGATAGCGGTCATGCTGATGCAGAAACGGACCTGTGCAGTGTCCACGTTGCTGCCCATCATTTGAAAGCTCCTCGTAGCTCCTTAATCATACGAAGAGCACCACATAGGCTTTGCGTTCCGCCCTTTAATTGACTTCTCATACCCTTCATCAGGCAGCCAAGGGGTCAACAGTTCAGGAGCTGTTCGACTTGAGAGCTTAAAAGTTCTGATGCACCCATTGCTGCCGTTCTCAAGCGTACAAACTTTTACGCCTCAGTAACATTCCATCCTGTCTAGCCAGAGTTCCCAATCCTCAGCAATGCGGTTCGACATGGAGGTCAAAGGTCCCTGAGCTGGTAACAACGAAATGCAAGATGATTTTCCCGCGACCGATGGCAATCACGATGAGAATGATCTGGCTGTGTTTGGCAAGCGGCCACAGCTGGGATTTTGTTGCTTGTCGCTATCGTCGTCATCTTTGTATTGCTGTGGATGTCTTTATGAAGTGTATTCTTGGCTTGTTATCAAACTTTCAACGTCGTCTCGTTGATGAGAGTGCAATATGACTTGGGACAGTCCCCTCATACGTTTCCTATAGCATACACTTTTGTAGAGATTGGCCGATAGTAAGCCGCCAGTACGAGGAGACTTCGCGTTTTGATCAAAGTCAAGCCTGATACAACGGCTTGGAGCTTCACGTGGACTAGCTCATATTTCATCTTGTATCCAAACAATAACAGATCCGCGTCTTAGAGCTTTCCGACCTTCGCCAGCTTTAAACCCAATCCTTACCCTCCCGTTCAGCCATACAATATGTTCTCCGCGTCAAAACACACGAGACAAGATTTTGCTCGGGCCAGAATTTTGGCAGTTGGTTCGCAGAGCTTTATATAAGCTATCTATCCAACGGGGGCCGTCCCACGTCAATCGATCAGCGTCTTTATTCAGAAATGTTTTAGGACAATAATGACATAAGAGGAAGACTCACCTGAAATATTTGTCCATCCAGCAAAGTTTCGGCTTCATGTCCCATCGTGGGCCTGACTTGTACTTTGATGGGGATTTGGGAAGGACTTTTCTCGTGAGACATATTCATAGGAATGACGCGGAAGCCATATTGCTTGACTAACGGCATCACCGTTTTCGTTCGATGCTTTCTCCAGCGCTGGACATGCAGGGCTTGTCTACGGCTACACCAATTTTTCAATCGGGCGGCGATGGCGTTCGCTCAAGACTTTGATTTTGTGAACCTTCGTTTCGCTCATATTTGATCCTAGTGTCCCTCTCGCTCGTGGACAGTACTCAATGGTCTCCAAGTACGCACCTCCTGGTGCGACCACTTCTCTGAGTTACGTCACTGGTAAGTGAAGTCCTCAACTTAGTATCGTGTTACTGCTTCCACTAATCCTACCTAGGCTGGCTCACATACCTGAGATGGAAGTCCGCGACCGAGAGCTCAGGTTATCTGGGATGGATAATGATTTAAGGTCTCGTTGTCCGCCATTGTCGCCTTCTTCTTCTCTTTTTGGCCTCTAAGAAGTGAAGGCCACCTCCGAGAATATCAATTGGACGTGCTTGGTCTGGGGCTTTGCTATGTTCTTCTCCACGTTTGGGTACTTTGTGCGCATGAAAGTATTTATCATGGGCCTGTTCGCGAGTTGGACTTGCCGCAAGCATTCAGATCTTGACTTACGATATGTACTGTTGTGGAGGGTCAGGTTTCGACAAAGATTTGTGCGGGGACGACGCGCGGCTCATTCAACCCTTCGATCCTTCTCAAGCTTGATAGTTTGGATTTCAACGGTCATAATTGACAACTCGAATCGTAGCTTGCTGCACTTGAGAGGTGTACAGTCTGTAAGCTGTACGCTGTACGCTGGGAGGACACAGTGGAAACATATTAGCCGTTTCATGCATAGCTCCAGCCAAGGATTCGCCAACGTGCAATAGCTTCATCCCTCACAGGTGATATTTTCAGCTGTTCCGGCTTGTGTGTGACCAGTCGTAGGGGTTACAGCCCATGGAGATTTGACGGTACGGATAGGTAGTATTGAACAAAGTCTTGCCTGTTATATACTTTCTGCTTTGAGACTTGGCTGCATGAATTGAAAGGCGTAAATTCCGAAGAACGTGCCATATCTGTCTCGAGGCACTCAGGACAAGCCAGATATGACAGGCAGAAGCCTGAAAAGTGAGCGCTTTCTACTCCCTTCCAACTTGATGTGATGTCGTTGGGGCGCGACATCAAAATAATTCCATTTAGGGTCAAAACTCAAACTTGATCATGCTAAACAATACAGGACCAAAGTTGGTCAAAGATTGAAAAGTGCGAACTGATTTGATGGCATGTGTTCGCGCACACTCGCGATGCAGAGGACGTGCGCTGTCTGGCAAATGGGTCAGCTGCTCAAGTGTTAGACCCTCTTTAAGAGGCCAAAAGTATCGCTACACACAGGAGATGATTTTTCAAGGAAATGAACTTCAACAAGTGGCGCAGATTGCTGTGTATGTTGCACTCTGGCTGTTAGAAACTGCCTTTTTATCGCCTCGCCAGGGACGCCCGTGGTCATGATGTTCAGAAATCACTGCCTGGGTATCTCGTTTGAGGTTTGTAATACACGGAGAGCACGCTAGTAGCCGCTGTAACAGTCCAATGTCGTACTCTTGAAGCGGTAGAGCCCAAGTACTTCCGGGTTGTTCTAAGCTTCCATACTGCCCACTTCTGCCAACACCATCTGTTCCCCTATTTATTCTTCTTCGTTTGCCAGACTGTGCATCGTGTCATTATGGTAACCATGTAAAGATAAGCGGCTGACCTTACCTGCAATGCCGAACGGCAATCCAAAGAAGAAGGCTATCTCTACGTTAGCAAAGCCCAACCCCTGTCTATGTAGCTCACCCATTGTCCCCCAATATCTCAAGGCGAAGTACTTTGTCAAAGGGTTGAATGGTAGATTGCTTCGTGGACCCTCCGGATAATGGTAAGGACTTGATAGGCGTGCAGCAGAATTGCGAAAGCCACGGGAGGCGATCATTGAAGGTGCCTTCGCGGCTCGAAGTGCGGTTCGTGAGAGCATCTGGGCAGTCAGCTCATTGCCTCGTTTCCATACGAGACCTACATACCGCGGCGATGATTGCTTTGATAATCTGAAGATCGAAGGTCGGAGTTGGCGACCAGGTGGAGTATCCTAGAAGGCCTAGCACCCGAGGCAACCCTAGCCGGTGTCGCCTGTCAGGGCTTAGCGCGATATCTCCCCGGTTTCGGCCATTGGAATTTTGTGCGGTCAGGACAACGATCTCGCGAGCTTTGAAGTCGTTGATTATCTGCACCGATTGAGCTTTAGTAATAATAACTAGAACATTGACCTCTTGCTCTGTACGGGACCATCGAACCAGGCCACAATGGCCGCCCGCCGAACCCTCACTTCCTTTCCCTCGCGCTTGACCTGCCAGCTCACTCAAAAGACTTCCCCCAAACATCTTTTTCCCCGAAGAACACAGCACACGACATCTTCGACGTCTGCACTAGCCTACAAAGCCCTTCATCGGCGAATCAATCCTCTTCCGGCTCAAGATCCTCTACCATCATGGTCCGCCCCAGCCGCCGTCTCTTCTATCCTTTATGAGACACCTTTACCCTCACAGCTTCCTCCGAAAAGACATATACTCAATTGCCTCGTTCAAAATGAACCAGGTGTGCTCTCTCGTGTCTCTGGAATCCTTGCAGCCAGGGGCTTCAATATCGACAGTCTGGTCGTCTGCAATACAGAGGTGGATGATTTATCTCGCATGACGATCGTCCTTTCTGGGCATGACGGAGTGGTTGAGCAAGCAAGGCGTCAATTGGAAGACCTAGTACCCGTATGGGCCGTGCTTGACTACACAGCAGCCCCTCTTGTGCAACGCGAGCTTCTGCTGGCCAAAATTTCAATCCTTGGCCCTGAATACTTCGAAGACTTAATGGCTCATCATCGAGAGATGTCGGCAGCCGATGCTTCTAAACTCGAAGAAGCGAAGGCGGAGTCTGGAATGCACCAAAGGCAGCTACAAGGAGAAGGGGAGAATTATCACCCCAGTCGACTTGCAGCGAGCCAGGCTTTGAGACACAAACATGAGCATTTGACGCATATTACTCATATCACGCACCAATTTGGTGGAAAGGTATTGGACATCAGTACCAACAATTGCATCGTTGAGGTGTAAGTGTTTTGAATCGTGCGTCCCCGGTCCTTATGTTGATAAATATCCAGCTCCGCCAAACCACCCCGGATAGATGCATTCATGAAGCTCATCTCACCCTTCGGTATTCTGGAATCGGCACGAACCGGTCTGATGGCTCTACCCCGATCACCACTCCAAGATCCTGTAGAGGAAATGATAAAGGATGCCGACGATCTAGTAGATGCGAGCTCTTTGCCTCCGGGATGAACATCACCCGACTCATTTCAAACACTGTCGCGTTCTAGCGTTGGCGTTCTCTGCAGAGCCTTTGGATAGCTAGGCGGCCCGTAGTCCAAGGACTCCGAAAATCGAAGAGGTCATATGGGCCGCCAGATGACGAATCTGGCGCGACGATTTTGGAAAAAAAGGTCAGAAGGCGGTCAAATACCCTATCATCGGCGTCATCGAGATCGCATTATAAATTTTCCAGTGGTACAACATCGAAGGTACATAGAAGCCATCATAAAATCATCAACCATGCCAACAAAACATGACCCTCTTCGCAAGTTTGCACAAGCTATATATCAAAACCTGCATCAAACCCCACAACTGCAATCCTC
>JAABUK010011501.1_pt1 | contig 11517 bp, 12 predicted proteins | sample 5559141 | NCBI WGS metagenome assembly JAABUK01 (sample SAMN10711869, study PRJNA513367) | rock metagenome | isolation source: Antarctica rocks | place: Antarctica: Victoria Land, Pudding Butte nord | collected 2016-01-03 | reverse complement strand
TTTAGCAGACAACTGTTGCCTTTCAGCAGACAGCTGTTGCCTTTCAGCAGACAGCTGTGGCCCTTCAGCAGACAGGTGTTGCCCATCGACAGGCAGGCCTGCACCGGACTGTTCTGCCTCTGTTCTCACTTTTGATGCATCGGGAGCCTTGGCCGTTACTACTGGCTGCGCATTGGATTTGGACTTACGCCTGAGAACACGCTTGCCTGAGGTAGGTGCAATAGCTGGGGATAACTCCTCGGGACTGGGCTGGCTAAGCAGTTCAGGGCCGGGCTGATCACCAGCAGGACACAAATCAAACAGCTGGGGACTGGGCTGATCCCGGCTCGGAGCCTGAGCCTGCAGCTGCGGACTGAGCTGATCCCTTTGTGTCTGACCCTGCAGCTGGGGACTGGAGTGAAGCCTTAGGCTGGGGATAGGCAGCTGGGAGTTGGGTTGATCATCTTGCTGAGGCACAAGAGGAAATGATGTAGCCTGTGATGCAAGCAGGGGGTTCTGCATCTCAGGTGGGGACTGGGCGTTGCCAGTTGGACTGGTCTGATTGGGATGCTGTGGATGTAGGCTGGGGATCACATGCTGCTGAGTTTGGGGTTCAGGTCCAGGCTGGGGACTGACAGCAGCTTGGGCTGGCTGGCTGGGGACTAAAACCACATTAGCTGCAGCACTCATAGCGTTCCAGATTGGATGATGCTGCTGAAATGCATCACTAGCAGGAAGCCCATGTATGACTAATGGCAGGTGTCCTGGAAGCAGACCAGGCAGCTGCGCCTGACCATATGGCTGGCCATGAAACAGCTGTTGCACACTGTCATTACTCATCTGCTGGTCCATTGTCTCGTGGGCTAGCAAGCTGGCCTCCAGTCTGGCTGGCTGTTGGTCTGTCTGAAGCTCTGCTTGGCTGATGTTCTCCCTTTGAGGGTCAAGGTTTGCAACTGCCCTGGGGCCAGCAGCAGCAGCCGCCCCAGCATCAGGGCCAGTGGCAGCAGCCGCCCCAGCATCAGGGCTAGTGGCAGCAGCAGCCCCAGCGTCAGGGCCATTAGCAACAGCCTCAAGCACAGGGTCACTTGCAGCAGCCTCTGGACCAGGGCCAGTAGCAACAGCCCCAGAGTGGAGGCCGTTGGTAGCAGCAGCCCTTGACTGGCGGCGATGAGAAGTGCTCTGAGATAGCACAGAGGGGTCCTGAGTCTGACTGGGTGCAGGCCGGGTCGCAGTGGATTTGCGCTTACTGCTGCCACAAGCAGGAAGTGACTTGTGAGTTGCACTTCCTGCATACAGACAGAAACATTTGAAGAATGTGATTGGGGTTCGGAATTAAGGTCTAACATAAGGTTTAGAATGGTCATCATCCCAGACCTGACAGAAGTGGCTGAGCTACACTTCTGTCAGGTCTGGGATGATGACATCTTCATGCAAGCCCAGCTGTGAACTAGCCTGTCAGCGTTGACTCACTGCAGAGTGACTGTGCTAATACAGTGCAGCAGGAGAACCAGTGATGTTGACATATGCAGCGAGGGGCGTCATCAGAAGTGTAGCTTGCAGCCAAGGTTATTTTGATAATGAGTACCTGTCACAGCAGCAGCAGCTGCTTCACTGGCAGCAGGATTCTTCTTCTTCCTGCTGTAAGTCACAGGAGTCTTGTCCTTTGTCACAGGAGCCTCATCGGCTTCCTGAGCAGTTGCTTTGACAGCTCGTGCAGCTGCTGCTGGGGCAGGTGTTGATGGAAGAGCCTTTGTGGCAGCTCTTGGCATCAGAGCACCTGCAGCATTGAAGCGTGTATGTTGCCCATGTATCAAAAAACACAATAGACATCAATTACACAGTTTTGCACGAGTAAAACCAAAATCTCATTCTACAAAACAATCAACGCTGGTGTAACCTCTTATTCAAGCACACATGCTGCTTGCAGGCAAAGCATATGACACCAGACTATCAACGTTGACTTGAGTGTTATAGCAAGCCATTCAAAATACATGTATGGTGCCAGAACATTGGCATGACGCCCTCATGTTCAAGAAGAGTTCTGCATGCGCCAGCAGGGAATGCTTGAATGCATTCCACCAGACATAGCAGACTAAACGTACACAATCAGCTGACAAAAGCTGTTTGCAATGCATGGCAACAGGCAGCAACAGCATACAGCACAATGCAACCCAACCCTGCAATCACAAACGCTGCAACAGCAGGTATGTAGGTGCATGCACTAGAGGTTCTTGACTGATCAAATGAAAAGTCATCTACCTTCAGGTGGGCATGATCTATCCAGCTTTCAAAATGAATGGGACCATTCTACTGACTAAAAAGAAATAACCGCCCCAAACTCACTGCCTGTGACTGCATGTGGCAATGGGCAGCAACCGCATACAGCACAATGCAACACATCTCTGCATCCACACATGCTGCATGCTATGATGCAGTTGGCAACCATGGGATGCATGGCAAGCAAGATCAACCAAGATCATCTGCCTTGTTACCTGATTCTGTCTTCTTTGGAGTTTGATCAGACACAGCTGGCTGCTTGTCATGCTGGACCCTTGAAGCAGAAGAAGCAGGAGGCTTGTTTGCTGCCAGAACTTCCTGCTGGCTTGATGCACCTGGAAACAGCAGGCAACAGTCAATGAGTTTGTACGATGCATCAGCTTGTGACAAAATTGACTTGATGCCCACAGTGTGACCTTGACTGGTTGTTTCATTGATTGCTTTGCTGTGATTGGTTGGTTTGGTCGATCGTCTGATTGCTTGACTCGTTCCTTAGTAGCTTGATTGATTGCTTGCTTGATTGTTCTTGAACGACTACATGTTCAATTTGATGGGCTTTTGGGCTAATCAATTGGTCAATTGATGGATTCGATGGCTGATGGAGCAAGTTTTGAGCCGGTTAGAGCTATACAAAATGCATTGATTCAAGTTGACAACACCACAGAACTGGGTGCAGCATACATGTCAATCGTGTCCCATGGGGACTCAATTGTGCTACTAGACTTTGGTGGCTGCTACTGGAAGAACCCAATAAAGTATTGACACTTTTTGACACTAGCTTTCAATAAAACTTGAATACCTTCATCGCTGTCACTGTCGCTTGGCGCATCTGGGTTGATGACATCATTGGACATGTCAGGAAACTTGTGCTTCTTATGCCTCAAATCCTCAGGAAACCTTTCTCCGTCGGTGTACGCCACCAGATGAGTTTTCTGTGCAGCAAGCTCAGAATTGGAAGTTGAGCATGATGAAGTGATGGCAGTGTGGTGCACCACTGATGTTGTGCTCAAGGAGCAAAACATGCCAACAGGTGACGTGTCTATACATCACTCTGTATTGCACACACTGGATGCATAGCACAGCAATTGTATGCCCCGTGAGGCAGCAGCTATACCTTGTCTTCAGTAAACACATGTGTACACGTAAATCCTGTCAACAGGTGGTGCACGGCACCATGTCATGAGTTCTGACGACTGTGCTTGTGCAACTATCCTTGGATTCAGCGCAATAGATCTCTATGCATGGATTCGGATTGATCGCAGTGTTTAAATTTGCATCAGCAGCTGACATGGGCGATGTTAGGTAGCAGGTCGAAAGGTAGCAACCACATGGCAGCTGTTACCTTTCTGTGGTTGTACGACTTCACCACTCCTGGGTAGAATGCCTTGTCTTTGGACCACCAAATCTCAATCCGCCTGCCAAGCAGATCCTTGCCACCACCTGCAGTGGGAGCTGTTGCAGGTGCTGTTGCAGGTGCTGTGGCAGGTGCTGTGGCAGGTGCTGTTGCAGGCGCTGCAACAGGTGCTGTGGCAGGTGCTGTGGCAGGTGCTTTGGCAGCGCGGCGTCCAGATGACTGCCTGCTTGTTGAAGCGTCCACAGCTGTGGGGACAGCTTCAGCTGTGGCTGCCGCTGCATCTGAGCTGCCGAAGGGAGGGCCCTGTTGCAGTGAGTCTACACCCTTGCCTGCCTTAGCTTCCACAGCTGTGGAGGTAGCAGACCTTCTCCTAGACTGTGCTGCTGCCCCAGCTGTGGCTGCCCAGCCTGCCGGCGGCTTGAAAACTTTTGCAGTGGCAGGCAAGCTGGCTTGAGCTTCAGCAGATCTTGCATCTGGCAATTGTGCATGCAGGCTGGACTCTGCAGCTGCTTGAGAAGCTGCCACAGGGAGCACAGCAGCATCTGCCACAGCTGCAGCTTTGCTAAGGTTGGATGTGGGCACAGAGGTTTTCTCGCTTGCAGCTGATGACGGCAGATATGCAGCAAGCTGGCCAGGTGGACCTGCTGCTGCAGCTTCCATGTCTGTCTGGGTCGTAGCTGCTTCAGCAGCTGCTGTAGTACCTGCCTCTGGAACTGCGTCAGCATGTTCCCTGCTACTTTGTATAGCATCTGGCACCTGACCCAGGTTGTCATCTGCTGTAGTCTGTGCCATAGCCTCTGCTTCAGATGCTGCTTCACATTCTACCAGGGGTTTTGCCTGAGCATCTGCCATAGCAGCAGCTCCCTTGCTGTCTTCCACAGTACCTGCTGGTGTGCTGGCCAGTGCTTTCCCCACAGAGGGCTCAGCAGTGTATGAGGCCACAGAAGCTTCTAACACACTGCCTGGCACAACACCAGGTGCTGTGGCACCAGCACTGGGTTGTGATGCTGCGTCTGGTTGTGTCATACTCACAACAGTGTCTGTAGCACCACCTGTGATACGATGATTTGGGACGGCATCTGCATAAGCCTGAGTGGCAGGATTTGTAGCAGAGGCTGTACTCTGTGGTGGTACTGCTGCAGCTGCTTTGTCCAATGCCACAAATCCAGCAGCACTCTGTGAGTCCCCATTGGTCCCCAACGACTCCCTGTTGGTCCCCAATGACTCCCCATTGGTCCCCGTCGGTGGCTTTAGGGAGTCAGGTGTGCTTTGGTCAGTCTGCATGTCTGCCATGGTGCTGTCACCTTCCGGCTCTGTTGGATGAGTCATCCTGGCTGGAGCAGCGATGTCATGGGTAGCAGCTGCTGGGTGTGATGGAGTGTGCGAGGCAACATGAGTGGTTCTGTCTGTGTCCATTACAGCAGCTGGTGGTGGTGGGTGGGTCACTGGCTGGGGTGCGTGCAAGCAGTTGCTGGCTTTTGCGGTCAAGCTGGCATCATTGCCTGCAACAGCATTAGGAAAAGCTGTGCCAAAAATGCGCTGACAGTATGCATTGCCAAGACCAAAGAGGAAATGCAGTTTGAACATAAGTGCATTCACGGACTCTCGCAAATGCGTCTATGGCACTTGCCCTGTCAGCGCACACCCCTTGGGTGCAATTAGTGTCTCATGTTAGTGCGTGTTGGCTCACAGGACTAGGGTTTAGGCACACCTGGTAGGTACCTGGCAAGAACGTTTAGCTGGAACGCCTGTAAATTATTATTATGATTATGGACTCTGTGTCAGCAGGGGGGCAGACAGCAGCTTGCTAGCTACTTTAGAACAGCTACACATGCAAAAGTGGCAAGCCAAGACGCACTGCAGCAGCCGCTGTTTCTTGTATGCTAGACATGGTATGCATCCAGAATACACCTGTAACATGTGCTACAGTAACAGGGACTGTACCCTCTGAGTCCGCAGGTCCTGGCTTTGCCTGCTGAGTAGACACCAGCAAGGGAAGGTGTCTTGTGACTGGTGCTGCTGTGCTCTTTTCCCCCTGCAGTTCAAGTGCAAATAACTCACTGTTGGCCAGTTGGGTCTGGAAGAGTACCCATCCAAACCAGCTTCTGGCCAGGAGACCGGTTGAGGAAGCTATGCAAGACTGTACCTGAAATGCAGTATCGTCGAGGGAAGCCATTGGCTCAGACAAGATTGGTGGGTCCAGTGTCCACTGCGCAGTATGGTTGGCTTGCACTGCAGAACAGGAGTCATAGGTCAAATACATCAAGTGACCTGGGCTCAGTGCCTTCGGCAACCGCACTTCGTGTCAAAGCAGCTGGACTCAATGCACAATCGTTACCAGTGGCATCATCGTCACTGCATATCGACAAGCCAGGCTCGGACTCTGTCCGCGATCCAAGCGCGGAATCTTTGTATCGAGCAAACGGCTGATCACCCACTAGGGGGCCTTCGTCGCCGCTGCTGCTTTCATAGCCTACCAATGGTGCTGTGACAGCATCTGCCGGGTGTGTGGCTGGCACCATGTCGGCCTGACGATCCTAGATCACAGTCAGCGCACTGTCTGGCTGTTGTCCCAGTCTTTGCATTTGGGCTGCAGCGGTACCCAGTCTCCTTATACAATGCATAGTGAGCTTGTTGAAAGAACTGGACGGGGTTCTGTGAGTGAAAGCCAAGGTAGTGAGTTGTTGCCTTCTGCTCGGCGCGATGCGTGCATACCTAATACGGATCACGACTAGGCACCGTTATGCATTTATGCCAATTGTATGATTGGTTGATTGATTGACTAACTGTTGTTGATGCATGTTGATTCTGCACATCAAGTCATGCAATGGGACCGTACAAGGGCTTAATCAAGACAAAACTCAAAACAAAGTGGCGTGCATTTGGCGTGTGAAATGACGTCATGCACAGCAACTATCCAATATTTAAACATGCTCAACAAAATTGCTACTTGCAATCTACATACCGTCTGTCTTACATCACGTGCGTAAAACAGCCAGCTGCGAATATGATGTACAATATTTCAAACACACTTTTGCCAAGCTTCACAAAACTCTCTTACCAACATATATGCAGCACCGGCAACCTACATCGATCTATGATGCTGTTGTGAGGCAAGCTTGTATCCTATCCCATATCTCAGAGGGGGCAATGTTTGTACTAGGATGCACCAAGGACACCACACCTAGCTTGGGGGGCTGGTGAAAAGTGTCGGTACATGGGGACCAGGCATGAAAATTCTCAGCAGACCAAACAGCACTAGCTTGCAACACTGATCCTGGCACATGGAAGTTTTCAAAAACACAAGCCCTTGTAGCAAACAACCAATACACATTGTATGCGTCCCAGACAGGCTCAGCACCAAACACATCCAACAGAGCACGCCGGCTACTGACAGTCAACTTGTCAAGATGTGCTTGATCCAAGAGGAATGCTTGCCAGCTTTTGACTTGAAATTTGTTTTGGATGTAGCTGCCTAGCTGCTTTGCAACATCTGTGGAGAAGACTTGTGGCATAACTCCAATGGCCGGTCGCCAGTCAATGGCTACTTCCAATCTGAGCAGTGCAGCACTGCCCAACAACAATGCTTGTTGTTCAGTGCCACGCTCAAGAATAGGATAAATATCGTTGGCTGCTTGGTAAGACAATGTCTTGTCTGAATTGCAGACAGCTGAGTAGCTGTGGCAGTTGGATTCCTTGAAGAAGCTCAGGGCGTTGGATTGTCTTGTGAAGAATATTTCGGTCTCAAGATTGGCATAGTATGCTGTCTTGATGTGCTGGGCGCAAGCTAGGCGCAGGAGTTGATGCTTGGAAGAACTTGAAAGCCCAGCCTTGCTGCTGGGTGCTAGCTCCTCCGAGCAGTCTGAGTGGGTCAGGAATCTGAAAAGGTCAGATGGGATTGTGACCTGCTGGTACTGATTTGCAACATCTTGCACGATCTGTTTCACTGCTTCAGCATCTTCATCGGATGTAACAAAGACAAATTCTGCCAGGGAGGAAATGTCAAACAACGCAAAGAACGTCTTGAGCTGATTTTGAAGGCGGCCCAAGCTGCCCTCAGTAGCTTCCACTGTCTCTAGAAAGCTGAGTATGCCATGGATGCTTGTGAGGGCGAGCTGCTCTTGCATGAATAGTGGTGGGTAGTCATTTTCGACTGCTGTGTCCGCCAGGTCAATAGCTTGTACTGTACCGTCCGTGGCAGATGAACTGCCATGTCTCAAGGGACTAAAGCCAGTCAACCAGCCTAGGACGACTAGGCCAGCCAACCCTGCAACTAGTTTCTGAGCTTGCGTCATGGAGCCAAGCCAAGCAGTCACATGACTTTGCCCCCTGGCAGGGTGAAAACCCCTGCAGCAGCGACACCAAACACATATTGACAGCAAAGTTAGCACCACAGTGACCCAGTACGAGGTGTTTGCAAGGTGGGTGCAGCAGGATGCTGACTGAAGGTTTGCATACCGTGAAGGCTTCGTCTTTGCCGGGTGCTTGTGTTGATCCCAACCTCTGCCTGCAAACTGCCTAATATTGCAATAGGCTCACTGCAAGCATAGTCGCGCAACCGAAGCCAAGGGAGACGGTTCTGAACCTTCTCGACTGGCTCGCCGCAGCAACGACAGTCAGTCTGGGCCCTACAGTGCTGAGACAGAGAGAGAAATCACAATGCTTGAGACAGCATGAGAGAGAATACGGTGCTTCAGCGAAGGACGCAAGAGAGAGAGAGAGAGATTACATGCTTCCATCGAACAACAAGACTGGGCACGTGGTAGCTCCAGAAGGACTCGCTTGTTCAGCAACGGTGCTCTCTTTCGTGAGGTCTCCCTGTCACACAGGAGCGCACCGTTCAATGACACGCTCAATTGGCTGACAGACGCCGCCTGCTGTCTAAGTTTGTCACGCCTGCGACGTGGTATGACCTCTGACCTTCAGCAAACTGCGAGAATTGAACCGCATAGTAAGGCTGGGTGTTTTCGTCCTGCACTTGCAACTTGCTGGAAGCGGACCTGATCGTCCGTGCTCTTGTAGGGACTCTGTGCTGTTAAGGGCTTTTGTGGAGAACAGCAAGCGACTCACTTTGCGGAGGTACTTAGCTACAGGACTGTCCTGAAGTATTGGTAAGCTCTGTGTGTGTAGCATAAACACAGCCTAATGTGTTTGTGACAACAGATACTAACAGTCAAGTGTCCACTGACCCTCAAGCAGGAGTGGCATGGGAGGCTGAAAGTCCAAGCACGCTCAAGCAAGGGCTATTTCTTGTGGTCAGGGTTTGTGCAACAGACTGCAAGTGGTTTGTGCAACAGATTTCAAGTCGAAGCTGTCTCAGCAGAGGGCAACACATTGCAGGTCGTGCAGAAGTGTTATGCTGCTGCTATATTTCAGTAGCCTGAACGTTGCAATGCAATACAGTGATGGTACATTGCAGTTTTTGCAGCTCAAATAGTAAAAGATTCAAGCAATTGCATCTCAACTTCACCAGTGCTTACGACAATGTTGTCCATTTCAACATGTTCGCCATTTGTTTGCTGATAGCAACCTACAAGACCTCGCCAAACTTTGCTGTGCTCTTTTGCATAGTCAGTGAACTTTCTATAGCAGCATCAGTTATGGCTGATTGTGCGCTGTTTTCTGTGCTGTGAGGCACAACATCTGTCATGCAGGCACAAGCCTTATGGATGAAGTCTTCATAAATCAGGAAGCAAATCCATATGTACTAGAGGTTGATGGCACCCTTGACCTTGCTGGATTGCAGCTACAGCCTGGTAGCATAGTCATCAACAGGTCAATCTCAACATGCACTCCAAGTTGCAGACAGAAAATGGTCAATTGGTACTGACATATAGCATGGTGAATTATGCAGCAAGAAGGGCTTGGTTGATGTGCAAACCAGCAAAACTAAGAGGATATTTGCAGATATTCAGCAGAAAGTTCTGCATGATACTACAGCTGGTAGCATGGCAAACCCATTGCACATCTCTGGCGCACCAATTGCAGGTAATGCTTTTGGGCTCATAGTTGAGGTGTTGTCAGCATATGACAAAGCTCAAGGCAAGCTCTGCTTGGCCAGGGCATGTTCTGTCTGATCTTGCATGCCAGTCTCTTTTGTGAAGTCAAGCTTGCAGTGACACCACTCTGCCAGCAAAGCGCCTGGACATCTCACAGTAGACGGCAAGGTTTAGGGTTACAATTGGGCTCTGCATCACAGCCTGTTTGTCAGTGTGCACATTTATGCAAGAACTTGGCATGGGCCCTAACGATACACTCGCTATCTGCTTTACGCATGTGCACAGTCACTTTGCAAAGTATTCTCAGCAGGTTGATGCCGCCCATTCAGCTTGTTTCAGGTCAGGTTGAGCGGTTGCTCACACAATTTCTGTGTAGTCCACTGCAGCACTCGTGTGCATCATGAGTGGGGGTCTAGCAGCTAACATTTCACAAGTCTCATCCAAACACTTGCTGTGTAGACCACAATTGCATACGCAGAAGCTTGCATCGCCAAAGTACACATTCAGCATAATAGAGGCTCTCAGGTGGTTTGCACTTGTCCCGGCACATACTCCAAGCTATCTTGGATTTGGACACTGTGTTGCAGGTCTTGATACTGGTGATTCCAAGCTTGATCAGATTCTCAGTCTTCTGAAAGCCAAGACTGACCCAAAAGCAAGACCCATCTCAGAGGTTGGGTCTGCAGAAGCAGATTCTGTGCTTCTAGACCTGGGATTTCTCCAAGATGATGGCAATGAGGTGGATCCTATTGTTGTACCAGCTGGTCTGTCAATGTGCCACTCATTTGACTACTCACAATTCCCATCAGAGGATGACGGCACTCCTGCGCTATTACAACATCATCAGCAACAGTTGTCCGGCTTTGAGGTGCAGTTTGGCAGAAGCCAGTTTCAGATGTATGATATCCATCATAGAAAGGACCTGAAACTGATACTACCATCAGGTGTGTCATACATTGGAGGTCTGCATGGAGTTGCAGCACCTTGGGGATTAGCAAAAGCGGGTGCTGTGTCAGAAATGCGTATTGCTTATGAGCATAAGCAGTCAAGTGCCCAAAAGCAAGCGTACCGGGAAGCAAATCCACAATATTACGAGGTAAATCTGCTACATAAACAAAGCAGGTCTGGAAAAATTCTCTATCATGTTTTCTGACAGCTTGAAAGGCGCTCCATTGTACTATATAGCGGCTTGCTTGCTCATTGATGTCAAGAGCTTGTCAATTGCAGTGTCATTGTTTGGGCTCCTACATTATATGCATACAATCTCTGTCTCTACAAGTGCAACTATCTTCACCAGTTCATTTCCCATTGCAGGGAAAGGTTTCAAAATCTGGTGGTGAACATACAACCTTTGCTGGCAGACGCAAAGGGCAGTCCATAGTTGCATTGTTGGCTGCTTGTGCAATCAACAGCTACCCTGTGCTGCTTGATCTCACTGATGGTCTTACACACCATTTATTACAGCTTACTGGCACCCGCTTGGTTTCTTGGACTGACTTGACACCCCAGCAAGCGTACTTCAAGCAAGCACAATGGCTGGCCAAACCCAATGCAACTCAGCGCCAGAACACCCTTGACTCCATCCCAGAAGATGATGCGCTTCCTTTGAAGAAGATGCGCATATATAGGCCAGAGGCAATGGCATTGTCACAATTGTCTCCGGAGTTCTTGGAGGATCTGTCTCCTGCGGAAAAGGTAGCTCGGGCATATCATGTATTAGACAGTGTGGCTAATTTTGCATCTCCCTTACCGATGCCAGATGCAGTAGCAGCATGGTATGGGTAGAAATAGATGGAAGTAAATGGCACGCCTTTGCAGTTGGCACGTCAAGACTTGCTGTGGTCTATGTTGTTGACTCATTTTAGTTCCATGTGCCTGGTAGTATAAAGTGTGTGCCTGGTAGTATAA
>JAABUK010009931.1_pt1 | contig 11519 bp, 14 predicted proteins | sample 5559141 | NCBI WGS metagenome assembly JAABUK01 (sample SAMN10711869, study PRJNA513367) | rock metagenome | isolation source: Antarctica rocks | place: Antarctica: Victoria Land, Pudding Butte nord | collected 2016-01-03 | reverse complement strand
CCTGGCACGCCGGCGCGGCGTCTACCGGGGGCGGGCTCGGGCGTTGAACGGCGAGCAGATCGGGCAGCTGCGGCAGCGGGCCGCCGACGGCGTTGCGAAAGCGACGCTGGCCAGGGAGTTCGGGGTCAGCCGTGAGACGGTCTATCAGTACTTGCGCGCCGGCTCGGGAGCCGAGCAGGCCGGCTGAGCGCGGTGACGGCCACTGAACGGGACGGCGTCGGGTTCCTCACCGCCGAACAGCGGCGTCGTTACGGCCGGTACGTCGATGACCCTGACCAGGCGCAGTTGGACCGCTACTTCCACCTCGACACCGCTGACCGCGACCTGATTGAGGTTCGACGTGGTGAGCACAACCGTCTCGGGTTCGCCGTCCAGATTGGGACCGTGCGGTTTCTCGGCACTTTCTTGGCCGACCCGAGCGACGTGCCGTGGGCGGTGGCGGCGCATCTGGCCGGGCAGCTGGGTATTGCCGACCCCGGTGTGCTGAAGCAGTACGCCGCTCGCGAGGGCACGAACCGGCTGCATGCCGGCGAGATCCAACACGCGTACGGCTACCGCGACTTCGCCGATCCGGCGGTGCACGTCGAGCTGGTCGGTTGGCTGGAGGCCCGGACGCGGCTGGCCAGCGAACGGCTCGGCGTGCTCTTCGATCTGGCCACCGCACGGCTGCTCGAGTCGAAGGTGCTGTTGCCCGGGCCCACGGTGCTGGCCCGGCTCATCGCGTCGGTCCGCGACCAAGCCGCTACTCGGTTGTGGGAGGTCGTCGCGGCCGTCCCCGACCCCGGGCAGCGGGCCCGGCTCGAGGACCTGCTGGTCGTCCCAGCCGGTGAGCGGTCCTCGACGCTGGATCGGCTGCGGCGCGGGCCGACCAGTGTCACCGCTACCGGGCTGCTGGGCGCGCTGCACCGGTTGGAGGAGATCCGCGCGATCGGTGTGGGCGGCCTCGATCTGAGCTTTGTGCCTCCTGGGCGGCTCGACGCGCTCGCCCGTCACGCCAATACCGCGAAAGCCCAAGCCGTCGCCCGGATGAGCGAGCAACGCCGCATCGCGACCTTGCTCGCGGCGGCCCGGCATCTGGAAACCGCCGCCGGTGACGACGCACTGGATCTGCTCGACCAGCTCCTGGGCGCCATCCTCGCCCGCGCCGATCGTGCCGGGGCCAGGGAGCGGCTGCGGACGCTGCCGGCCCTCGACGTGGCCGCGACGCAGCTCCGCGACGCCGTCAAGGTCTTGCTCGACCCGCCGTCAGGTGGGCTGCCCGCAGTGTGGGCAGCGATCGGGCGCACGGTGTCCCGAGAGCAGCTCGCCGCTGCGGTCGAGGCTGTTGATGCCACCACCCGCCCCGCTGTCGACACTCACCTCGACGACCTGCTCACCCGTTACAGCCTCGTCCGCCGTTTCCTCCCGGCTTTGCTCGCCACCCTGGGACTGCAGGCGGCGCCCGGGGGCACCGACGTGCTCGCGGCGTGGGAGTCGCTGCGAACCGTTGAAGGTCGCCGCGTCGTCCGCGCCGACGAGGTTCCGCTGGCGCTGGCCACCGGCGCGTGGACGACTCGCGTCGTTGGCCCGGACGGCGTGCTGAACCGCCCCGCCTACACCTTCCTGGTCCTCGAACGGCTCCGCGAGGCTTTGCGACGACGCGACGTCTACGCCCCGATCAGCCAACGCTGGGCCGATCCGCGAGCCCGGCTGCTCGACGGCAAGGACTGGGAAACTACCCGCGACGCAGTCGCAAGGAGCCTCGGTCACGACCTCGACTCGCACCGCGAGCTCGCCGAACTCGCCACCGACCTCGACGGCGCCTACCGCGCCGTCGCTGGCCGGCTCGAGCAGAACGACGCCGTGCGGATCAAGACCGTTGACGGGCACGATCGCCCCGTCCTGACCGCCTTGGACAGGCTCGACGAGCCGTCCAGTCTGCTCGCGCTGCGGGCAGCGGTCGATGACCTGCTGCCGAGGGTGGATCTGCCGGACGTGCTGCTCGAAGTGGCCGGTTGGACTGGGTTTCTGGCCGAGTTCACCCACGTCTCCGAAGGCGTCGCACGCGCCGAGGACCTCGGCGTCAGCATCTGCGCGGTCCTGGTCGCCGAGGCCTGCAACATCGGCCTCGAACCGGTCGTGCAGGCCAGCGATCCGGCGCTCACCAGAGCCCGGTGTCCTGGGTCGACCAGAACTACATCCGCAGTGACACGATCACCGCCGCCACTGCCCGTTTCGTCGACGCCCAGGGCGGCATCCCACTCGCCCAGGAGTGGGGCGGCGGCGAGGTGGCCTCCGCCGACGGGCTGCGATTCGTCGTCCCCGTCCGCACGTTGAACGCCGCCCCGAACCCCCGCTACTTCGGACCCGGCCGGGGCGTGACCTACCTGAACTTCCTCTCCGACCAGTTCGCTGGCTTCCACGCCATCGTCGTGCCCGGCACCCTGCGCGACAGCCTCTACATCCTCGACGGCCTGCTCGAGCAGCAGACCAGCCTCCAGCCGCACGAGCTGATGACCGACACCGCCGGCTACTCCGACCAGGTCTTCGGCCTGTTCCGGCTGCTGGGCTACCAATTCAGCCCGCCTGGCCGACATCGGCGCCACCCGGTTCTGGCGCATCCACCGCACCGCGGACTACGGCCCGCTCAACGGCCTCACCCGCCACCAGATCAACACCGACCTCATCGCCACACACTGGGATGACCTGCTGCGCGTCGCCGGCAGTCTCGCCACCGGCACCGTGCGCGCTTCCGAACTCCTGCGCGTCCTGCAAGGCGGCGGGCGGCCCACCCCGCTCGGGCGAGCCGTCGCCGAACTCGGCCGGATCACCAAAACCCTCTACCTGCTCGCCTACCTCGACGACGAGACCTACCGGCGGCGGATCCTCACCCAGCTCAACCGCACCGAAGGCCGCCACTCCCTGGCCCGCGCCGTGTTCCACGGCCAACGAGGCCAACTCCGCCAGCGCTACCGCGAAGGACAAGAAGACCAACTCGGCGCCCTCGGGCTCGTCGTCAACTCCATCGTGCTCTGGAACACCAGATACCAAGACGCCGCCCTGAACCAGCTGCGCCGCGGCGGCTTCGACGTCCGCGATGACGACGTCCAGCGACTATCGCCACTCGGATACGACCACATCAACCTGCTCGGCCGCTACCAGTTCAGCGCCACCGACCTGGCCAGTGGGCAACTCCGACTGGCATGACCCCCGTTGGTTGATCCGGGTCGAGTGAGAGTCTGAATGCCCGAGGACGGGCGGAAGGACTCGATGAGGAATGACGACGAGGAAGCGGCACACGCCGGAGCAGGTGGTGCGGAAGCTGGCCCAGGCTGATCGGATGCTGGGTGAGGGCAAGGACGTCGCCGATGTCTGCCGGGAGCTGGGTGTGGCCGAGCAGACCTACTATCGGTGGCGTAACCAGTTCGGCGGGTTGAAGGCCGATGACGCCAAGCGGTTGAAGGACCTCGAGCGGGAGAACACCACCCTGAAGCGGCTGCTGGCCGATGCCGAGCTGGAGAAGGCGGCGCTGAAGGAGATCGCGAAGGGAAACTTCTGAGCCCGGCACGCCGGCGGGCGGCCGTGCGCCACCTCATCGCGGTGATGGGTGTGAGCGAGCGGTTCGCCTGCCGGGTGACCGGGCAGCACCGAACGACCCAACGCCACCAAGCCAAGGCTGAGACGCCAGCTGATCCCGACGCCGGGCTGCGGACGTGGTTGCGCGACTACGCCAGAGCCCATCCTCGGTGGGGGTTCCGCCGGGCCTATAACGACGCCCGCGCCGACGGGTGGATCGTCAATCACAAGAAGCTGCAACGGATCTGGCGCGAGGAAGGGCTGCGGGTGCCGGTCCGGGGCCGCCGCAAACGACTCGGCACTTCCACCGCACCAGGCACCCCGGCCGCGGACGCCCCGAACCGGGTGTGGGCCGTCGACTTTCAGTTCGACTCCACCACCGACGGCAGACCCGTCAAGATCGCCTCCGTCATCGACGAGCACACCCGCGAATGCCTCGGCGGGCTGGTCGCCCGATCCATCACCGGCGACGACCTGATCGACGAGCTGGATCGCCTCGCCGCCGAGCGTGGCTACCCCGCGGTGCTGCGCTGCGACAACGGCCCTGAGTTGGCCTGCGCCGCGATGGCGGACTGGGCCGGCGAACGCACCGGCCTGGCCTTCATCCCACCAGGTGAGCCGTGGCGCAACGGCTACGTCGAGTCCTTCAACAGCAGGGTCCGCGACGAGTGCCTCAACATCAACCTGTTCTGGTCCCTCACCCACGCAAAGATCGTCATCAGCGACTGGAAGACCGAATACAACCACCACCGCCGCCACTCAGCCCTGGGCTACCAAGCACCAGCCCGATACGCTGCGAGCTGCACCCACCAATAAACCAGGCGACTCTCACAAACCCTGGATCAATTGAAGGGGTCCTGCCACGACCTTTACGAGACCCCGCCACGCCTGAGGCGTGACCCGCTGCCCACCCGGTGCTTAGCGCACGATCCTGTAGCGCTGCTACTCACACCCCAGTCACCGCTAGCCGGTGCTGCTCGGTCAGCACACCACCGCGGCGCTGCTGGCCATGTACGAGAATGCCGCCAGCTTCCTGAAGCAGCCGACAAACCCCCAACGCGGGGGGCTAGCAGACGTCGATCGGGCCGCCAGAGCAAGGGGTTAACCCATCAGCGTTATCGCCCCACCTTCACCGTGGGCGTCCTCGGCTCCAGCTAAGCCTAGATGGGGTGTTGGTAACGGTGCTGTTACCAGCCCCAATCGGTGCGATTAGGACCTCGGCTGGGGTCGCGCGATCCCGGGTTGGCCTGCTCGTTGGACGGCGCGGTAGACGGTGGATCGGCCGCCGGAGAACAGTTCGGCGAGTTCGGCGGTGGTGTGCTTCCCCGCGCGATACTGCCCAACCAGGTGGGTTTCCTGGGCGGGACTGGGCTTGGGGGCTTTGCCGCGGAGCCGGCCTTTGGCTTTGGCTACTTTCATCCCTTCACGGGTACGCATCCTGATCAAGTCGGACTCAAATTCAGCAATCATGGCCAAGATGTTGAACAGCAGCCGGCCGATCGGGTCGTTCGGGTCGTGCACCGATCCGCCGATGTTGAGCTTCACCTCGGCCGTGGTGAGTTCCTCGACGATGTCGCGGTACCTTCGCGCGAGCGCCTCGGGCTCCGCAGTTGTACGCAATGGAGGGCTAAAAGACGAATCAAACCGCCGTCTGAAAGATCTACTTGACGGCACCGGAGAAGAACATCAGCAATAAGCGCCGGCGACGAGCTGGCGATAGTCGAAGAGGCGAGCCCTCCAGATTTCAGCAGATCTTTACGTAGTACACGTGGAAGTTGTGCCCGTAAGGCGTACCGGCTGGAATCGTGGTCTGGCCTCTTCCGAACCGCCCGAGCAGTTGAAGGCCGCTGTTGTAAGTGCAGAAAACCCCAGTGGTGTTGTTCACGACGACAGCAGAGTCATACTGCTTGAGTTCGGCCGAGCTGTAGTACGTGGTTCGGTGGTTGTACATGGTTGTGCCGTTCTCGAAGAAGATCAGCCCAGTCGAGTTGACCCTCTGCGTATCGTTGTAGATGCAGAAGTTGTTGGCTGGGCATCCGTTGCCCGCTGCAATTGCGGACTCGGGCGCCGCCATCGCGAGCCCGGTCATCGTGATCGTCGCGGCCGCGACCGTTGCCAGAATTCGTGTCTTGTTCATCTTCCATTCCTCCCAAGATCAGCCAGCCCCTAGTCGCCCACCTGATTGGGCTGTCCTCAGGGACAAACCACACACTACGCCCCCTGGCGCGCGGCATTGTGACGTTGACGCCGTCAGATCTGCCGCTCGATTTCGATCGCCCGGGCCACCGCTCGATTGCGGCTGGTGACAGCTCCGTTACCAACACCCCTAGATCCAGCGATAAGGCGGCCAACGGCGTGTCTACCAGGTAGCGCGGCACCCGTAGGGCAGGCTCGTTCAAGGTCAACCAGGTAGGAGGCGGTTCGATGGCTCAGCCGAATAAGGGCACACGACGGCAGGTGATCACTCGACTGCCGATCGAGATCGCCAACGAAGTGGCAGACCTCGCCGCCGAAAGCGGGCTTGCAGTATCCGAGATGACCGCCGACCTCGTAGCGGTTGCCTTGGGCCGACCGAAGCCCAGCGAAACCCTGCCCCGTCCCAGGCGGCAAACGCGGCAGCGAGAGGAGCTATCGCTTGGCATAAGCGCTTAAACGCGGAACGGCCGCCCCATCTGGGACGGCCGCCGCTACATCTGTGCCGGATCGGAGTTAGCGCTCCTACCCCGGCAAACACATCTCCCAGACACCACATCTGGAGGCTTTGTGCTGCCCCAGCATACGCCGCTGACTGCGAACCCGCATCAGCTTCGTCTGACTGACACGCCGAAGCGCGGTTGCCTAACCGTGCGACGGTGCTGACAGGTCCGAGCAGTCCGGCCACTACGCGTCGGGACTGCTACTGCCGGCGAAGCCATCACCGGCACGGCACACGCGATGCGTACCTGCGTGATCGCTGCGGCTGCCAGCCGTGCCGGGCCGCGAACAACGCGCACCAGCGCGCGTTCCAGCGTGCCCGAGCGGTGCACGTCTGGCACGGCACCTCGCCGTGGGCTCCCGCGGTCGGCACCCGCCGCCGGCTGCAGGCTTTGACCGCAGTTGGCTGGTCCACCAGCCAACTCGCCGACCGCCTGGGCGTATCCAAAAGCGCGATCGCGCAGCTGCGCAGCACCGATCAGGCCCGGGTACTCGCCACGACCTCGGCCGACGTCGCCGTCCTCTACGAGGCCTGCTGGTGGCGCACTCCCCCGGGCCGCTACCAGGCCCGAGCCGAGCGTTACGCCGAGGCCCGCGGCTGGGTCCCGCCCTGGCGCTGGGACGGCGTTGACATGGACGATCCCGAAGCCCAGCCGCCTGAGGAGCTGGTTGACGTCGACCAGGTGGCGATCGAGCAGACGATCGCCGGCCGCCGAGTGTCGCTGACCACGGCCGAGCGATACCAGATCATCGACCTGATGCAGCGCCGCGGCGCGACGTCGGCCGAGATAGCCGAACGCCTGGGCCGCAGCATCCGCACTGTCGAGCGGTATGAGGCGGCAGCCCGTGCCGGTCACCTGCAGCGCGTCGCGTGACGGCCAGCCTGCGGCGGCCCCCGACCGAACCGGCACGGCAGGCGACGTTCGGGTTGTCGACCCTCGCTGAGCCGTACTACTTGCCTGACGGCCGGCTGACGTTCGCCGCCCCCCCTGGGGCCTACGCCGCTATTCCGGCCTGGCACAGCGCGAACGCATGGCTCGGTGCGGCGAAGCTGCACCCGCGACTGGACGCCACCTGCCACGGCCGCATCGCGGTCCCCACGTTCCTGGCGGTGCTCCGCATCCTTGCTGAGCACGCCAATGTGGAGACCGGCCGCGACATCGCCGTGGCCTACTCGACGGTCGGCGAGCTGGCCGGCCGCTGCGAGAAAACGATCCAGCGGGCCTGCCGGGTGGCCGAAGAGCTCGGCCTACTTGCCCGGGTGCTCGACGGTGCCGACATGTCTCTCGGTCAGCGCGTCACCGTACTGAGCCACTTCAGCCGCGGCGCGCGCGGCGCGAAGTGGCGGTCTCTGCCGAACTTCTACGCTGCGACGATGCCCCGCCCGGTCGTCGAGCTCATCACGCAGGCGCGCTCCCCCAAGCCCGTACGGGGCAGCGACTACGCCTGGTCTGTGGATAACTCCGGCTCGCCGCCTGTGCACGGCGCATCCCCCACTTTGGGCAATGTCCGCCTACCCGTAGGGAGCACCGGCCCACTGATTCGTTCCATTCCGCTGAACTCAAGAACAACTACTTTCGGAACCGCGTGTGCAGAACCAGCTCGTTCCGCTAAGCCAAAGACGAATAGGACGGCCGCTTCGCGGCCGACAAAACCGCACCAAAGAACGGGGGCAGATGGGCACCCGCCCCGCTTGGATCCGGCAGTAGAGCGGTTCGCCAGGACCCTCAGGTCGACGCTGCCGGGTTATCAGGGTATTTCCCTGCGCCGGATCTGTCCGGCACTGACTTCGTACGTCAGCGGGGGTCTGAGCCCTTCCGACATTCTGCACGGTCTCGACGGGTACCTCGCCGCCGTTGGGCGCACCTGGTTGACCGCCTGGCGCCCGGACCAGCAGGCAGAGCAGGCCAGCTACCTAATCGGCATGATCACCGCCGCTCGGCGCGCCGGCTACATCCTCCTTGGACTGTAACCGGTACTAGACGCCCCAGGCTGACGTGCACCAGAAACATTTCTACGTAGAAATGTTTGGACGTTCTCTGGTATCCGATGGAACGTTTACATTGAGAAACGTAGAAACGTACCCTCTAGGATCCGTAGACACGCCGAGCGTTTTCTACGTAGAAATACCTGGGATTCGCGCTACCTGGCACTAGCGTCGATGGTCATGGCATCCAAGATCGTGGTCTGTCACTCCCGAAAGGGCGGCGTCGGCAAGAGCACCGTTGCCTACGAGCTGGCCTGGCTACTCGAAGCGCCTTTGGTGGACTTGGACTGGGAAGGCGGGGGAGTCAGTCGTTCATGGGGCTACCGCTGGGAGGACCACACCCGGTCGGCGCTACTGACTGCCATCGAGACCGGTCGGGCGCCTCGGCCGCTGGCAGGCCGCAAGTCAAAGCGTCCTGACCTGGTGCCTGGCCACCCCGAATTTGAGCTTTACCAGCCCGACGCCGACACCATGGCTGACCTGCTGAGCAGCTGGGCCAAGGAGTGGGACAGCGATTGGGTCGTGGTCGACACTCATCCGGGCGCAACCAGTGCCACCAACGGTGCTTTGCAGGTTGCCAACGCCATTGTGACGCCCGTGCCGCTAGCCATGAAAGATATCTATGGCACCGAGTTGACGGTCAAGGAGCTGGCTGGTTACCCAGTCATCCTTGTGCCCAACAAGGTGCCGCCTGTGCCGCCTCGAACCATGCTGGAAGCGCTACGACGGGCCATCGACGGCACCGAGGCCCAAGTGGCCCCCCCTATCCCGAACCTGGCCGCGGTGGCCACTCGTCGCCGGCGCACCGCCATGACAGCCGACTCCACCAAGAGCCTGGAAAAGGTCACCCAGGCGCTGGGCCACGTCGCCACGTTCGTGAAGGAGTATGTCAATGGCTGATCTCGGTGCTCTCGACCGTCAGGTCAAGGACCGAGAAAACGCCCGGATCGCTCGCCGGGGCGTTGGCCAAAGCCGGGTAGGTGTCCGCAAGGACCCCGTGGTGCTCCCCGCTGAAACCCCAGAGCCCCTTGCTGCGCCAACCGTCGCTGACGCCCCCACGGTCAAAGCAGCGGCCAAAGAGGTGAAGCAGGAGACTTCGGCCGTAGACAACACGCTGGCACCGGCCACGATCTCGCTCGATCGCGCAACCGAACACTTACTTGAGTCAGTGAGGACGGCCGGCCGGTTCTCTAGTCCGAGGCTCGACGCCAACCGCAGCGCTACCGTGCGGCTGGCGCTGACAATTTTGGGGGAGACCATGAGCCCGGAGGAGATCGTCGCCGAAATGCGCCGCCGCGGCGCTCAGTCGGCCGGTACAGGCCGTAAACGTTTTGGCTGAGCCTTGGGGACCGAAGGAGCGGCCGAGGGTGGCGCAATCGTCGCTTGCCCTGGACGTTCATGCCTGCCAGCTGGAGCGCAGGGGACAGCGCTGCTGTCCGAACTGGCCGGCTCTTCCGGCGGCGGCCGCAGCGCGGTCGTTATCTACATCCGCTCCTGGGAGCTGAGCCCAGCCGGGGGCGGCCGGCCCACGTGACGGCGCGCGGGCGCCGTCTCGAAATGGACCGTTTCAGTACCACGCCGCGCCGAACCCCCGTCGTCAACGTCAGTTGACGAGTGCGCCTTCGTCAACTACCGTTGACGGCATGGGATGGATTCGAGATGGTGCATACGAACACGAAGGCTGGGTCGCGAACGTCCTAGCTGACGGGCGTGAGACCGGCTCATCGACTAACGGGGGAGTAGTCCTGTTCGATGTCACCGACGCTGACCGGGAAGCTGGCCACGTCCGCCAGATGTTCTACGGTGGTGAAGAAGCGGTGATCCCGTGGGAGTCAGGCTTGGTGACGACCTGGCGCGTGCGCTGCGAGTGCGGCTGGACAGGCAGCGAGCGGCCCATTCAACTGACCACAGAGCCGAGCGGCAACGTCCACGGCCACAGTGAAGGGCGCCCCGAGACCGAGGAAGCATTCCACCAGGAGTGGATTGAGCACGTCGCTCCGTTCGTAGCACTGCACGACGTCGGCGAGCTCGTTGAGCAGCAACGCGGCATCGAGGACCGTATCGAGGACGCCGTGCGCCTGGCCCGCAGCAACGGCGCCTCTTGGAGCCAGATCGGCCGCGCCGCCGGACTCACCAAGCAAGGAGCCCAACAGCGGTGGGGGACTGGAGTTGCTTGATCAACGAGAGCGGGTTTGCCGCGCGTATCCCGTTCTCGATAACGATCCTTTTCCTTACGTAAACCGAATGGCTCCGACACGCCGAGCCAAGAACGTCGGAAACCCGTGTCAGAATCTCGCCCGCCGGGTGCGGTCTTGTCGTTGAGTTCCTTTACAGTCCGGCCATGACGAACTACCGATATGGGTATGTGCGGGTGTCGACGCTGGAGCAGGATCCGGCCGGCCAGCTCGACGCGATGGCAGCGGCCGGTGTCGAGCGCGAACGGGTCTTTGTCGAGCGTGCCTCAGGCGCACTGGACAGCCGGCCCGAGCTAGCCAAGCTGCTCGGTGTGCTGCGGCCGGGCGACACGCTCGTGGTGTGGCGGCTGGACCGGCTGGGTCGGTCGACGTCGCATTTGATTCAGACGGTGACCGAGCTGGGGGAACGGGGCATCGGCTTCCACTCGCTCACCGAGGCGATCGACACCACCACCTCAGCCGGCCGGCTGCTGTTCGGCATTCTGGCGTCGCTGGCCGCGTTCGAGCGCGACGTCATTCGCGAGCGCACTATGGCCGGCCTGGCCGCCGCCCGGGCGCGTGGCAACGTAGGAGGCCGGCCGCCGATCATGACGCCGGAGAAGCTGGCCGTCGCCCGCCAGATGCTCGACGCTGGAACACCTAAGAGCGTCGTGGCCAAGACGATCGGCGTCAGCCGCCCGACGCTATACACACATCTTGGCCGGTTACTTAACGACGGAGTGACGAGGTGAGCAGCTACTTGGAGGAGGTTGACAGCCTCGTCAAGCAAGCGGCCGGGGCCTCTGATGAGGCCGTGGAGGCAGCCCTCGGCACCATCCGAAGCGAAGCGTCCAAGGTTCACTTGGCGTGGTCGGGATCGAACATCGGCTATCACGCTATGGTCTATTACGACGGTTTTGAGGCGCCGCCGGCTGGGCGGCAGTTCAGCCGAGAGTGGGGCCTTTTCGGCGGAAGCATGCTGGCACCTGACTCGGTCGCGTCCCAGAGCTGGTGTAAATGACAACGGACGTAGGTTTCTTCAAGAGCTACCAACTCAGCGAAGGAAGGACTACGCCCGTGTCTGCACGAGTATCTCCCATCGACCGTAT
>JAABUK010011498.1_pt1 | contig 11520 bp, 10 predicted proteins | sample 5559141 | NCBI WGS metagenome assembly JAABUK01 (sample SAMN10711869, study PRJNA513367) | rock metagenome | isolation source: Antarctica rocks | place: Antarctica: Victoria Land, Pudding Butte nord | collected 2016-01-03 | reverse complement strand
CTCTGACATGCTAGTCCTGTGTTGTGGTTCTCAGCTGCAATGTCAGTGTTCAAGCATGCTACTCAACTCCCGCACACCGAGTCTGTGGGGCTGTTGACAAGCATGCTCAACAATCTTTGTGTATTTGCAGATAGTAGTGCTACTCCCGCTCTTCCTCTTCTGCTGGTTCATGTACAAGTGGGAACGGCAAGAGCTGGTTCCCATCCGGCCCATGGAAGGTGAAGAGTTGCCGTGCAATGTTTCTGGGCCACGCATGCTGAGAGAGGCGGATTTTGTCACCACACTCAAGAAGAATATTCCCCTAGAGGCACCCGATGGGAACAACTAGACGTTTTTGCTTGGTTGAGAATATGCCCAGTTCAAGTTGTGTGACTGTGAACTACCAGTGTCTTGCTGCTGCTTGTTCAACAAGATGGCGTCAAGTGTCACTCAATTTTGGACGTGTTGACCAAGGTTTGCCAAAGTATACTTGTTTCGTTGAGCTAGCTTGCTTGATAATGATCCATCAGCATTGCCAGATGAGGTTCCCTCGGTCAGCGAAAAGGCATATTGCTAGTGTGCTGGAGTTTTCACCCTGTACTGTGACGCACATACACATTGGCAATTGGAAAGCCTTGAGGTGTTCCCCGAGATGGCCAACACAGCTTGCCAAGGGTTGTGAGACTGATGGTCTTTGCTGCATTATGCCTGCACAAGTGCGCGCTTGTGACATACACAGTTGATGCGTGGTCCAACTAAGATATGGAGAGCAGCATGTGCCGCAGTGTGAGGATGATGGACATGTATACGTTGGGCTGGCTTGGACCACACAACTATAGCTGATGCAGCCAGACGAATGACCAGGTATTTCTTGGTACTGTCCAGATGAACAGCACACCTAATCAGAGGGGGACACAGTGCAGCGTGATACCTGTCTTTACATATCTTGTTGCTTAACTATAACATATTACTTAACTATGACCTACTGTGGCCTACGTGGCCTATTACTCAACAGCTTTGCAGTGATGTGCTTAACAAGTCAGTACGCCTCAAAACCTAAGCGTAAAATCAGATGCAGACATGCAATTATTATATACTCTGTTATACATGACCACCTGAACCATAGTCAAACACAAAGGTACTGTACACATGGACAACTGGTGTGGTTGCTGTGCTTCCTCAGAGTGCCAGTGACTCAACAGCACCTGACTGTACCAGCGGATGGTTGTCTGCCTGAGCATTCCTTCAGCTCATGCTCATCAAGGCAATGCTCGCAGATGATATGTTTGCAATCATTGCAACGTGGCTTATTGCACAGGACCTCATTGCATGCATCACATCTGGACAGCAGGCCACGGTGCTCCTCACAGTAAGCTGTCTTGCCGCGGTCTGTGCAAAAGAAACTGCAGGTCTGGAAGCCTGCGAATGTGTCCTTCATCTTCTTCAGCTCTCTGTCACATGGCCGGCAGTAAGCTTTGCAGCAGCCTGGTGCACTGCAAAGAACCACTTGTGCTCCACACGCGCAGGTAGGCGTCCGACGGTATGATGAGCTGGCAGGCTCTTCTTAACAATGCTTGAGCGTCCTGTGCAACTCAAAACAATTAGGAGGTCCTGAGAACCAGGATGGTTTGCACATTTGCACCCCCAAGCAAACCACACATATACAACTCAGGCAACAGTATCTGGTGAATCAGAGTTTTCATGCATTGAATGAAAGCAGCGTAACAGCAAAACTGAACGATCAGACAACAAGCTGACGTACTTCCACAAGAGAAAAGCAACACCAAGCCTTTTCACATGCTCACCTTGTTCAAGCTTCACCTTCTTAGGCTGTGGCGGGTCACCTGCACCAAAAGCTGAACAAGTCGAGCTGTGAATCTCTGATGCACAGGTTGTTCTGCTACTGACTATGCTGCAAACTGTGCCCTGACCTGTCAAGTCAATTTCTATCTTGACCTTCACAGTGCGTGACCGCACTGTAGGGCTAACTGCTTGGTCGCACAATGCAGCTACTGCTTGCTCAACTTTTACAGCTGGCTCAACCTCCAATTCTTCCTGTTCAGCCTCTGAGTTGTGGTCAGCCTCTGCGTAGTATTCAGCCTCTGAGTAGTGGTCAGCCTCTGCGTAGTGGTCAGCCTCTGCGTAGTGGTCAGTCTCTGCGTAGTGGTCAGCCTCTGAGTGCTGGTCATGGACAAAATCGGTCAATTCCTCCAGCAGGGAGTCAAACTCTGATGTCTCCAGGCGGACATACTCGTCCTCCGGCTTCAGTTTGATGGTGTGGTCATTGACGTTTACCGAATACCTCTGCAGTCGGAATTCAACACTTGCTGGGGTAAACGAAGTGGAAGTCGTCCGTATATACATATATGCGCAATACAAGCACGCAAACAGCCGTTCCAATGAAGAGTAGCTACAGAGTGCATTTGCGTTCCTGTTCTGCCTGCAACTGGCAACCCGCAAGACAGCGTAGACCGGTGCACTGCAGATCTCGTTGCACGGCAGATCTCACGCAAGACTTTAGTGGTGTCGAAACATGTCGGAAGAAAACCTACCAAGGTCCATCCATCGTCCAGCTCTATGATGTTCGCCCACGAATAGCCCGGCTTAGAGTCAGTGTAGCAGATGTCTACTGTGGTCGCCATCGGGACAGGATTTTGGCGCACACTGTACACATAATGGATGAGGCGCCTCAGCCCCGGACGAAACTTACTCGGCAGCTTCTCATATTTGACTCTTTGGAAGTCCCACATGGCGACACTGCACGCTCTGACTGCCATCAGAGCTGAGCTCAGCTGACCCGTCCAGGTCGTGCACTGACAACTGCAAGGTTCAGCGCTTCAGCTGATTACAAAGTCATAAGCAGACCCGTTCTGCTCAGCAGCTGTACAACTTCAGTCGAGATGACTTGGGCAGGTTGATCAGCGTCTATGCACTGCTGTGCTGCCTTCGAGAAGGACTAGCGTCTTGCAGCTTTCCTCCATCCGTGTCAACATCAACACAAGTAATGTATAGCAGCACACAGAGTCTTGTGACTACCGCGCAGCTGCTTTCCAGACTTGGGCATGCAGTCCCTTTTGCCTACTATTGGTGTAGAGGTCTAACGAAGAGGACAAGCTCCAATTTGGTGTAAAGGTCCAATGACGAGGACAAGCTCCGTTTGAAGATAGAACAGCTGAAGCAGCAGTGGCACACGCTCAGAGACTTCATGATGAGGCAGAACCTGGTCCAGTCAAGTTTTTTCATGCCTTCAGCTCCTACTGGCCAAAAAGAAGGCTCTGGAAGGGTACATACAGCAGACTGTGCACAGCAGCAGGTGTGCGTGGCAAACTTTGCCAATGTTTTTGGGATCTGCAAGACATCCAATTGTGTCTGTTCGTGCTGAACCTGGTCGTTGTCTTCGCAATGCTGCATACCACATAAATGCATATCTGCATGTCAGGTGCACAGCTTGACTTCAGCCTCCTACCCTTCTTTTATGCCTTGAGGAGTTGCTGTTGATCTCACAGCATATGTAGTTGGAAAACGAAAAGGAAAGACTACGCCTTTTGGCGTCAATTTAGGTAGAAGCCAAGTATTATACCGGGCTGCCCAGGAGCATATGTAATCACTCGTTGTCATGTAGCTGTAGAGCAGGCAATCACAGCCTTTGTCTGTGGCTTTAGGCATACCCAGCTCGCATCCATCCGTCAGAGACTTGAGCGACTGGATATCTACGTTCACTTTGATTCTTGACCGGCGTCCCATGAACCGCTCAGCAACTGCTGCAGCCAAAATACGAACTCAAACACCCTCCTTTGTGAATCGGTGGCCTGACATTCCCAACACCATCATGCAAGATGCCCAGCAGAAGGTGGCACCACGAGGAGTGACAATAATCCTTGCACCCCACCTCTCAAGTTTCAAGTTGAAAAGAACCCTCTGTGTCAGATTGTATATGTCTCTCACAGAGCCCTTGAGCTGTGCTCCCACTGCGGAGCTTGGCTGGCCTGAGATTATGTTTGATGCTCCGCTGGGTAGTTTGCGCTCTGCATACTGCTTGCTGTGACTGCACTTGTTTTTTGCTGCATCGTCATGTTCCATGATGGCTTCATGAAGCAGCACTGGTGTATTCTATATCAAGGCGACCGCAGCAGTTGAAGTTTCGCATCAAGGGCACTGCCATTGCATGTGAATATCTCATTGGGTTACCGCTACTTGCTGTCTACATATGCACTTGCAGATGGGGCATACAAAGCAATTCTGAGGGTGTGCTGTGCAGATACAACTAACGATTAGGTCATGTACCTGAGAAGCCCTGAGACTGCCGTTGCCATGGGGGAGATTCAGACTGCAGCGGCGAGGCCCTCTGACGATTTGTTGGACCCAGCAAGCCCCAGCAACTTCTTGCAAAATTACCAGGCAGATGCACAGCCAGGGGCTGTCACTTCAGGCAGTGGGTCAAAACAGCTTCCCAAGTACGTGTACAGCAAGTCATGCCAACAGATCAGGGCTCTGTATACCGCGATGCAGGTAAGGAATGTTTGTACGGTGTTTGTTGCTGAGTCACAATCATCAAGGTCTGCAGTGCTAGGCTCCCAAACTTGTTTCTACATGCATGCCGCTGCATTCTGATGGTATGCTGGGGGAAAATGGCTCTATCAAAAGTAGTGTTGTCCCCTTGTACAGCTGCAGACCAATTTCTGTAGGGTCTGACTATGCAATCATGCCTTGTTGCCCAATGCCCTGACGCTGGGATTGGTTTGTCCAGGCTGCTCTTGCTTGACATTTGGCATGCATGTGGCCCCTGTATGCCTGTCATTCCCATCTCAGCACTGATTTGCTTACACAGTGTCAGCCTTGTTCCTGTGTGCTTGCATGTTTTCACTCCTGTTGCACTTGGCAGGCAGATCAACCATTGCTAGGACAGCTGCAGTCAGCTGACCTCCAAAATGCTGCACCATCACAAGAGAAGCACTGTTGCTTGTTTATGCTTTCTCATGCTGGAGTCCGCTCTACAATGGCTTGTTTCTCATGCGTACAGTGTTGCAGGAATCTCAAGTACCTTATGGATATTTGATGACTGATGAGCAGCTCTGGCTGGCCTATGTAGAGCTGCAAACAGGCTGCATGTACCTGAGTGATGCAATCTCCATGAGGTTCAAGGCAGGGTGTCCCACTGTGCCTATGGCGCTGCTGTGGCTTGCAAGCCAGCATACAGTAAAACCCAAGCAACTTCCAACATCTGGAGCACTGCTATGTATGTCTGGGCAGTCTCGGCCCCCAAAACAGCCTGGGTGGAGGCATGTAGCACCGCCTGATGATCCCAAACCAGGCATGACTGATGCTGAACCAGAAGAGACATCCCATTCCACCCATCCCTTGAGTTTGATCCTTACAGTAAGCCCGTTGGTCGTGGAGGCTCCGGTACAATCTTTCAGGGCCTGGTCTGTGGCCAAAGTGCTGCTGTCAAAGTCAGCCATCCTGACTCCCCAGATGCAATCGCAGAGCTGCACACAGACGCACAATTTTATTCAGAGCACACAGAGCTGCAAGGCATTTGTATTCCATGCTTGCTGGGGCAGGGCTGGATCCAATTTGACGACGAAGAGACGCCTGCCTACTGGCTGGCCACATCCCTGGAAGGCCCTGCCCTGTCCAGGCTTGAGCATTTGACAGATGCAATAATGGAGGCTGCCAAACAGGCCTTGGTTGAGTATCATGCAAGTGGTGCTGAGCACAACGATGTGAGATGGGACAACTTTGTATTGAAAGGTAGAACCCTGCTTCTTACTGTGCTTTTGCTGCATTGCATGTTGCCATCCTTTTCACAAAACAACTGGGATATGACCATGATTGCCTGCACATGGTGTAACTATACAGTAGCCGCACTTTTAGCTACCTGTATCTCACCCTACCACCACCAGTGCACTCTTAACACCTCCGACTTGTGCTGACCAAGCTCTTACTTGCTACTGCGCTACGCTTGCACTCACGTTACTGCTGCTTGTCTGTCACACACGGTGTGCGCGTTCCTGCAAACTCATGTTCAATGTGTGAAATATATTCATGTCATGTGTAGTTTCTCACCTGAAGGTCAATGCATCATCACTGGCTGTTGCATCCTGCAGCTGATGCTTCAAGCAACGCTGAGAAGGCAAAGTGTTTGCTTGTGGACCATGGACGAGCCACTTGGGGCTATGAGGTTGAATCGCCCAGTTGGGAAGCAAGAGATCTAGACATATCAATCCAGCAACAACGAGACTGGCGTACAGGGAGGCAGTAAGTCACAAGAAGCTCTACCAAGGCATGGTTGATAACCAGTCGATCATATTTGTCGAGGATGTCTAGGCACTAGGTGTCATGATGCAATCACAGTGCTGGATTGTTTTCTGTGTCAGGCACCATAGCAGTGTCACTTTTGAGAAATGCAACCAAGGCTGTCGGTTTCCCCTTTCCTGAGTAGTGCAGACGCGATGTGTTACAAATACTGTAACCATCATGTGCAGCGTCATGGCTGATGTCAAAGTCTGTCAATAACTTCTGAGAAGGCTTGCAATATTTTCAGCGCAAAGATGCTTCAATGCCGGGCATGCAGCTCTGGCTATGTGTGGCAAGACAATTAGTATTATCATCCATTGCTCCTTGTGAAAGCTGGTAAGGCAGTGCTTTGTGTCCTCACAATCAACCTGAATCTGATGCCTGTGGCAGACATGTTCACATGCTGCAAGCAGCTCAAGTGACACAGGTGGTCTTCACTTGATACATTGGATTTCAGGTGCCTAATCCCAAGGATGCACTGATTTGTAGAGCCTGGTAAGTTGCTCAGGTGTATACATGAGCATCAGCTGACTCACCTGCAGGTGTATCGAGTATCAAGCAACAGCAAGTTGTTGCAATTCACATAGCTATCATGATCAGACTACTCTCGCAGTGCATAACTCTCAACAACAAGTTGCTGCAACCTTCTTTGCTGCAATTGTCAAGTCGTATGCTCCCTCAGTGGCTGTCATCAGCAGTGCAGGCACTTGTCTGCCCATGCACATCTGCCAGTTTTAGAAGAAAACAGAGTCACCTAGGGCCAAGGTGACACTGCACACATCAAGTTTGGGTCCATGGACAAAGGACAGCTTGCATGACAATCTGCAATGCAGCATATTGCTGCTACAATACAGCTTGCTGGACATGCACACTGTCTTGTGTCTGCATGAATTATTCACTTACGTATATGATTTTGCAGTTTTCTTGCAACTTCAGGTCTTGCAGTAGGCTGTTGACTTGATATGACAGCCCAGCTATTTTGTTTGCTGGCTTAATATTACATTTATGACTACATTCTTGACTTGGCAGGCGCCATCATAGTTTGCATAGCCTTCCATTCAGCTGGACCATTTCCCGGCTTCTTGGCTGGAAACAAGTGAGTTTTGGTATGCTTTGGTGCAACTGTCACATGCGCGACTCAATTTTCCTATGTTTTGAAGTCGTAGTAGATATTACACATGCAAAAGAGTTCCTGCAACTTCCCCACTGCAAAGCTGCCCCATGATCCTTTGACAGTTCATGCAGCTTCCCCAAGCACTGCATAGGGAGAATGTCCAGAGCTCCACTCCCTGTCCAAATTTCTTCCCATAAACGCCCCTTTTGCTTGCCTATTCTTGCCACAGGGTCTGTGACTACCGCAATTCCTCCACCATTTCCCTTATTACTAGAGGCAGATCGCAGAGCATCTATCGGGCAACTCGACTTGCCTTGAGACAGCACACCCAGGGCACGACAGGGCCTCTGGATTTCGCGGGGCCGCCCCCATCGGACGGAAATTTTTGTGGGGGCTACGCCCCCCACAAAAATTTTGACTTCGTGTTTTGCAGGGGTTTCCCGCATGCTGTGCGTGCGTTGATGGGGGTTGGTTCAAGACTCGCAGCGGCTTGACTGAGCGTGCTGAGACGATGTTGTTGAAGCTGCAATGTTACTGGCTCAGTGATTGAGATTCTCTAGTGCGTCGTCATCCTCACTCTCAAATTAAGTACTTTGTGCACAAGTAGCTTTGCACATGATTTGCATGTGTAATGTTAACAGCGGTCAAAAGCCCTTTGACGGTGTGCCCGCAAAGTCAGCAGTCGACTCTGTCAGTAAAGGGGGCCTCCCACTGGAGCACCAAAATTTGAAGGGGGCAAAGCCCCCTTCAAAAAATGGCATTAAGCCGTTTTGAGGGGGCGCCCCCCGACCGGCCTACGGCCGGTCGGGGTTTGGGCACCCAGCCCGCCGGGTTTTCTGCGGGGTGTCGTGCCCTGAGCACACCTTCTGGGCTAGGGTTTTTCGGGCAAGATGTAGGGCTTTTGCAGAGCAAAACAGGTCACAGAGGCATTGTGTGACACACGGTACCTTTTAAGCCAAGATCGTCACCTGGAGCACTGTGCAAGTGCTTTGGCTGCTACCATGCACAAAGCTGATGTTTAGGTAGGCCTCTTTGCTGTGTCATGTGAATGCCGGGTCTTAAGCTTGTGATTGCTTAACTGAGCTTGCTGTCTTTGACCCGACCTTGACGTGTACCGTTGCGGGCAAAAGTCATGTTGAGATCATCGACACTGTCGTGTGCAGGCGAGAGGTTCTCAAGATGACAATTCGGAAAGGTTAGGCTTGTTTGCAGACATCACCCTCGTCTTGATGGGTAACCCCAAGCTCGATGTCAGAACCGGGGCCGCCCTTACTGTCGCCGTCATAGGCGGTGGTATTCAACAATTTCGCAAACGCGTAAGCTCTTCTGTGCGGCTGGACCTGTGTGCCCACTGCCTTGTTCTTGGTACACGCAAAGCACTAAGCTTGCTGGCTGTTGTCATATCTGTTCTGGCCTGCCAGCAAGACCTTCTTGTTGTTGAGTGTTTTGGCCGATTGCTCGGGGACAATTCTCAAAAAAACCTCTCAACCCTCTTTCCTGCTGCAGGCTGCCAGGTCTGAGCAACATGCGTCGGATATGCAAGCTTTAAACCAGCAGCTGGTCCAGCGCCAGCAGCAGGTACAGGGTCTGATGGCGGGTATTCAGACTCTTCAGGTGGGCCATTTGCAGTATTCTACCCCACAATTGTGCAAGCTGCATGTATGGTGTCTCCTGTACATGTTGCTGATGCATTTGTTGCAATCATGTTTCAGCATTGCAGACTGTGAGGAGTACCGCCAAGACACTGCTGCAGATCCACTTTCAAGCTCACAATCCATGCCAAAAATGTGTACCAGGCTGACGCTCAAACCTCACTGCATTCACAGTGTGACGGGCCAGTCAACAAACTCAAATGCATGCCAGCCTACACCTACAGCTCTTGCACCTGCTCTGCTGCAGGACCGATCAGGGTCTTACTACTTTGTCTACTTGGCCACGAGATGCACTCTTCAGGACAGCACATATGCCAGGTCTTGATTCCTGCATGGCAGTGGGTCTGACTGACACCCTGTTTTGGCCCGTGCAGGTCTCTGAAGCAGCTGCTTTGCAGAGAGCGGTAGCTGCTGAGAGCAGCAATGTGCAGCTCACTCAAGAGAGCCAGATTTACCAAACAGCTATCCAGGAGATGTGCGATAGCCGTGATGCCACTGCTGCATCACATCAACAAGCTCTGCAAAGTCTTCGGGACGCAAACAATCTGACTGAGGTGAGTTTCTGGTGCATGCTGTGATGCATTTTCTACTAATCATTTGCTCGCACATTCCTTGTGGGCTGCCACATCTGCAACTTACACTGTCCTGACCTCTCCTTCCTTGACTTTTGTCAAGCAGAACCCACTGACTGCTGGTAAGTGGGACTCAACACTCATCATCTACAGCAGCCTGCAAAGCGCTGTGGGGATCAAATAATGATAACTGTCAACAAAATCTTCACCCACAAATGCAGTGGAACGGCAACTAATCTTGCTTCCTGTGCCAGTGGGCTGACTTTGCTGTCAAGGATGTAAACAGGAAAAGTTGTGAACCAAAGCACAATCTTGCCATTAGCACAGAGCAGTGTGCTTGCTGTTGAAGTGACATTGTGGCGCATTCAGGCGTACTTCGTCCATTTCCCATGAAATGAATTGAAAAACGAGAGGCTTGATTTCATTTCGTTTCATGACCCCAACAATTAATCAGCAGTAACTGCTGTAACGTCACTGTACAGTAAGCATTGATGAAAGGCAATGTGCATAGCCTTAGTCTGCACCCAGCCTATCAGCAGCAAATTCTGCATATCAACAAGGAGTAGATGAGCCCATTGAGAATGCTCACCTAGACGAACACGGTGACTACCGCAGTCTATCAAACCACATACTCTTTTTGTTTGCTAATTCTTGTCATCATACGTTTAAATCCCCATGTTCATCTGTCTGGGTCTATCACAACATCTCTCATATTCTTAGCATGTCTAACAGTGTCACTCTACCCTTTGTATGATCAACTCAAGCTAGTCCACAAGTGATTCATGCTGAGGTCAGCGCATGCAGAGGAGACTAACTCAAAGTTGAAGACATAGTAACAAGATGAGTTCAATAACCTCCTGCACGCATGACTGACTTGTTGAGTTTGCATGGCAGGACCAGGCAGAGCAAGAGAGGGATGATGTGCAGCAAGAGATGGCAGTTCAACAAGCCGATTGGAGCAAGACCTTGGAGCAGGCTGAACGGTCCCACAAGTCTGAAGTACAGGATTTGCAGCGGCAGCTGCATGACGGCACTGCTGCAGAAGGTGAGCTGACACGAAACTCTGCATTGTGAAGTCTGCAATGAATGCTGCCCCAAGTGCCAACACACCAATTCAGAACTTCAAGTGATGGGCATCTGAGCGGCTGAGAGTGAGTTGGCATTTGTTGCTGGGGCGTCTGCAACGTATTGTTCTATGGAGATTGGAGCCCCCTGATCCCTACAGTCCTTGCAGCATAACACAACGACGTCTTGTCAGTATCTTCATCATCTTCATCTTGTTGCTAGCTGCTGCACCAAATAAGCTTAGCCTCATGTCTTCTAGGGTGGCTCTTCCAGGGGTCATCCCGGTGCATCACCATGACACACTACGGCCAGGTGTCTATACTCTCATCATGTAGAAAACTGTTTTGCTGTTTGTGTGTTGCAGAGGAGCTGCAGACGCATTTGGCCGCTGAGCAGGAAGCCCGTAGAGCAGTGAGCAGGGATTTGGCAGTAGCCCAGAAGGACGTGGAGGAAGTGGTGCAGCACAACTGTAAGCTGCAGCGTGCCAACACCGCCATGGGTGACCAGGTCCGCCAGGTGCAGCTGGACCAGCTGGACCTGATGGCCAGATTTGAGGCTCAGTCGGCCGAGCTGACTTCTCTCAAGGTGAGCACCTTTTTCTCTGAGCGTACTTTACAGACAAGTTGTGCAGCTTCCTTCCCATGAGTTCCTTTCTCCAATGCTGCATCTGCCTCATTCACTCCCAGATATCACTCCCCTGTTTACTCGCCCCTCGCCCTTGCACCCCCCACTCTCCACCCCCCCTCACTTCCCCACTCCAACCCCCCACTCCAACCCCGCACTCCACCCCCTCCCCCTCCACCCCCACTCCACCCCACCCCCCCTTCCAACCCTCTCCCTC
>JAABUK010011497.1_pt1 | contig 11521 bp, 13 predicted proteins | sample 5559141 | NCBI WGS metagenome assembly JAABUK01 (sample SAMN10711869, study PRJNA513367) | rock metagenome | isolation source: Antarctica rocks | place: Antarctica: Victoria Land, Pudding Butte nord | collected 2016-01-03 | reverse complement strand
GCCCCCTCTTGCCCCATACTGGTAGCTAGTTCTTTGTTTTATCGTCTGCTTAAGGACCTGGGACCTCTCAGATGCTTGATCCCGCCAAACTCAAGGGACTCAGAGGCGATTTGCAACAATGATGTTATGCAAACAGCCATCATGGGTTGCTGCTGTGCAGAGTGTGTGGGTGGCTTGATTGCTGGCATCCTAGCAGGACCCCTATATGGAGTCGGCTCTCCATGGCTCAAAAGAATGCTCCCATGGATCAAGGAGACAGAAGTTGTGGATGCTAGTGGAAAGGTGGTTGACAAGTCAAACCCCAGCAAGAAGGAGAGTGAGCAAAGCGAGATCTATGACACCACTGGCACAGATGGAGGGCTCTCCCCACTATATGCAGGAAAGCCAGATTCAGGGGGGGCCAATGGGCTCAATGGGAACAACCACGAAGGGCTCACTACCCTTGTGTAGGGAAAGCTCATTTGGCATGCCTTCCTGTGCTCTGATGTGACTCCAGGTCCTGAAGCATGCTTACAGATACTCTCGTTACAACAAAGCATTGCTTTGAGTTGGCAGCTTGCTGTATGTACTGCTTTCAATTTGTGGAAGCACTGGCAAATATGCCTTCTTCTGTTTTGCTTTTTCGCTTTGAGATTGAGGGTCTAGGTGGCAAGATTTTCAGTTGCATGTTTCCTGTCAGAAAGCCAGGGATCTGCACCTGCAAGCTATGTCTGCTGGTTTGTCTGGTATGGCTGTTGTTTTAAATTTCATGACATGCAAGGGTTTCTGAGTAGTGGCATGTGCGCTTTGAGTCTTTGAACGATTGCCTGGACTAGTTAAAGATATGAGATTGTTAGCTGACATCACAGCTGGACTTCGGTAGCAATAAGGGGCTCTGTTAGCAATAAGGGTCGTTTGCAGAGTGTTGTGCACATCCGGTTTGGATGGGTCCTTGCCGTGTTTTGGAGTAGTTTGTAGCTTCTTTGTACACTGGTCGTATGCTCTGTTTCTCGGCGTGCCATAAGGACTGCAGCACGCTTGCACGATAGAGTTCAGTTTGACAGCAGCTTTTGTTGCAACAATTTCCAAAGCTTAGTCATGTAAGTTCTGTGAGCGTGTAAACTGGTCTGCATGCATTGTGCGTGAAGGCTCCAAGTGCCATGCGTTACAAGCATTTCCATCGTGATTTTGGCCGTTCCAGTGGTAAACCACATGCAGTGAAGTGAATGTGCAGCTTGTACGCCACAGCCTGTACAGCACAGTCAGGTGCTGTGAGTGGACCAGCTGGTGTGCAGCATGCGCAAAGCCGCGACTGCTACAGACAGGCAGACGCAGACTGTAACTGGTCCGGCACCAGGCAAATATATTCATTATATGAGTATACAATACAACTTACAGTATTAGTCATGCTAAGCTTCCACGATGACAGTACTATACAGGCGGCTGTCTGCATACACAGCCTCTCTTTGCGCGATCCGGAACAGGCCACAACCGAGTCGCAAACATGGGGTGAGCGCTTTTTCCGCAATGAATGCCGTCGCTGTCGGCGCAATTGCATTGTTCTCGCTGCCCTTACTGTGGCACAGGAGCATCGATGGTTGTTTGAGGCTGTTTTTCTTTACTGCAGTAAGACCAGAGGTTTGGGAGCCGGTCGTAAGCTACGCAACCACAGAAGGAAGCAGCTATGGGCAGACAAGGACTACAAGAAGAGTCACTTGGGTAACGAGTGGAAGAAGCCCTTTGCAGGAGCTTCCCACGCCAAGGGAATTGTGCTGGAGAAAATGTGAGACTGGCTGCAGTCAACAAACTGCCTCACCGATGATCGGCTAAGACGTGCTGAACGTCTCACTTGTGGTTTGCAGCGGTATTGAGGCCAAGCAGCCCAACTCTGCCATCAGAAAGTGCGCAAGAGTGCAGCTTATCAAGAATGGCAAGAAGATTGCAGCCTTTGTGCCCAATGATGGATGTTTGAACTTCATTGAGGAGAACGTGAGTTTACTCAGATTATTTAGCATCTGTCATACAAAAGCCAACAGAGCAGCACAACAGCTGATCAAACATGGATGCTGCTGTGCCTCCACTGCAACTCTTCGCTGGCTGCCATGAACTGTCACATCGCTGAGTCAGGTTCAGCATAGCGTCTATCTCACAGGCTGCTGCATGTCTGCTGGCATGGCTGGTCGTGAGGGACTTCAGCATGCTGGTAGCCACAAACATCTGTCTTGCATGATGGCTGGGCTTCTTGCGTTCATCCGTCAAGCTGGTGTCTTGAGCTTTGCCTAGGTTATGCCAATGCCACAAGTTTCTTGGCACGCTACAGGATGAGGTTCTCATTGCTGGATTTGGACGACGAGGACATGCTGTGGGTGATATTCCAGGAGTGCGTTTCAAGGTGTGATTGCCAGCCAAACAGTATTCAGGCAGCAGCTCTTGCACTGCTGCACCCAAAACTCTGCATCATGGGAGTGCTGCTGCATGCTGCACAGTGCAATGTACAGCAAGTGGCAGTCTCTTGCCTGGCACTCTGTTGTGACACCTGACATTGGACACATGAACTGCCTATGTTCTATTTGCGCCAGCTGACGACGGTGGCATGTTGATGGCTTGTATGTTGGCTTTGTAGGTCGTGAAGGTGGCTGGTGTGTCATTGTGGGCACTCTTCAGGGAAAAGAAGGAGAAGCCCAGGAATTAGAGCAGCTGCATTCTTGTACACTAGCTATGTTCCAGTCTGTATTGTAAGCAAACTGCTCAGCATGCGGCACCCCACATGATCTCAATTTAGCTTGGGGTGTTTTCTCCCCCAAGGAGCCACACGTCTGGGCAATCTGCAACAGCAGCGCTCAACAAAAGACCGGTTGTCACTCTGAGACGTTCCTCTGGCTTGAAATGCAAGCATGGATCAACCATGTCTGATATATGGCCTTAGCATGGCCATGTGGTTAGTGCATTGTCTAACTCCAGGCCCATGAAATACTGCGTATGTGTACCAAAGCTCCAACCTAGCCTCTGTACCTCTGTCAGTTAGAGTTCGAAGGTTGCCTGTGCGGTATGGTTTGCAGGGCGTTGTGTGCAGCAGCAGGCTATCGTTGTGCATGGTGTCTGCAGCAACCTGCATTTCGTCTGCCTCACTGAATGAAAACAGCAGACATGCATTGTGCAGGGATCAGGCGAGGCGCCTGGTGGCATGACCTGCATTCTGTGGCTTTCATTCATGGCAATGCACGAAGTGCCTGAAATCTGTGTGTCTTTTGTGGACATCTCTATGTGCACCAATACCGGCAGTTCACCAGGCTTGTCAATGTTTCTCAGTGCAAGTTGGGACCTGTCTTTGAGGTCAGGCCCGGTAAGGAAACGCCCTGGCGTCCAGTGAAGGGGTCAATGATGGTAAGCTAATGGTCGCATGATCAGAAAGCTGACGTATATAACATGCAGAAGAATGAGTGTTGCAATGATGGTAGCTACTACAGTGTTATCTGTGCCATGAAGCAGTGAAACATAAAAAGCAGTGATATGGCATCGGTGACCAATACTAACTCAAATGCTGCAGCGCACCATTCACAATGCAGCAGCAACAATGCAAGTCCCGTGGGCAGAATCCTGTCTCATGAGGCCTGACAAAACAGCAGTCAATCTAGATCTGAGCGCCCACTCTCCAGGGGTCAGGCTGGGGTCGGTAGCCCTGAGGAGGGGGGTGGGGACGCTCAGCCAAAGAAGCAAGGGAAGGCTTAGGGGGCCGAACAGGGGCAGGGCTGTGGGGCTGTTCTTGCAGAGGCCCCATCTCCATGTCATTGTCCCGTGCAAGCACAAACCTGCACAACAACATGCCTGCATTAGACATGCGACTTGACCCTGCAACCCAACACGTCCTTGACAGTGCTTGTGTACGGGGTAAATACCTTAGCCAGTGTTAACACATGGGACATGATGTTGCACATAGCAGCAGCTGTTGACATATATGCACAAGCCCCATGTAATTCACTCAAGCCTCTCCAACTGACTGCATCCTGTGCTTTTGATGGGGTCTGATGACATTGGGGAGTAACTAACATGCACATAGACACACTCAACACCAGCCTATGACAGGCTGCTGTGCTACAACACAGCATCTGGGCACAGCTGGAAACAAAGACCTAGACAATGCTGTAAATGCTGTGTCCTTCGGCGATACACTGGGTGTTACCCTGCAGATATCAAGGACTGGAGTGAAGGCCTTGGTACATGCATATGGTTTGATGTTTTTTTCAGGACATACCTGTCCCAAGGACAAACAAACATGTAGCCAGGGACCAACTGTTCACCTGGAATTATTCATACCTGATTTCAAACCTAGCACACTACTACATGAAAGCAAACAAACAAGAGAACCACAGCATGTGCAAAGAGGGACTAACTGTGCTGATGCTTTGTCAGAGAACACTCTTCAATGCTGAAAAGCCTGCATCTCTGGAGTCTGAATTGCTACCAAGTCATCACAACCCATACTGCAGCACTTTGCTGATGTCACACAGGCACAAGGCACAATCCATGTTACCTGTGCTGATGCTTCTCAGGGATCTTGATTCCCAGGGCATTGCAAAGCCTGGTGTCCAGAAGACTGCCGAATTGCCCAAAACCGTACAGCGGCAGCACAATAATGGCTGCCAGCAAGCCACCAAAGAGCTCCCCAAAGACATATATGAAAGCCGTGTCCCAGTAGCAGTGGAAAACTATGGCTGGGCCGAGAACCCTAGCAGGGTTCAGGGCTGCTCCTGTAAACTGGCCGCCTGCAGGGCAGGCACAGAAAACGTCCTAGCAGGCTCATTGACAAGGCACATCCCTTGCCAATGGATGATCACAACGCGAGCCTTGGAGAGTTGGCTGCATGCCGAGCTGCAGTGGCAGCTGCTATGGGGTGCTAATATGTGTACAGCCCAAATGCAGCAGCGGCTGATTGGCAGCACTTTGCAGAAGAAGCAGCTGTGCTCTAAAGGCATTTGTGCTGTGGAACAGTGCCCACAAGATGCTCTTCTGCTGGAAAACAGGTGACTGGCAATTCTCCACCTGAGTGGATTGCTGCCCACTGCCCAATGCCCTCTGGCTGCTCTGTCAGTCAATGTGGTTGGATGTTGAGCCAATCATGGGCAGCATTTGCCATTTGAGGTGCAAATTGACTTGCAGTATGCTGTTCCAAGATCTGCCTACTATGTGCCAGTTCAGCTCAACCATGGCAAGTGACACTTTGCATCCAACATGAAACCTAACTTACATGCTATCCCAGCACGTATAACAGCTCTAAGCCTTGTTTCATGTATGCATGATCCAGAAGCAGAGGGACTCCAGAAAACCTTTCTGCCATTCACAAATCAAGAGCACAGCAAAAGAACAGACTGTCTAAGAACCTGTCAGCTTTCCTTGGAGGATCTCCAAAACAATCCCAGAAACACAAAATCTTTTTAGACATGTATCAGATGGTTGGTATGGTCACTGTGCAATGGGTGTAAGCTTGCTCACCAATGAAGGCACTTGCAAACAGAGAGAACCCCACAGCCAGGGGTCCAATGTTGCCATGGCCAGGCTTAGTGACTGCCACAGCGTACACAGTGGACACCAGCACAAAGGTCATGATCATCTCCCACAGGAACAGCTGGCCCTTGGTAATGGTGACTCCTCCTTCATGAGTAAAGCAGCCTGGCATGCTGTCCCCACCACCAACTGTGACTGAGGGAATCAGGACAGCCTGCATAGACATTTGCTGCTTCAGTGACATGAACCCCAAAGCAGGTTTGATAGGCCAGATAGGGGTCAGGAGATTTGTTCACCTCAACCTTCATGCCAAAAGAGGAGTGAGAGGACTATATATCCCTAGAGACCTAGTTGCCAGTGTGCAACATAAAGGGTGCTCTGCTTTTGATGTTGCAGTCAGCAGCTGGCATAAAAAAGGCAGCCTGCAAGGGAGGTTGCTGATGTTGGGTCATGAGAGCAAGGCTTGTATCAGAACATGTTATGTTGCAGCTGTAACAAAGAAACTACGATTCTTTTGCCAGCCTACAAGTCTGATTGCACATTCAATAAACCAAAGATTATGCTGTTCAGGATGTCAACACAACCCAAAACAAGGTTGTCATCCGTTGCAGCACAGTCTACTGCAGGGTGGGAGAGGTTTGCCGAACACAGCGCTGCTTGGGAACAGTCAAGCTCATCTGTGCAAGCCAATGTAAGCATTGTGGTGGTACCAACGAGGAAAACCTTTAAATATACCTTCAAGTTGGTGCAAAACTAACAGATGGTGATGACATTGATTGCAAGATACATACATTAGCACAGGTGTAGCCAAAGATGTGATAGCTGACTCACCCCCATGAGGGAGCCGAAGATGCCCCCCATGACCTGTGCAATGACATACAGCCCCCCCTTGGCCCAGGATGTGTGGCCAGTCAGGCAGGTTGCAAAGGTGACTGCTGGATTCAGGTGACCCCCTGATACATTGGCCGTGATGTACACTGCAACCGGAGATACCACGTTTCAGTGTGTAAGTCATTGCTCATACGGTTTGTGTTTTGGTATGTGTGTCAAGGCTACTTACAGGTACACTCAGGTGCAGGAGGATGGCATAGGCAGATGCTTATGAGAACTGGCAGGCCAAACATAGATTCCACGTCTGTACCAATCTCGCGAGAGTGTGTACATGCAGTGCATTGACAGGGCATATTGTTTGAATGAAAATCAGTGCTGTGGTTGGTAGTATCAAACGACACAGAAATAAAAGCCAGCGCTGTCAGGCCGCCGGATCCCAATGTGTATGCCCTCAGGAGTGAGCTGCTGATGGGGCCTGTATTTCAATATGGCACCGAGACCTTACCTAGAATACCCAGTGTGATACCATTGCCATATGCAGCCACTGAGTCTGGTGCATTGCCACCATAAATCTCAAAGATGGCCATGCCAACAAACTCTGCCAAAACAGCTGCCCAAACTTTCCTGGTCCACTTGTTGACCTGAAGAACTGTTCTGCTGTGAGGGCCGGTGCAGTGGCAATCCATATGCTCTGTGCAGCAGACAGAAGCCTCACCTTCAAAGGGGCCAGAAGGTCCCCACGTCGTTCCAGTTGCACATCCTCGTCTTCCTGTGGCAGTAACAGCAGCTGAGGGGTTGCGCAGAGCAGCAAAGCGGTATCGAGGCCCGTCATATGCCAAGATTACCTCGCTGCACAGGATTGGCTCATTGCAGACTTCTAAAAAGCCGGTCACTGGCTTGGTTGTCCACTCAATTGCGCTTGATGAGATGAAGCGGGTATGCTCCTCCTCAACAGCAGCTGGTTGCGCCATCTAGGCAGTATAGTGGTACCCTTGACCTATCGATGCACCGATGCAGCCGTGATGACGTCGTCCGCCGCGTCTAGCTTGGTAGGAATGCGCGATCAAAGCACGTACCCCACCATGCCCTGCGAGCGCGAGTGGGAAGAGTCTTCTGCCTTGACCACACCCTCAAGGAATCGAGATTCTTCCGCTTGCCGTGACCAACACGTCGGGCGGCGATGATTGTGCATCAACCATTGTATCCTTTGTTTCTATTTGGCTGCATTGCCTCGTAAGATGATTTCTACCTTCTTCACCATGTGAGGCAAACCTGCTGGCTGGCTAAAGAATAGTTATATCTCTCACCGAAATTACTGACAGCACGCTTCAAATGTACAGTAACAGCAAAACAGCAACTGCAGCTGGGATCAGCTTGGGCCGGCCTGCGTCGGTAACTGCCCATGCAGGCAGCCTTAAATCCACAGTATCATGAGTCACGTTGGCTTTGGATTTCACAGGTGCAGAACAACTAGCGTCACACACAGTAATGTTCAAGACAGCTCATCAATGATAATAATCAATGTTGAGATTGTACAGGTTGCACAACAAAGGCACTGAAGACAGCAGAACAGGACCCCAAATAGTAGAAAAGTAGGCAGGCAAGCAAAACAAAAAGCACATCCAGAGGCATCATCACTGTTGTGCAGGATACATATTCAGGAAAGCACCCAAAAGACAAAATCATTTGTTTGCTGCAGCTGCTGTATATAATGGCACATTCATTGCATACTTCCAGACAAGCCAGCATACATGTGCATCATATCATGCATGGGTCATGGTGATTTTTGAGCCACTCTTGGGATTTGTTCAATCAATCTGGAGTGGCATGGCCCCAGCAAACAGCTCTGGCATATGTTGGTTTGTTGCTGTTGCCAAGTTGACAGCCCTTTTCCTCTTCTTGCTCTCCTTGGGGGGTAAGACCACACGCTTCCTGGCAACCTTCCTGGGTGCAGCCGGCAGCTTGGCCTTTTGCAGCTCTTCTATGACTTGTGCTGGATCTTCAGGCACCTGAACAAAGCAAGCACGATGCATTGCGCAGCCTAACACAGCCTTGCATGACTGCATACTGGCTCTATCATAACACCTATGATCCAGGCACTTCACCAGGCTCTGCAAATCAGTGTATCCCCGAGGATGTGTATTTGAGATCCAATCTACCAAGGAAAGCAAGCACGATCTGGATAGCTCAGCTCCCTCAGACGCACAGTCATTCCTTGATAGATTGGATTTCAGATACACATTCCCAAGGGTACACTGATTTGCAGAGCTCGGAGCAGTTATTGGAGAAAGGAATGTGAAGAAGGGTACAGACACACAGTCATTGGAGAAAGAAATGTACAGAGAGGTAAAGATACACAGCATCTGACAAGGAAGTGAATAGAGAAAAAACAGACAAAGACACAGTCATTTGACGAAGAAATGTATAGTTGTGTGAGCTGGTGATTCTGAGAGCAATCAGGTAGACAATGCAGCCGACAGCGCACACAGCATCTTCTAGAACCACAAAGCTGGTCTTTTTATCTGGAGTATATCATAGCATCGTTGATGACCATGACTTGCTATGCAACTTTGCATAGCTGTCAATGATGAGCATAGTTGGGCAGCTATCAAGAGTGCAGTGGATGCTGCTCTCACACATGCCCAGAACAGACAGGCATCAAGCGCAGCTCAAAAAACTTGGCAAGTCATCCTTGACAAGTGAGCTGATGTTCTCAAACCCTCAGCTGGTAAGACTGCATATGCTTTGTGCCACCCACATATAGACCCTAGGTCATTCCTAGGCTTAGTTTACCTACACACTAAGGTCCACACTCTGACAGATGACGATCGCTCCTTGCGATGACAATATGTCCTTTTCAACATGTGTCCCTTTCACAGTACAATTCTAAAAACCATTTGGGGACTAGTCAACACGACGTTACACAGGGCAGATTTATTGGGAAGCTTTGCAAGTCAGCTCAAGCCGAGTCAGCCTTTGCAAGCAAAGCTTGTGAGGCAAGGCGCACCTTGGTGGCATGCCAGAGGTCGACCAGATCTTGGGTGAGGGTAATGAGAGGGGTGGCGTCTTTAGGAAACAGGACATCGTCCTTCTCTGAGGCATTGTGAATGCACCACACCTTGCCCTCCTCCTTCAGCCTCTGGAGCAGCAAAGAAGAGCTGTCAGCGAGGTGAACAAGAAGAAGAAGAGGAGGAGGAAGAAGAAGAAGAGGAAGAAGAACAGCAGAACGAGAAGGAGAAGGAGAAGAAGGGCTGTCAGTGAGGACGCATCACAAAGGCGGGGACATGTCACTGACTGCAGAAGGTGGGAGTCCTCCCTGAGCACAGTTTGCTCTCCGTTGTTGCTTCTGTAGCAAGCAATGAAGGGGCTCGTGATTGTCAAAAAAACTGCATCTGTTGGGAAGTGACAGGTCAGCAACCGCAGACAACTTACATTACTCAAACCACGCTTAAACTCTTGTGATGGGTTAAGCTCATGAAAATGACTGATGGTACTGCATGTAGTCCACAAGCATGCTGAGCTATGCCAGAGCGGTGTGCAGAACAGAAAATGCATCTAACAATTAGGATGCTACATGCAGAGTAGTCAGCTTTGCAAAGGCACTGCACAGCAAATGTTTTCTGCACAGGTCAGATACAAAGTTGATCAGCGTCCAAACAGGCTGACTTGGACAGTTGAGATATATGACTGATGACAGGCTGCCCAAAATGCTTCCGTGCTGTCAAGTCATGGGCTACTGATGCCCAGGTCATGCTTGCAAAGCTTGGCGTCCAGTCTAAATAAACTTTCAATCAAGACAGGTCATTGTTGACAAGCTCAAAACAGGACCTCACACAGACAGCTACTACTCAGGGCTGAACACACCGGACTCTAGGGGAATGCGTATGTTCAATGAGTGAGTAATGGAATGAGTGTAGTGAATCGGCACCCAGCAGTAAGGCAACTGTACGAAACATACCTTAACATCTTCACTGACGCCCTTGTAGGCATCTTTGATCTGCCCTGCCATCACGCCATGTGGATGCTTTGACACGAGAGTCAGAACCTCATCCACATTCTGCAGCTCGTGAGAAGGCTGCATTGACAGAAGTAGTCACTCAGTGGCCTGAAACAAGGGAGAGCATATGTAGGCAACATGCGAGGGATTTGTCTTGCTCAAATCAACATGAACCACTGTTCAAACTGAACAGCTGCTGCAGGAAATGGCGACGATAAGGCAAAAAGATTGGGACACTGCATGCACCGCTGCAGCAGACTGCAACTGGAATCATATGCAAATCTTAAGCGCGCATGAGCACCTGGCACACTACAAAACCTGTCTCATGTATGTATGCCAAGCAAAGAGGGCCTCAGCAGCTGCTTCTGCTGAGTTCGCATCAGCAATCATAACACACAGTCCAAATTCTAGAGTGTCTGCTCCTGTTGTGTTGTGTCATGGACTGCATCCACTCACCTTGTACTCATATCGCCCATCAGGGTTGATGCGGATCTTGGGGTTGATGGCTAGCACATCATACAGCTCTTTGTTGCCGACTACATCGTGCTGAACAGCCTCTCTCAGCTCCTCAGCTGTCAATGCCTTTCGACTGGACTCCAGATGATCTACCACATCCTGAACAAACGATGCAAGTCTGAGCAAGTGAGGTGTTGCGCCGTGTCCTTGCTTCATGATACCTTGGTGATCCATTTGCAGTTGCAGAGCATGAATATTCAGTGTTGCCTGTGCCAATCAGTCTGCATGTGCTGATATGGCGCAGATCTTTGCACAGGAAGGGATTAGCCGCTCCAGGGGTAGTGTGGGTGATACTGTTAGGCTGGAAAGGTTGGTACAGCAATGCTTGTGAGTATTTCACGCACAAGAGTATACTGTTGACCTGGGAGCAGAGCATAATTGTTTCCTGTTGTTATGGGTGTTGGTGCAATGGCGCTTGGTGCTGCATATTTCCTTGCAGATGAGCATTGCCTCAAGGACGTGCGTGCATGCACACAGTGGTGATGTGAACAAATGTCTCGTGTTTGATGCTCACTTTCAGCTGTTTGCCAATAGGCACTGCCGAGGCAGGCTTTTGCACTTTTGCTGTTCGCCAATCCTGTTTGCTCTGCCCTGTTGCAGGGCCTGGAGGCATAGTTGCATCAAAGGCAGCAGCAGGAGGCTTGGAGTTACGTCCAGAGCCTGCTTTGGAAGCGGCGCCTGACTTTCGGCTGGCTG
>JAABUK010011496.1_pt1 | contig 11521 bp, 12 predicted proteins | sample 5559141 | NCBI WGS metagenome assembly JAABUK01 (sample SAMN10711869, study PRJNA513367) | rock metagenome | isolation source: Antarctica rocks | place: Antarctica: Victoria Land, Pudding Butte nord | collected 2016-01-03 | reverse complement strand
TCTTCCGCTAGATGGCATGCATTTTTCCTGGGGGGCAGAACGCAATATGACATCTGTCAAATTCACACTTTCACCAGGATAATCAGGATGGTAACAGTTGGACATACACCATTGATTGTTGTGGACACTTGATATCAACACAACATAAATCATTTCAAGCTGCCACATTGTGGCTCTAGCAATGTGTGTATGTTTTGGGACAGGTGGACATGCAGCTTGGCATCAACAGTGCTCTCTTGCAATTTGTGTTATATGCTGAAGCAAACAAGATTTGTCTCCCAGTGAAGTCCTGTGCCCTCGGGGCAGACACGTGACTTCACTGTGAGACAGATCTTGTTCGCGGGGCTTCAAGATACTGTTTGTGGGTTTCTAAATTGCTGCAATTGAATCAACTGCTGAGTCACTGCAACACCTACGAAGGTCACAAGGCAAGTGCTCAAGGCACACTGCAGTGCCTGCATCAAAACTAGTTGGTGAACAACAAATACTGACGTGGCCATACGAGCCCACAGACATGTTCATAAGTGGAGGGACTGCTAAGCTGTCTATACACATATACAGCGCAACAGGCCCTCCACATGTGGAAATTGCTGTTCGGTCCATGAGCAGAGACATTGTTGGGATGGTAGCAACGTAAAATTGCACGGTCATTATCAGGCTGCCATGTTCGACAGGCTTAAGAATCTGTCGAACCGAGTCATTGCTTTGTACAACGCAGTCAGACGAATTCAAACCTGTCAAATGACACTCAGTGACAGGTGAGCACAGCATGTTCCACACTAGCTTTGTATCTGTCAACGGTGGACTTCCTGCTTTTGAGCTGCAAGCATGTGATGCCAAGTTCAGAGCTAGACCCTGTGATCTTAAATTTGGGCTGCTGCCTCATGAGTTCCGCATTCTCTGTGCCAAAAGGCGTAGACTGGTCCAAAGAAGTGAAAACCCCTATCAAGCATGCACTCTGTTTGCTTGCCACGAGTTTGCTTGCCAGGAGTTTCATCAACCTTGAACCAGTTGCCCTGGCTGGCACATGGAAATCCTGCAGGCCTTGCCAGCCAAGCATCAGGCTGCATGAACTGTACACAAGAAAAATTTTCCCCTTCACCTGCCTCAAACACTCACTGTTGCCAAATAGGATGTGAAGCTCGCCAGAATGTAATACTTGAAGGAACACCGGAGCTTTCTGGCTCATGATGAGCTAGGTATATGAAGGACGAAGCCTGTCTGTCCAGGTCAGCCTGTCATGTGCAGCCCTATACATTTCCACATGTCCTGCATACATGGAGTGTGTACAATACCACAATCATCAGCAGTGCCGTACAGGGTGTCAATGCCACATAAAGGTGGCTGCCCACATGTGCAGCAGCAGACATCATTTGGTCTTGTCAGCTTGTATAGCTCTGCTAGAGTGCCAGATACTGTTGGATTCTGTCTATGGTCTGCTCTTTAGGGGTGAGGGGTAACCAAGACTGCTGACATGTGAACACTGCTGTGCAAACTGGCTGTCATCAATGTGGGGTCCATGACTGACTGACAAAGCTCGCATACATAATAGTATGGTAGGATGCTAGGATGCAGCAGCTGCAATGCAGCTACCATGCTTGGTGTGCAAGTGAGGCTGCTGACCAGCAGAAGTGAGTGCTTTCAGGACTTTTTCAAATGACAGGGATCATGCAATGGCATGTCATCCTCATCTTCAGAACAGATACGATGCGGCTGCTTTGTGTAATGACAAACTAACTCCTTACACAAAGCACCCATTGTATCTGTTCTGAAGAAGAGGATGACATGCCGTCGCATGATGCTTGTCGCTTGTGTCTTGTGGCGATTGCAGGCTTGCTAGGAGACCCGCATTCTCTTTTGTAGCGACACGCTGGTGCCTCAGGAATGGCTTCAACGTTGAGGGCTGCTGCGCAATTTGGTCCTGGACATTGCTTGCTGTATCTCAGCACATGTGCAACAGTTGAGAAGTATATTTGGACTGAGTCACCCCATTTAACGAGCTGCTCTTCATCGCAGCAGATCCAGACACCACGGTATCATTCAAAGTCAGCTAAATCTTCTGAGCTAGCAAAGGTACTTGAGCATATGAGAGAGCGGCAAGATGTGCCTGCGCTTGTGTTTGGACAACAGCCTGACTTGTATCTTACCAGCCATAGAAAGAGGCTGCAGACCAGCATGCGCCAGAGGTGTAATGGTGCTATGCAAACCTTGGCATATGCTTGCGCAGCAGCCTCTTGCAAGCATTGCAACAATCTTAGTGCCTTATAGTCTGCTGATCTATGCATCAGTCTATGTAAGCTAGAAGGCACTAGAATTGTTGAAATGCTTGCACAGTCTCTTCCCATGGCCACAGTCTACAACAAGCATTGCAACAGTTCTAGTGCCTTATAGTCTATTGACCTGTGCAGCAGTCTATGTAGACTACCAGGAACTAGATCTATTGCAATGCTTGCTGTAGACTGAGAGTCAACAAAGAGTCAATTCATACTGCTGTATAAAAGCAAAACGGATTGAGTGAGCCAGCACTGCCTTTAGTTTTGACACATCAGCAGTCTCTTCCCTTTGACTTGTGTCCTTCTGCCCTTCAAAGGTTGCCTTTCAAGGCCAGAAGAGTTGCCTTTCAGCTCACCTTGTAACCTGCCTCCTCAGTCCAGGGCTCCCTATGAACCTTCTTCTCCACATAGATCTTCTGATCCGGCTTCAGGGTCCTAGGGCCATACCAGCGTAGCCTCACCACAGATGCCCCATCTTCACGCCGCAGCCTAAACAGGCAATGCCATGTTGTGTGCTCCTCTTGTAACACCAGTGGTGTTGCAAATTCAGTTTTGGGCAGGAGTGTTAGTCACTGACCCAGGCATGTAACAAGTCTGCTGATAAGTTGAAATCCCCAAGAGATCAATATGAGATGATGCAGAAGAAGAAGCAGAGAGAAGCAGCAGCAGACGAAGAAGAAGATGTGATGAAGGAGAGGATGAAGAAGCCCCTGGTAAGGCAAATTGAGTCCATGGCACAACAGGCCAGGTGGCGATCCAGATAAATGCCTTTACTGCCATACTCAACAGCGATTGCTGCCAGTGTCTGATGCAATCATAACGCAACGTCAACAGACACATGCTGCAAGTGGTGATCACAGCGCAGTAAAAGGGCCAGAAGAGGGGCAGAACAGGGGCAGAAGAGTACCTGCTGCGGTAGGTTTGGAAGTCAGGGTCGTCCAGGTAGACAGAAGAAACCAGGGTGGAATCGCGCAGGTGCTGCTGCTGTAGAAACCTCAAGGCATCCTCACTGTCACCTGCACATGGCCCAGTATTTGTATCAGTCACTGTAGCATACCCACCGTATGAGCAGCATGTTGAGCCTGCAAGCTTTGTGATGCATCATGTGAACAGAATGCAGCTAAAGCTAGACACTAAGTGACAATTGTCACAGGGATGCATGCTAGGTGCCCAGAGACATACCTAGAGTGTGTATCCAGTACATTCTCAACGCATTGTACTGGACACGCACTCTAGGTATGTCTCTGGGCTCCGAGAATGTGCCAAAAGGCGCTAAGTCCCATCCATTTGTGACAGTATATGCACATGCAGCAGTGCTCAGTAACCCTGACCTGCAGCCACTTTGCGCCTCTGGCCCTCGTAGATGGAGACAGGCAGGTTCTTGATGATCTCACACTTGACCCTCATCCTGTGCTGCGGCTGCACCCAGTACTTTGTGGTGGAGCGTGAGAACCAATCAGGTGCAACCCATTGGGAGTCCTGCTGGGCTAGGTCTGCTGCTGGCTTGTGCGTCAGATCAGCACTGAGTCTGAGCCCCACCAGTCGCACCTGCATACAATTAAGCGAGCCTGAGCTTTGTAGAAGTCTGGGCTTGGCAAAGAAAAGTTGACTCTTTTCAGCGATCATAACGGGAGACTCCTAAGGCGGCAGCTCGGAGCTAATTCTGGGTTTGTCTCTGCCAAGCCTGGCTTGTCACTATTACAGTAGGGGGGCAGTAAGTGAGTATGTAGACTGAAATGGTATGGTCAAAGGAGTGGGAGCAAGACTGTGCACTGACTGTCACACAGCTGCATCACAAACAGACCAGGAGAGCCTTCCTTCCTTGTTGCTGCACTCCTGAAAGCTGAGCGTTTTGAAGAGTGAGGGTTGTGCCACTACCTGCTCATACAGATCGCTGAGGCCTATCAGGACTGCATCCAACTCTGTTGTGCCCAGTATGCACTCTGTCAGGCATGTCTTGTAGACAGCAGGTACTTTGGTCTGCCCAGCAGGTGCATTCAGCAGCTGCTGCAGGGTCAATAAGGAGGTAGATGAAGGCGTAGATGCTGAGGAGGGGATGGTGGCGTTCTGAGGCGTGTTGACTGTATCGGAGAGGAACGCCAAGTATGCGCAGGCTATTGCATTGTGTTGTACAAAGCTGTCTGCACACACAAGATCATCACCTGCAATAACACTCTTAACATTGATGGTTGTGTGTCGCGCTCAGTGAAGCAGTGATGGGTGTGCAAGCTGTCAAGCAGGCATGTACAGGGAGTTCATCATGATAGATGGGTGTGCACAGATATACACTCATGGAACTTCAGCTGCTTTCCACTGAAGCAGCTTTGAGCAGCATCTGCTCTGATTGAAACCAGAGACAAGGATCACAAGAGGAGTTGCACCTATGCTATCACACTGCGCTGCCAGCTCTTGGTGTTGAAGCAAGCAGTCCTGCTGATGTGCTGATGATTGTAGCTTAGCTGCTGTCTGCCTGAGCGTGCACAAGCCGTCTGCAGCGGCGAGCAAACGCATCCACAGGTCCTCAGCAAAGGAGTGCACAAAGCGGCGGAGACGCTCGACCTCTTGCTGCATCTGGCTCAGGAACAAGCTGCTTGAAGGAACGGGGTTCGTGCGGAGTCCGTTTTTGTGTTTGCCATTCGTGAAGGGCCGCTGCTGGCTGAGTCTGTCCAGATACTGCTGCCCTTGCGCTGTGCAGCCGATGAAATGCTTCAAAGCCGACTGTTGTTGCGGCTGGCCGTCCGCTGAAGGCAAGTCAGCAAACAGCTGGCCTTGCAAAGCGGTGAAGCGCACATAGTTGTGTTTCAGCTTCTCCACCACAGCCTGGCAGACACCAAGGCAGGTTGTGTGTGCCATCATCAAGCAGATGGCTGCAAAAGCTGTGAAACAAAGCCATCGCACAAGGTGCTGCAGTCAACTGTTTGCAGAAACAGTCTTACCGTGTGCGAGGCGGCAACCGACATCTTGAACAGGCAGCAGCAACAACTGATGAGCTCGCCCTTGCCTCACGCCTTGCGGCAGTGCATTGGAGCAGAGTTTGGACGCGACTATGTTGGCCTCCTCTTCTACGAGGTGTCAAAGCGCGGCTGGTCCAAGTGCCGCAGCTACCAAGCAGCACCAGCGCTAGTCTGCTGCTACCGCCAGCAGGACAGGTTCTATGGCGCCGCACTCTGCTATCAATGCAGATTTCATCTGAAAAGCTCGAAAGCGCTGTGACGCATTCATTGTACAACTTCCATGTGTCAGCGCCCAACGTATGGCGGACGGGCTGCAGCATGCATCGTCCACCGCCCTTGGACAGATAAGCTTGCTGATAATTACTGGCAGTTGCGTAATTTCTGCCTTCACCCATCTTATCCACGCGGTAATGAGCTTACGAGCTCAGGCATGATGGCATCGTGGTTGATCTTCTGCCATCCACAGCCTGCAGAATTACTGTAAGAGCGCTGCAGTGGCTCTGCATATTTTTCACATCTGTAAGAACTTTCGAGGTAGACGTTGACAAGCTCAAACTCGAAAGCCTCGAGGCTTAGCTGTTTGCTGTCAACGAGAAAGCGTGCAAGCACCTGCCAGGCAACACTTAGCTTGCTGTCCAATAGGGTGCTGCTTAATAATATTGTCATATGACATTGTCATGCTCGCCCGGCCCCCATGCACTACCATGTCAGCTTTTGATTCTGCCACTCACTTGGCCGCAATGGTGGCGTGTAGTATATATTACATCAAAGTCAGAGGTTCCTGCATGACTGCCAAGCCAGAGGCACAGAAAGCAGCAAGACACATAGAAGCACATGCTGGTAGAGCTAGAAAATGGCAGTGGCTGTACAAAGTACTCACAGACAATTGGTCATCGGATTCGGACCACTAAGGAAAGTACCCACAGATGATGCCAGCACACTGTAATAGTAAGGCGACTACAATATTCAGCACTGCTATGCATAGGTATATGGCTTCAAAGCCTACAATAAAGCTCGTGGTGACCACAAACCAAGAGCAAGACATTGTGAACCATCAATCACATTGAAATTGGAATGAATGCTATTGCCACATGGTAAGTCAGGTCTTGCAAAATTTAGAGCCAGTAACGGCAATGGTCAAAGGTTATGAGTCAAAGGTACAGGTCACACTATGCCGGCATCCGCATACTTTGCTGCCTAGCAAGCTCAGCCTCATCATCCTCCTTTACCTGCAACAAACAATGGCACCTCAAAACCAGATCAAACTAATTTTGGCAGAATGCATGTGCACAAGATCTTGGTTTCTCACTGCAGCGCCACCTTCTATCAAAGCAGCACGCATTCTTGCGCAGAGTGCTACTTGGATGCTGCATTGGGCTTGCAGTAGATTGACAGACTTGCAAGGCAACAGTATCACAGGTATGAACCCACACAGCGCATAGCAGACATCATAGGTGCTGACAGGAGGAATGTGCTCAGGAAACTGTTGGCCAACAGCAGCAGCACACCTGTCCAAGATCTTTAAAATTGCGCATGTTCATGGTCTGACCCAAGTCCAGAGACATGCGCTGCCCCACACCAGGAGCACCTACAAATGCACTCAAGATGAGTCACAAGTCAACATCACAAGAAAACAGAATGAGAGGTGTAAAGGCAGCCTGCAAACAAAAGCAGGCCATCTAGCCTGACCACGTACCACTGCAGTAAGCTTGGAAAACAGATAAATGATCATTCATGGTGTGCTCAAGCATCATTCATTACACACTTGAGTGACTGAAAAAGTGAGTGCGTAAGTGAGGGAGTGAGCAAGCAACAGATTGAGGGTGTGAGGGAGGGGGGAGTCGAGTGAGTGAGTGAGTGGTTGAGGGAGCGAGCGAGCAAGCGAGTGAGTGCTCAAGCACATGCGATGTCGCATGCAGCATCAGATCAATCAACAGCTCATCTGACGCTGATGCAAGGTTGACCTGGAGTAGCATGCTCAGTGACAGTTTCCTCTCGCAGGTCCACCCGCATGAAGGGGGCAGTGTGACCCGCGTTGCCAGTCTGGGGTCGGCTAGCAGCCTGGTCCACCATCACTTGCAGCTCTTGGTTGCGCTGGGCCAACAATGTCTGCACCACACACGCAAGTCAGCAATCAAAACAACAACACAAACAGTACTGGAAAACTTTATGAATAGGTGTTCCTCAGATGTGCTGCCCTGTGAAATGCATGGCAACAGGACCACAATGCATTTCAGACGACCGCAGTATTTGTCATAAGCTCTGTCAATTACGACTGGACCTTGTACATGCACTGCCGCACCAAGCAACTCAGAGCTATCCGGCACACAAGAGTGAAGTGATTACGCCCTGCTTTGGTCAAGTGTGAGCTGTGCACTGCAATGACAAGTGTACCTGATTTATCCGTCGCCCTGCAATCTTCTTCTCAATCGCCTGCTGCTTGAGCTGGACATTGCGCTCGGCAGCCTCATACTTGGGCAGCAACGGTTTGTTGTACCTGCAAACGACATAGATATCAGGTGCCAATACTGCACACAGAAACAACATGCAACAGGAATTTCTGTGGAGGAGGCATGAAGATGTGATGTCAAAAACCAGCTGCTGCTGCTGCAAGGCACAAGGGCAACTGCCCTAGTGCCTTCCTGAGTTTGCAAACCTAGTTGTGCTGGCTGATTTTGCACATCATTTCAAAAGGGGAGTGTGCACAGCCAGACACAGCTTAATGTGGTGGCATCCACTAGACACTTAAGCTGGGATTTGTTTGCAGCATGCAGTATAACCCAGCAGCAGTGGTTTACAGCCCTTTGGTGATTAAACTTGCAACAGCAGATGGCATGAGCTTCAGCAGCAGCAGCTTGAGCAGCAGCTGCAGCAGCAGTTTCAGCTGCATGCTCCTAAGCTGGTAAGGACACCCCTCAAAGCAAGAGCAAAGACGACAGACGTAACACTATGAGATCACATGACGTTAGACAAGGACATACAGGGAGCAAGATGGACAGATGTGGGAATATGACAGCGAGCGAAGCTGCATGAACAGGGGTGAGGGTGAGGGGGAAGAGGGTGGGGGGGGGGCTGACCAGGGGTGCTCCTTGATAGCCTCAATGGTGATGCGCTTCTTGTCATCCACCACGAAGATGCGGTTCAGCAGGTCCATGCATTCCTTGGACAGCTTCTCCACCGCCTTCTGGATGTGGGGAATCTCTGACCAGAGTGACCGCACCTGCTGCAGCCTGCACAAACAGATCAGACTGTGTTGACACATGCCCTGCATCATGCAGCGCATCAAACAGGCTATGCTGACACACGCGCTGCCTGCACAAACAGACAGACTGTGTTGACATAGCCTTGCATTGTGCAGCGCATCAAACAGGCTGTGTTGACATACGCCCTGCACTGTGTAGCACATCACGTGGGCTGTGTTGCTACATAGCATGTCTTTTGCAGCGACCAAGCCTTGTATGGTCTAAAAATAGGACATCAAATGGGATATGTTGGTATATGCCCTGCGTTGTGCAGCAACCAGCCCCTGTATGGTCTTACAGCACCAAATCAAATAGGCGGTGTTGGTATACGCCCTGCGCTGTGCAACAACCAGCCCTTGTATGGTTTGATAGCAGCACCTCAAGAAGACAGTGTTGATATGCGTCCTGCATTGTGCATCAACTGGCCCTTGAATGCTCTCACAGCATCACATGAAACAAGCTTTGTTGATACATGCCCCTCAACCAGGCCTACAATCAGGCCCTTTATGGTCTTGCAGCAGCACACGAGGGTAGGCTTTGTTGATACATACACATCCAGACATTACATGGTGTTATACGCTGTGCCGCAACCAGACCTTGCATGCTCTCACAGAACAAAGGGAATAAGATTTGGAACAAATGTCTGGCAAAAGCACAAGATAAGTTGCAGGATGTGAGCCAGATTGGCTGTTATGCCTGCTGATGTTGCAGCTTTCATGCTGAGTCAGGAAGGCGAGCACTACTGTGAAGCATCCTAGTCTGCTGCATATTGCACACAACATGTTGTGTGTAGATTGGACTTTGCAGCTGCCGTAGGTTTAGGCATATGCAGCCAACACTGCAGCTTTGCCTACATGCCTGGCTGCATACATAAGCTACACTGCATGTTGAGGGCGTAAGCTCACCAGACTTCCAAGTGCGCTTCTGAGGTGTTGGGGTCCGGGTGCTCAGTGTGATCAAAGGGGAAAGTCCCAAGCAGCATCACAATCAGCAGCACGCCGCTGGCCCAAACATCCACGCTCTTCCCATCATACCCCTTGGCCCCATTGCGGCTGTTGATCAGCTCTGGTGACATGTACACGGGTGTCCTGCACACCAAAGCGCATCAGCATATTGTTGCATCATCGTGTTGCTTCACACCCACAGGTAGTCAGGTGTCCTGCACACCAAAGCGTATCAGCAAAACGGGGTTGGGCTTGTCTGGGTGAAGCCTCCTCTTAGTGCTGTTTGCGGTCATGGCAGTGCCTGCTGCAGTTCTGTCAGTGTGTAAGTGTGACTGTTGTGATTATGGGAGTGCATGATGGAAAGGGATGTGGTACAAATTCATTACATCAGTATATGCATCTAATGCATTCCCGGCAGAGGACCCCCACCCCTGCTGCAGCAAGACCCTCAGTGATATGCAGGGTGCAAAAACTGGCATTTCTACTGCCCCTGTTGTTAAACGAGCCTCTCTTGCTGAAATCGACAATGATGACTCTCAGCCTATGCCTGCTGTCTGTCAAGCAGGCACAAGCTGAGCTATCAACACTGACAACTCCAGCAAGAGGGGCCACATCAAAGCCAGGGACAGTCGGCATGCCAGCTTGAGCAGCCTGCTGACCACTGACAATCATAGTGGCAGAGAGCTGATTCCATCATGCCGAGGTAAATCTACAGTTTGGTAGAGTGACTTCAGGCAGGGGTGCTAGCAGAGCAGCAGATGCACATTGTGCTCCAGCTGATTTCACTGGCAGCAACAGCACAAAGGCAAGCACACATTAGAGAGTTGTAGTCAGCATGCTGATGTGCAACAAGCCCTTTTTGGAAAGATTTTGCCAGCTGTATGAAATATTGGGTCTTGTCAGCAGCACTACTGTCAGGTAAGAGCTAAAGCATCTCCAGAGTGCAGGAACGCGTTTTACTGTCCCCAGACAGTTCTGGTACAGATTTCCAGTGTGGGGATGACATTTCTGATTTGAAATAGACGTTTCGGGATTGAAAAGAGCTGGACCAGTTGCAGCTAAGACCTGCAGGGCTGCACGAATGTGCTAACAAAGTATGAAAGATGCACATAAGATTATGTGCTGATACTATCTTTCGCAGTGTTTCAGCGTGTATGCTGAGAAGTGTATGGCTGGGCAGCTCACCCTATGTGGGTGAACATGTTGGCGTCTTCAGTCCATGTTTTGGCAAAGCCAAAGTCGCACAGCTTGAGCATGGGGGGGTCACTGTTGTCCAACAAGGTGTTGTCCAGCTTGAGATCCCTGTATACATTTGCGTGCTTAGAATGACATGCATGTAATGAGTTCTGCTTTATACCAGGTAAGGATGCTGACGCAGTAAATTCTGGTCACAGCACAAACATGAAAGAAATCGTTGATGAAAGGTGGATGTCAGCATAGACAGCTGGATAGACAGCATGTGCAGAGCTCAGAGCAAGGCCTTGGGTGCTGCACAAATTGCTGGCCATGCGCAATCACCTGTGGGCCACCAAATGCTTATGGCAGTACTCCACAGCCCCAATAAATTGCTGCAGGCAGCAAAAATGTGACTCAGATGCATATACCGACATTAACAGAAGCAGAGGACACTGCTGATACGCAGGCCAGCAAGGTGCTTGCTGTCTAGCGTTTTACCCTGAAGAAGTATCTGGCCTCATCTTCACTCAGGAACAGGCCTGAGTGCTGAGAATGCTGCCAGCGGTCAGCAACATATGAGGTCAGGCTTCCACCAGCTGCATACTCAAGGGATAGAGCCAAGTGTGTGTGCGTGACTAGCACCTCCTTGGCCTCAATAACATTCACATGACCCTCACCAAGCTCAGCTTGAATCTGCACGAAGCACACACCATGGGAACAGCTGCAGTGGTTTTGCAAGTCGATAGATCTTTGAGTGGCCATCGATGCTGACATCTGCCACAAAGGTACTGGGAGATCTGGGATTTTCGGACGGAGCTGAGAGAGACTGTACCCGAATCTCTCGCAAGATGTTTGGCAAGATGACCTTGGGAATGGGCCGCTTGATCAACTTGATAGCAACAGGCTGACTGTTTCGTTTGTCTGTGAAGAGG
>JAABUK010011495.1_pt1 | contig 11522 bp, 9 predicted proteins | sample 5559141 | NCBI WGS metagenome assembly JAABUK01 (sample SAMN10711869, study PRJNA513367) | rock metagenome | isolation source: Antarctica rocks | place: Antarctica: Victoria Land, Pudding Butte nord | collected 2016-01-03 | reverse complement strand
TGGGGGAGGCCCTCCGTGGTGCTGGCGATCGTGGTTGTGAACCAGTCGATCATCGAGCGGCCTCCCCTTCAGAACAACGAACTGTCAACCTGGCCGAGCCAATTTCGGCCCACCTTGCGACAGAGCCTTGTTGCCTCGGTTCTGAGCAAACCCAAGGTAACATGAGGCCGCGACTTGCGCCTATTTGAACGGTATTGCCTTTATACGGTCATCGAAGTGGATTGGTCAATTGACGCCGAAATCGGCCGTCTCGGCATCCGGCGGGGACGCATGGCTATCTGGCTTTGGTCAGGGAATATCGAGGTAGTCGATTCAACGCGAGGCGAGCCCCCAGGACGATCAGCAGGCAACTGAAGGAGCCCGCCACCACGTCCACCGGGAAATGCACGCCCAGGGCCACCCGTGACCACCACACCCACGCCACGAAGAGACAGGCTGCCACCCTGCCGGCCCGACCGAGGGCCGGCCACAGGCTCGCGGCCAGCAACATAGCGAAGGAGGCATGACCGCTCGGGAAGCTGACATAGGACTCGCCGGCATCCATCGGCTCGCCGATGATACGCATGCTCTCCGGCGGCAGGATGGCGAAGGGCCTGGGGTAATGCAGCCAATGCTTCATCGCCTCCAGGAACAAGCAGTCCAGGAGGAAGGCCAGGGCACAGACCGCGATGACGTGGCCCCATAGGACGCGGCGGTGCGGCGACAACGGATGCCGCCGGCGATCCACCATCGCGATCATGACCAGGATGGCCAGGTAGATCGGAAAATTGATCCGGCTCGACAGGGCCGTGCCCAGGAGCATGAACTGGTCGTAGAAACCGCCGCCCAGGCCGTTGATGGCATGGAACAGGCGGAGATTCAGCCCTCCCCACCCATAGAGCACGTCTTTCACCGTCATCATCGTCTAGCCCGCCACCGACCGCACGACCGCCAGGCCGGCGACCAGGCCGGCCACGGCGACCATTAGCGAGGCAAGGACATAGCCGCCGGTGGCCCAGGGCTGGCCACGTTCCCACAAGAGGACTGTATCGAGCGAGAATGTCGAGAAGGTGGTGAACCCGCCCATCATGCCCGTCGTCAGGAAGAGCCGCAGCGATTGCGTGCTCTGCTCGCCCCGGTAGGCGAACCAGCCGGCGAGCAGGCCCATGACGAACGAGCCGGCGACGTTGACGAACAGGGTGCTCCAGGGGAACGCCGCCCCGAGCCACGCCAGGCCGACGCGGTTGGTGGCGTGGCGGAGCATCGAGCCGATGCCGCCGCCCAGGAAGACGAGTAGGTAGCCCAGCGAATGATTCATGCGTTCCCTCCATTGTCTGGCGACACGGAGGAGGCATGCGTCCCCACCGTGCCGGAATTCGGCATTGGTAGGAGTCATCAGCCCGAGGGCGGTTGTCGGGGAACTCCATCCCCATCGAACGACGATTTTTAGCAGAAATCCCGCTTCATTCAAGCCTCGGCATCGAATGCGTTTCCATCGCCTTGACGGGATTGTCACTTGTCGGGAGCGTGACGGCGATCGTGGTCCCGTGTCCGAAATCGCTCTCGATACCGATCCGGCCGCCATGCGCCTCGGCGATCGAGCGGACGATGGCCAGGCCCAGGCCGGTCCCGCCCGCGTCGTCATTCCGCGAAGGATCGACCCGATAGAAGCGGTCGAAGACGCGGGGAAGGTGTTCGGCGGGGATGCCGGCTCCCGTGTCCGACACCACGACGTTTGCCCACCCGTCGCGGACCTCGCACCGCACCGCCACCGACCCGCCCGGCGGGGTGAATTTGATGGCGTTGTCCACGACGTTGAAGAGGAGCTGGCGAAGCCGATCGGCGTCCCCGCAGACATGGCAGGGCTGGAGCGTACCGGCCTCCAGGGCCACCTCCTTCTCGCGGGCCGCGACCTGCATGTGATCGACCACGTCCCGCACGACGTCATCGAGTCGCAACGGCCGGGTCTCCCCCGTCGCGAGGCCGCTGTCCTCGCGGCACAGGAAGAGTAGGAGCGTCACGAGGCGGGACAGCCGGTCGATCTCCTCAAGCAGGTCCTCCAGCACCCGGCCGTCCCGCTCGGGCTCGCGCGGAGCCCGCAGGGCGACCTCCGCCTCGGTGCGCATCATGGACAGCGGCGTTCGCAGCTCATGGGCCGCGTCGGCGGTGAAGCGCCGGACCTCCTCGAATGAACGTTCGAGGCGTGCGATCATATCGTTGAACGTACCGGCGAGGCGTCCCAGCTCGTCGCCGGGATGGGAGGCTTCGAGGCGTCGGTCGAGCCGAGTGGCGGTAATCTGGGCTGCGGTGGCGGCCATCCGGCCGACCGGGGCCAGGGCCTTCTGCGCCAGCAGATAGCCGCCCCCGAGGGCGCCGGCCAGGGTCAGCGGGCCGGCCGAAAGCAGCACCGCCAGCAGGTTCCTTAGCGCGTGGTCGTTCGGTGCCAGCGAGACGGCCGCCTGGATCGCGACGGGCCCGGACGGACCGGACGCAATCCGGTTTGCCAATCGCACCGACCGGTTCCGGTCATGTCCGAGCGTCTGATAGGCCGGCTCGACCGAGAGGGTGGCGAAGCGGGGGATCGGCACGCCCGCCCGGCCGAGGCCGTCGCTGCGGAAGAGCACCCGCCCCCCTTTGCCGGTCACCTGGAACTCATACCCGTCGTGGCTCGCATAGCGTAGGCCCAGCTCCTGGGATAGGGCGGACTCGCTCCGGCACCGACCGACGTCGCCCGCGAGATCCGCCGTCTCCTCGGCCAGGGCGGCGTCGGTGAAGGCGAGCAGGTGTTGCCGCATCAGCCCGTAGACCGCGACGCTGAAGCCGACCAGCAGCGTCGTCATCACGGCGCCGTACCAGAGGGTCAGCCGCAGGCGGATGTTCATCGGCCTCATGAGTCGTCTCTCAGGACGTACCCGACCCCCCGCACGGTATGGATCAGGGGGGACCACCCGGCCCGCTCGATCTTCTTGCGCAGGGCGTTGATATAGACGTTGATGATGTTGGTCATCGCGCCCGTCGTCTCCTCCCAGACCTCCAGAGCGATCATATCGCGCGTGACGATCTCTCCCTTGTGCCGCAGCAGATGTTCGAGCAACTCGTATTCCCGCCCGGTCAGGTCGAGCGGCGTCCCGCCGCGAGTGACCCGGCGGGAAAGCAGGTCCATCTCCAGATTGCCGGCCCGCAACATCAGCTCGCGGTCGCCGGGACCCTGACGCAGGAGGACGCGGAGCCGGGCCAGCAGTTCGGCGAAGGCGAACGGCTTGACCAGGTAGTCGTTCGCCCCGCTGTCCAGGCCCTGGACCCGCTCTTCGACCGCATCCAGGGCCGTGAGGATCAGCACCGGCTTGACGAAACCGCCCAACCGCAGGTCGCGGAGGATGTCCAGCCCGTGCCGGCCGGGGAGCATGAGGTCCAGGATGACGGCATCGACCGGCTGGGTCGTCGCCAGCCGGAATCCCTCCTCGCCGTCGGACGTGGCGACGACCTCATATCCCTCGTTCTGCAATCCACGCCGGAGGCTCTCCAGGTGCTTGGCCTGGTCCTCGACGATCAGCACTCTCGCCATGCCAGTTCCGCCCGTCCCGTCGCCCCGGATTCAGGCCGCGACGGGCTCGCGGCCCCCCTTGAGGACCAAGTAGCCGACCGGGATGAGGAGCCGGGTCAGGAGCATGTTGGTAATCAGGCCGCCGATGACGGCGATCGCCAGCGGCTGCTGCATCTGCGCCCCCGGCCCCAACCCGAGCGCGAGCGGCACCAGGCCGAGGATGGTGCAGAGGCTGGTCATCAGGATCGGGCGGAACCGGACCCGGCCGGCCTTGAGCAGGGCGTCGTGCAGCGGCATGCCTTCGGCCCTGAGCTGGTCGATATACTCGATCAGGATGATCCCGTTCTTGACATCCAGGCCGATCAGGAGGATCGCACCCAGGAACGACGAGACGTTCAGCGGCGTGTGGGTGATCCACAGGGCGAACATGGCACTCGCCAGCGAGACCGGCTGGGCCAGGAAGATCAGGATCGGCAGCGTGAGGCTCTTGAACTGGAAGCCGAGGAGCAAGAAGACCAGCGCCGACGAGACGATGAGGACCGTCAGCAGGCTCCCGAACGATTCCTGCTGCGAGCGGTAGTTGCCTGCCACCTCCCAGCGGTAGCCGGGCGGGAACTTCAGGCCCAGCAGCTTCTGCTGGATTTCGAGGTTGACCGAGCCCAGGTCGCGCTTGTCGAGCGAGGCGGTGACGTTGATGACCGGCTGGAGGTTCTCGCGGTTCAGCTCGTTGGGGCTGCGGACCTGACGGATCGACGCGAGCTGGCCGAGCGGGACGAAGCCGACCCCCGCCGTCGCGGTGGCCGCCTTCGACGGCGCGACGGTCGCGGTCGCCAGGCTGACGGGCAATTGGGCCAGGCGGTCGCGGTCGAAGCGGACCGCATCGGGGTAGCGGACGCGGATGTTGGTCATCCGGTCCTCTTCGGGGAGCGTGCTGGCCACCTGGCCGTAGAGGGCCGCGTTGAGCTGGGTCTCGACGTCCATGACCGTGAGCCCCACCCGCGCCGTCTGGACGCTGTCGGGGCGGACCACGATGTCGGGATTCCCCATCAGGACATTCGTGTTGACGTCCACCACGCCCGGAATCTTCTCAATGACCTTGCCCACCTCGGTGGCCAGCTCGCGGAGCTTCGCCTGGTCGGTCCCGAAGACCTTGACCTCGATCGGGCTCTCGACGCCGGAAAGATTGTTGATCTGATTCTGGATCGTCGGCGTGAACTCGGTCGGCAGCTCGGGCACCTCGGCCTTCAACTCCTCGCGGAGTGCGTCGATCACCTCGGACATCGGCCGGCGCTTCCCCGACGGCTTCAGGACGATCAGGACGTCGCCGGTGTTGGGCTCGGTAGCGAAGAAGCCGAGTTCGGCCCCGGTCCGGCGGATGTAGCCCTCGATGTCCGGCGTCTTCTGCAAGACGGCTTCGACCCGGCGCATGACCTTGTCGGTCTCGACGAGCGAGGTCCCCACGGGCATGTAGTAATCGAGCACGAAGGCCCCCTCATCCATGTCGGGCATGAACCCGGTTTCCAGGTGGTTGATGATCCACCAGCCGGGAATCACGGCAAGGAGCGAGGCGGCCACGGCCGACCGGGGGAACTTCAAGCCGACCTTGAGCAGTCCCTCATAGCGGTCCGCCAGCAGGTTGTAGATCGGGCCGCTAAGCGGCATCGGCTTGCTGCCCAGGAATTTCGCCGCGAGGACCGGGACGATCGTCAGGCTGACGACCATCGAGACCAGCAGCGAGACGGTCAGGGCCAGGCTCAGCGACTGGAAGAACTGGCCGACCATCCCCTGGATGAACGCCAGGGGCAGGAAGACCAGGATCGTCGTCAGGGTCGAGCCGATGACGGCGCCGCTGATCTCCTTGCTGGCCATGTTCACCGCCTGGTCGCCGGTCTGGCCCTCGGCGATGTGCCGCGCGATGTTCTCGATGACGACCACCGTGTCGTCGATGATGAGGCCGATGGCGACCGCCAGCCCGCCCAGAGACATCAGGTTCAGGGTGCCGCCGCTCAGGTGGAGGAAGACGAAGCTGATGAACAGGCTCAAGGGGATCGACAGGGCCGCAATCAGGGTCGCACGCACGCTCTTGAGGAACATCAGGAGGATGATGACGCTCAGGATGCCGCCGATGACGATCGCGTCGCGGACGTTGTCGATGGCCGTCTGGACCAGGAGGGCCTCGTCATAGACCGGGACGATCTTGACGCCCGGCGGGGCGTTCCTGGCCGCGTCGGCGAGGGCCTTGTCGAGTTCGTGCGAGACGGTCAGGGTATTGCCGCCGAGGCGGCGGAAGACCGTCAGCACGACGGCATCCTTGCCATTGGAGCGGGTCGCGACCAGGCGGTCCTCGTGCGTGACCGTCACGCGGCCCAGGTCGCGCAGGCGGATCGACTGGCCGTTCTTATCGGCGATGACGACGTCTTCGAGGTCCAGGGGCCGCACCACCTGGGTGTCGGTCAGCACCTGATACTGCAAGGTCCCCCGGTCGAGCCGGCCGACCGCCTTGAGCCGATGCTCCTTGCCCAGCCGGTCGGCCACGTCGGAGATCGACAGGCCCGAGGCCACCAGGGCGTGCGGCTCGACCTCGACCAGGATCTCGCGGACATCCCCGCCCTGGACGATGGCATACGACACGTCGGGGACGCGGCTGAGGCGGGGCCGCAGGACGTAGTAGGCGTAGTCGTGGAGGGCCGAAGGGTCCTTCCCCCCGGTGACGACGAAGGAGATGATCGGGAAGACCGAAGGGGTCTGGCGCTCGGTCAGGGTCGTCGTGCCCGGCGGGAGCTTGGAGCCGACCTCGGCCATCCGGGCGCGGACGTCGTTGAGCGCCTGGATCATGTTGGTGCCGGGGGCGAAATCCACCGACAGCTCGCAGGCCCCCCGGACCGATTTCGATTTGACGCGCACCACGCCCAGGACGATGCTGACGACCTCCTCGATCGGCCGGGTGGCGGCCACCTCGACGTCCTTGACCGACAGGCCCGGCGACTGGGCGATGACGACCACCCGGGGGAAATTGGCCTCGGGATAGATGCCGCTGGGCATGCGGAACATCGAATACGCGCCGTAGACGGTCAGCAATCCCGTCGTCAAGACGATCAGGCCGAAATAGGGCTTGGCCAGCGTGACCAGGTTCTTGCCGCCTCCCGCGTGGCCGGCCTCGACTTGCCGCTCCAGGACCTGGCTCATCGGCCCACCTCCGCGCGGGCGACGGCCTTGTCCTGGGCCACCTTCACCGGGGTCCCTTCGGGCAGGCTATAGCCGCCCTCGACGATCACCGGCTCGCCCGGCTTGAGGTCCGTGCCCGAGACGGCCACCCATCCGCCATTGGGCTTACCCACCGTCGGGCGGAGCAGCGCCGACTTGCCGTCGCGGACCACTTCGAGCACCGGCCCTTCCCCGAGGTCGAGGACGGCGGCCACCGGGACCTGGAGGACGTCCCGTCGCTCCTCCAGCGTGATCGCCACCCGGAGCATCTGGCCCAGGGCGAGTCGCCCCGAGGGATTCTCGACCAGGACGCGCACCGGCAGGTTGCCGGTCTGCGGGTCGGCCACCCGGCCCACGAAATCGACCTTGCCCGCCAGCGTCCCAGCCGCATCTTCGGTGTCGCCTGCCGGCTGGGCGTGGTCGTCGGCGGGCCGGACCCGGGCGGGCTGACCGGCCCGGACCGACAGCGCCGCCCGGGGCGACAGCCAGACCGAGGCGAAGACCTGCCGCGTATCGACCACCTCGCCAATGGGCGAGCCGATAGAGATCGTCTGGCCGGGGTGGCAGGTGAGGCTGTCGAGCACCCCGTCGATCGGGGAGCGGATGGTGTGGAAGTCGAGATGGGCCTGGGAGAAGGCGAGCAGCCCGTCGGCCGTCTTGATCTTGGACTCGGACTCGGCGATCGCCTCGGTCCGGGGGCCGATCATGTGGACGTGGTGCTGGGCCTCGGCGGTCTCTTGCAGGAGGCGGGCCGTGGCCAACGCCTTCTCGGCGTCGAAGACCACCTGCGGGGAGGCTTCCTGGCGGGCCAGCAGCGGCCTGAGCTTGTTGACGACCGCCTGCGCACGCTCGACCGCGACCTTGGCCTGATCGATCGCCAACTCCATCGGCTTCTGCTCTTCGGGACGCGGCAGCGACTTGAGGAGGGTCAACGACGCCTTGAGGCCGTCGCGGGTGGCCGTTTTTTCGGCCAAGTCCGCCTGGGCGACCGCCTTGTCGAGTTCGACAATCGGCTGGCCTTTCCTGACCGGGTCGCCCTGCTTCACGAGCAGGGCCTGCACATGCCCCTCGACCGCCGGCGTTAGGGTCGCAAGATGGTCGGGAAGGGCCTCGCACCGGCCAAGCCCCTCGACGGCTTCGGAGAGTATGCCCAGCCGGGCCGGCTCGACTTTGACCGTGACGTGCGGCTCGGACGCGCCAGCGTCGGCCGTCGCACCCGGGTCGCCCGACCGACCGCAGCCGGCGATACCGACCAGGATCGCGGCCAGCGGTAGCCACCGTTGATTAATCATGTCCGAGATCCCCGCCTTTATCGCATGTAATGGGCTGACCCCGCGACGGCCGATAGAAGATTCTTAGCCTATCCATTGGGGCGTTACACAGCATGAGCAGTTTGGTTAGTTCTTCTTAATGAAAGAGCGCGGCGCGGCCGGCATGCCGATCACAAGGGGCGAATCGACGCTTCGCACGCGAGCGGTCGCCACGGAGGGCGACCGGCGTTGGATTGTGGTCGTCACGCCCACGCAACCCGGCAGGATGTCCAAGCCATGCGCGCTATTCCACATCTGACGACGTTCGCCTTGAGCTTGACCTGGTGCGTCGCGGTCAATGCCGATGGCCCATCGCCCGATCGGCCCGTCCCGGCCGCCGGTTCTCCATCCTCCCCCGCCGCCGGACAAGCCGAGGTGCCCGCGAGACCGAGCCCCGAGCCACCGAGGCGACGCCTCTTCGATCGATTCCGCGCCCCACGAGACGCCGAGCCGAGATCCGTCGAAGTGCCGCCCTCGCTCCCTGCCGATAGGCGGCCTGTGGCCACGCCTCAGCCGTCGCCCGTCCGGCCAGCGGACCGTGGAGCTTCCGATGCCCGCGTGCGTCAGGCCCAGGCCGCGCCCGGCGATCCGGGCCAGACCGCTTTGCCGGGAGCCTCACTGCTAACGCCCGGCGCCGCTTCCTCCGGCAGTCCGGCGTCCCTGGAAGGGGGCCGGTCGCTCAGCCTGGAGGCGGCCCTCTTCGGGGCGATCACGAGCAACCCCGACGTCGTCGCCCTGCGGCAGAACAGCGTGGCGTCCCCCGAGGCTGTCGAGGTCGCCAGGCGGTTTCCCACCACGCTGAACCCGACCCTGTGGGTCGACGTCCGGCCCTATGCCGGCGAGCGAATCCCCGGCGGGATCGGGCCGAATGGGCAATACCACGGCCCTGGCATCAATCACAAGGACGCCCTGTACTACTTCTCGCTCCGGCAGCCGATCGAGTTGGGACACCAGACCACCCACCGCTACAACATCGCCAGGGCAGCTTACACCCAGCAGCAGTGGAACGTCGTCCAGGCCGAACTGACGGCCCTGGTCCAGACCTATCGCTTCTTCCAGACGGCCGCCTACCGCCGTGAGAAGCTCCGAGTCGCCAAGGGCCTGAGCGAATTCAACGAACGGCTGCTGGAGACGCTGAAAAGACGCCTGGAGGCGGGCCAGGTCCCGGCCAGCGCCGTGTCGCTGGCGTCGGTCGAGGCGCGGGCGACCGAGCAGTTGGTCGAGGCTGCCCAGCAGGATTATGTCACCGCCCTGACCGACCTCCGCATCCAGCTCGGGCAGCCCGAGTCCGCCGGGACCGCCGAGCCGCTCGGCGAATTCGTCCTCCCAAGCTATATCCCCGAAATTCAGGATCAGGCCCTCATCGACCTGGCGCTCCAGAGCCGACCCGAGATCCGGGCGGCCCAGGCGGGTATCGCCGGGTCCAAGGCCGCCCTGTGCCTGGCCAAGGCGGACCAACGCCACTCGACGCCCGTCGTCGGGCCGGTCTACGAGCGCGACGAGCAAGGCACGCAGTTCTTCGGCTTTGTCTACATCACCCCGATACGGGTCCTCAACAACGGCAAGCCCCTGGTCCGCCAGCGCGAGGCCGACCTCATGCGATCCTCGACGGCCCTCGATAACGTCCAGCGGCGGGTCGCCTCGCAGGTCACGGCCGCCGTGGTCAAGTGGAACGGGTCGAACAGGCTGGTCCGCAAGACCGCCGGCCTGACCGACGAGCTGGCCAAGGCGGTCGATTCCCTGGAGCGACAGTTCGAGGCGGGCCAGGCCGACCTGACCACCCTCTTCCAGGCCCGGCAGCGGCTGATCCAACTGGAGAACGCCCGGCTCGACGCGACGTGGGCGGCCACGCAGGCACAGGCCGACCTGCTGCTCGCCCTCGGGGCACCCAACCTCATCGACTCACTTCGGAGCGGCTGGGGCGGAGGGGACAACGGCCCCGCCGCGACGCCCCCACCCCCGACCTCGCCATCCCCTTTCCAGACCGCATCAGGATCTCCAGTGCCGCCGCGATGACGCCCACAAGGGCGGACCTTGACGCAGGTGGGTAACCACAATTCCCTGATTCCGCCACATACCGGCTGGCAGGCATTGAATGCATGCGTTGCACGGCAAGATTGGCAGGCCGCCCCCGGTTGTGGTAGGCTATCTGGCAAAGGATTTTGTTTGTTATGAATATCAATTTACCTAACGACCTGGAAAGCCGCGTCCAGGCCGTCGTTCACAACGGTCGGTTCGCTTGCGTCGATGACGCGATGGCCGAAGCCGCCCGCCTGCTGCTCCGCGAGCTGCCTCGCGTACCGCAGCCCGGCCAGGTGGCAAGCATCCCGGCGAATGCCGGCCTGGGATCGATCGGTGCCCTACGGGACGATGCCGACCTGCTCGACCAGGCCGTTCAACACGCCAAGAAAATCAGGGAGGAGCGGCCGTGGCGGCTGGACGCCGTTGAATAAGGCCCTTCTCGACACCGAGATCTATTTAGCAGTTTCCCTGAAATCCGCCATTCTTTCTGAACTTCTGTCGCCTATTGAACGGGGCATCTCCTCGGCGGAATCTGATGGGTACTTCACCCCCCATCGGGCTCCGCATCAGGAGATGCCCCATGCGGCAAGCTACCCTCGTCTGGTCGCTCTGGCAACGGCTGCTCCAACCCTTCGCCTCGGCCTTCACCCGGCCCGGACACCGCCGCTTCGTCGAGTGGGTCACCGCACTGGTCCTCAACGTCGAGGAGCACACCATCACCCAGTCGGTCACCGCCATCGGGCGCTTGGCCGACTGGAAGGCGATGGAGAGCTTCGCCGAGTACGGAGTCTGGCGAGCCGACGCCGTGACCCGCTGCCTGACCGATCTCATCGACAAGGCACCCGGGCGGACCTGGCATGGCTACCGGATCTCGGCCGTCGATGACACCAAGGTCCATCGATCCGGCGAGCACGCCTGGGGCACCTGCACCTTCCACGAGTACACCGCCCGCTGCCCTAACCGGGCCACCACCGTGCGGACCCACAATTGGGTGGCTCTCGGGGCCTTGCTCAAGGACGAAGGCAAACCCGCTTGGTATCTGCCGGTCTCCGGGCGGCTCTACTTCCGCAAGTCGCAACCGCCCGAGCGGCCCAAGGCCCCGGGGAGCACCGAGCCATTCCGGACCAAGTGCGAACTGGCGGTGGAACTGCTCCGGGAGCAGGCCGGGTCCGTCAAGGGGCCCCATCTGGGCGTCTTCGACGGCGGGTACGCCCTGAGGAATGTGGTCCGTCCCCTGGTCATGCCCGAGGATGGCTCACCCCGGGTCGAGATCCTCACCCGGTTGCGACACGACGCCCGGCTCCACGCCCTGCCGCCGACTCAACGCAGGAAGGGGCAGCGGGGGCCGACGCCGAAGTGGGGCCGCGTAGCCGTTCACGGGGTGGGATAGGTGAGATCAAGCGACTTTCGTTTTTGGCGGGCTGGTCGGCAGCAGAGAGGGGATCGGTTGATCTCGATGATCG
>JAABUK010011491.1_pt1 | contig 11524 bp, 14 predicted proteins | sample 5559141 | NCBI WGS metagenome assembly JAABUK01 (sample SAMN10711869, study PRJNA513367) | rock metagenome | isolation source: Antarctica rocks | place: Antarctica: Victoria Land, Pudding Butte nord | collected 2016-01-03 | reverse complement strand
ATCATATCGGGGTTTTCCACTACGTAGTAGACTGTCTAGATTTCATGATGATTTGAACATGATTGCCATAATTGGCACAAGCGATCGGCTGTGTTGGCTGGCAGAAACTTGTAAAATTCTTCTTCTTCTTCAGCGTTTGCATGCGAGCATCAGTCGATTGCAGATGCCGCCAAGGCACTATTTGAAGCCCCTGTGGCTTACTATGCTACAAGCCACAGGCAGACTTGCTCTGCATTCAACTGTAACCACTGGATATTGGCTTGTATGCTGTCAATGCTATTGTCAAAATAGCTGCGCTCTGAGAGGTACTGCTGGTGAGCAGTATACAAAGCATTCACCTGAGCACACACACATCACACATCAGCATGATTGCGGCCAAGCCTTGTTTGCAAGCTTTGCTAGTAGCAAGTAGGGATTGCCAGGTGCCAGCCCTGGCATTCAGGTCTGTTCAGTCCTGTGAAGTTCTCAGGCTCAAAGCTGCTACAAGTCAACAGCCACAAGCACTTCAGGCACTTTGCAGTGCTGCCTCGGCTCCTCATCACAAACACTGCAACATATGCCAAGGTGGATGATTCACAAGGGGCCACTCACCGCATCTATTTGTGACTGAGCTGCAAAGTGGGAGGCAATGCTCTGAGTGGCTTTGCCCATCATCCTGCTAGCTTCATTGTCTCCTCCCAACTTCTGAAACAGCGCTGTCCAGTTCCTGCATGTCACTCAACACAATCAGGACACAACTTCGTATTGAAACTAGTCATACACAAATGTTGACCGAATTCTGCAACTAGAGCTGCATGAGCAACCAGACTTCAATCAACATCCATATTGCATGCACTGTGGTTGCTGCACCACACACGGCTGCGCCGGAGCAACGTCACAATGCAAAATGGATGAGCTCAATGCTATGAGGAAGATTTGTGCAACAAGTGCTGCTGCATTGCCAGCCAGGCTGCTGCCTGGGAACATAAAATATGCTGTTGATCTCTGAGCAGCAGCTGCATCACTCAAAAGCACGCTTTGGAGTTGCATGTGTTAGGCCTATCTGCAGCATTCATTTTGCGCCAGCTTACTCTGTCAAGAAGCTCCATGCTGCATGCGCTGCATCATTAGATCGCACCGCCACGCCAGCCAGCAAACTCAAGGCATCTTGGGAACGCACAGAGTCATCCAACACCATCTCCAGCGTTTGCTGCCTCAGGTCAGGATCCCTGGCATAAGCTAGTGCTGCCAAGTTGCGCTCCTTCTCTGATGGATCACTTGCCTGCAAACCAGTGCTGTCTTTTAGGCTTGTAATTCAGCATATTGTGGCAGACCTGCTATAGGGGCTTTATAGCAGGAGGGGTCAGGCTGGAAAACATTGTGCTGCCTACTGGAGGCAATGCTGTCCCTTACTTGGTGCCAAACAAGCTGCAACCTGGAGCCATCTTGCACCTGCTGCCAGACACCACCAAAACCAGTGCTGTTTACACCACCACCACAGCCAACACACCACTCAACACTGAGGCTGTGTCCAAGCAATGTGTGAAGCTCTTGCACTCAGGATGATTCGCCACTGTCAGGGACGAAGATACACATCAATTTGTTTAACAACGTCTGTTTCATACTGGCCGGCATAACTCGCAGACAGGAAGGGTCGCAGGCTGGAAGGGGGGGGGAGGGGTTGGCAGCAGGAGTGTCTCATCTACATGACACGTGGCCGCCCATTTGCTTGCAAACAGCAGCACAAGCAGACGCCCAGTGACACTCAATGGCAACTTACGCTCAGGTATAGGCCTTGCATGATATTATAGCTAGCTGCTCCACCGTTGGCCACTGCTTGTGTGTAGACAAGCTGCCGTACATCCAGATCAATCCCAAGCACATCATTGGCATTGTCCTGCATGACAAGCAGGACCCAATCAACATGCTGTGGTTGCAAACATCTGACCAGCATGTTTTGCCTGATGTGTCCGGTCAAAAATCGAAATCATTAGATCTCAAAGCTGCTGTCTCTGCAAGCTATGCAGTGTTTCTGGTATATGCGCATGGACTCTGCTTTTTTGGAAGTAATGTTTTGCAGCAGATTGCTGCAGCGTTTGTGTGTGTCTGCAGGCGGTGCTTGTGTGCACAAGGATCCTATTCTTCTGCCCTGACTGACAGCGGGCAGCTGTGAAGAGGAAACGCAACACAGCTGGGCAGAACGAAGTGCCCTCCCACAAGCATTCTTGAACAGCAGCAAGAGCTGTTATGCAAAGTGTACAATCAGGTCTGACAAAGGAGTGCTTCGCTGTTTGCTGGGTGAACGAGAATATGCGAGTAAGCACTCTGATGGTCATGTGACACAATGTGATCTTCAAACATGGTCATCATATGGGCGGCAGAATAAATGCAGTGCAGAATTCAAAGCACTGCAGCACAATTGAGTGTTGGGATTTGGGGTTTGCAGCTGTCGTTACATGCTTACCTGAAGTAACTGTACAGCTTCCTGTGACACAGCAGTCATGTTGAAGTAGCCAGCCAGTGATAGCAGAGTAGGCCTGAGCAACCTCAAAGACTCTGAGTCAGCGTCTGTCCCAGAGATGGTGCCGGTGATTGACACCCCCTTGGTCGTGCCTTCAGAGCAGACAGGGAATGATCATTCATCTGTCCAATGTGTTGACACGACCAGAGCAAAACGGAGCATGACTATATGACAGCTTTAGAGAAGCTGTGTATAGCAGACAAGAGTCAACCTGGCATGTTGATATTTGGCACAGGGCAAGCATAGAAAGCTGAGCACACATCAAGCCCAACAGGAGAGGCATGCACACGCTCAGCAAAACAAAATTTGGCATAATGATTGCCCTGCTGACATGCCGTGCCATCATTCAACAAGCACGACACTAACAATCAACACACAGGCTTTTAGCAAACAGGCATCAGGTGCATGCGATGCAAGTCATCAGGCTTGATTTGAGCATCACCAATATAACGGTTCTACTTCAGCCTGTGAACACCAGACAATACAATCTTGTGTTCCAAACAGTCAGAGATTCACCACAACGGTTCTGGCCTAATACCTGTCCATGCAGCAGCATTTCAGGCATTGATCTTTGACACACATTGACATGCATTGCCAAAGTTGAAGTGGCAGTCATCAATCAGCATAATTGCAGAAAGTGTCAAGTGACAGACAGGCAGTCACGATCTGCAGTAGTAGCATGTATTAGCCGTAGTTCACGTAAGCCATATAGTAATGTTGGCAACTGTAGGCAGTCATTACCTGCAGTAACATTGGCAACAACAGGATTGGAGATGTTCTGCTGGACAAAGGTCGCCCACTCTGCTGCACAGGAGGCCTCGCCCTCTGCCATGGACAGACTCTGGTAGATCTGGACCAGGGGGGAGGCCCCCACAAGCCATGCAGACACCAAGGGCTCGGGCCTCTGTGCTAGGGACCTGCATTTGGTGTGCCCACTCATGTTTATATGGTTACATCCTGGAACAGCATGATTCTGTGATGACCATTCAAACTGTGTCACAACATGAGCTCTTTCTGATTGCTGACACAGCAACCTGCAACAATGGCTGCTGTGATTGAGATTGTGGTTGCAACATTGGGATTATACTGTTGTTGCAGCCACAGAGTGATGCTCTGCATGTGACAATACATGTGAAGTGTGACTGTTACAAAAGTGTTGAGACTTGTATGGCTTTCATCTTGCTATGCATTCCTTTGCAGTGGACACAATGTTGCTATCATGGTGTCGAATGTCGTCGCTGCCATTGCAAGCTACAGAGAGAGCAATTACTCTGGCTTATGTCTCAGGGTGCGACAACATGCATGCCAACTTGGCTGTCACAACAGTCGCGTCTGCATCTGCTGTTGTAAGGTGTGTACATACAAATACAATAGTCACTCCATGGAGAAATAACCAGATCAGGATGCGCAGCGAGTGCTCACTCATGTAGGATTACCTGATCAGGTCAAGATAGACAGTGATGGAGAGTTGACCAGCCCTGGACAGCTGGTAGGCATCGTCCAACAGCCCTGCCAGATCCTCGCTGCCCAACACTGTTCCTGCCCCACCTTCAGAAACTGCCGCAGCAGCTGCCAGAGACGCCCACATGGGCTGTGTGTAATTCACACGGTAGAAGCCATATTGCCCAGCATTCAGCTTCACCCACTGTGTGCCTGGGTCAACGTTGATGAGAGCTGCGTGACCCCCAACGCATGTGTCCAACTGGATGCTCCAGTTGAGTTGGTCTTCGGAGTTTGTTGTGTAAGGCAGCGGGATCCACCAAGGAGGGGTGCCAGTGGTGTTGGTGGGGTCACACGTGCCGGGGCCCTGGCTGGTGAAGGGCACCTGCAGCAGAAAGCCCCTCAGACACACATGGTTGTCTGCAGTACTGCATGACATAAAACTAGCGTGCCTGCTGTAGGGCGTTCAGCCAGGATTGACAAGATAGCAGAAGGGGGGGGGATGGCACCAAGGGGGCCAATAAGTGGTCTCAGTGAGTCACAGACGCCAGGGCCCTGGCCGGTAAACCGACAGCAAAATGCTCCTCAGCACAGGTGAATGGTCATCAGGATAGCTTACGCCTACATAGTATACAGCAGGAGACAAAGACATCCAGCCACAATGTATATGCCCAAGAAAGGGAAACGTTTCACAGAGCACTGTGGGAGTGGAAGAAGGCTGGATGCGCAGAAGCTGGGCTGGCACCAGGAGTAAGCTGCCATGATACGTCTGCAAATTCTTTCAGCATCTACAAGCTGCATAAGCTTCAGGGACAATGATCAGAAATGCCAAGCAGGCCAAAAAACAGCTGCTGACATGCTTCTGTGACAGTGACTGTGACTGTAACAACAAGTGTTACTGGCCCTCCGTAGGTGTTATTGTGACCAGTAACAAACAGCGATTACCATGTAGGCATACTGCAGGCTCCTGGGCAGCCCGGTATAACACTTAGCTTCTCATTGACTTGATGCCAAAAAGCGCTGTCGTTTCTGTCGTTTTTCTTTTCTACTGCAGGCTGACTGACCTGTGACACTGTGACCTGGCTGCCTTGTAGTGTAGCAGACACTAGAGGGAAGCCCCCGTGGTAGGTCCACTGCTCCATCCACCTGGCGATGGGCAGCCCACTCACTTGTGCGACTGTCTCCCACAGCTTGTGGCTGCTGCCAGTGCTGAACTCATTGGCACGCAGGTACTGTTGCAGGCTGCGTATGAACACATCATCTCCATCGCTCTGCATCCAGCGAGACACTGATCGCTGGCTCTTTTCAATCCTGAAGCTTACACTCTATCTCAACTCAGAAGAGTCCATTCTACAGAGGAATTGTAATCGCAGAAACGCCTGGGGACTGTAGAAACACGTTTCTACATTGGGGAGTTGTTTAGGTAGTTCAAGAGTGTGAGAGGTGTGCTGTCAGCATAGGCAAGCAGCTCAGCTGTGCGGCCAGATCCCAAAGATGTGGCTGCTGTCAGTAATGAGCTCATTGGTATGCAGATACTGCTGCAGACTGCGTGTGACCACATCATATGCATTGTGCTGCAGCTAAGTTGGGACATGCTCTCACTGACAGCATTGCTCAGCGTGTGTCCTGTGAGAGTAATCAGGCAGATCGTTTATGCAGCCATCTTGAGACATGCTATCCCTGATGGCATCACTCAAAACATGTACTGTAACAGTAAGTAAGCAACACAGTTGTGCAGTGGGTTTCCACAGTCAATGGCTGCTGCCGGTGTACAGCTGGCAGGCAAGCACACTCTGCTGTGATCATCACCAAAAGCACATATGATTCAGCAGCAGATCAGAGCTGTTACCTGCAACAGACTGCGGCGCAAACCGTATGGCTCGTCACCAATGCGGCGATTGTTCAAGAAGGCCCGCATCATGCGCAGAATGGACCCTCCTTTGTTGTAGCTGATGGAGTCAAAGAACGACTCAACCCTTCCTGTTGAGTCGACACCTGCACATGGACCATTCAGATATTGAGCCCTGGTGCTCTTGGACCAAATTGGCCCTGTTGCATCTTATTTAATTGGCCTTGTTGCAATTTAAACCCTAAAGCCATGAAGATTTAGGGTTCAGGGTAAAATCAGTTGGAGAGGTTTCATGCAGTTAGGTCACACACCTTCCTACTAACAGGTACCATGTGTTAATGAGGCTTAGTATCAAATCCTTTGATACTGTAGAATATTCAGTGTACCGGCAAAGCCGTGTATCACGGCATGCCAGATCAATGCAGAGTGTGTAAACAAAGTGTGTGGTGCTGCCTGCACTGGCATGGCGCTATGACATCATGTCAAGCTTTCTGCCAAGACTGCATGAACTCTGTAATGTTGTTGGTGTACTGACTGCCAAACCCAAACTTTGTACAAAAAGCTACTCACAAATGTACGTACCTGAGCCTCAGGAAGACACGTATTGAATGAAGGCCGAGTAAGCTGACCGAACATTGAATGGATGGATAGATGGAGGTGTGGATGGACAGACGCACATACGGACAGATTCATGCATGGAAAAGGAGTCAATGTATGAAAGAAGGACAGAATGAACAGAATCAATCAATGGCACATCAAACAAACGAATGCATGCATGACAGTATATATATCATGGATGCATTAATCCCTGAGCAGCCCAGTATGATTGGCTTGGCTTCTCATTAAATTGACGCCAAAAGGCGTAGTCTCTTGTTTTCTTTTTTTGAGGATGCATGCAATGATCTGCGGCTGCACAGGGTTTCAAATACACACCTGTGATAGTGGCCAGGGGATGTGTGGAGACATTCTTGGCTTCTCATTAAGTTAACGCTGAACAGCATAGTCTTTTCTTTTCTTTTCTTTCTACACACCTGTGATGGTGGCCAGGGGATGCGTGGAGACATTCTTGGCATCCACAATCTGGCCCAAGCTGGCTTGCGTGGCATAGAAGGTGTCAAAGAACCGGTACTCTGGCCGCGCAGCTGTTGCACCGTAGTTCTCAAAGTAGGTGGCAAAGCCCTCATTGAGCCACAACTCCCCCCAGTAGTCGCAGGTCACCAGGTCTCCAAACCACTGCAAACACAGTCAGCAGACATGAGCCCCATAGTTCTCAAAGTAGGTGGCGAAGCCCTCAGTGAGCCACAGCTCCCCCCAGTAGTCACAGGTCACCAGGTCCCCAAACTACTGCAAACATGCTCCCCACACATCAGCCCAGGGATCCAAAGGAGTGCTGGCGTACATCAGCAGAGCATGTGTCCAACCAACCCTGAAAGGTTTGGGGTTGAAGGTGAAGGGGGCTTTGGGGGGGGGAGGGGGGGGGGCATGTCCAATATTAATAATAATAGTAATAGTACTAGTAATTTTGATGATGATGATGATGATGATGATGATGATGATGATGACGATGATGACGATAATAATAAGAATAACAGTAATCATGATAATAATAGTAACAATGATAATAATGAATAGTAATCATAACCATGATGGTAGTCATGCTTTCCAGCTCATGATGAGCTAGGTATGTGCAGGAGCATGTCGAATGTAGTGAGGAGATACAGGTTCATGTGACCTTGCAAGGCATCACAAGGGCCAAGTGTAGGCTGCAGGTCTTTGGCTAGCTTCAGCCAAACAGCAAGCTATCCAGTTTCATTCATGCACTCCCAATTTGGGCTGTTGGGCATTCATGCAGCACCCCTGCGTATGTGATGCGTTGCCATTTGACAGGGACTCACCTGGTGAGTCATCTCATGTGCAATGATGTAAGCCACACTCCTGAGGTCTGGCAAGCTGGCATGCTGGGGGTCTATCAGCAGGGCAGTTTCTCGGTAGGTGATGAGCCCCCAGTTCTCCATGGCCCCAGCAGCAAAGTCGGGGATGCCAATCAGGTCCAGCTTTGGCAGCGTGAATGGGATCCCAAACAGGGACTCGAAAGCTGGCAGCACCTTCACAGTGATGTCAAGGGCTGTTTCCAGATTGCCAGCCCTGCGTCAGCAACATACAGCATTTTCAGAACGGAACACAGCCCTAGTCTGTTGCACCAGCAACATAAGGCACTTATAAAAGGGAACACAAATGTAGCAGCACCAACAACATACAGCACAGTCAGAACACAGCCCTAGTCTGTCGCACCAGCAACATGAAGCACTGATGCAACAGAGCACAAATCTAGCAGCACCGGCAAGATACAGCACGTTTGGAACACAGCTCTAGTTTGTCATACCAGCAACATTTGTGAATGGGAACACAGATGTACTAGCGCTGGCAATACACGGCACATTCAGAACATAGCGCTAGTCTGTTGCACCAGCAACATAAAGGGCGTACGAAAGAGAGGACAAACCCAGTAGCTTTGGTAGAATAAAGCCCTGCATTGTTGCATGATGATGGACTGGACTGGCTGAGTAAACAGCAGCAAAGACGACCAATCATCATGCAACAATCCAAGAAGAGGCTACACCTTTTGGCGCCAGTTCAATGAGCCAAGTATCATCAGGCTGCCCAGATGCAACACTCTGTCTTCATAACCCAGTGTGCTAAGAAAACAGAACAGAACAGAAAACACTACACTTTTGGCGTCAATTTGATGAGAAGCCAAGTATTCTACCGGGCTGCTCAGGTCCCAGTGTGCTACACAAGACTTAGCCAAAGACAAAAGCCCAAGTAAGTAAAAAAATCATCATGCCTTACCTGTCTGGTGTGCCATAAATGCTGACATTGCGGTCTGGTTGACCTGGCTCTGGATGAGGCACCATGGTAGACACGCTGGTCAGATTGCCCATGATCAAGGCTACCAGATAGGTGGACATGGGTGGGGATGTAGCAAAGTGAGTGGTAGTGTCCCCAGTTGAGAAGTCCTGAGTGGCAATGACTGGCATGTTTGACAGGGCTGTCAAGCCAGTGGTGGTTGTCAGGCTGATGTCGAAGGTGGCCTGCAGAAAGTGACAAGTATCAAGGGTAGTGTCCTCAGTTGAGAGGTCTTGAGTGGCGATGACTGGCATGTTTGACAGGGCTGTCAAGCCAGTGGTAGTTGTCAGGCTGATGTCAAAGGTGACCTGCAGAGAGTGACAAGGACTGAAAGCTGACACAAAATGATCAATTATGCTAACACAGCGAAAGTCTATTGTGTCATTGAACAGCCGGCGCCCCAGATGATGGCAGATCAATCAGCACAGCACCTGGTGTCTGTGGATCCAACAGCAAAATGTTGCTTGTTGAGGCAATTGGATTCCTATGCCGGGCAAGACCACCACCTCAAATGGTGTTGTGGGTCTGCACACCGGGGCAATGCCTACTTGATTGAGACCAGCCTGTCTACCTGATCAGAACTGTCAACACTGTCATAGTAGTAGGCCGTACAGGGATGCATAAGACAGGCTGCTCTGGAGAGACACCACTTGTCCTGCACATACCTAGCTCATCATGAGGTGGAATCGACATTGAATTAAATTGATAATAATCATAATAATTTAATGCTTTCCAGCTCATGATGAGCTAGGTACATGCAGGACAAGTGTTGTCTCTTCAGAGCAGCCTGTCCTGTGCATCCCTGTAAGGCCTAGTACTATGACATTTTTGATATTTGCATAATGCAACATCATTGAAACTAGACCTAGGGCGCCCAGGTGGGCAAAGCCCCTTGACTTCACCAAACACAATCTTCTTGGGCAACCTATCGTTAGGCATGAAAGGCTGGCAAGGACAGGTACCTTGAGGCTCATGCAAATGATATGTTTGAAAATTTTAGAAGTAAAGGGCGGTATTATAACTTAAATAACTACAAAATCATTGCATTTGCGATAACAAATCACGTCCTGTTTAATTGAAAAAGGTAAAAAAAGGTGGTGAGGATAAATACCTTGAGGTGGGGCTCATCCAGACAGGGGAACACCTTTCTGGCATTGACAGGAAACAGGAAGGTGGTGGCCACTGTCTGTCTGTGCCCCCCCGCAGCTGCAGCCACCAGACATCATGCTGAGCACGCTGAGCATGCTGAGGGACACAGGCACAGCACGTGCACGCCACCTACTGCTGCACTTTCCCATTCAAATTCATGACAAGTTGGTTTGGGTAGGGCAACAACACAATGTCAAGATAACTCCTTATGCTTTGTGGACATCTACTTTGCAGCAGCAGAAGTCTGGCAGGGGCAGTGCCATTTGGTCCTAGCACGACAGCCCATGCTTACGTCCTGGTGGATTGGGATATGGGCAGTGGAGCAAGCTGACTAACCTTCAAAGCAGGCTCATCAAAGCAAGGGAAAGCCAGACGTGCTCCCGATGTCTCAAACTGGGTAGTCCCCAAGGTGTTGTTCATGCCATCAGCAGCTGCAAAGCACCATGCTGCGACTTCAGGCAAGACTTTGCACCCACGCTGTAGTCGCAGTGGTAAGCAAGCACCGTACAGCAAGAATGAGTATAGACTCCAAAAAAGAGAACGTGCTGTACCTGTGAACTGACTTCTGTACAGCCCTTCCAGACCAGGGCGTAAGCTGTAGTCAAAATCCATGGACAGCGTGGCATGTGGCCGAGGCAGGATGGTGTCAAAGCTCAAGACCATCTGCTCGCTGGTGTCGTTGTGGCCGTATATTTGTCCTGTAGCAGAGGATAGAATGTCATGCAGTCAGTTGCAAAGGTGCTCCACAGCTGCCAAATGGAACTCAGAATGACACTGTGGAAACATACAGGCGTCTTATTGCCTGATCTGCAGCATGATGCTCAGTGTGCTGATGCATAAAGCATGCAGTGGCACTATGTGACATGATTGCAGTGCATGACAGCAAGGATTCAATGTCTTGCTGGCTTGTCTCATGCTTTGATATTGTCTGTTTGTCTTGAAGGATCTTCCCTTCTGTGCATTTGTGTGCATCAAAACGGTCAGGAGCACATATCATGCAAGCATGCTGCAAGAGAAAGATGTAACGATGTGAGAAAGCGGCCTGTCTACAGCAAGCAACTGAGCTGCGCGAAGTTACCTGGTCCTGATAGGCCCAGTACTGATACTGCTGAAATGTTCATCCTAGATGTGTGCAGGACAAGACAAGGTGTGTCCTCCATCACATCAAGCTGTATTTGCACCGTGCCAGTGACTGTATAAGGTTCATCAAGCTGGACATTGAGACTCAGATTGTAAGCAGCCGGCCGGATGACATCATTCGGGAGTCGCCATTCATTCCATGAACAGCTTGAATACTGACTGAGAAATGCCGTGTTTGTTGTGTTTGAGACTGCGTCTGATGCATCTGCTGCTGCATCTGACGCTGCATCTGCTGCTGCCGCCTTGCTGCTTGCTGGCAAGGCAACGATGATCAGAATGATGGCTAGGGCTGCCAGCATGCTGCCAGAAATCCACCAAAAAAGTCTTTTCTGCTTCCTGGTTAGCTGATACCACCAACTAGGTGGGAGGTACCGTGCGCACGGCAGCCTGGTGACAAGCCCGGTACAGTCTAGTCCGCAGCACCGGACTCGTTTCATGCCTGCGTATTGCTCCCAGTCCAGCAGCACCTGATCATCATCGTCGTAGTCCATAGAAAGGTCAAACACCGTCTGATCGTGTCTGTCGAAACTGGACTCACG
>JAABUK010011490.1_pt1 | contig 11524 bp, 17 predicted proteins | sample 5559141 | NCBI WGS metagenome assembly JAABUK01 (sample SAMN10711869, study PRJNA513367) | rock metagenome | isolation source: Antarctica rocks | place: Antarctica: Victoria Land, Pudding Butte nord | collected 2016-01-03 | reverse complement strand
GCAGCTTGAGGGAGTCGAAACCAGTTTGTCAAATTCCAAACATAACCGCTGCAGATCTTCTGCACAGCATTCAGGAGCTATGCAGTGACATTTGGTCTGTCACACACCACATACACCTGTGCTTTCATGCCAGGATGTCTGATGAGTCACAACTGGCTCCACAACCCAGACTGTATAGTATAAATGAATGAAATGTGTGCGTGTGTGTGGGGCACAGGCGCCAGCACGGCAAGCTGCTTTGGGAGCAGGCCTACCACCAACCACAGTCTGCTCTACAGTCAACAAGGTGTGTGCATCCGGCATGAAAGCGGTCATGCTGGCTACACAGAGTATACAGACAGGTATTTCATGCACGTACGCGTGAGTGTGTGTGGAGTCATGCCTGGCTGCACAGGTGTTTTGTGCACGTACATGTACATGTGAGTGTGTGTGAGCTCTCTTTAATCCCAAAACGTCTGCTTTAATTCAGAAAAGTCATCCCTACACTGGAAGTGAAAACTCAGAAACGCCTGGGGACACTAACAACGCATTATTACATTGGGGAAATGTTTTAGGTCATGTTGGCATCACAGCATATAGTTGACAAGGTCACAATCACCACATGTTGCAGTCTGTGTTCTGCATTGTCCATGCATACGCACATGTCTGTATCAAAAAATTGACCATTTGCATAGGCAGTAGAGTTTGATCTCTTTTGCATACTTGACCTGGCGTTGACATTCAGACCTTCATGTCTGCTACTCATTCCCAGAGACTCAATGTCCCCACCAGTGTCCTTCTTACTAGTGACTGACAGTCATTCCCAGTATTATTACCAGTGTCTTTTAACAGTTACTAAATGGCATCATCAACTTGCCCATGTGTTCAAGCCAATGCTGTACTCCCGTAGCATTGTCAATGATGATCACTATCATCAGTCACATAGTAATCAGCCACATCCTAATCAGCCACATAGTAATCATCATCATTATCCCCAGTGTGCTGGTAACACTGTCATGGCTTCAGGCACACACGACATAGTCATAGCTGGAGGCATGGAGAGCATGTCCAATGTACCATACTACCTGCCAAAAGCCAGATCAGGCTACAGGCTGGGTCATGGCACATTGCTGGATGGCATGATTCATGATGGTCTCTGGGACCCCTATGTGGATCAGCACATGGGCCAGTGTGCTGAGTCATGTGCTCAGAAGTATGGGATCAGCCGAGATCAGCAGGATGATCATGCTTTAGAGACGTTCAGGAGGGCTAATGAAGCTGCCATGAGTGGCGCAACAGGCATGGTAGAATGTCGTACTGTCACTGTCAAACATGATGTATATGTCATGCACAATATTGTACATACAGGCATGTTACAAAAACTTGATGTTACATACATAACACTTCATTCTGTGACTGAACCTATGCGCCAAAACGTCCAGCATCATCAGAACAAGAATAATCAATGAGTATACACATGATTTGTAAATAAAATTACAGACCATGCCCTACATCCCTCATCAAATGTTCAAGTCAACTGGCACATTTTTTAGACACACAACCGGTTCCGTCTGTTGTAGGTGCTTTGCAAAAATATGTTTCTGCAATGTTCTATACAGCCCCATGAATGTCAGACAGCATTTCTTATGCTCTTTACATTTGACTTGACTGTACATAAACTCGCCTCGCCGTAAATTACACAGTATGTCTAGAACTGCGTGACCTTGACATCAGAACACCTAACCACCCACAGACAAGCATGTTGTCACACTCAGCTGTATGCATGGAAGCTTTACCAGATGCGGCGTTCGCGTTTACACATTCATCTGTCATGGTCACCCAACATGCAACCCAAATGCTGCAGGAGGTGCCAAAACAGCAAATCAGCTACTCGTTCGCATACATGAGAACAAATTGCTCAAGCCAACATACCCTTGCAGCTCTTCAGGACCACTGCTCACACAAACACAGCCCGTGTGAGTCACAGCAACCTACACCAACGCATCACCAGGAGCCATACAAGTGCATTACAGGACGTAACATCAGTGCCTTACCAGTAACTACACCAGCATAACACACTGTTGCACTGCAGGAGGTCACGCCAGTGCAAGTGCATTACAGGACGTAACACCAGTGCCTTACCAGTACCTACACCACCATAACACATTGTTACACTGCAGCAGGTCACGCCAGTGCAAGTGCCAGGCAAGCAGGGCATCACAGAACGAAACACCAGTGCCGTACAGGTAACTCACACCACCGTAATTCACTGTTGCACTGCAGGAGGTTACGCCAGTGCAAGTGCCAGGCAAGCAGGGCGCCATGCCAACTTCAGTCATGACTGATGAAGCTTTGCTGAAGGTCAAACCGGACAAGCTGCGCAACCTACCGCCAGCCTTTGTACCGGAGGGGGGCACAGTGACAGCTGGCAACTCCTCTATCATTGCTGATGGCGCAGCAGCCCTGGTCTTGGTGTCTGCTGAGAGGGCATCAGAGTTGGGTCTCAGGGTGCGTCACTTGTCCCCTCATACAGTAGACTGTGTGTAGTCTGTTTTGAGTAAGCTGTGGGGCTCTGTAAGAGCTGGCAGCTCCTGTGTCATTGCTGATGGCGCAGCAGCCCTGGTCTGGATGTCTGCTGAGAGGGCATCCATCTATACTTATTTTGCTGACGTCTTGCCAGTTCTAATCTGTCAACAACACCTCCTCCACTGCATTCACAATTCCCATTCCAACTGCTCTTCACAAAAGTTATCCCTGCATGAGTCAGCATCAATGTTTGCTGTGTAGGTACTGGCGCACATAAGGGGATATGCAGATGCAGCGCAAGAGCCCCAGGACTTCGCAACCAGCCCTGCCCTAGCAGTGCCAATAGCCCTGGCGAGGGCCCGAATGCATCAGCAAGATGTGGACTACTGGGAAATCAACCAAGCCTTCTCTGTGGTGGATTTGGTGAATCAACAGTTGCTTGGCCTGAATCCTGACAGGTAGGCCAAGGGCTTCGGTTGCTGCTGTTACACGTAAGGTAGTTGTTTGGTTGAGATGACTATACTGCATATGCATGAATCATCAGCTGCTTGGCCTGAAACCTGATGATTAGGCCAAGGCAGTCCGCTGATGTGAGTGACAACAGCGTTGCTAAAGCTTCTCAACATCTTGCCAGATGTGAAGCAAATGAACAGCAGTCAAACCTGCTCTGTGGTTAGGTGGGGCAAAGGGGGGGGGGGGGGGGGGGTTGTGTAGACAGGAGAATAGACAGGCCGTTTCCAGCATCCAAATGCATGCATGCACTCTATCACATGGAAACAGAAGCAGCATTGCATGCAACCATGGGACAACTTGCTGTCACAGGGTGCTGTTTCAATGATTGTCAGCCAATCTCTGCAAACCTTTACAGGTTCTTGAGGCACCTGATAGAACCCTTGGAAGCTGCCAGTGCAGTGCAGCTTCTCTGTAACCCTAAACCTGTGTGATATGCACATCATGCTTGTTGGCAACAATCCAGGCCCTGATATGAGTTGCACGGCTTCTAATAGACTCATCTCAAGGCTGAAGTGCAGGGCAGACCTGCACAGAGGGGCAAAGGCCTTGGGGCACTTCATACAGGGCCTTAGAGGTGGCATCATGAGGCAGCTTGCCTGTGTGCCTGGCCTACTAACCTTTCATGATAAGGAAAGAGTGCTCATTGCAAGATGCATGGCTGCTTTCTGAACTCAAGCAAGGGCTTTGTGCAGGGCGAATGTGCATGGCGGGGCAAAAGCCCTGGGGCATCCCATAGGAGCCCCAGAAGCAGCCACCAAAATGCATCTCCTTTGCCTTCTTGGCCTGTCATTCATGGTGATAAGTAACAGGCTACGCTGCAAATAGCATGGCTGCTTTTTGGACTCAAGCAAGGGGTTGATGCAGGGTGAATGTGCATGGAGGGGCAACAGCCCTAGGGCATCCCATAGGAGCCTCAGGGGCAGCCATCATAGTGCGCCTGCTCAGTGTGCTGGACCGCCATAATGGCAAGTCAGGGGTGGCCACCATTTGCAATGGTGGTGGTGGAGCATCTGCCATAGTCCTGCAAAGGTAAAGCTGCTACTTTTCCCTCTGCTTCTAGCTGGCAAGGCTGAAAGGCCTTCAGGCATTGCTGAAAGGCCTTGAGGCATTGTTGAAAGGCGCTGGGGCTTTGCTGAAAGGCCATGAGGCATTGCTGAAAGGCATTGAGGCTTTGCTGAAAGGCCTCGAGGCATTGCTGAAAGGCAATCTTTAAAGACAACTGTGACTGGCTCCCACTGTTTGCAATGGCGGTGGTAGGGCATCTGCCATAGTCCTGCAAAGGTAAGGCTGTCATACTTTCACCTGCTTCTAGCTGGCAATGCTAAAAGGCCTTGAGGCAATGCTGAAAGGCAGCCTTGAAAGGCAAATGTGGCTGGCTCCCACTATTTGCAGTAGTGGCAATCAAGCATCTGCCGTAGTCCTGCAAACGTAAAGCTGCCATACTTTTGCCTGCTTCTGGCTCGCAATCCTGAAAGGCCTTGAGGCAGTGCTGAAAGGCTTTTGAGGCAGTGCTGAAAGGGAGTCTTGATAGGTACTGGCGTGTGGCATGTTGATTGGCAGCTCCCATTACCCTCGCAGGCATGCTGCCAAGATGTCAGTCAGGTACAGTGGCAAGTGTAAGTTGGCCATCAGTTGCAATTTGGCGGCAGCAGCCTGTGCCACTGTTGCCCAGAGGCCAGCTAGCAGACTTGCCCAACTTGAACAAGCTCTGAATGCTAACACTGAAAGGCAAAGAGACACAACGAACAGCTGCATACTTCGACTGCAACCCACAGTTGGGGGGAAACGGGGGCTGTCTTGCACCTTATGTGCCCCCAGGGTCTACAATGTTTGTAGGGGAGATGATGTTATGCTTTCACAGGACGAGGTATCCCAGCATGTGTGTTTGAAACAGCAGTAGCTCCAGCTTGGCAGCATTTGAGGTTTGTGGGGATGCACTTACATGTCTGTTGTACTGCAGGACCTACACAGCCGCGGAAGGGAGCAAGACCACAGCCTCGTGTGGTCGGTATGAAGGCTCATCATCTTCCGGCCTGTAAGAAAACCGAACAGAGAAGAAGGGTCATCATCTTTTGGCCCGTAGATAAAAGAATAGAAATGAAGGGTCATCATCTTCTGGCCTGTAGAAAAATGAATAGAATAGAAGAGACTACGCCTTTTGGCGTCAACTCATTGACAAGCCAAGTGTCATATTGAGCTGCCCAGGGATATGCTGGCTTGTAAACAAATCATGGCTAGGCGGATGGGCTGATTAATGACTGCTAGCCTGATCTGGCCTGATTTATATGACAGATAGCATTTGATACCCTAGTCACAGCAGTGCTTGAACGACTGAGCAGCTGTTGCCCTTCAACGCAGTAATCTTCGTTTGTGAATAGATGATGTAGGCTGCTCTGATGCAAACCATTAACTTAATTGCTCACATCTCCATTGATGTAGACGTCATGTCGATAATGTATTCAGCGTTCATACTGCGCAGTTGGGATAAGACAGACCTGACAGGTCTTCCAGCAATGACTGTGTAGTTCAATGTTGCATGAAAGAACACATCACAGCTCAAGACACTGAGGGAATTGACATCAAATGTCTTGCTGACACTAAAAGTAAGTGAGCCTTGCTGACTGTTCATCAGCAGCTTCTGAAGCTCTTGAGTCCTAAGTTGTCTGTTTTCTAGTGATGTGACGTCACGTCAGCTCCTTTTTGTGCATCGCCTGCGGTAGCCGCGTTGGCAAGCCCGACTAGGTCGCATCTGAGGTGATCAACCAACGAAACAACACTCGAGGAGAAAGGTTGAAGCTGCTGGAGCTGCTGTGTAGTGAGCTAGCCCTGCAGCAAAACACAACAGGTTGCATACGTCATCAGACAGTGTACTTTGCAACACCAACACCGGCCGCTACCTTCTCTGATCCGGGTGATGAATACTTCAGCACCTGAGTGAAGTCTGGTACAGTCTGCCACAGTCGACATAGACTCGAACCAGGTACTTGCTGTTGTTTGTGCATCCTGGCACAGCGCTAGAACCAACTTGCAGCGCCCTGTGTGTGGGTTTGGTAGGACTCATAGGTGTTTGGCTGCAGGACAAAATAAACGCAAGCACCAAGGGCATAAAAGCATTGTCAGCTGAGGTGCAAATGCGTCGTGATTCAAGGAGCATCAATCAAGACCTCGCCAGAATGCTAGTTGCTAGCTATGAGTCAAACCAAAAATCCATTCAGTCGGTGTCAACAAGCCTGGCTTCATCCCAACATGAGCTGGACAATCTGGACAACACTATTCCCAAACACCTTGAGGTAATTCAGCTGGTCATGATTCCAGTAAACGCCAACTTTCGTCAGCAAAAAATGAAAATTTTCGGATTTGAAGGAATGCCTCTCAAGATCACTGCATGCATTGCAATAACTTTCAAAAGACCACAATGTGTTGTGCGTTGCATTTGCAGACTGAAATAGGTCCAACCAGGGCCACAATCAAGATGGAATACATCAACATATTGCAAGACGACATAGCAGAGTGGACTCGGATGCTGAAAGCAGCACAGGTGCTTTCTATGTCAAATCATGCATCCAGCATCTAGCATCCAGCAAAAGAAAGCCCTATATCATGGGCTGGCAACATCCAAAAATCTAAATTAACAGTCAAGCTCCTGAGTCCTGAATGCCACATAACTATTCTTCTAATTCAATGACTTCTTGCAATGATGAAAGGTGGCTGCAAATGCAGTTGCGCAGCTCTCTGTGGTTTAGACAAAATGATTGTAGTCGAGCAACTCACGAGGAGTTCCACGCAATACAATCAGTATTAGACCTATGTCCACTGACCAGGATCTATGCATCACTTTGTGTCACTCTGCCAATGCGCTTGCATGAATTTGGCTCTTGAGAAGTTGGCAGCAAGACTGTGACAACCCAAGTCACCCACTGCTTGCTGCAATTCAGGCCCCAAGCTTGCCACTAGTGCGCCTTCAAAAGGAAATTGATGACTGCAATGGTATGATCAAGCAGGACACCTGCGCCATCAACAAAGCGCAAGAGCAACTCAACAAACTGCAAGTCAAACACAGGACACTAGAGCTTGAGCGCCAGCAACTGCTGGATCGGCGCCAACACAATGTTGTGGCCTGCTTCCTAAGCATGAGGATCTCAAATGAGGTAGGTCACATCTGAGTCTCAGAAGTCTTAGTCTTGTCGTCTTAGTTGCTCAATCACCAGACCACAATCTCTGCAATAAGGCTAGGTCTGCCACTTTGTCCTGCGTCATTTGCGGCCCAAGATATGCATATCTGACACCAAGCATAATCAGTATCAATGGTGCTTGTAGGTGCTTGTAGAGTTTGCGACGCATTACACAGTCACGCTGAGTGTCCCGCTGTCTCACTGATTTTCATGCCACTGCAGGATCAAAACAATGGCGATGTTTCCCAGCAGCTGTGAATTTCCACCTCAAAGCCAGCAAAAGTCATGTTTGAATGGATGGCCTGCAACAGCCCGGTGAACAAGATGCAAGTATTTGAAGGTCACTTTAGAAGACTACTTGATTGTTGACAGAAGACATTGCACACCATAGTTCTCTCTAGTTCAATCCTGCACTGCAGCCAGGCAAACTAGTCATACTGTCCTGTACAGAAATATTTTGGAGACCATGTAAGGTTCAGAATATCAAATAACAAGCAGGAGGTCTGTGCCCTTGACAAAAGACTGTAGCATTGTGGTGTCTGATGCTATTAGCGTTATCAGCTGTGCTACATACCTAAAAACAAAAGACATGTCTCTCTGGCAACAATCATGACAAGGATGTAGACCAGATCTGTTGAGGCAGCAGCCCACAATGCATGTGCTAAAACAGGATGATATATGTTCCCAGCAAATGTTTCCACCATGTATTCATGGTCTCTCTGCATCAAGCAAGGGCGTGTGTCATGGCATGTCAGTCTTGAAACATGCGTACAACATCAATGGATCAACTGCCCGATTGAATGCTTGATGAAAATAACAGTAGCAAATGTGTTGCATGAGCAACTTGTTCAAATTGCAAACTGCTTGTCAGTCGGGATATCAGTATGCTTCATGCAAGATCTAGATGTTGCGTAAGGATGCGTAACAGTTGATGTGACAGAATGCTCAAGAGATCTTACAGAAGTGCATGAAAAGCATTTGGTTCACCTTTAGGGAACGCTTTGCCCTGTCCAGCTGAGCTTGCCATACTTCCATTAAAGCTTTGTTTGTCAGCAGATTGGCCATCAGCTTTGCCTCAGTCTGCCTCATAAGCCTCATCTGAGTCTCGGCTCTTGTGGCTATATGTGCACCAAAGGCCATGGTCTTTCTCTTCTTCTGCCTCTCAGCACGTGCCTCTTCAACTTTTTCCTAGAGCAGATAAGCAGGCCGTTAGCACAGAAGCATGTTCAGCCTGGGCTTGAAGTACATTTCTTTGTCTGCCAAGAACAAGGCTCATCTGTGGCCAACACCCAAAAGGCAAAGCAGGGTCAAGATGTGACAGGTGCTTGTTGTGCATTGTCAACCTCGTTGCTGTGTAACAAACATCTGCAACGGGCACACTCCAATTCTGCTGCATTAGCAATGCTTCGTGCCGTCCTGCATCTTGTTTCAGTGGTTGCACACATTGGATCATTGTCAACATCTTCAAGCAAGCTGTTGTACTTGGCACCGCATGGCAGCTGACAAAGGTACCTTGAGGGCAGCAGTCTCGGCTTCGTTCTGGGCCAGAGCTTCCCTCATGGCTGCAATCTGCTCTTCACTGTAAGGCATTGCTATCTGTGGCACCTGCATGTCCATGGCGTAGTGCTGCAGGTCTCTCAGTGGGGTCAGGCGTGGCCAATTCTTACTTTGCCTCTGGCCCTTCCTCCTATATCTGAGCGCCAAACAGCACACATGAAGCAGCAGCAGCAAGAGCAGATGCTGCATGTAGAAGCAGCTGACATTGCTACAAAGACTGCTGTGGGCAATCTTGACTTGAGCAAGCCATTGTAGCATATGCATGTGCAAAGCTGTGCGTGCATGCTGAGAGATTTGTCATTAATGCACTGCTGCGATTTGAGGGGTGGCTCCAATACTCAGGTGCTTAAAGCTCACTGCCTAGGCACGTCCGGACAAGGCGCTGCTCGAGGCCCGCGACCATACAGGTACGCGATCAAGTAGCACGTACCGTGGGGATCACAGGCTCGAACGTGTCCCGTCACACGCAAGGACGTGGTCGATACTTGTAGCGCTGAAAGCTGTGTGGCGGCGAGTTGCGCGCCTTGCAGCGGTCCACTCTTGTTTCTGATGGTGGTATTATTGTTTCAGACGCCGATGCTCTTGCAGTACACTAGTGTGATTCATCAATGTTGCGCCAAAAGCAAAAACATAAACAGATGGTAAATACGGTGCTGGCAGACTGTATGCCAGACTTTTTGACACTTACAACAGTGGTGATACATTCAATGTACAGGCATACGAAAACAAGCAAGCTTCTACTAAATCCCATGTTCTTCACGCACCATGGCCTCCTTGCTGAACCATCCCAAGTATGTTAAAAAAGATTTGACAGGGTTCCAGGTGCTGCAGTAGCTGCCTGCAACCAGGCAGAGCAATCTTGCAAATGAAATCATACACCTCATTGGGCACAGCATTGTCTAGCATGCACATGCCTTGTTGTGAAAAGCTATGTCACGACAGTCACATGTGGACCGCCTGCCCGTAATTCACACAAGCGTGCTCGTGTGACAGTGCAAAGCCAAATTCTGTGCTTCTGAGTTAGCTCCTACGACTGGGGTACCTGATTGGTGCGGCGTGCATTGTCTATCTTAGCTCTCTGTAGCTTGGCTGCAGCAGTGCTCAATTCAAAGCGGTAGTTGCGTCGTGCTTCTGATGCTTTTGCAAGCAAAGCTTCATGGACTGCGCGCCTCTCCAAGGCCAAAGGACTTTTGAAGATGGCCTTCTTCTTCTGCAAACCAGCAGGCAGTTCACTGAGGTCACACTACATCATCCATGCTTTCAGTCTTACTATCTTCAAGTTTGCAATCATTGGAAACCAAGCTGCCATGCACTCAGACCCTATCTGCAACCCTAAACCCTATCTGGGACCCTCATGACTAACTGTGCAGCTGTGCAGCTTTGTGGCGTACAAAATGACAGAAGCATTGTCCACCCTAGTGTCCTGAAGCTACACGAAAGCCCAGCCATGCCATGCTTGATGCACTGTCAATTTTCCAATCTGACAGCCAAGACCCACATAAGGAGTATGACTCGTATAGGGACCAGCGCCCAGAGGAAGGAAGAGGAGGAAAATGTGGAATCAGACCAGAAACAGAAGGATCTAGCAACACCCAACATCAGACCAGGCTTGCTATGCCAGTGAGACGTAGATAGCCATGAATACCCACACTCAGAGGAAGCACCATAGTCAGCATGCTTGAGCAAAATACACAATAATTGACAAAAAGGAAACATACTGTAATAAGGTTTCCTGGGCGGATGATGCTCAGAAGCATCAGTGTTTCAGAGGCTGGAAAAGAGCCAGACCCAATCCCCAAATGAACTGTGCATCATCTGTTGTTGGACATATACATGCTCAGGCTGCTGGTGGATTGGCACAAGCAACTGCAAGTGACGCCGCAGTATAACTTGTCCGTAAGAGCACTGGTGTCATAACCATACCTGATACGTCATCTCCAGCTGGTTCTGCCATAGCTTGCATGTCAGAAGCCTCCTTTGATTCTTCTTCTGTGCTGCCCTATTTGCTATGAGAACTTGCTATGGGAAAGGGCTAGCATCCACACTGTGCAAGGCTATGCTGTTGACCTTGTTGAATGCAGCTCTCTCACAGTTGAATGAGCTGGGCATTTTGTTTGTCAGGTGCGACTAATGCTGAGTAATTTTTTGCCTTGCAGAAAGACAACACAAGGCTACACCTTTCGGCGTCAATTCCTGTGCTATGCAGGCATCTGCAGGAAACTTGGCATCAACACAGCCCTGATTGTTTTTGTCTTGTCCCAAGCAAATGCTGAGTCCATCATGGTATGATACTTGTTGATGTGTACCGCAGAGAAATGCTGCGTGAATGCATTGCACTGGCAAGACAAGGAGGGCCTTCCACTTAGTGCAAATAATTTAGGCAGCCCAAAATTAGATAGCAGCGCTTGGGAAAGTGTATCTGAGATCCAAGCTATCAAGGATATAGCAGGGCTTGGTCTTGCTTGTAACACGTACAAAACTGCGTGATGATGACAGGAAAATGCAAAAGCTTGCATCCAAACACAAAAGCAGAGCAGCAGACTGCAGTGAGTATCAGCAGTAATCTGATTACTGCACTGAAAGCAAAAACACAAACTTTGAAATGGACAGTAATATACAATGCTGACAGACTGTATGCCAGGATTATCAGCACCTGCGAAGCCATCTAGGATACTACACCATAGTTGCACTCGTGCGGGTGCGGGTGCGGTGCCGCACCCGGTGCGCGCACCGCCGCACCGGCTTTTTGCCGGGTGCGGCTGAAAAAGCGAAAAAGT
>JAABUK010011489.1_pt1 | contig 11525 bp, 9 predicted proteins | sample 5559141 | NCBI WGS metagenome assembly JAABUK01 (sample SAMN10711869, study PRJNA513367) | rock metagenome | isolation source: Antarctica rocks | place: Antarctica: Victoria Land, Pudding Butte nord | collected 2016-01-03 | reverse complement strand
TGGTGCGCGTATTGCGATAGATCAAGCCCACAAGATATGCTTGCATCGCGGGAGTTAGTTGGAGCAGAGTGTTGACCATAACACCAACATTCTAAATCTCCTTCTAGCTCCTGCGTAATCTCAGTCCACTAACAAACTACACTGGGACTAACGCCGAGCCAGCATCTCCGTCGAATCAACCTACGATTGACGCTGCTACCGAGAGAATAATCAAGCAACAAACCCACCTCGCAATTAATCACTTGCTCGACGTTTTCGGCGGCTCACCGTCGCCAATTTGAACTCAACGTGCCGCCACATAAATGAAGGAGCGAGATGACTAATCAACCGGACAGCCACTTGCGCCCGCAAAAGAGTCGGCTACGTTTCACTTATATTGCGCTGGCGCTGTGCCTCGCGCTGTTCATCGTCGCGCTTATCTACTCTGCATGGGCACGAACTCGTCAGCATGAAGCGGATATGCCTGTGCCTGCGCTTGAAACAGTGGTGCTTGCGCTCAGGACATTTCATAAACAAACGGGGCGGTTTCCCAAAGATTTCCGCGAACTCGATGAACGGCTATGGAAGGGCGCGAAGCGAGTGCAGCTTTCAACGGACGGCAAATCGCTCAACGCTCCCAACGCGCATTACTATTACACGCTGCACACAATCCCACCCGGACAAGGAGCGCGTGAGGTAGAGCCGGTTAAAGCTGCGTTGTGGGCAGTACCAATCGGAGCGCGAGCGAGCGAGGCCGCCACCTACTTATGGTATGTGACTCCCGACAACATTGAACGCTGGATGGGTCCCGCGCTCACGTCGGAGAATATAGGCGCGGTGCAAGCTATTCCTTCTGAACAACAATTGGCTCTACTCATGATGACCAAGCAAACTTCAGCCACGTCTCTATCAAGTCAAAGCTCAAAAGGAATCCTTCCAATTTTCGGCTTCTGAACATTGAACTGCTACTGCTAACAGCCTACAAGCTATTCCGGCAAAATTCATTGAAAATCTAAAACCCTTTACCGCGACAAAGTGCGCTGACGCATATGCTCTTCTTTAGGATTGGCTGCAAGATCATGCGCTCGTGGTTGGTGCGCGAGATGCGGACTTGCAGCAGCGGGATTTGATGGTTGGGTTAAAACAGTACCCGCTGTTTGCCCGAATCCGTGACTGATTCTTTGCTCGACCACTTCATCGTCCGGACTGCGAGCAATTTCTGGCACAATTGCCGGACGCATCGCTTCCCGCGTCATTCGCGCGACTACCTCACGCTCGTAATCTTTATCCGTATCCAAGCGTGTATTTCCAGCGATTAGAACCAACTCGGAACGTTCGGCCAAAGCGTGCGTGTGATCTTGGCCTATAATGCGATCACGCCCTTCGCGCAGGGCGTAGGGCAGTTCACCGATGAGTTTTCCGGCGATATGCGCGATGTGTTCATTTGTGGGCTGTATTGATTTCAGCACATGGCTGTTTTCTGCGAACGTATCTTTGATGATTTGAGTAATCTGCGCGGCGTGATGCAGACCTTCATCGTTTGAATTAAACGATTGAATGCCACGCCTCTCTACCACTGTCACAAGGTAAGCCGATACCTTATCTTCCAGTTCTTGACGCAAATTATTTATTTCTGTGCCACGTTGAAGCTGCAAATCAATTGCTTGCGCTCTTCCTTTCTCTGAGTTAGCCACTTGCTCGAGGTCATGTGCTTGGCTGCGTATCTGTTCGACTTGCCACACTGAGTCGCCAGAGGTGACCGCTTGTTTCGTGCCGTCAACGACTTTGAAAAGATAGTCGCGTTCGGCGGGCGCAAGTTGCCGGCGCAAGTCGTAAAGATTGTGCGCGGAGAATCGGTTGCGGTTCGGAGCAGGCGGATTAAGATAGTCAGCGAGAAACGATTTGATATTTCGCGCGTATTGGGTGGGATTGTCGGATTTCGTCCTCTCGAACTCCGTAAGCAATAAGCTCAACATTGGTGACGGCGTGAGCGTGCCATTTGCAAGTCCTTTGATGCGCTCCGCTTTATCGCGCGCACTGACTATGCTGTTTAGGCGGACATCACGCATCTCGGTGGTGTAGTGCGTAGGTGCGGGAGAAAGAAACAGCTTTTGCAATTCAGGTTCTGTCAGTGAGCGGCGCGGCTGTTCGCTGCGTTGAATCAACGTGTCCCCTTCAGCCCTGTAGCGTTCGGGGAAACGTCCGCGTGCGTAGTTCTCCTGACGAATCTCTTTAATCGTTTCGCGCAGTTCACCGGCGTCACGGGCGCTACCTAATCGCGCATTGAACTCACGAAAGAGGCGATGGCTGTTTAGCAGACGAGTCGTATCATCCAATTGTCGGTAGGCGACGTAATCGCGCATGAAATTCAATTCTTGTTCGCGCGTCACTTCATAGCCGTTGATCTCGCGCCCGCGCCGTCCGGCGTAAACGCGCGTGCCTGTTTGCATCCGTTCGGCAATGCCGCTTAACGTGCGATATTCGTTGATGTTCTCGACGGGGAGCCGAAGGCTGCTGTTGGATGCCAGGCTGACGTACAAATGATTGGCGTGCCGTTCGCCGGAGCGCACCTTTTCTATTTTGAGCGTGGAGCGTTCTAGGGCTAAGTCGTCGAGAATGGCGCGCGTTTGGCGTAAATGCGGAGCGAGCGCATCTTGCGCTTCCTGCGTGCTTGTGATGTCGCGTCCCGTAATGCGGCTGAAGCGTTGCGTCATTAATTCAAGGCGTTCGGCGTTTTCAGATTGAGCGCGCTCAATGTCAGGACTTATGAGCAGAGATTCGAGTTGTCTCCGAACTTCACGCTGTGCATTTTCATTCTCTCCTTGCCGTTTGGCATAAAGCGAAAGAGGGCGCGGCTCGCCGGTGAGTTCGGGGTAATTCGATCTGCCTGATTGCGCCTTGCTGCTAAAGGTAAGGCGCGCGTTGTTGCCTCTGGTTAAGGCTTCGAGTTCGCTTAAATGATTATCTCGCTCCTGCGTGTGTAACACTGCAAACCAGAGTTGGAACTCAGGTGAGGTGTGTTGCGATTCCCGAAATTGGGCTGCTTCTAAATGGAGTCGTTCGCGCTCGGAATCAAGTTCTGTGAATGTTTTTAATTCTGCTATTTCGTCGCGGTAATCTTGCGCCAGCCTTACGCCGACAATATCAATGGAGGCAGCGCGCTCGCGCGCGGTCAATCCGCGTTGTTCGATTTCTTCCGTACTTACTACCCCGAGAGCGCGTAAGGTATAGAGGGCGCGGGCTTCTTCGTCGCGCGTGAGTGAATGCTCCCGGTTCGCAGCGGGCGCGCGTTCAAGTAGTAAGCGCGCAACTTCTTGTTCGCGGCCGCGGCGTGTTTCCCTTTCGGCTTGCACTGATAGCCCGCGCATAATCTCTTGCGGGCGCACGCCCGATTCAATTAGACGGTCAAGGCGCGGAATGACTTCGTAACGCAAGCGTTCTTCGTCTTCCGTTGTCAATCTTTCCGGAAGACGCGGCGGTAAATGATTGAGTGAGATGCGTTCATACTCAATTTGCGAGGACGCTCCGCCGATGATTGCATATTCATCTTCTCGTTTTCTGCTTTCAACTCGCTCCCTCTCTTCGCGTTCGTCGTCAGAATCTACGTTTAGAATTTCATCAAGGCGGAAGGTGAGACGCCCGTATGTTTCGTGTTCGGTGTCGCGTTGGCGCGCTTCAAGACCGCGTTCCCAGTCTTCGAGCGAGACAAATTCGTGGGGTTCAACTTTCCATTCCTGCTCGCGCATTGCGGCAGCCAGTTCGCGCATTCTTTCAAGCACCGGCTCGATTTGCGCCGCTTGCTCGTCGCGTGTGCGAACGCGCCCGTGCTCGTCTCTTTTGATGTCTTGATAGAACGCTCGAAACGTGACAAGCCGCGTATCGCCATCAGCAGTGCGTCCGGCTATCTGCCTGCCTAGTTCAACGAATTCGGCAGCTTTGACTTTGGCCTGTTCGTCACCGATAAGCGGTGCGAACTCTCTTGCCGCATGCGTTAAAGAGCCGAGTCGAATCTGGTCAGCGCGGTCGGGCGTTCCATTCGCTTCGCGCGGGACGACGAGCGTTTCCCCGTACACGCTTGCGCCATGCTCGAAGAGGTCGCGTGCCCCTTGATTGACTGTATTCAAGTAGCTCGCGTGTTCGGCGCGGGTGTGGTTTTCCGGCACTTCAAATAAAGCGCGCAAATCGTCGGAAGCACTATTGTAACTGTCAATCTCCATATGCGCCCGGTGTGCTTCCTGTGAGGATTGAGCAATGAAGTTTAGTTCGCGCATTTCAGCAAGTGTACGCTTGAGCGCCACCGCTTTTTCGTCGATCGAGCGTTCCCTATTTGTCGCCGGGTCAAGTGCAACCCGTTCGTAAAAACTTTGTAGAGTATTAGCACGTTCGGCAGTTCCGGCGTCGCGTCCTGCTACTGCATTGCCGAGTTTGATGAAGATCGTTGCCGCGCGGTTTAGATCCCGCTCGTCTTCGATGAAAGCCGCGAATAGGTTGCGTGCGTCCCGAACATTTCGTATCTCGAACGGCGTGCTTGCATGAGTGCTTTTCGGTGAACGGGTTGATTCATGTGATATGTGCTCTGACATCGTTTCCCTCGCTCCGGTTTTCTGGCGATTCGGTATTCGGGAACTAGCAAGAGCAACAATCGTGCAAGGACACAATAGGCAATAGACATTGTAAAAGGGCGATGAAGTGGCAGACGACCTCTATTGAGTGGTTCATATACGAACCTACTCGGCTCACATACGAGCCGACAGGCTTGCGGGCAAGCCGCTTTATTGAGCTATGGAGAGCAAAGAACTTTCACCTGCACATCCCGTCTTCTCGGCACGTCGCGCCATGCTTTCTTCTTTAACAAAGGCTTATGCTGACAAGTAGACGATCATGAGGATACGCATGAATGGTGGACTGCGTGGATATATTGACAGCTACAAAGTGGATGAAGAGATGCTCCGTGCGATACCTGTTGGGCGCGTCGCCATCGTCTCAGAAACCGCAAAGCTTGTTCGGTTCTTACTCTCCGAAGCTGCAAGTTACATCGCAGGTCAGAATGTAAGCGCGGACAGCGGGCTAACGCCCTTGATTAACTCCGCCGGTGGCAGTCCGGGAAACTCAGCGCGTGCGCGCGGGCGGCGTGAGTATGTGCGTTTGGTCTTTCGACTCAGGCAGATGTTGCACGCGTGCGTCAGCGAGTGCGACGTGTTGCATACTCTTGATGTGTTCCAATTGACGATTGGTTAGATCATGACTACGAGGCTGCTCTAAATGCGGGTTTCGCTCATGTGCCATAACCGATAACCCGTGCTGCGGAGCGATGAGAATGCGGCGCAAAACTTCAGTCTCAATAAAGGCGGGCGTCGGCTCGTCCCCGCGCTCCTGTGCCTTCCTATCAAGAAGCGCAATAGACTCCCGCAAATCCATTAACTTGCGTTGTTCATCTGCTTCAGGCTTCCATTCGCCGCGATCTTTTGCATCTTGAAGAAAGTCTTTTGCGCGCCTCGCTTCATTGATTTTGGGCGGATATGCTGCTTCGATTTCCGCAACGATCCATTTACCGACATATTGCTCATCATCCGTCGGCGGGCGTTTGTTCAATGTATCAGGCGAGAGCAATGCACGCGTAAAACTAACAGTGCGAAGCGCGTTCTCGACCTGAAGAAAACGTGAGCGGTCACGGTGCTTTGCATCCAACTGCGCGGCGAACGAGTTAATGAGAGAGCCGTAAGAAAACTCGCGGCGTCCGTCCGGCGTCTTAGTGTGATGAGCAATGATTGGTGCGGCTAATCGCGGCACGCGGACGAGGTCTTTAGTATCGCCTCCGATGCCGTTCTTGTTCAACAAGAGGTGTATGTGCGGATTGTCAGTGTTGCGGTGGATTCCGGCAACCCAGCGCATTTCTTCGATGCCAATTCTTTGCAAACTTTCAGCTATCGCCTGCCGCAAGAAGCCGACTGTTTCGTACTTGCGCTCTCCCTCATCCGCACCTAAAAGTTCGTACTCACGCGCCTTCTCAAACGAAAGAACGTAGTGCAGCACGTCCTCTTTGTCGAGCGCGCCGCCGGTGATGCTCAACCACTTGCGTGCTTCCCAGAAAGTGAGATTGTTGGCATCGGCAGTGAATAACTCGCGCGGCGATTTTCCTTCGCGCGCCGTGTCGAGTTTGCTTTTAGCGACGTAGCGCGTCAAATCGCTTGAGCCTGCACCGCGTATGTGAATTTGCTTTAGGACAAAGCGTGAGCCGCTCATCTGAAAACTCCTTAACTTTTGTGTCCGCTATAAGCCTGTAACAGCTTTTCCCAATCTTCTTTGGTAATTAAGTTCAACTCGAAGAGGATGCGATTGCCGGTGCGCGTAATGACTTCGCGCGTAATTTCGCTCCACATATCACGTCCTTGTGTCGCGCCCTGTAAATACGCTTGAACCTCGCCACTGGCGCTCTCATTAGCCTCGCGCAGAAGCGGTTCGACGACGTAGTTGACGTGCAGACGAAGCGCGAGCATCGCTGCCATCAAAGTCTTTTCTAAAAGCTGTTTTTGCTCTTTGAAGTAGTGCGTTTGTTGATTAGCAACTTCGAGTTCTTTGTGCGCGGTGGAGGCTCCGACGGATGGCGGCACAGCTAGTGTTTGTTGTGTCTGAACGAACGCTTGGGCGAATTGATGAAACATCGCTGCCATCTCTTCGATGCGGTTGTGAATCGGCGCGATTTGTGCGGCGACGGCTTGTTCCATTGTCTCACGCAACGGGTCTTTCTTGTGGTAACTCATCTGTTGCCGTAGCGCGAATTGATGAATCGCCACTCTTACTACGTCGGAGCGTTCAAGCTTATGCAACTTGCCATAGTCATCAAGAATTCGAGCGTCTTCGTGCGGCACACGCGCTCCGAAAACTTCTTTGCTGTATCGCTGCTTCTTGTTTCGTGTGGCGCGTGAATCAGAGCGCACTTGAGTCATAACTCTTTCAGATTTGTTGCCCATAGAAAATTCCTTATCTGTTACAGAAAAATTTTGGAAGGATAAGTTGTTACAGTGCAAGTGGTGTGCCGAAAGGAGGTTAAGGAGTTTGGTAACGTGAGAGTCGCGTAACGTAACATTTAAGAATTGATAACTGAAGAGTTCAATGGCTTTGCACGTTATTTGTTAACGGATAAGCGTCTCTACCTGTATGCCGCTATAAAGAGAGGGTCAAGCGGCATAAATTGAGGCGCGCATTAATGTGAAGGCACGCCTTTAGCAAAGCGAAAACGGCGGGCATATTTGAACGGCGCGAAAGCTCCTTCAAGTCGCGTGCGGGCGCGTGTGTTAAGGCGTTCGCGTGCGGCTGCAACCATTGTTTCAAGTTCGGGAAATGCGCGCGTGTAACGCTCAATGGTGGATGTATCTGCCTGCGTATTAGGATGCGCGAAGATGAGTTTCAACAGGTGGTCAATCGTGCAAGTTGCCTCCGTCTGCGCGGTCAACTTAACGATAAGCGCGTCTAGTAGGACAGTTGTTTTCGTTTCAACTGCACGTAGCGATTCATTAACTTTAGTGCGTGCAATGCGGCGTAGAGCGCGGTCTTCGGCGCAGAGCATTCCTTCTGTGTAGAGCATGATGTTTTTCTCCTGAAAAGCGTTTGAAGAACATTGCTCTACAGTCATTTCTAAAATTTGTTTAGTGACGCAATTGGAAGATAAAAGAAGTTTGCCGGTTGAATTATCAGAGCGTTAGATTCGTTACCACTTCGACTGAACCGTTCGTCGTATTGCGTGGCACACGAATTGACGTTAACCATCTACGGATATGCGCATGATCGTTCATCATTGAACGGTTAAACGCATTTCAAAAATTGTGTAGCAACGCTGCCCACACAAAATTAGTGGAGCTAAGAATTTCAGAATCGGAGGCAACTTAAGATGGCAAGAAGTGAGAACAGGAGCGGGCGGGAACAACAGCAAAACAGGCGAGCGACGAAAACGGATACGGCGGAAAGTACGCCGCTCGTGAGCGCCAAACGAGGCAAATTCGAGACGCTGAAAGATGCCAAAGTTGAAGCACTAATATTCGCGCGGCTTATGGATTACAAGGCTTTCGTTAAAGAGGTGGAAGGCGAAGAACCCGAAGACGGGGCAATCATTAGCGCGAGCTTGGAGATGCTGCTCGACGCAGATCGCGGTTTTGAACGATGGGCAGTAGAACAGCGCAGGAAGGAGCGACAGCCGGAGGATAAAAACACCGCGCACGGCCACACCAGAAGAGCCACCACGAACGAGGCGGCGGGCGATTCTGCGTGAAGTGGAACCCTTATAGCTCCTAAGCTGACGCCGGATGCACCTCTTTTATGGAGAGCATCCGGCATCGCGTTCGAGTATTGGATTCTGCAAATCGCATCAGAAGGGGATGTCATCGTCGTCCGCGTCAAGGTCTACGTCGGCATCACTGACGACATTCGTTTTGCTCGATGGGAGCGGCATCGGTTCTCGTTGCCCGTTGCGGTTCGAGCCGCCTGTGAAGTTGAATTCTTTAACCTGAATACCGAAGGTAACACGTTGCTTGCCTTCGCGGTCAGTCCACTCTTCAGGTTTGAATTTGCCTTCGATGTAAATCTCTGAGCCGCGCTCGAAGTGCTGCGAAATGGTTTCGGCTTGCTGCCCCCAGGCAGTGGCTTTGAAAAAAGTGGCGCGGTCAATAAGTTCTTTCGTTTTGTGGTCGCGCTCGCGTTCGTTGCTGGCGAGGTTGAGCGTGCAGACGGGCGTGCCGTTTTGCGTGTAGCGAAGTTCCGGGTTGCGCGTCAGGTTGCCGAGAAGTGTGATTTTATTGAATGACATACGGTGTAATTTCCTTTCAGTGTTTGTCGGTTAAGAACCGTTTGACGGCTTTCTCTTTCTGTAGTTGATAACAGAAGCACGTCTTCGCCTTCAGCTTCTTTTTTGATTTAGCTGTCGGCTGCTGGCGTGCATTAGCTGAGGAGTAATTCGTGCTTTTCAAGCAACTGCGCTCATGCGTCTCGCTTGCTCTTCGGCAGCTTCAGCGATGGCAATGAGCGGCGCTTCAACTGACGGCGCGGCGTCACTTCTGGAGAGATGTTTGAGCAGTTCCCATGCACCGGATTGGTCTTCGCGCGTCAGAGTGTGAACCGGATGCCCCGGCTTGTTATTAGCGTAAAACGCCCAGCGAAAGTAACGCAGTTTCTTTTCCGAAGACTTCAGCAGTTCAGCGCGCAGCCCATCGCGCACGCGGGCATATAGATGCGGGTTTCGCTTCTGAAAAGCGACGCGCACGCGCTCTTTTTCCTGGCGCGGAAGTTCATGTAACGCGATGGCAAACGCTTCCAGAGTTCTTCCGGTCAGCAACTCGATGCGGTTGAGAAGTGGCTGCGCGACGATGAACTTGCGCTCTCCATTCGCGTAAGTTTGCGTCATCGTGAAGCCCGCGCCGAGCATGACGCGATGCGTGCGCCGTTCGCAATGCGGCTCACTTTCAAGTGTCGCTTGCCGAACACTCGCCCACGTGTTGAAAGCGGTGAACAGCTTTACCGAAAGTTCCTTTTGTTCCTTGTGCTCCCACGCTTCTTTTTTGAGTCGAGCCACGCTCGCGGTGTCAGTGGCAGCGTTCAATTGTGTTGCGAGTCGGCGATAGATTGTGTTCGTGTGCAGACCGCGTGTGTGATAGCCGGCTTTCATCCGGTCGAGCAAGACTTCTAGCACGGCGCGCGTCGTTTCGCGCTCGTCCGAGTGTGGACAAACTTCAATGGTTGATGTCTGTTCATGCAGGCGTGATGCGATGACAGAAGTTTCAATGCGGCGCAGAGTGTGGCGAACTTCTTGCGTGAAATTGGTAACGCCGCGCCTAGTGGTTTCAGTTGTGACAACGCGCGGGATGACTTCTTCGCGCACGACTTGACGGCAAGGCTTACCTTGTTGAGGCACTAAGACGAAGTTGCGAGTTGTGCGCGTGACACGTTCATAAAAGATGGCATCAACTGCGCTGTCGAGCCAAGTGTCTAATCCATAAACCATTACCGGAACGGGCGAACGCTTGCCGGTTCTTGAGTCGCGTTGGAAGCGAGAAACCGTGACTCCTTCGACTCCCAATGCTTCGCCGCAATCACGAAGCGGAAAGCCGTTTGTATAAAGATCGTAAAGTTCGCCCGCGAGATGCCGCGAGTCTTCAGGCAAGCAACTTTCGTCAATATCATCGTCGAGGCTTCCAGCAACGACCACGCGCTCGCCGTCCGTCATGTGAAGACTAACAACGCCGTCTTCGTCGTACTGTTCATAAACTGCTTCGTAAGTCTCAAAGAGCGCATCAACTTCATCTATGCTGTCAACCGACGTTTCCTGTTCGGCGAGGTAAGCAGCAAATTCGTCAGTTACGAGACCGGAAGCGTGTGAGCGAAAAGGCGCGGCGGCGCGGCACTCCAAATCAAAGAGGCTGATGTCTTCCTCCGTTTCGCCAAGAACCTGCGCGGCTCGTGCCAGCGACAGCGCGCGGCGGTCGCTGATTGATAGATGCGAGTCTGTGGTTACGTCTTCGTACTGTTCGGACAAAGATTCTATTGTTTCGTCGAACTGCCGCTCTTCCTCCATTGCGGTTACTGCCGAAAGTTGCATCGCCAGCAGCGCCATCTCTTTCAGAACTTCGCAGGCGGGTCTCGTCCGCGCTTCCTTGTAGTAATGCGAAGCGATAAGTTGTAGGTTAAACGCTCGCGCGTCACACCCGGCGATAAGTTTAACCGAGCGAATGAACTCAACGGCATCTTCAAGATTGCCCAACGCGCGCTCGGCGTAAGGCACGGAGACTATCTTCGCTTCCGCCTCTTGCTCACTTGCGCTGCCGAGATCAGGCTCAATACGAATGATGAGATTGCCGCTGACCGTGTGCGCCTCAAAGTCAATTCGTGCGCTTTGAGGTAAACGTGAAAGATGATTGTACAAATCCTGGCGCGGCGAGCCGGTATTGACAGGACGGAAAATGTGATGATTGGAAAGCGGGTTGTTTGTATGCTGCAACATGACGAAATACCTTTCGATGGAACTGATTCGGGTAGAACATTCCTACACAGTCCTTCTTAAATTTGTTCGTTGCTGAACAAATAGGGTGAAAGGTATAAAGCGTGTTACCGCTAAGGATTGGTATTAATCATCCGGGCACTTATCTAAAGGCTAAATTATCCGCTACCACTTCCAAAGTAAGCAATTTATCAACATCAACAATCAGTATTTCATTCATTTTTGTCGTGTAGCGCGAGGATCGGCGCGCCGCCTTCATCTGCCAGCGCCCCTCCGCCTCCACGCTGCCGTACCGGATCGTGTGTCGCCCGTACCGTTTGTTGATATTATCCATCGCCTGCGAAACGCGCCGCGAGCGTTCCCAACTGTCTTGATGAAACATACGGATGGTAAGTTGATTTGAAGGCTTCAGCGCGTTTAGCATCACACCTGCTTTTTTGTAGCAATAGCCCGCGCGAAATAGACTTTCAGTGACGCGTGAGGTGACGGCAAGCAATTCCTCCGTGCTATCAGTCGGATAAAGCAGTTCGTGTGTGGCGGCGTTGGTATACCTCTCATCTTC
>JAABUK010011488.1_pt1 | contig 11526 bp, 10 predicted proteins | sample 5559141 | NCBI WGS metagenome assembly JAABUK01 (sample SAMN10711869, study PRJNA513367) | rock metagenome | isolation source: Antarctica rocks | place: Antarctica: Victoria Land, Pudding Butte nord | collected 2016-01-03 | reverse complement strand
CAGATTTGAATGCGTCAGCGTTGCGTCCATCAGCCAAGCGAAGGTTGGCCCGACAATCAAGAGGTGAAACGTCAGTCGGGATGTGCTGTCTCTGAAATACAAGGCCAGGTGCACTGGTATGCAAACCTTCGGCCTCGTTCGCTGCATCTATTTCACAGCCGGACCTTATGCCTATTGGCTGCAGCAAAGCACATCCTAAGGGGGAAATCGCAGGGCACGTTTGACCCCAACCCGTTTGACTGGTTTGACCCGTCACAAGTGCATGATTGTGCTCTGAAACCACGCTGTTCTCACTGAGAAATGGAACAAATGTTCTGTATCCGCACGCGCAACGCCTGCAGCTGCCTGGCACTCTGTAGCTCAAAGGACGACTCTGAAGCCACTGATCAAGCAGCTGCGCACCTGTGGCGTGGCCTCTGCCTTGGTCTTTGCGGCCCTGAGCTCGGACACCACATCCTTTTGGACACGGGGAAACTCAAGTCTCGCAGTCCGCAGGTTGCAGCAAGCTTGGTGCCTTGGCTTGAAGCCAGAGCTGCTTTTGTCAAGACATTCCATGCAAATGATTGGTCCATGGATGTTGTCAAGTACTTGAGAGCACTTCAGCATCAGTCTTCTGGTCTGACAGTCATTGAGCTAAAAACCATACATAATCATGAAGTCATCTGTCTATCCAGCTTCACAGCCCTGACATCCTGCTGCTTGCACCCTTCATTGCATCATGACACTCTGGACTTGAGACCTTTGCAAGGCCTGCAAATGTTGACCAAGCTGGCTTTGAACAGGGGAGATTACAGCAACCTCTCATCCATGAGCCACCTGACAGATCTGGATCTCAACAGGGCACATATTTATGACTCAGGCTACTCTACTTTTGCCTCAAATCTCATTCACCTCAAAATGCAAAAGAGCGACCTGGACGGGCTTCATGCATGGGGTTTGATGGCTTGCATCGCTCTGCAATCTTTTGAGATATCTGAAGATTGCACCATTGGTGCTAAACATTGGGTAGACTGTCTGGACACTTCCGTGAGCCCTTCAGGATTTGTGCGTAACTCTGCTGATTTCTCACCCCGTGCTGATTTCTCATCCCTGGCTTGTCTGACTGCACTTCGTTTAAGTTTACGAAGTCACGGTCACCCCCTGTGTGGTCTCAGTACCCTTCCATGTTTGCAAAGCTTACATCTTGTTGTGGCTGGTCCTTGAACAAACTCACCAATTTGTATGTAGGCACTGTCGAACGCATCAGCTTTCTTTACAAGGAATTTGTCTCGTTTTCGCTAGACTGGCAAGCATTGCTTGAGTTGCATCAGCTTGAGATCAGGGGCCTTTTTAGTGCTGGATCATCCTTTATGAATCTAGCCAAACTGTCTTGTCTGAGATGTTTGGAGTTGGAGGAGGCAGACCCTGCAAATGGTGAGACTTCATGGTATTCGAAAAGCTTGTGTAGCAAGATGATGTCAGATCACCCTGCAGTGTTGTGTAGATGTCCCAGATGGTTTCAAACAGCGTGCTAGTGTCGTGTCGCTCTTACATTGTACATTATGCAGTGTTGTGCCGTGGATTTTGCTTTTGGATTTGCCACTGTTGATCACTATCCATAGACGTTAAGCAACGCACACATCTAAACTACAACTGATGCAAATGAGTGGGTGAAGTATGAAGTACGCAGCCTGACCATCAAGTACGATGTGCGTTGCTGACCCAAGACGCAGATTTGGCAAGCAGCCTCGGGTTAGTGTGATATTACACAATTGAATATGGAATCTACAGCGGACGTGTCATCACGCCATGACGTCTTGTTGAAGCAATTATTGGAGTGATGATGCGTTGTGGACCACCGGAAACCACATGTCACAACAGTGACAATTGTGCCAAGTGACGGTGTGATTGCCGTGTTGCAATTGCAAAACAATTCTGAGTACTGCAGTGTCAAGACAACAGCACTGTCACATCCTTTTCCTCGCGCAATCATGGCTACATGTACAGCTCAGATCTCATGCATGCAATTAGCACTTGTTCATGTCATGGCATTCATTCAGCAGGTTGCTGGTATGTCCGAATCAAGCTTATCAATGCAAGATGATCAACATTGCAATCATTTTCTGGGCTGCTGTGCTTGGTAGTGCTGTACAGCTTGGCCTGCAAGCAGGGTACCCCCCACTGTGACTCCAGTCTTGACCACCCACCCAGCAACTGCGGCTGGACCACTTTTACCCTTCTGCTGCTTCTTTGCCGCCTTGTGCGAGTTAGCCTGCGCCTGCAGCTGCTGCAAGTGTGCTACCAGTTCGTTGCTTTCCAGCAGCTGGGCATCCAGTGTGGCTACCAGCTCATTGCGCTGCTGAAGCTCCACACGCACTTCCTGCACCTGCACATCCAGTGCAGATGGCATGTCAGTTTGGCGACGCAGATCCGTTTTGGTGCTGCATACAAGGGCTTTAGCTGCAAAGCCTGCTCTTAGTTCACAGATCTCAAATCACTGATAGCAGCTGCGCAACATCCAAGCTCAGCAAGTAGGACTTGCATCATCAACAAGTCAGACTTACATCCTAACCAGTGAGTGACGTCTCAGACTGACTGAGCCATGGACAGAGGAAGTTTGCAATAACATGACTCAGCGTGCAGATGGTGTCTCACCTGCTGAGCGTGTGAAGCTTGCATGTCAGCATGCAGCTCACGCAGTCTGTTGACTTCAGCCACCTGCATCTGTGCTTCTTCCTCTGCCGCCTGATGCCCAGACATCATCTGACTATTGTTCTCCAGCTGCTCTGACAGCTGCTGCAGTGTGTCAGACTGAGTACTCAGGGCAGACTGCAACTCCACTCTGGCAGCTGCCAGGGCATCTGACTCAGCCCTAGCCTGAGCTGTCTCACGGCGTGCACTCACCAGCCTCTCAGCCTGACTAGTCAGCTGAGACTGCAGCTGATTGATGACATCTGTTTTTGTGCTGATTTCCAGCCTGAGCTGTTGCATGGTCTTGAGACTGGATGCTACATCAGAGCTGAGTTGATCTGATAGCCTGCCACATGCCTCAGCATCTGATCGTAGGCTGCTGATGGTGGCTGCCTGGCTTTGCAGGTCATGCTGCTGTTGTTGTGCTGTGCTTTGGCTTGCCTGCAGCTGCTGCTGAAGCTGAGAGATTGCATGTGAGTCATCATGCTGTGCACGCTGAGCTTTTGCCAGCTCTGATCGGAGCAGAGCAACTGCAGCGTTGGTTTCTGAGAGTTGACTGACGGTGGCTGACGCCTCAGACTCTGCGGCATTTAGGCTCTGAGTCAGCTGCTCAAAGTGGCCCTGCTGTGCATGCTGTGCTTGCTGCAGCTCATCCACTTGAGCCTGTAGCTGTGATCTGTGAGCACGCACTTCAGCAAGCACCTGAGCCTTGGATGAGATATCAGCTTCGAGACGCTGAATGCTCTCAGCATCTGTGCTGGCAGCTGCTTGCAGGGTGCAATGTTGCTGAGTGAGCTGAGTCACTTGAGCGTCAGCAATGGTGAGAGCACTCAGCTTGTCATCATATGCAGCTTGCAGGACAGCACATGCCTGAGAACTGCGTGCAGTGTCCTCCTGCAAACTGCCAACACGAGCCAAAGCGGCATCGTGAGCGCTCTCAAGCCTGGCGTGAGCCTCTTGCTGAGACTCAAGCTCAGCTCGGAGAGATGCTGAGTCTGACTGCGCCTGAGCAAGCTGGTTTGCCTGCTCTTTCTTGCTGCTGGTGCTGGCTGCCAGCTCAGCAGTCAAGCGTGCCCGTTCTGCTTGAAGGGACTCTGACGCCGACTGTGCTTCGGCAAGGCCAGATTGCAGCTGAGCTGCCAGGTGGTCCCTGGTGTGCATGCTTGCTGCGAGCTCGGATTGCAGGGACTCTGATGCAGATCGCACTTCTGCCAGCTGTGCTGTCAACTCCTCTTGGCGCAGGGTACATGTTGTCACTTCTGCGCGAAGGGAGGCTGATGCTGACTGTGCCTCCGCCAGCTGGACTGACAGCTGACCTTTGCTTTGTGCAACTGCACTGAGCTCACTTTGGAGTAACTCTCCTGCAGAGTGTGCCTCTGTGAGCTGGGCCGACAGCTGGTCCCTGTTTTGGTTGCTGGTTGTCAGATCTGCCTGGACAGACTGTGAAGCTGCCTGCGCCTCTGTGAGCTTGACTGACAGCTCATCTCTGCTTTGGGTCCTGGCTGTAAGCTCGCCTTGAAGGGACTCTGATGCTGACTGTGCCTCTGCCAGCTGGCTCAGCAGATCGCCTTTGCTTTGAGTGCTGGCTGTGAGCTCAGCGCTCAAGCGAGTTACCTCTTCCTGCTGAGCTTCCTGCTTGTGAAGCAAAGTCTGGATGCGGTGCTGCTGCTCTTCATCCCTGACGCGTGCCTGGGCAGAAGCTTGCTCAGAAGCTGACGCCAGATGAGCCAGCTCAGCTGCCTTGGCAGTGCACTCAGCTTGCGCCTTCTGGCAATTTGAGCGAGCATCTGCCAGCTGAGTGCAAAGGTCTTGCACCTCCTGTGACTGGTCTTGGTGCTGCTCCTGAACCTGTTGCAGGTCAGCAACACACTCTTGAAGTTGCTGCTCAAACCTTGCCAGCTCATGAGAAGCAGAGCTGAGCTTGATCTGCGCTTCTTCCTCTGCCTGTTGACTGGCAGCCAGACTGGCTGACGCTGTCTCAAGCTCAAGGGCCTGAGTGGCAATCTGGCTCTGTGACTCAGCCTGAGCAGACTCAACCCGAGCCAAGTTGGTGTCACTTTCAGCTAGAGATGCCTGCTTTGCTGTCAGCTGCTCTGCCAACTCCTGCTGAGTCTGCAAGCCTGAGTCGCATGCAGCTTCTGCCTGAGCCAGGTCAGTGCGAAGCTGCTTGAGCTGCTGCTGGAGCGACTGCTGCTCTGAGTACTGAGAGGCGAGCTGCTTCTTTGCTGTGCTCAACAGGTCGGCTGACCTGTTGACTCGATCCTGCAGCTCCTGACAGGCGTCGTCCTTACTGACCAGCTCCTCTTGGGCTTCCTGCAGCTGAGTCATCACCAAGTGATGTGACTGCTGCAGCTGCTCCTTGTCAGCTGAGACACTTGATAGAAGCTCAGTCTGGGCTGTGAGCTGCTGAGTCAGATCAGCTTCCGACTTCTCTAGCTTGGCCTGTGTCTCAGATGCCCGCGCCACAGCCTCTTGATGCAAGCGTTCATGCGCTCTCATTAGGCCTGAGTACTGTGTCAGCTGCTCTTGCTGTTGCTCCACCACCTCATTCAGGCAAGCTTGAAGGGCAACCCCTTCCTGTACCTTGCTGTCAATTTCTGCCTGCTTTTCATCATAAAATGATAAAATCTGCTGGTCGTACTCAGAAGTCAGCTCTGTCACCTGCTGATCATGCTCAGCCTGCCTGGAGGTGAGTGCTTGCTCAGAAGAGCTGAGCTGCTGCTGCAGCTGCTGCTGTGACTCAGCAAGGGAGGACTTGTCTGCTTCAAGCCGTGAGATTGTCGCATGATGCGAAGCAAGTTTTTGCTGGGCAGCAGCACATGCCTCCGCCAGTTCTGCAAAGGCAATTGCTCTTGTGAGTGCGATTTGAGCAACAACATACACTTTCAATAAGCAACATTATTTGTTACATGTGGTTGACTGGTTTGCATGGTGTAGTGCAGGCGCTTTTCTTCTGTGCACATCATACTCCTGACGTCTGTGAAGCGCATGATCAACATCTGGTATGAAGCAATGGGCAGCCGTGAATTGCATGCAAGGCAAGACTCAACGGCCTTTGTGCGGAGCATGCTGATGGGATTGCGTGCGCCGCAGCAGACAATATGGCAGCAATAGTTACCAGAGATTCGCTGCCTCTCAGAGCTCAGCTCTGCCTCTTGAGCTGTGACACGTGCATTGAGAGTCTCTTCTGCAGCTGCTTGGCTCGCAAGCCGCTTCTGCAGCTCCTCACGCTGGTGCACCTCCTGCTCATGTGCACTCTGCAGGGCTGAGGCTCGCTCAGCTTCCTCTGAGAGCTGCTGTTGCAGGTCGGTCCTTGTCTGCGCCAACTCAGCAGTCTGATCCTTGAGCGTCTGTGTCTCAGCAGACTGGCTGGCATGCCGCTGCTGAGCACTGTCAAGCTCATCTCCAAGATCAGCAACACGGACTGTTGTCTGTCTGTGCGCTGTCTGAAGCTCAGCGTGTTGCTGAGTCTGCTGTGATAGCTGAAGCTCAAGCTGCTCGAGCTGCTGAGACTTGAGGTCAAGCTGCTGAGTTAGGTCAGCCTTGGACTGAGCAAGCTCTGCTGAATTGGCCTCCAAGGAATGCAGCTCATTGCACTGACTGTCAATGCGCTGCTGGGCCTTACTGAGCTCATCAGTGCTGCCTACAGCAGTATGGTGTTTGTCTGTATTCTGTGGACAATAGAAGAAAAGACAAGACTACACCTTTCGGCATCAACTCAATGAGAAGCCAAGTATTATATTGGGCTGCCCAGCCCGTATGTTCTGTGTTTGGCTGCTCTCGGTTTTGCACAACCTCAAAGCACATTGCCATTGCAGTACAGAGAGCTGTTGACACAACTACTAGAAAATCTGAACTGTGAAACAAGTCTTACGACCTATGCTCACAAACACACTGCTTCAGGTGTCAGTACAGTGCCAATTTTGTGCATCAAAGATGCGAGATAACACGTGATACACATTGCAGGCCTCAACAGCATTAAACAGGTGTGAAATCATCACAGACACTTCACGTAGCTGCTAGGCAGTGTGACATGATGCCAGCATGGTATATGACTGTACCTTGCAGCTCCACTTGCACAGCATGCAAAGCATCAGTCTCTGTTTGCAAGTGCCTCTGCAGCTCTGAAACAGTGTCCCTGCTGCCAATGAGACTTTCCTCCAGCTGGTTGCAGCATGTTGTCTGCTCACTGCATGCCTGTTGCAGACGCTCATGCTCAGCGATCAGCTGTGAGGCCTGAGTCTGAGCATGCTGCAGCTGCTCATTTGCAGACTGCACATCTTCTTCCAGTGCTTGATGAATGGTCTCTGACGCAGCTGCTGCATCCTTCAACACTGTCACCTCTGCAGCCTGACTAGCACTGATGTGTTCTTGGTGCTGCAGCTCAGCCTCCAAACCTGTGATGAGTATGTAAATTAGACATGCCAAAACCTGTGATGAGTTTGTAGTTTAGACATGCCTGGACACAGACTTGCAAGGCACGTGCTGAGCTTGCCCCTGTTGAATGCACGTAAATTGCTGACGCTTTACTTGCAGGATGTAGGTTGCACAAACCAGTGAGGACTGCCAACTTCTGCCAATAGCTGTTGATGAGACATGCACTGACAGTCCACCAGGCATTTAAGAGCTTGAGAATGCTGTTTTGCTTCTAAGACATCAGGAAAACAATGCCCAACATTGCAGGCCAGATTGTACCGCCATGTGCTTCTGTGTTTAGCAGAGAGTCTCCGGTCACAAATGCGTATAATGTTTAGGTACCTGTGAGCCTCTCCTTGTGAGCCTCAACCTGAGTCTCAAGCTCACCACAATGAGCTGTTGTCTGCGCATGTGCTGTCTGAAGCTGGGCATGCTGCTCAGCCTGCTGTACCAGGTCCTTCTGGTGCTGCTCCAGCTGCTGAGTAACGTCACGCTTTGCTTCACTAAGCTGTGCAGCGTTGATGTGAAGCGACTGCACCTCAGAGGCCTGCCTGGTAAGCTCTGCTTGTGCATTGGCAAGGTCTTTGGTGCGCCCTGCAGTACACAGTCCCAAGACGTTTGCAAACTTTGCGTATGCACTACGTCATGAGTAGCCACACACATGTGTCAACATATAGGGCATTCATACACAGTGTAAAGTCACCACAGACTCTGGCCGTTCCCATAGGGAGTCTGTTGTTGAAATGAGACAAGACCACTGGTGATCATGATGCAACGTACAGAAGCTAAACCATGTCCTGTGTGGCTTTTATTTCTAGTGTATGATACGCATGGCAGTAATCAGGACATACAGGTTGCAGCACCTTGCAACTCTTCCTGCACAACGCCCAGAGCCTTTGTCTCTGCCTGCAAGCAGTCTTGCAGGTCAGAGGCAGCTCGACCACTGCTGAGAAGCTCTGCCTCCATCTCGTCGCAGCGCACTGTCTGCTGATCACATGTCTGCTGCAGACTTTCACGCTCACTCTTCAGTTGTGATGCCTTGATCTGGGCTTGCTGCAGCTGTTCAGCTGTAGCCTGCAGCTCCTGTTGTAGAGTGTGGTGGCTGGCAGCTGATGCAGCTGCTGCATGCTTCAGTGACGCCAGCTCTGCGACCTGGCCAGCACTGGCTTCCTGGGCTGTTTGCAGCTCAGCCCTCAAACCTGTAGCCAGTAGACGAGACTCTTGCCAGGGGAACCCTCAGTAAACCGGCTCACGGCAGACTTGCTTTCTGGCCATAACAGGTGGATGTACTGTGGCTGCGCATGACTAGAGACATAATTCCTGTATGTGTGATTGAATTGAAACACCAAAGACCGTAAACAGCTAGCTAGCAGCTTGATCACTGAACAGCTACTCAGTGTAAGCTGAACTTGACATTGCCAAGTGATATACTGCTATACTAGCTTCAGTAGACACATCACATAAACCAGTATGACGTGCATGTTGATATTGACTGGATGATTATCAGTGCTGCAAGTAATCCAGGTCTGATCAGATCTAGTCACAACTTTGACATGACACTGCATGATAGAGAGCGCAATCACCTGACATGCTGTTTGCCTGATTGTCACTCTGGGCCTGCAGTGACTCCACCGTCTGCTGGCTTGCCAAGAGCTCTGACTGCAGCTTGGCAGCATTGTTCAACTGTTGCTTGTATGCTGCCTCACGCTGATCAATATCCTGCTTCAAGCCCTCCAGCTGTTGCTTGTGTGCTGCCTCACGCTGATCAATGTCCTGCTTCAAGCCCTCCAGCTGTTGCAGGCTCTGGCCCAGCTCATCACAGTTGGTCTGCAGCTGCTGCTGCAAGGCCTGCTTGTCCTGTGCCAGCCTGGCATGGTCTGCCTGAGCTGTTGACAAGGCAGAGGCTTGAGCGTGTTGCTGCTCATGGGCTGCTGCAAGCTCATGTTGCAGAACTGCACCAAATGATAGACATTAGGGAATGAACACAAGAGCATTGGCAGGACGGAACAAGTGTCGGCGTAGCTGGATTGTTGATATTAGATTGGCAAGATGGCATAGCAGATGCCAGAAAAGAAGTACACATTAAACAAAGTAAAATGAAGCAAAAATACAGGCAAATGTAAAGGACTGTCAATCACCAACTGGTCCCTCTGCAGCACCACATGAGCGGGTCATTTATGTGGGACAAATCCTCAATGTTTCTTGACAAGTGCACACAACTCAGTTGCATTGCTGTACCTGAGATGGTGCTTGTCTCGTCTGCAAGTTGGCTTTCAAGCTCAGTCTCAGCTTGAGTGCTGCTTTGCAGTGCAGCTCTGAGTTGTACAATCTGAGCAGACTGGTCATCAGCCTGAGTCTGCAGCTGCCTGTGCTGCCGTGAGCGCTCCTCTAAGTTGTCTTGAGTCTGTTGCAGGTCGATCACCTTCACCTGCAGTTGCTCCTGCAACCTGTCGTGGGTATGACTCAGCTGGTCCAGGTCTGTCTGTGCAGCTGTGAGCTCCTGGGCTTGGTCAGCAGACCGTTGCTGTGACTCTGCCACCTGCTGCTCAGTGCCTGCACAGTGCAGCGCAAACATTGTGATACTGCATTTTTTTGGCACAGGAAACAATACAAGGCTGCATCAAGTCCCTTGAAGAAGTTGATGTTGACCACAAATTTGTCGTGAGGACTTAAGGACTCAACAAAAGGTACCTCATGTATCCAGGCTCACTTGCTTGAATGACCGCATGAATGCTGGACATTTGCAGAAGGACAACCAATGCATGCATGCAAGCACGATTGAGTGAGTGCAGGAACAAACAGTTGCATGCGTGAACAAATGCACTCATGATGATCACCTGCAAGCTGCTCTTGCACAGTCCTGAGCTTCTCCTGCTGCCTGTCTGTTTCTGACCGTAGATCTTCCTCCTGCTTACTAACAGCAGCCAGATCTGCCTCTAGTTGAGAGGTGACCACAGCTTGCTGGTCACGCTCCCTTCTGAGCTGTGCCAGGTCGGCAGTTTGTTGCGCAACAGTACCTTCAAGCTGAGCACAGACACCAGTCTGCTGCTCCTGCTTGCTCTTCAACCCTTGCAGCTCACTGGTCTGTTGCTCATGGGTGCCTTTCAGCTGCTGCAATTCAACAGCCTGCTGGGCAGCACTGCTCTGCTGATGCTCAAGCTGCTGGGCCTTGTCTTGCAGCTGCTGTTGCAGATCAGCCTTTGAGGCAGTGGCGCTTGTGAGCTGGGTTGTGAGGGCATCAAAGGCAGACTCTTGACTTGTTGTGTGCTTCTGAGCTGCCTTCAGTTGCTTTCTCAAGCCTGCATCAAATGCACCACGGGCATGTAATCAGCAATGTTGCATTTCATACAAACTCAGGGATCACAAGAGGATCATCAAGGCTTGAGCCAGCAGGGAATTTTGGCAGCAGATAGGATTAGGGTGACAGACCGCAAGAACCAGTTTGTGCTATAACGGACATGATTTGCTGCAGGGGCAACAGCTGCGAACAGCAAGTGCCCTACAGTGGCCAAAGCTATGCAGCTACCGTCGCCTTCACATTGTCATCACAAGGTGATGCACAATACATTTGTTCCAGGCAAGCAGGCGTATGTTGTGCTGGAAACGCATGCAAGCAAGTACAGCTCATTCCAGTGATGCTACAGGTTGGAAATAGTGGTGACCTGCACATTCTTTCTTGATGGATGCAAACTTGTCCTCCAGTGCTGTCAGCCCATCCTGCAGCTCCTCAGTCTCAGCCACATCCTCAGCAAGCTTGTGAGTCAGCTTAGCTACCTCAGCTCTCTCATGCTCATACTGTTCCTGGACCTACAGCATGCATGGACTTGATCACTGGCATGCATGCTGTTGGGCAGCTTCTGTGCAGGCTAAGAGCTGCGGAGTATGTTGTGTGACTCTCATCACATTACCATGCAAGGGGTGTAAGGCGTGCTGTGTGCCATCACACTTGATCAAAAAGCTGAAAGACAGGGCCGGAACAGAGCTGAGACTCGGTTGCGTGAGGCAGTATCTGAAACCTGTGCTGTCTGCAATACTTTTGCAAGCACATGTAGACATATCACCTGAGCACATGCATCACTTTGTGCCATCAGGAGGGCCTCCTTCTGTGCCAGCTGGTCTTGCAGCTCAGCATGCGCAACCTTGCTGTCACGCTGCTGCTCTGTCATGCTTGCCAACTGTGCAGTCTGGTCCGCATTGGCACTTTGCAGCTCGGCAACAACAGACTCAGCTGCCTGCAGGTGTGACTGCAATGAAGCCCTGTTGGCTGCTTGTTCATTCAACTGCTGCTGCAGCCGCTGTGATGCCTGCGCTTTGGCCTGAGCTGCTGCATTGGCAGCATCCATGTCAGCCTGAGTGTTACGCTGAGTCAACTTGGACTCGTGCAGCTGGGCCTCAAGATTGGTGACAATGTGGAGTTGCTCATCAACCTGCTGCTGTAGC
>JAABUK010011487.1_pt1 | contig 11527 bp, 2 predicted proteins | sample 5559141 | NCBI WGS metagenome assembly JAABUK01 (sample SAMN10711869, study PRJNA513367) | rock metagenome | isolation source: Antarctica rocks | place: Antarctica: Victoria Land, Pudding Butte nord | collected 2016-01-03 | reverse complement strand
AAGTAATATATTTATTTTATCAATATAAAATTAAACTTATTAAGTTTAATCTTCTATTATTAAAATAAATATATTCAATATTATTAGTTATATATTAAAGTTTATATTATTTAAGTCTATAAATATTTAAATCTAAATTATTTAATTTTAAAAATATTCTAAAAAGATAAATAGTAAATTTATTAATATAAAAAATTAAATTTAATAAAATAGAAGTAGAAAATTATTATTATTAGTTATTTATATAATTTGAATGCTAATAAATTTGACAAATATATACTTCATATTCTTTACACTATTAAATAGTTTATTTTCTTCGAATTCTTATTATATTACTCTTTTCTACTTCAATCAAATTATTATTTAATTGAAGTATTGACTGAAATTTCTTTTCAGATTTTCTCTTTCTTTTTTGAGACTCTGAATTACTTTTTAAAGAATAAATAACACAATATTCTTATTTTTGAGCTGAATTTCGAATTTAAGAGTGTTGAAAAAATTGATAAATATTCTTAAAAAGAGCGTTTTGCTCTATAGATTTTTGTTCTTTTGAATCTAACTAATATTGATATTTTGAATAGAGTTTTTCAGTAATTCTATCAGAAAAATCTTCATCTTCTATAGAAAATAGAAGGTTTACTAATTCTTTGATAAATTCTCGATATTGTGTTGATTTTCGATTTTTAATAGAGCTTATTTTCGATTCATTTAGAGTTAAATTAAGCTTATAATTATTAACAACAGCTATATTAATAGCAAAAAAGATTTTAGAAAAGAATTCCTTTCGATTTTGAGGGAAATGAATGATAAAGGCGGCTCGAAGCTGATTTGCTTGATCTACCCCCTTTATATTTTGATTATAACAATTAATAAATAAGAGAATAGAAAGAATTTTAGTTGATTAATCTCTAAATAATTTTCGAGTAATTACGGCATTTAAAGCAGTCTTTTTAGAGCGTTTTCGTAGACGTAAAATAATATCTTCAATTCTGTGTTCAGTAATCATTCCTGAAAAATTATTAATATATTATTTCATAACATTAAAATTAAAAAGGAGAAAATTTCAGAAAAGATTCATATAAAAGGGAGTATAGCTTGATGAAAAGAAGAGTTAAAATTATAAAAAAAAGATCATTAAATAGAGAAAAAATAGAAGTATGTAAAAAAGTATTTTTCAGAATTTTAGAAAGGAAAATAAAGGGGAAAAAAATAGAAATAAAGAAAGATAAAAAATAAATGTATTTATAACCGCATTTGCATTCTGTTATAGTTAGCAGACTATTCTCTTTATAATAGAGATCTGTAGAGCTTCTCATTCTAAAGCTTTATTTATTTTTTTTAATTATAAAAGTTGTGAAGAATAGTCTGTAGCTTCTTATTAAGAACTGTTAAGACTAGCTATAATAAGGTTCAGATATTAGAGAATTGTGAATAGGAATCACTGTTCTTACATAAAAGGATTAAGAGTGGGGTGCAGTTGATAATATGAGTTGACTATAAAGCAAGAATAAGATTATAGAATTATAGAATAACGAATGTTTATATAATCATTACTAATAGATTGTGTACAGTGCTTCTGAATACTCTACTTAAGCATTCTCGAGTACTTATTTTTAAATACTTCTCTTAAGCATTCTTAAGCACTCTTCTTAGCGCTCGATCTTAAATGTTTTAATTAATTATAGTCTCTCTAATTAAATCTATCGTAATTCTAAAAGATATATCGCGAAAGTGAGATTAGTGTCTTAATTAACTGTTAAGTCTTAATAGTTAGTGTTAAGTCTGTTAACTGTTGTGCTAAAGCTATAATATTATGCTCTTTTGAGTTAGCTTGATTTCTTAAACTACTTAAATCTATCTCTGAGATTTCTATCTTTTTCACTTCTTCTATTCTTTGTTATATTCTAATATTATGTCGGTAAATCTTTCTCGCATAAACGGCGTTAGATTTAGGCGGAAAAGATAATTTTATTGAGAGTGTTGATTATAATTGCGTATTCTGTCTATGCTGAGCGGGATTATCTTTGTGTATTTTTCAAAGATGTTTTGAAGTATTCGGAGTGTACTTATTATAATGTTTGTTATAACAATAACTTTTTAGAGATCGACTTTTAAAGATTATAATAAAAGAAACTGCGTTTAAAGACTGCGTGAAAGATAACTCTTCTTCGTCTTTAATAAAATACTGCGGAGATAATGAGTTTAAACTCTTATATAGAGTCTTTTCGGGTGACTTAAAATAAGATGATTACTCGGAAGATTAAATCTCTGAACGAGCTTAATTGAAAAGAGGAATATTCTGAGAAGAAAAGATTATTAATTAGTATAGAGTTAGACGTCGCTTTTAACGCGGCACAGCTAACTATCTTTTTTAATTCTTCTTACGCCGAGGGTTTCAGCGATGATAATTCTTAAGGATCGCAGGATTGAGATTTATTTTCGATTCTTATATGTTTTCTAACGTGTTATATTCTAATTATTTTATTAAATAGTGGGTTTTATCTCTAATCTCTTAATCGTTCAGCACTCGTTTTACTTTATACTTCTAATTCTGATTATTTAAATAAATCAGAGTCTGTTTAACGTTCTTTAATGCAGATTCTAGAAGAGAAATATCGAATATAAGATGAATCTTTATAATATTTAAAAGTTTGAGTCTGTAAATTGACTTGTTTAAGACTTTCTAAATTAGATAGAGGCCGAGTTTCGTGTGATTTAGTTTAATACTGAGTCTTTTAATTTTGATGTTTCGGTAAAGTAGATATACTGAGTTCTCTTCTTTGAGATTTAGTTTATTAATTCTTTTAGAGTTATAGTAAATCCCGAATCTTTAGTTGATAAACTTAAGATCTTTTGTTAATTCTTGATATAGACTGATTAATAATTATATATTAGTAACTGATTTTTGTGTAAGTCGTTCTACTTCTTTTAATTGTTTATACGGAACGGGTTCACATTCGTAATTCGCGTAGAATAATGATACTTTGATTGCTGTCGATGCACTATTATACGCAAATTGCGTTAATGATAAAAGTATTACTTAATTGTTCTGGCGATAGTTTATATAGTATCGTAGATATTGTTTTAATATTTGATTAATTCTTTTAGTTTATTTATTTATTTATAAATAATAAGTTGTGAATAACTTGTGTTTGATTTTAAGTTGATCTATTAATGATTTTTAGAATTTAGAAGTAAATAATTTATCTTGATTAAAGATGATTTTCGCTGATATGTCGTGATTCGCGAATATTGTTCGCAAAAATATATATATCAAATCTTCGGCGTTCAATGTTTTTATATAATTAATGAAGTAGATATACTTTATTAGTCTGTTAGTAATAATTAGAATACTGTTATAGCTGACGTTAGTTATTGAATCTTTGAATAAGAATAACTTGATGATGAAGTTTAATGTTATGAATTTTCAAGCTTTCTCTAATATTTTTGGTGACTGCATCTCTTTATATAATTTATGTTGGGAGTGCTTTATTTTCTAATAGATATTACAGTTGATAATTTACTGTTGAACTGCTTTATTCATCTTAGAAAAATAATAGAATTTAAAAATGTATTTCAGAGTTTTTTCTATTTCTTGATATTTATGAGAGGTTTTCTTATGATATTGTTGGAGAATTATTTCTTTAATTTAATTTGTGATATATATTAGTCTCTTATATAGAATTAGGTTGCTGTTCTATTACTGAAAGACTGAATATTTTTCGGGATTCTTTCGAATTTCACGAGATAAATGATTGTTTAAGTATGATCTGATAATTCGGCGTTTCTAATCTTAATCAGAGATCTGAAATGTCGAAGCAATTACAGCGTGATTATATATTATAAATCTATCTGAATTCTTATGTAGAACTGATTGTGAAGTAAATTTAATATCTTGAGCGTGATTTACTCGACAACTTAAAGCATCAGCTTTAACATTATTATTTCCTTTTTAATAGAATATTTTAAAGTTATATGCTAATAATAGCTCAGATTATTATATTTAGCGTCTATTTAATATCTTAATAGTAGTGAAGTATAACAAATTTTTATAATCTGTGTAAACTTTCACAGAATACTTAAATCCTTTTAAGTATATTCGTTATTCTTTAAACGCGATAATTATAATTAGAAGTTTCTTATTATAAATCTTATAATTAAGTTTCGCAGAAATCATTTTTCTAGAATAGAAGATAACGAATCTTAATCGTTCTTCGTTATCAGATTAACTTATGCATATATTGATGATATAATTTAATGTATTTATCTCAAACACGATTTGTCTTTTAAAATCAAATATTGCGAGAATAGAGACTATTATAAATCTCTGTTTTAGCTTCTAAAACGAAGACTCTACTTCTGTTTTTTAGATAAAGAATACTTTCTTTTTAGTTATTTATGTTAATGAAGTGATTATTTTTAAGTAACTTATAATGAATCTTCGATAGAAGTTAGTGAATCCGAGAAATAATTATAATTTCTTTACTGATGTAGATTATAATTATTTGAGTATGACTGTAATCTTGAATTTGTTCATCTGAATTCTTATGACTGTTAGAATAAATTCAAGAAACTTAATACTTTGCTTATAAAACTCGCACTTTTCAATCTTTATTAATAGATTTTTTGTCTGAAGAGCGCGAAGTATCTTCCGAATATATTTAATATATTGTTCTTTGATTTTAAAGTATATAAGAATGTTATTAAGATAGACGATATAGAACTAATTTAGATATTCTTTAAGAATATTATTTATTAGAGATTGAAAGAAGACTGAAGCATTTATTAAATTAAAGAGTATAATTAGATACTCATAATAATTATAACGAGTTCGAAATATTATTTTCTATTTCTTTTCTTTCTTTATTCTCATCAGATTGTACGCTCCTTATAAGTCAAGCGTTATAAATTACTTAGCTTTATAAATGCGATCGTGTAATTCAGAGATGAGAGATAATATATAATGATTTTTTATAATTATATTATTTAGTTGTCAATAGTTAATATATAGACGCATTTCTTCATTTAGCTTTAGAATGAATAGAACTGAATATTTTATAAATAAAGTTAAAAGTTGAATAAACTCTTTCTTCTAATTCTTATTAAGATATTCTTATAATATCTTAAGTTCTTTCTCAGAAAGAGAATAGATAGATTTGTATATAAGTTTCTTATTAGATTCTAATAGAATTTCGTGATTTTAAAATTAATATTTAGATAACGCAGATGCGCTTTTATTCTCTTTAAACAGATGTTTAAACTCGTTATATTTAGATGAATATTTAGAAGGTTTTTCTATTATTTCTGCTAAGTATTTATTATCAGATTTCACTTATACTATCTTTGTGAACGATATCGTGATCGTGATTATCTTATAAACGCAGTTAAGAAAACTAATAATTCGCTATTTTCAGTTAATTATTAAGTTATAAGCTTTTAGTTATAAGATGTTCAGAATAATATTGTATTTGATTTTCACGATATTTAATATCATCTTCTCGGTGTGTTATTGTATAAATAGATTGAGCGGATAAGTCTCTATCTTAATCTATTCTTGATTTTGCTCTATAGAACTTTCGTCTATTAATGCTAAGCGGTAAGATTTATTCTTCTCTCAAGTTAATAAACGTGAGTGAGTCACGTATACTAGAAAAGCATAGTTTCCGATAGCTTCAGAATCTATTATAATTTTGGCTTTTTATTATTCAATTTTCTCTTGTAAGATTATGTATTATATATAGTTAGTATTAGTTACTGTTAGTTTTTAAGACTTGAGATTAGATTCTTTATTAAGTCTTAAATATAAAGAATCTTCTCGTTTTTTAACTCTTTAAGTTAGTAGTTTCTGAAATGAGTATATTCTTCTTTTCTGAAGTAACATTCCGGTTTATCGCACGGAAAGTGTGCGTATGACTTGTGAGCAGTGCGATATTCTTTATCGCAAATCACTCTTATTATCTCTAATTTCTTAGATTCTTAAATTTATATTATACTTACACTTTAAATCTCTTTAAGATAAGTAGAGATATTAATCTTATATAAATTAATCGCCTCTTAAAGATTACTATTTTAATAATAATAAATTTGTTCTTAATTTTGATTTGAACAGCTTTCTATGCGATATATTCTTAATTATAGTTTTGACTTAATTCTTTAAGATGTTTTCTTGAATATATATATCTTGTGCTAATATTGCGATTTTAACTCGCAATCTATATCTATATATAGCGCTAATTCTTAGAATTTAGTGATTATTTTTATATAATCTTTGTTATATTTAAGATTGTTTAATATTCGCTTCTGAGATATTTTGAAGATAACGCTTAATAATTGTTTTGTCTTCTTCTATCTAAGTTTCTTGAAGTATTATTTTAAATTGTTCTTATCTGTTCTGTAAATAACGCATTAATTGTTATAATAGACAGTTTAGAATAAGCAGGCGTGAGATGACTCTGTGAGTTTTTAATCGCGAATCTATTTGAATAGTTTGATGACTGTTTCTGATATCAATATTTCGATATTAGCGCAACTAATATCTTATATATTATTTGATTTGTTTCGTTCTCTATTTCGCTAATTCTTTCGAGATCGTATGCAACTATTGTTTATTAAGATAATTATTAGCTCGATATTTAGATTTCTTATAATAGAGATATAAGTTCTTTTTTATTTACTTCTCTCGCTGAACTAAAAAGAGCTTATCTTAGTTAAATTTCTTTCTAAACTTTCTCTGATTTATAATATTTAAATCTATTTCTTGAAGATATTGAACTTATTTGAATTGATATTCTCTCTTTTAATATTTATTTAAGATAAATGCTTAAGTACATTCTTATCTCTTTTTCATCTATCTTTTATATAGACGATTATCTATCTTAATAGATATATTAACTAGACTCTTTAGTTTATCTAGTCTCTTAATTCGAGTCAGTTCATTCTTAATTGAATTCTTTAGTTTTAAATAATATTTTATTATAAGCGCTGCATTGTCTCACTTAATTCGTAATATAATTTATTAGAACTTAAATACATACTCTATTATTAAATCTATTTATCGGAGTCTTTAAATCTCTCGTTCAGCAGTTTATTCTTTATTCACTTCTTTATACACCCGTTTAATATATTTCTTAAAGTAAGAATAACTGACAAAGATTCTTTTTATTTCTTCTTTCTTATCTTCGACCAACTTCTTCAGATAATCTATTAAATGGGATTCGAACTAATTAAAGACTTCATTTCTAAGATAAGTAACTGCGAACGTTACTCTAACTTTGATTATTCTCAGCTTCTAAGTATTAAATTGAATGTATATATTAACTTAGATTAAAAAGATTCGAAGTTTCTTTCTATCTTTATAAAATATATTGAAGATATTGATTTTTAAAAAGGCGTGATCTATATCAGCGATTTCTCTCCGAAATTATTCTTGTTCAAAATATAATATATTTATCTTAGTAGATTCTATTATAATAGAGTGACTGATATTCGATGATTAATAGTTAAAGTGTTAAGAACTGTCAAGACTAACTATAACAAGATTTAGATATTAAAGAGTTATAAATAGAAATTACTGTTCTTATATAAAAGAATTAAGAGTGAGGTGCAGTTAATAATATAAGTTAATTACAGAGAAAGAATAAGACTATAAAATTATGAGATAACAAATGTTTATGTAATCGTTACTGATGAGCCGTGCACAGTACTTCTAGATACTCTACTTAAGCACTCTCGAGCACTTACTTCTAAATACTTCTCTCGAGCATTCTCGAGCACTCTTCTTAACGCTCGATCTTAAATATTCTAATTAACTATAGTCTCTCTAATTAGGTCTGTCGTAGTTCTAAAAGATATGTCGCGAAAGCGGGATTAATGTCTTAATTAACTGTCGAGTCCCGACAGTTAATGTCGAGCCTATCAGCTGTTGTGCTGGAGCTGTAACACTTCTTTTCGAATAGTTTTAGTAACTGTTATTTCACGCTCTTTAAGAATCTATATAGATTTCCAGCAAACAAATAAATTATCTAAATAGAAATGAAAAAAGAGCTCATCTTTAATAAATTTAGAAAGAGAATTTGCAAGTTAAATTATCACTGATTGAGTGAGATTTAAAGAAGTAGAAATTGAAGAATTAGAAATTAAAATCGAAATCTTTTTTTTCTCTTTTAATATTTCTTCTACTATGCCCGATTTAATACATTCTCAGTTATAGATATAATCGAAATCATCTAAAGCAAATAGCTTAAATTCTGTGAGAATAGACTTATCGGAAATAATGATTTTCTGAGAAGTTCTTTCTTTATATTTAAGCATAACTTCATTAATAATAAGATTTGTATTAAAAAGCTAATAATAAGCAGATTTTTCGCGTAAAATAAAGAAAATAGGCTCTAATTTATCTCATCAATTTAAGTCTTTTTTAATTAGATTTAAACCGCGATCTTTAAAGTGAAAATTCTTGATAATTTGCTCAAATCGATTTTTTGAAAGAGAAGTTTTTAATAAGACTTTATTTGAATATTAAGAATAGACTCGAGAGAATTATTTATAAAGAGATAATAATAATAAACAGCCAAAAAAATAATATAGCTCTTTAATAGAAAGAGAAACCCACGGATTTTGAGCTGAATTATTGTGAAATGTAAAAGAATTTATTTCTTTAACAATAATAGTCATTGTTTTCCAGTTAAAGAATAACTGGAATAGAGCTAAAGAGTGTCAATGTTTATTAAGATTGATATTTCGGGGCTGTTCTATATAAGACTTTAATAAAAGTGACTCAAATTTAGATAAAGAATAAAGAATTTCTGAAATTAAACGGTTTTCGAGTTATTCTGCAGCTTCTGTAGAAGGAATCAAGAAGTTATTTAACTTTTTATCAGCTGTAGAATCGTCTGTAATAGAAGGAGCTATTAAATTATTAATTATATATATAAATATAGAGAAAAAATTAAAAGAAATAATAGAAAATAAGAAAATAAGAAAATAATATACTTGTGTGATTATTTAACTGATTTTCAGTTCATTTTTTAGGGATTTTTGATACTCTCTGCTTATTATTAATAGCTAGTGATTAAAGAATATTTGATATATTTTAAGAGTGATTTTTTAGAGCTGAAAATTTTGATTTTAAATGAAATTCGGGGTGAAAAGGGATTTTAACAGAGATATGAGGCTGTATCTTCTGTAAATGAGGTTCGAATTCGATTTGAGAAAGACTGAAGAGAGCGTCTAATTGAGGGCTATCAGCTCTAGAAATTTGATCTTTATAGACTGAGAATTGAGCGAGTTGGGAGGCTTTTCGTGAGCATTTAACCCGCTGAATTGAAGGAAGTTCGTTGATTTCAGATTTCTTGGAGACGATTTCGACTCGAGAACACTTATTTAAGTCTCTTCGAGCTTTTTAAGATGATTAAATAATAATTAAAGTCTTTATTAAAGCTGATATATTAAAAAATATTAATTTTAAGTAATTTTGAGTAATTTTGATTATATAAATAGATTTAAAGTCTTAATTAAGTAAGTCAGTTCTTTTATATATATTCTATCTCTCTTTTTACTAAGATAATTATCTCTTTTTATATTTATATTTACTATATTACTTAATTATATTAAAATCTATTTTGAAATCTATTCTAAAATCTATTCTCTAACCGAAATAATCAAAGATAATAATTAAATCTTATGCGTTTCAGTTAAGCTTATATATTATATATTAATTAAGTTAATAACTAAATTAATATTAATAATATAGATGAGACTTTAAATATTTAAGAAGTGAAGATCTTAATAATAAAGATCTTAATAATAAAGATCTTAGCTATTTCTTATATTACTAAATAAGTAACATTCCTATTTAGAATTAGTGTGTAAGAAAACTTATATTATCTGCATTAGACTAATTATTATAATTATAATATTAAAAATAAAATTATTAGAAAGATAACTTCTAAAGCTATTTAGTAATACTATTTATAGAACTTTAACTTATATTATTATTCAGTCTTATATTTATTGAGCTCTATATCTAGCTTATAAGAAATAATCTATAGAATTTTAAATGAGAAAATTCTTTAAGAGATAAAAACTCACCGCTCTATATTAATCTTCAAGATTTTACTGTGTATTAAGTAATCGCTATTATTTACGAAGAGATGCGATAAATCATATCTCATTTCTAATTATTAAGTTCCATTTAAAATTAATATAAAAGACTTCTTTATTAAAGTCATCTTGCCGCTATTTTTATATTATATAAAAATGCAAGCATTTGCGAGTAATCACGTGTGTTTGCTTCTTGAAATAGATTCTTCCGATCTTCCGCGTGAATAGAGTAGAAGTGAATGACGTGCTTTATTATCTGTCTTCTCTATTTACACAGGCATTATATTATATATCCCGGCACTCTTTAATTTATTAGAAACGCGTTTAAATCTATCTTTTCTATTCATATCTAAGTTATTAATAAGTATATTAATTTATTAATCTCTTCGTAAATTTACGTTTCTTTGCGATCAATTTCTATTATTATCAGAGATTTTATGCGGGTGTTTAGAAGAGTATTAAAATACACTGTTTAGCGCATCTTCTAACTTCTCTCTACTATCTTATATATCTCACTTGTAAATGAGGGAGACTTTATATTTATTATCAGTATTCATTATAATATCTTGCGATTTTATGTTTATACTGAGAGTATAGATTTAAGTTAAAGCGAATAAGACTTATTAGATGTTCTTTTACTATTCTTTTTTCTTATTTTAGGCTCAACTACTCTTGATTATATTCGTGCGCAGGCGTTAGTAATGACTTATCCCGTCTCAGAATCGATTCTTCTTCTAACTATATTTAACTTTAGCTTATATATTCAGTTAGATATAAGCTTTTAAATATTTAATAAGAAAAAACTTTAAATTCTCTTATTAAATATTTAGAAGCTTATATCTAACTGAATATATAAGCTAGAGTTCTATAAATAGTACTACTAAATAGTTTTAGAAGTTACCTTTCTAATAGTTCTATTTTTAATATTATAACTATAATAATTAGTTTAATGCAGACAGTATAAGTTTCTTCACACGCTAATTCTAAATAGGAATGTTACTTATTTAGTGATATAAAAGATACTTCTAATAAATTAAAGAGAAAATTATTTTAAAGATTTTAATATTTTTAATATTAAGATTATAACTGATTTTATTATTATTACTTTGAAATATTATATTTAATTAATAATAATATTTAATTAATAATATTATAAAATTATTTATATAGTAAACTCTATAAATTCTATTAATATCTTTTTAATTAAGCTTATAATCTATATATAACTTAATATTAATAGAACTCTAATATATTATTAATTATAGAAAATTAAGCATTATATCTATAAATCTATAAATAGTATTATTATATAATCCTGAAAATTCTTTATAATATAACTTATTTAGATATTTTATAGCTTAAAGTTAAAGTTAATATATATTAGATTTAATATATATTAATATTTTAATTTAAAATGAAAAAATGA
>JAABUK010011486.1_pt1 | contig 11527 bp, 9 predicted proteins | sample 5559141 | NCBI WGS metagenome assembly JAABUK01 (sample SAMN10711869, study PRJNA513367) | rock metagenome | isolation source: Antarctica rocks | place: Antarctica: Victoria Land, Pudding Butte nord | collected 2016-01-03 | reverse complement strand
GCGCAACGGCAAACTTGCGGGCGCGGGCGACGAGGTTCGCCGCAACGACGTTCTACGCATCAACTACGGCTTCAAAACAACCGAAGTCGAAGTGCTGGAAGTGCCCTTTGCCGCTGTTCGCAAAAACGAGCGCACCGAGTTCTATCATGTCATCAAAGAAGAGCGCGACGAAGACGAGATTCGCAGCCGCATCGCGCGCTCGGATGAACCGATGTTTTAACCGGCGTTCTAAAGGTGCGGTGGAAGTCTCGTGGTTCCGGCGCACCAATCCATTCATTGAAACTGTGCCTTGCTTTCGTGGCTCGATTTGGTGGCGGAAGGCGTTCGCTGCGGGCGCGATTGGTGTGCGGCAATATGCGGCAATACAACGAAAATCCCCGGAAGACTTTGGCGATGTTTTCGCAAATTGTCGTCAAAGCGGTTTGACTTTGCTTGGTAATGTGGCTGCAACGAGTGGTTGGCCGCGCTATCGAGTACTCGATTTATCGGCTCGAATCCAGAGAAGTGCAAGTTGCGGGGAGAAAAGTTTCAGTGTAAGCTGTTACAACTCTTACCAAACGTGACCCTACACAAATTCAAAGCCGAGACGCTTGTGCGCCTTAAGCTTCCCCGGGTTTTAAGATGTTCAACGGCCTCGATACTCCTCGACTGAGTTCCACCAATAATTGGCAGACAATGAGTAAATTCATGAAAGCAAAAATTTGTAGAACAGTTTTCTCTTTCTCTATTCCCCTGGCCGCCACAGCATTGCTGACAGCGTGTGCGTCGCCCAACCTGGCAAAAAGTACGGAAACGACCATCGTTCCGGCGCGAACTGTCGTATCAGCACAAATATCGTCGCAGATGGTGGAGTTTCGGCCACCTTCGGTGCCGCTGATCGCGCACGACCCTTATTTCAGCGTCTGGTCGAACGCCAACCGCCTGACCGACGACGCGACGCGCCATTGGACGGGCGCCAAACAGCCGCTTTCTTCGCTGATTCGCATTGATGAACAAACCTTTCGGCTGCTGGGCGCCACGCCCAACAACGTGCCCGCGATGCGTCAAACCTCGTTGAAAGTGTTGCCGACGCGCACCATCGCCACCTTTGCCGACGCGCAGGTGCAAGTCGTTTTGACCTTCACTTCGCCGGGCTTGCCCGATGATCTGGAAGTCTTGTCGCGTCCTGTGACTTACGTTTCGTGGCGCGCTCGTTCGCTGGATGGAAAAACGCACGCAATTGCGGCCTATTTCAGCGCGGGCGGCGAATTGGCGGTCAATGCGCCGGAACAGCAAGTCGTGTGGAGCCGCCAGAAAGCCGGCAACATGACGGCGCTGCGCATCGGCACGCAAGAGCAAAACATTATGGGCCGGGCGGGCGACGATGTGCGCATCGACTGGGGCTATCTTTACCTGGCGGCGCCGCGCGCTTCGCAGGCCAGTTTGGGCGAGGAAAGCCTCAACCAATCGCGCTTCATCTCGAACACCGTTCTGCCAAATACAGACGACACGCGCATGCCGCGCGCCGCCAACGATGCTCCTGTTTCGGCTGCTCTGGTGCTGCCGCTGGGCAAAGTCGGGGCAACTGCGGTCGAACAGCACGCGCTGATCGCTTACGACGACATTTACTCGATCAACTATTTCGGGCGTTTTCTGCGCCCTTACTGGCGCCGCAACGGAATGACGCCCGCCACACTTTTGCCGCGCGCCGAGTTGGACTACAACGCGATTATGGCGCGCTGTGTCGCCCTGGATAATTCGATGATGGCGGACGCGACGCAACGCGGCGGCGCGAAGTATGCGGCTATCGCGGCTCTGGCGTATCGCCAATGTCTGGCGGCCAACAAGGTGGTGGCCGATGCCAATGGGCAGCCGCTGGCGTTCTGCAAAGAAAACAACAGCAACGGCTCGATTGGTACGACGGACGTGTTTTATCCGATGCTGCCGCAATTCTTGTTGACCAGTCCTCTGCTGGCCAAGGCCACGGTTATTCCGATGTTGCAATATGCGTCGAGCCCGCGCTGGAAGTTCCCTTTTGCGCCGCACGACGTTGGAACTTATCCCAATGCGACAGGCCAAACTTACGGCGAGGGTGAAAATGGCGAAGAAGGCCAGATGCCGGTCGAAGAGTGCGGCAACATGCTGTTGTGCGTCGGCGCGATTGCGAACATCGAAGGCAACACGCGCTTTGCCGATCCTTACTGGAAAGTCATGACGAAATGGGCCGATTACCTGGTGCAAGAAGGCTACAATCCAGAAAATCAGCTCACAACGGACGACTTTGCGGGTCATGCCGCGCACAACGTCAACCTGTCGGCCAAAGCGATTGTCGGGTTGGGCGCTTATGCCAAAATGTGCGCCATGCGCGGCGACCTGGCCAGCGCTTCAAAATATCGGGCTGTGGCGCAAGATTACGCCAACCGCTGGGTGCAGGGCGCCAACGACGGCGACCACTTTCGCCTGGCTTTCGACCAGCCCGGCACATGGAGCCAGAAGTACAACATGATCTGGGATCGAGTACTCGATTTGCGCTTGTTCCCGGCGGCAGCGGTCGCCAAGGAAGTGGCGTTCTATCGCACCAAGTTGAACCCTTATGGCTTGCCGCTCGATAGTCGCAAGGCTTACACGAAAGCCGACTGGTCAGTTTGGACGGCTTCTCTGGCGACCGACCGAGCCAGCTTTGATGCGATCATCGACCCGGTTTTCCGCTTTGCGAACGAAACGCCCGACCGCGTGCCTTTTTCCGACTGGTATTGGACCGATAGCGGCAAGCAAACCGGATTCAAGGCGCGTCCTGTCATCGGTGGTCTCTTCATGCCGATGCTGACCGACATGAGTGTGTGGAAGAAATGGGCGGCACGCGGCGCCAAAAGCACGGAAAACTGGGCGGCGCAGCCGGTGATGCCGCCCCGCAAAGATATTGTGGCGGCCTCTCAATCTACGGGATTGATCTGGCGCTATACCACGACACAACCGACAGGCAAGTGGACGAGCGCGAGTTATGATGATTCGAGCTGGAAAACCGCTCCGGCGCCATTTGGTGCGGGCACCGGCGGCGTGCGCACTCCGTGGAACACTCCCGATTTGTGGATTCGACGCCAGTCCGTTGTTCCTGCGGGCACCTTCAAGAGCCCACAGGTTTGGCTGCAGCACGACGAAGACACCGAGGTTTATTTCAACGGTGTGCTGGCGGCGACAGCGCCCGGTTACAACGGCACTTATCAAGGCTACCGCATCAGCCCGCAAGGCATGAAGCAGTTGAAGCCCGGCGCGCTGACGATTGCCGCGCACGTCCATCAAACCGGCGGCGGCCAGTTCCTTGATGTCGGTATCGCCGATGTGACGGGTCCCACGCTCGCGCCGTAACAAACCCGCAAAATATGGACAAAGTGCAAAACCACCGCTTGAACACTCAATTCGAGTACTCGATTGGTGGTTGATGCCAGGTTGTCCCGCGTGCTATAAAGAAGTAGCAATTGAAACCAAGGAGAAAGAGATGAGAATGACACAACGGAACTGGCGCTCTTTGACGGGCTGCACCGCAATTTTGGCTGCGGGCGTACTGTTGGCCTCGTGCGGCAACAAAGGCGGCGACTCCGTCACGCCTGCAGGTGGCACTGGCACCGGCACTGGCACATCGACTACGCCGGCTGCAAAGGATATTACCGTTGGGTTTTCGCAGATTGGAGCGGAAAGCGCGTGGCGCACGGCTGAAACCCAGTCCATTAAAGATGAAGCGAAAAAGCGCGGTATTAACCTGCAGTTTTCTGATGCGCAGGGAAAGCAGGAAAATCAGATCAAGGCGATTCGTTCGTTTGTGGCGCAGAAGGTTGATGTAATCGCCTTGGCTCCCGTTGTCTCGACAGGTTGGGAGCCGGTTCTGCGCGAAGCCAAAGCTGCCAAAATCCCCGTCATCTTGACTGATCGCAGTGTCGATGTGTCGGATCCTTCGCTGTATGCCACTTTTATCGGCTCCGATTTCGTCGAGGAAGGGCGGCGCGCCGGACGTTTCATGGCCAAAGATACGGGCGGCAAAGCCACCATCGTCGAGTTGCAGGGAACTCCGGGCGCGGCTCCCGCCATCGACCGCCAGAAAGGTTTCGCCGAGATCATCAAGCAGAACCCGGGGATGAAGATCATCAAGTCGCAAAGCGGCGACTTTTCGCGCTCCAAGGGCAAAGAGGTAATGGAATCGTTCCTCAAAAGCCCCGAAGGCAAGTCGATTACGGCGCTTTACTCGCACAACGACGATATGGCGATGGGCGCCATTCAAGCGATTGAAGAATCGGGACGCAAGCCCGGCACCGACATCAAGGTTGTTTCCGTCGACGGTATCAAGGACGGGCTGCAGTCGTTGGTTGATAAGAAAAATAATTGCGTGGTCGAATGCAATCCGCTGTTGGGACCGGATCTGTTCGATGCCGCCGCCAAGCTCAAAGCCGGCGGAACCCTGCCCAAGCATATTGCGCCTAAAGAAACCGTTTTCGACCAGACCAACGCGAAAGCCGCTCTTCCCAATCGCAAGTATTAGAAGGCGCAGGTTGGTGTTATCGCTTGCTATCGAGTACTCGATAACGAACGTTGAGGAACTGTCTTACAAACCAGAGTTGACCCAATTGTTACCGACTGCGCAGGTCAGAAAACGGGCCTGGTCAAGCGCCATTTTATTTGCTGACCTGCGCGGTTGTTAACGATTCTTGATCTCACAAAGTGCTTTCGTCCTTCAATTCAGTGACGCGGCATTGCTGATTCCGGCTATTGTCAAGCTTATGCAAAACGAAACACATGCTCTTCTGGAAGTGCGCGGCCTGAGCAAAGGTTTTCCCGGTGTCAAAGCCTTGGACGGCGTCGATTTCACGGTGCGGCGCGGCGAAGTTCATGCGCTGATGGGCGAAAACGGCGCGGGAAAAAGCACTTTGATCAAAGCCACGACCGGCGTTTATCCGCGCGATAGCGGAGAAGTTCGATTTGATGGGCAGTTGATTGCGCCCACCACGCCGCGCGAAGCCGAAAATTTCGGCCTTTCGACGGTTTATCAGGAAGTCAACCTTATTCCGCGTCTTTCGGTTGCCGAGAATATTTGCCTGGGCCGCGAAACGACGCGTCTGGGGACCATTAGCTGGAAAGAGATTCGCCGCCGCGCCGAGGCAGCGCTGGAGCGCCTGGACATCAAAATCGACGTAACGCGCGAACTGGCGTCGTATTCGGTCGCGGTGCAGCACATGGTCGCCATTGCGCGCGCGCTGGATGTGAACGCGAAGCTGCTGATTTTGGATGAGCCGACGGCCTCGCTCGATGAAGGTGAGGTCGAAGAGTTGTTTACCGTGATGCGCAAGTTGCGCGACGATGGTCTGGGAATCGTTTTCGTCACGCACTTTCTCGATCAGGTTTATGCGATTTGCGACCGCATCACGGTTTTGCGCGACGGCCAACTGGTCGGAGAATACGAGACCGCGCAGTTGCCTCGAACGGCTTTGGTTTCGGCCATGATCGGACGAGATCTGGAAAGCATGCCCGAAGAGCCTGTTCGCCAGGCAACGGCAACGCAGCTTTTTTCATCCTTTGTCCTGGCTGAGGGATTGTCGCGTAGAGGAACGATGGCGCCCTTCAATCTGGAAATTGGGCGCGGCGAAGTTGTCGGGTTAGCTGGTCTGCTGGGTTCGGGGCGCACCGAAACGGCGCGTTTGTTATTCGGCATCGACCGCTCCGACAGCGGCGACATCAAAGTCGATGGGCGCAAAATTTCGATGCGCTCGCCACGGCAGGCGATTGATGCAGGATTCGCTTTCACACCCGAAAACCGCAAAGTCGAAGGCATTATTCCGCATTTGTCGGTGCGTGAAAACATCATTCTGGCATTGCAAGGCAGTCGCGGTTTGTGGCGTAACCTGAGTCGCCGCGAGCAAAATGAGATTGCAGACCGCTTCATCAAGGCGCTGCAAATCAAAACGCCCAGCGCCGAACAGCCGATTCGCTTGCTCTCGGGCGGCAATCAACAAAAAGTTCTGCTGGCGCGCTGGCTGGCCAATCAACCCAGGTTGCTGATTTTAGACGAGCCGACGCGCGGCATTGACATCGGCGCCAAAGCCGAAATCGAGAAGCTGATCGCTTCGTTGCGCGAACAAGGGTTGGCGGTTTTGTTCATCTCTTCCGAACTGGAAGAAGTTGTACGCACCTGCGACCGTGTCGTCGTGTTGCGTGATCGCGCTCAAGTCGGCGAGCTATCGAGTACTCGATTGAGCGAAGCCGCCATTCTGCAGACGATTGCAGGAACAGCGGTTGCCGGGCAAGGCATTGAAGGACAAACTTCGGGGGAAAAGGCTTCTCATGTCTGACGGAACACAAGCGTTGGCGGAAAGCGCGCCCGCAACGACAAAAACAGGCTCGCGCGGCTTCACACCGACGACTTTGGCGTGGCCGATTATTGCGCTGGCCGTCCTGCTGCTATTCAATTTAATATTCACACCAGGCTTTTTTCATATCGAATGGAAGCAAGGTCACTTTTATGGCGTGCCCGTCGATATTTTGCTGCACGGTTCGCAGGTGATGTTTTTGGCGCTGGGCATGTCGCTCGTGATTGCCACCGGCGGCGTCGATCTGTCGGTCGGCGCTGTAATGGCGATTGCCGGAGCGGTTGCTGCCGTTTTAATCAATCAGACCAACAATGTGTTTCTGGCGGTTGGTGGGGCGCTGCTGTGCGGCTTGATTGCCGGGACGTGGAACGGTGTTCTGGTCGGAGTTTTCAAGCTTCAACCGATTGTGGCGACGCTGGTTTTAATGGTGGCCGGACGCGGCATCGCACAGCTTGTAACGGGCGGACAGATCGTCGGTTTCAAGCAAGAATCACTGGAGTTTCTGGGTAAGGGCTCCGTTTTGGGCTTGCCTTTCCCTATTATTCTGGCGTTGGTGACTTTTGCGCTGACTTCGCTTTTGACGCGCCGCACGGCCATTGGCCTGTTCGTTGAAACTGTTGGCGATAATGAAATTGCCAGTCGTTACGCCGGATTAAACCCGGGACAGATCAAGTTCCTGGTTTACGTTTTTGCCGGATTTTGTGCGGCTCTGGCGGGTGTCGTCGGAGCTGCCAACATCGGAGCCGCCGATCCCAACTATTTGGGGCTTAACCTGGAGTTGGACGCCATCTTAGCGGCTGTGGTAGGCGGAACGGCGTTGACTGGTGGCCGTTTTTCGTTGACTGGTGCCATGCTTGGCGCCTTGCTTATTCAAACTTTGACGACAACTCTGTATATGCGCAACGTCAACCCCAACATCGCGCCTCTGCCTAAAGCGATTGTGATTATCTTAGTTTGCCTGCTCCAATCGGAGACTTTTCGTGCCCGTATTTCCGGCCTGGGAAACAGGAGGGCGGCATGAACAAGCGTCCGCGTATTTCGCCGCAATTGATCCCTCTGCTGGCAACCGCAGGAGTGTTGTTCGCGCTCTATTTGCTGGGCTGTCTGAACTACCGCAATTTTGCTACAGCGCGTGTCTTCGTCGATCTACTGGGCGATAACGCCTTTTTAGGCGTGGCCGCAATTGGCGCGACCATTGTCATTCTGTCGGGCGGCATCGACTTGTCGGTTGGCGCGGTGGTAGCGTTCATCAGCACCTTTATCGCCTCAATGGTGGAACATCATCATGTGGCTCCGTTGCTTGCCATTGTGATGGCTTTGTTTATCGGCGCGGGTTTCGGCGCCTTGATGGGCTCTTTGATTCAAAACTTCAAATTGCCGCCGTTTTTGGTGACTTTGGCAGGGATGTTCTTCGCGCGTTCGATGGCTTTTGTTCTTGAACCTCAATCGCTCAGCTTGAAAGACCCTTTTTATACGCAAACGTTGTCGCAAGATCTCAGCCTGCCTTTGGGTAGCACATTGTCTTTGCCGTTTGTGGCCCTCTGCAGCCTGCTGTTGTTTGCTGTCGCTGCCTGGATGCTGGGACGGACACGTTTTGGCCGCGCGATTTACGCCATCGGCGGCGATGAAGAATCGGCGCGCATGATGGGATTGCCGGTCGCGCGTACCAAGATCAGCATTTATATGTTGTCGGGTCTGTTCTCGGCTATTGCGGGTGTTCTGTACTCGATTTATACCACTTCGGGCGACCCGGCTGGGAACGTCGGCTTTGAACTGCAAGCCATTGCAGCAGTCGTCATCGGCGGCACTTTGCTTACAGGCGGCGTTGGCTCGCTTGGCGGGACAGCGATGGGCGTTTTGATTTTAGGGCTGATTCAAACTCTCATTACGTTCCAGGGCAACCTCAACTCGTGGTGGACGAGCATCGCTGTTGGAGCGTTAGTGCTGATGTTCCTGTTGCTGCAAAGAGTTTTGTCAAGCTTTTCGTCACCTCGCAAAAAGCTGAGCACGGCTTGAAAAGAGCTGTTTTTGTTCGGTTTGAATTGAAATCCCCGTGCTTGCTGCGGGGATTTTTATTTTGTTTCTCTGCGTGCTTTGCGTGCTTTCCAGGCCCACAATGCGCCACAAGTGAAGCCACCGATGTGCGCCATCCACGCGACTTGAGCTTCGCTGCCGCCGCTTTCGAGTACTCGATTCCAGGCTGGAACGAACTGTGCCGCAATCTGAGCGGCAATCCACAGCAGCAAGAATAAGGGCGCAGGCAAAGGGAAAAGAAAAATTGGTGGAAAGTACGTCAAAATCCAGGAGCGCGGCAGCAAAACCAGATACGCGCCTAAAACTCCCGCAATCGCGCCACTGGCTCCGATCAACATTGCGCCCGAAGTCGGGTGTGTGACGATATAGGCGCACGTTGCCGCAAACCCACACGCAAAGTAGAACATCCCGAAGCGCAACTTGCCCAATTTTTCTTCGATGCCGGCGCCAAAGACCGACAAGAACAGCATGTTGAACGCAAGGTGCAAGACGCCGGCGTGCAGGAACATCGAGAACAACAGCGGCTTCCACAGCGCATCCATGTGAGGACTCGAAGCGATGCCGCACGCGTTCGGCGCAAAGTAGCAGTTCGGCTGAACGCCGCCCTGTGCCTTCATCTGGCGTGCCCAATCACCAAAAATTCCCGGTAACCATGGCGCGAAAAACACGACGATGTTGATCGTGATCAGTAAGCGCGTGACCAGCGGTGGACGCAACGGCTTGTGGACAGCGCGCAGAGGAAACATAAAGAGATGGGAAACGCGCCACCAATCGAGTACTCGGTTGAGCCACAATGAAGACGAGTGTCTGCCATCTTGAGCAGGGCAAAGTTGACGATGGTCATTTGCAACGAAGACTTGGACAGAGCCTGAAAATGGGCGAAGTGAGCAGTCAACCCAACTTGATCGTGAACTTTTGCAGCATTTACCTGACGCTGCTGGTGATCTGGTTTCCGCTGCCTTTTGTGTTGCCACAGCTCAAAGTTGTTTTGATTGGCGGATTAGCCACTATGGCAATGCGAAGCCGTTCACCATTGGTGAAATCGGCATCACGAAGCGTGCTGTGGGTCTGTGATGGTGATATTTATCTGTGTGTCGGACGCTTCCCGTAAATGACTTGCTGCACAGCTCAGTGCAGCCACAGCTTCAGCGCAACCTCAGCGCAACCACCACCAAACTCCTGAAATCGCCAGCGCCAGAAAAATCAGCAGATAAAGCCCGCCTGAAGCGTTCAGCAAAGTGATGAAATCGAGGCTGCGCGCGGGTGCGCCCGGAAAAGCCATCGCGTTTTGCAGCGACATCCAATGTTGCGCGAAAACCGCCAATGTTCCGGCTGTAATGCCGAGGGAAGCTGCGCTCGCAATGACCGGCCCGCGCTTGCCCTTGGTGATTTTTGTGATGGCTTTGCCTAAAATGCTGCCAATGGCGGGCGCGAAAAACAACAGCAGCAAAATTCCGGTCGCCTGAATCAAAACGCTGCCGACTAATCCCAGCAGAGCCGAAAGAGCGAACGTCGCCGCCAGATTCGCAGCGCTCACCTGATAAAGATGCGTGCCGCGATAGGAGGCGCAGTTCTGGCAACGTGCTCCACTCGGGCCGTAGATTGTGCATTTAGGGCAAATCGGCGTTTCGCAGCGCCCGCAACGCAATCGCGTTTGAGTCTTGCGATGCCGCGCGCACCAGTAAACGCCCGGTTCACCCGCGACTTCCAATCCGGCGCTACCCGGCGTATTTTGCGTCGCTGGTTCGCTTGTCGTGTTTTGTTCGCTCATCGAGTACTCGAAAGTGGGAAAGTTCGCTGTTTCGGACAAGTGTAGGCGCGCATGGTGCGCGCCCTGAGCGGCGGCGTCCGTTGCAGTTTTATCACGCTCGTTTGGAAGTGCGCTCTTCTGTCAGTTCTGTTGTCGCTCAACGAAATCACGGCGGGTTGTGTCCCCATGCCGCGCTCCACAAACCGAACCAGTCCTCGCGCGACAAGCGCAAATCGGCGGCTCCGGCGGCCTCGCGGATGTGTTCAGGGTTGGCGCTGCCGACCAGCGGAATGATTTCCGAAGGATGCGACATCAGCCACGACAAAGCGACTTGCACCGGCGTATGATTGGTTTTCTCCGCGATTTGGTTCAATGTCGCCCGCAGCTTCGTCTGCTTTTCGTCACGGGCTTCGCCAGCTTTCTCGGGACGTGCCAGACTGCCACCGCCCAGCGGGCTATAAGCCAGCGGCGTCATATCTAAAGCCATGCACTGATCCAGCGTGCCGTCGCCAATCAAGCCTTTGCCCGCGACGGTGCCGCCCGCTTCCAAGCCTTCGTAAATCGGATCAAGCCGTTCCAGGCTGATGGCGATTTGGTTCGAGACAATCGGTGCATCAAGAAAGGTTTGCAGCGCGCGCACTTGTTCGGGGAAATAGTTGCTGACGCCAATCGCGCCGATTTTGCCGCTTTTCAAAGCCGCATCGAGTACTCGAGCCGTCTCGCGCGGGTGCGTGAACGGGTCGGGGCGATGCACTTGATACAAGTCGATGTGCTCGATGCCCATGCGCCGCAAAGAGCGCTCGATGCACGCGTTCAGGTTGTCTTCCGAGGCGTTATACATTCCGCCGCCGATGGTGCCTTTGGTAGCGATTTGAATCCGTTCGCGCGAGCCGGCAACAGCGGCCAGGCACTGCTTGAAAACTTCTTCGCAGCTTCCGCCGCCATAAATATCGGCGTGATCGAAAAACGTGATGCCGGCTTCGAGCGCCGCTTCAAACGCCGTGATGGCGCGCTTTTCACGTTCGGCGTTCATGTCGGCGGGGTTCCAGGTGCCGGTCAAGCCCATGCAGCCCAGGGCAATGGGAAAATCAGTGAGTTTCATAAGAAATAAGTTCCTTCAAATACGACATCGAGTACTCGATTCGCGGTAAAACGAGCCGCAAAAAGCTTCACGACCACATTCAAGACCATGCAGAATCAGGCTGTGAACCGGCTTTTTCCAGCGCCTGCACTTTCGAGTTGGCGCCCATCGCGGTGAAGATTGAGAACACCGCCCAGGCGTGAATCAACACGCCGAACCACATCTGGAAGGCCAGCACCAGCAGCGTATCGAGTGCCAGCAGCACGCCGCCAACCAAAAACGCCCACTTTTTGCCGCGCAACGCTTTGAAGCCGAACAAGGCGAACAACC
>JAABUK010011485.1_pt1 | contig 11529 bp, 2 predicted proteins | sample 5559141 | NCBI WGS metagenome assembly JAABUK01 (sample SAMN10711869, study PRJNA513367) | rock metagenome | isolation source: Antarctica rocks | place: Antarctica: Victoria Land, Pudding Butte nord | collected 2016-01-03 | reverse complement strand
TAGATAAAGAAGATAATATTGCTAAAAGTGTTAGTCATAATTATATATTTTGTCTGTGCTGCACGGAGTTATTTATATATATTTTTCAAAGATATCTTAAAGTGTTCGGAGTATACTTATCATGATGTTCGTTATAATGATAATTTCTTGAAGATCAACTTTTAGAGATTATAATAGGAGGAACTATGATTAAAGACTATCTAAAAGATAACTCTTCTTCGTCTTTAATGGAATACTGTTAAGATAGCGAGTCTTAACTCTCGCATAAAGTCTTTTCGAGTGACTTAAAGTAATATAATTACTTAAGAGATTAAGTCTCTAAAGAAGCTTGATCGGAATAAGAAATATTCGGAGAAGAGAGAGTTATCAGTTAGTGTAGAATTGGGCGTCACTTTTAACGAGGCGCAGCTGACTGCTTTCTTTGATTCTTCTCACGTCAGAGATTCCGGCGGTAGTAATTCTTCAGAATTGCGAGATTAAGATTTGTTTCTGATTCTTATATGTTTTCTGTCGTGTTATATTCTAATTATTTTATTAGATAATAAGTTTTATTCTTAATCTCTTAATTATCGAGTACTCGCTCTACTTTATACTTCTAATTCTAATTATTTAAATAAATCGGAGTTTGTTTAATATTTTTTAATATAGATTCTAGAAGAGAAATGTTAAATATAAAGTGAATTCTTATAATATCTAAGAGTTTAAGTCTATAAATTGACTTATTTAAGACTTTCTAAATTAAATAGAGATTGAGTTTCGTGTGATTTAATTTTACATTAAATCTTTTGATTTTAATATTTTGATGAAGTAGATATATTAAATTCTTCTCTTTAAGATTTAATTCGTTAATTCTCTTAAAGTTATAATAGATTCCGAATCTTTAACTAATAAATTTAAGATCTTTTATTAATTCTTAATATAGATTGATTAATAGTTATACGCTAATAACTGCTTTTTATGTAAGTTATTCCACTTCTCTTAATTATCTGTATAAAATAGATTTATATTTGTAATTCGCGTAAAATGATGACACTTTGATTACTATCGGTATATTATTATACGCGAACTGCGTTAACGATAGAAGTATTATTTAATTATTCTGGCGATAGTTCACGTAATATTATAGATATTATTTCAGTATCTAATTAATTCTTTTAGTTTATTTATTTATCTGCGAGTAATAGATGATTGATAGCTTATATTTAATCTTAAGCTGATTCATTAATAATTTCTAAAATTTAAAAGTGAAGAGTTTATCTTAATTAAAGAGGATTTCCGCTAATATATTATGATTTGCGAATATTATTCGCAAAAATGTATAGGTCAGATCCTCCGCATTAAATGCTTTTAAATAGTTGATGAAGTATACATACTTTATTAGTCTATCAGTAATAATTAAAATATTATTATAACTGATATTTATTATTAAATCTTTAAATAAGAATAACTTAGTGATGAAGTTTAATATTATGAATTTTCAAGCTTCTTCTGATATCTTGAATAACTATATCTCCCCGTATAATTTATGTTGGAAGTGCTTTATTTTCTAATAGATATTACAGTTAATAATTCACTGTTAAACTGCTTTATTCATTTCAGAAAAATAATAGAATCTAAAAATGCGTTTCAGAGTTTTTTCTATTTCTTAATACTTATAAGAGATCTTCTTATAATATTGTCGAAGAATTATTTCTTTAACTTAATTCATAATATATATTAGTCTCTTATATAGAATCAGCCCGCTGTTTTATCATTAAAAAACTGAATATTTTTTGAAGTTTTTTTGAATTTCACGGGATAAATAATTATTTAAGTATGATCTGATAATTTGGCGTTTCTAATCTTGATTAGAGATCCGAAATGTTGAAGTGATTATAGTGTGATTATATATTATAAATTCGTCTGAGTTCTCATATAAAACTGATTATAAAACGAATTTAACATCTCGAATATAATCTGCTTAATAGCTCAAAGCATTAACTTTAATATTATCATTTTCTTTTTAATAAAATATCTTAAAGTTGTATACTGATAATAGCTTAGATTATTATATTTAATATCTATTCAACATCTTAATAATGATAAAGTATAATAGATTTTTATGATTTGTATATACTTTCATAAGATACTTAAATCCTTTTAAGTATACTTATTATTTATTAAACGCGGTAATTATAACTAGAAGTTTCTTATTGTGAATCTCGTAATTAAGTTCCGCAGGAATTATTTTTCTAGAATAAAAGGTGACGAATTTTAATCATTCTTTGTTATTAAATTGACTTATGCATATATTGATAATATAATTTAATATATCTATCTCGAACACAATCTATCTCTTAAAATTAAATATTGTGAGAATGAGAGTTATTATAAACTTCTGTTTCAGCTTCTAAAATAAAGACTTTACTTTTGTTTCTTAGATAAAGAATACTTTCTTTCTAATTATTTATATTAATAAAGCGGTTACTTTTAAGTAATCTGTAATAAATCTTTTATAGAAGTTAATAAATTTAAGAAATGATTATAATTTCTTCACTAATATAGATTGCGGTTATTTAAATATAATTATGATTTTAAATTGATTTATCTGAATTCTCATAACTATCAGAATAAATCTAAGAAACTTAATACTTTATTTGTGAAACTTATATTTCTCAATCTTTATTAGCAGATTTTTTGTCTAAAGAGCGCGAAGCATCTTTCAAATATATTCAATATATTGTTTTTTGATTTCAGAGTATATAAGAATGTTATTAAAATAAGTAATATAGAACTGATCTAAATATTCTCTAAGAACATTATTTATCAGAAATTAAAAGAAGATTGAAATGTTTATTAATTTAAATGATATAATTAGATACTCGTAATAATTATAATAAGTTCGAAATGTTATTTTTTATTTCTCTCCTTTTTTTATTCTCACTAAATTGTACACTTCTCGTAAGTTAAGCGTTATAAATTACTTAGCTTCACAAATATGATCGTGTAACTTAGAGATAAGAGATAATATGTAATGATTTTTTATGATTATATTATTCAGTTATCGATAGTTAATATATAAACGCATTTCTTTATTTAATTTTAGAATAAATAGAACTGAATATTCTATAAATGAAGTTAAGAATTAAATAAATTCTTTTCTTTAATTCTTATTAAGATATTCTTATAGAATCTTAAGTTCTTTCTTAAAAAGAGAATAAATAAATTCGTATGTGAGTTTCTTATTGAATTCTAATAGAATTTCGTGATTTTAGAGTTGATATTTAAATAACGCAGATGCGCTTTTATTCTTAATAAATAAATGTTTAAATTTGTTATATTTAAGTGAATACTTAGAAGGTTTTCCTATTATCTCTACTAAGTATCTATTATTAGATTTTACTTATACTATCTTAGTAAATGATATTATTACTATAATTATTTCGCAGACGCAGTTAAGAAAGTTAATAGTCCGCTGTTTTTAGTTGATTATTAAGTTATGAGCTTTTAGTTATAAAATGTTCAGAATTATATTATATTTAATTTTCATGATATTTAATATCATCTTTTCGATATATTATTGTATAAATAGATTGAGCGAATAAGTCTCTATCTTAATCTATTCTTGATTTTGTCCGATAAAACTTTCATCTATTAATGTTAATCAATAAAGTTTATTCTTTCTTCGAATAAATAGATAAAAGTAAGTCATGTATATTAAAAAGATATAATTTCCGGTGACTTTAAAGTCTATTATAATCTTGACTTTTTGTTGTTTAATATGCTTTTATAAGATTATATATTGTGCATAATTAATATTAATAATGACTAATTTTTGAGATCTGAGAAGAGATTCTTTATCAGATCTCTAATATAAAGAGCCTTCTTATTTTTTAATTCTTTAAATTGATAATTTCTAAAATAAATATGTTCTTCTTTTATAAAGTAATATTTTAATTTATCGCACAGAAAGTGTGTGTATAACTTGTAAGAGATGCGATATTCTTTATCATAAATCACTCTTATTATCTCTAATTTCTTAAATTCTTAAATTTATATTATATTTATACTTTAAATCTTTTTAAGATAAGTAGAAGTGTTAATCTTATATAAATTAATTGCTTTTTAAAGATTATTATCTTAATAATAATAAATCTGTCTCTGATTTTAATTCAAACAGTCCTCTATATAACATATTTATAATTGTAGTTTCGACTTAATTCTTTAAAATGTTTTCTCGGGTGTATATATCTTATACTGATATTGCGATTCTAACTCGCAATTTATATTTATATACGACATTAATTCTTAGAATTTAATAATCATTTCCACATAATTCTTATTATATTTGAGATTGCTTAATACTCACTTCTGAGATATCTTAAAGATAATGCTTAATAATTATTTTATCTTCTTCTATCTGAATTTCTTAAGATATCACCCAAAGCTGTTCTTATTTAATTTATAAATAACGTATTAATTATTATAATAGATAGTTTAAGATAAGCAGATATGAAATAGTTTTATGAATTTCTTGTCGCAGATCTACTCGAGCGGTTTAACAACTGTTTCTGATAATGATATCTTAATATCAGCGCAGCTGATATTTCACGTATTATTTAATTTGTTTGTTCTCTATTCCGCCGATTCTTTCGAAGTCGCGTGTAACTATTATTTATTAAAACAATCATTAGCTCGATATTTAGATTTTTTATAATAGAGATATAAGTTCTTTTTCATTCGCTTCTCTCGCTAAGTTAAAGAGAGTTTATCTCAATTAAATTTCTTTCCGAACTTTCTTTGATTTATAATATTTAAATTCATTTCTCGGGGATATCAAACTTATTTAGATTAATATTCTCTCTTACGATACTTTTCGAGAGTGAATATTTAAGATTATTCTTATTCTTTTTTCATCTATCTTTTATATAAATAATTATCTATCTTAATAAATATATCAATCAAACTCTTTAGTTCATCTGATTTCTCGATTTAAGTCAACTCATTCTTAACTGAATCTTTTAGTTTTAAATAATATTTTATTATAAGCGCTACATCATCTCACTTAATTTATAATATAATCTGCTGAAACTTATAAATATACTCTATTACTAAGTCTATTTATTAAAGTTTCTAAATCTCTCGTTCAGCTGTTCATTCTTTATTCACTCTTTTATACACCCGTTAAATACACTTCTTAAAGTAAGTGTAATTAAAGAAGATTCTTTTAATTTCAGTCTTTTTATTCTTTACAAACTTCTTTAAGTAATTTATTAAATGAGGTTCAAATCAATTAAAGACTTCATTTCTAAGATAAATAACTGCGAATATTATCTTAGCTTTAATAATTTTCAGCTTCTAAACATTAAATTGAATATATATATTAACTTAAATTAAGAAAGCTTTAAGCTTTTTTCTATCTTTATAAAACGTATTAAAGATGTTGATTTTAAGAGAGATATGATTTATATTAATAATATCTCTTTAAAATTGTTTACATTTAGAATATAATATATTCGCGTTAGTAAGATCTATTATAATAAAGTGACTAATATTCGATAATAAATAGTCAAAGTGTTAGAAACTATTAAGTCTAACTATAATAAGATTCAGATATTAGAGGATTATAAATAGAAATCACTATTCTTATATAAAAGAGTTAAAGATAGAGTGTAATTAATAATATAAGTTGATTACAGAAGAAGAGACTATAAATCTAAGAGATAAACGTTCGTTTATATAGTTATTAATTATAATTTATATTCTATACTTCTAAGTGCTCCTTTCAAACACTCTTAAGCACTTACTTCTGAGTGCTTCTATTAAGCATTCTCAAGCACTTCTCTTAATATCTGATCTACAATTACTCTTGTTAATTATAGTTATTAAGGATAGATCTATCATAATTTCACAAGATACTGTGTGTAGATAGGATCTTGTTTCTTAGTCTTCTATCTAATCTGTCGATTATTGATTTCTTATCATAATAGTATAATTAACTTATAATCTAAGAAAAAGAAAAATCTCAGAATCACTTATATAATAAGTAATAGATTTTCTCTTTAATTATTGTATAAAAGTAAAGATTAATAAGTTTATATTATTAGAAGCATTAATTATAATAGAAATCTTATAAAACTTATTAATATTCTTAATTCTATATCTCTTTTATAATATCGATTTATTAGAAAAGTGCGATAATATTAAATTTTATATAAGTATAACAGAATTTATAAATAATGTTAATATCTTAATATATAATGAAAGTACGAAGAGAAATTATTAAGTACTTACTAAAATCTACAAGAAATGCACAGACTGAGTAAGAAAATATAACTTAAAATTCTGCTTAAATAAATATAAACTAATTTACTTCAGTCGTATAAAGAGGAATTTTAATATAAAGGCGAGATTAAAGCTCGAGAAATAAGAAATCAATTCAAAGAATAATATATAAATTCTTAATATTTAACTAAATATCACGCTCAGATAATAATCTCATCTCCGAATAGTTAAAGCAAAATTAGTTTATCTGATTAATACTCTTCATATAATTATAGAATTTATTTAAAGCGCCTCTTTAAAAGCAGAAAAATAAGTATATTAAATAGTTATACACTCAGTTATTATATACGGAGTAAGTATTTAATATATATTAAAAGGAATTAAAGAATATTATAAAGAAGTAAGTAGAAAACTATAAACTCTTTAAGATAAATATCTCTATATAATTATAGAAGTATATAAAGTAATCTTAATAAAGATCTTAAAAGTGAAGATATATATTCAATCTCTAAATCTTTACACAGAAAATTTAATAGTTAAGATTATAATTAGAATTCAAGTATTTAAAATTATTAAAGAAATTAATAATATATATACTAGAATTGTAAGATAAACTGCAGATAAAAGAGATTATATAATAATAACCCGCGCAATATTAAGAGATTATATAACTAAGTGACTTACTTAATTTAATTTAAAAAATTAGAATGTGATAAGATTAAATAATGAGACTTTTCTGTTAGATTTATTATAAGAGAAATTAAAGAAGTGTACAAAGTCTTAAAAGCTAAGAAAAATATATAAAGGAATTCACTCAGTCTGCGAACGAAAATGAAAAAAGAGATAAAAGAACGATTAAAAGAAGAAGTATTCAAGAATAATTCTTTCAGAATCAAACAAAAATTCAATAATATTATATTAAAGACTTAAGAAATATAAGAGTATACTTCTCACACAGTTTCGTACAAATAAAATTAGCTTTAATTAGTTTTTACACAAAAGAAAGATGTCCGGAATTAAAAGCTCTTAATGTGAGTGCATATAAGATAACATAATAGTAGAACACGTTCTACTGAAATATTCTCAATAAATTACGGAAAGAATAGAACTCATTAATTCTCTTTATATAATAGATCTGAAAATAATTCTCTCAGAAAAGAAAGAATATAGAGCAGCTATTAGAATGATATTTCGTATAAAGCTGCTCAACTAATTTAGATCGACGGAGAAAGTCCTATAGAGTGAGAGGGAAGAGAAGAGAAGAGGAAGAGAGAGAGAAAAAATAAATTGAGTGAGAAATAGAAAATTTGATTTAATAGACATTTAAATATTCGTACAAGAAGATCTACATAGATTAGTTTTAATCTGAATTAGATAAATAGAATTTACTATATCTGATATATAATATATTTCTTTATTATTAAAGTATAAAGACAAATAATTATAAACTCTTTCAACTTCTTTAAATTAGAGTTGTCTTTAATTATCTTTTAAAGATGTAAGATAATAGCATTTATAGAACTATTAATTATCAAGATAATTATAACTTTCTGCGATAACTTATATTTTAGAAAACTAAATACAATCTAATAAGTAATATATATCTTTTTTATATTAAAAGAATCTTAAAGTAAAGCGATCAGTTCTTAATTTACTCGATATTTTTTAATATGAAGAGTTTATTCTATAAAGAGTTTAATTTTCTACTTAATATCGAGTTTTGTGATACGATAATATGTAAAGAGATCATTAAGAGATAAAGCAGTAGAATAATTTATAAATAGAATTTACTTCAGAACTGATTTCTTTAAAAAGATATCTAAAAATAGATGTAAAATATTAAGTTAATAATAGAAATATGTTTCAGAGTCATTAATACGCATAAGAATAGAATGAAGTGTAGTTTATTAAACAATCTTAAATATATTCTTCTCATTCTTAATGAATTTAATATTTATAAAATGAAGAGCAATATTTTAATATTTATACTTAATGTTCTTCTTATTTTATGAACGAGTTATAAGAATAATAACTTCTTTAATAGAGATAAACGAGAGAGAATCAAGAATAATATAATATTAATAATGTGTAGAGCTATTGATTTCTAACTTAAAGTTAAGAAGAAGTTTGTTTTCGATTTGTAAATGATATTTAGTCTTATTAAAGAATAGAAGAAGTCCGATATATTAACGATTCTTAACTTCTGAAATAGATAGTAACTTCATATTAATTATAATCTCGTTCTTAATTATTTCTTTTAAGAACTTATGTTTCACAATCATATTAAAGTTATAAATAATCAGATATTTAGTTATTAAGAAAAAGAATTTTTTTGTTTTATAATAAGAATAGCTCGGATGATTTAGAGCATTAAAATATTTCTCATCTTAAATAAAAGACTTAATGAAATATTCCGAATATTAATAATTAAGTGAGATCTTTTTGTTAATAAATAGAGCTTACTCCGCCTTTATTCTTTCTCGAAAGATTGTAAAAGTAATAATAATAATAAATATATTAAGAATAATAATAGTAAATTAATTCTTATTATCAGCAAATATCGAACGTGCATTATTAAAGATACTAGCGATATTAATAATAACGAAGACATTTTCGGTTAAAAGATAATCATAATTATAGAAGTTAATAATAAAGTGAAAGAGTGTTTCGAAGTTTATTAATTCTTTATTATTAAGATATTAAGTTTACTCACTCTTTAAAAGAGATATAAGCTTATATTAACTATTTCGAAGAGTAAGAAAAGAAAGATGAGTCATAATATACATATTAATTATATAAGCTATGTAAATAAAGCGGATGATAATATAATAGTTATACTCATTATTATTAAAGCGGATTTTAATAAAGAGTTGTCTTTCTAATAACTTAAGAAGTTAACTAAGTTTACTTCTGAATTCATCTAAAAGTAAGTTATTATTATTTAGTTAAGTATTATAAATAATAAGAGCGGAGAACATATTTGATTTAAGATTTAACATTTATATATTATTCTTAAAGAGCATATTCATCTTTTCAGCTTTATCTAACTTATTCTTCAGCTTATCTTAAATTAAATCAGTTTTAATAAGAGATTAATTAATGAGAATATTTATGTTAAATTTATCTTTACTTAAAATCATAATTAGATCTTAAGCATTATTTAAAGATTAAGAATTGATAATAATCTCTTTTATATTAACAGCGAGAATGTGTGTATAATAATTATAATAAGAAAATGATAAATCAAGATTACTAATATTAATAATAAAAGAAGAATATTTAAGATAGAGTGATTATCTGAAGAAGAAGAAGAGAAAAGATAAGTAGATCTTAAATGTAAGTTTTTAAGAAATCTTAGCGATATTTAATAATTATGTAAAGTGAAGAGTAGATTAAAAGTAGATAATATTCACGCAGTTAAGATAATATATAATAATAAATATTATCGTATAAAGATTAGAATTATTTTAGAACTCATTCTCTATAATATATATTAGATATAAATATATTTACACAGTATTATGAAGATTATAATATAATAATAGAATAATAATAAAAGTAAAGTGTGAGATAATATAAAGAGTGCTTTATAAGAAACTCTATTAAAATAATTTTATATTAAGAATTATTTCTATAGTTTACAATGTCTTAAAGATAATAAATTTAAGTTAAAAGTTACTTATTTTAAACTTAAAATATATTAAGATAATATTTTGTAGTGAAATCTAAATAGAATTTATAGAGTATTTAAAGAGAGTATTTAAAAGAATTATTTGAGAAGAGTATTTAAGAAGAATATACGCAGAACATTTATAGAGCATTTCTTAAAATATTTGTCGAGTATTTATAGAATATATTATAGAAATACTTATTAGATATTCGCAGAGCTTTTCTATTAAATAAATAATAATTAAGAGAAAGCTATTTACGCAGATTAGCAAGAAAGAAGATTATCTTAGCAAGTTAAATCAGTATTATTTAATCAAAGAAGAGATTCTTATAAATCGCAATTAAAACTTAATTATAATCAGTTAATATTAAGATTCAGTATAAAGTATTAAAGATAGAAATGAGTATATATGAATATTATTAATTATAATATTCTTCTTTAATTTAGAGATCTAAAATGTCTTTAATTATTATTAAACGCTCGTCACTTCCGCTTTCTATGAATTCTAACAGTATTTTAACAGTCTTTCTCTTTAAATTTCTGATTATATATCGAATTATATTATGCTCAGTCAATATAAGAATTAATATAATATATATCAGGAATGTCTTTATTAATAGAAACAAGATGAGCGCTTTAAATAATTAAATTGAGTAGATAAAATTATTAATAACTAAGAATGCGATAACATCTCATCTCAGACTTCTTAATAATAATACATTATATCTTAATCATTTTATAAATATTATAATATCAACTTTTATTTCGCAGTTAAAAAAGATTTATAAGAGCGTTAATATAATAAAGCGGGTAATCTTGAACATCTCGCCTATTATTATTAAGAACTGTGATTATTATCTGTAATTCTCTTAAAAGACGCTCTTTTAAAGACGCTGCTCTTACTTAATTAGAAGACTTTAGCTATAATAAATTAAATTTCTGAACTCAGACATAATTATATCTTCAGTTCAGCTTTTCTTATTATATTAAAGAGTAACAAACTGTCTCTTTAAATAAAGACTTCGAATTATTAAAAAATAACATCTCTTTTTAATATCTAACTAAATTATAAATACATAACAGATATTGATTAATTTAGTTTAAATCTTATTTCAGACGCTTCATCTTCACATTACTTAATTAAATTTTATTTATTTATAAACGCTCTTCTTTTATAAAGACAGCTAAAGTATTAATAAAATTATAAATCTGAAGATATTCATTCATTATTAACGCGTGATATTAAATATCTATTTTGAGATCTATAAGATTTAGTTTTTGAACTTTCAAAGAAGTACAATCTCACTTAAGCTCTTTCAGCTTTATAGCCCGACTTGCACTTATAATTATAACGCTGATTAATTTCTTCTTTATTTTTAATTTAAGAGCTTTTTAATACTTTAGATAATTATATATAATCACAAATTTAAGTTATCTTATATTTAGTAATAAAATCTGTTCTTCGAAATCGATATATTTGTTTATAAGCTGATAATGTCTTTTGAGTAAATAGATATGAGTAGCTTCGAAATATACTGTATCGAAATTATTAGCAGCGTTAAATTTGCGAATACTCTCTATTTAATAAGAAAGAA
>JAABUK010011483.1_pt1 | contig 11533 bp, 9 predicted proteins | sample 5559141 | NCBI WGS metagenome assembly JAABUK01 (sample SAMN10711869, study PRJNA513367) | rock metagenome | isolation source: Antarctica rocks | place: Antarctica: Victoria Land, Pudding Butte nord | collected 2016-01-03 | reverse complement strand
ACTTCTCCGACCACCAGCGCCAGGCCACCAAGGAAGCCGGCACGATCGCCGGGCTCAACGTGCTGCGGATCGTCAACGAGCCCACTGCGGCGGCGCTGGCGTACGGGCTGGACAAGGGTGAGAAGGATCAGACGATCCTGGTCTTCGACCTCGGCGGCGGCACCTTCGACGTGTCGCTGCTGGAGATCGGCGAGGGCGTCGTCGAGGTGAAGTCGACCTCCGGTGACACCCACCTCGGTGGGGACGACTGGGACCAGCGCGTCGTGGAGCATCTGGTCAAGACGTTCACCAACCAGAACGGCATCGACCTGTCCAAGGACAAGATGGCGATGCAGCGGCTGCGCGAGTCGGCTGAGAAGGCCAAGATCGAGCTGTCCGGTGGTCAGGCGACCACGATCAACCTTCCCTACATCACCGCTGGGCCCGACGGCCCGCTGCACATGGACGTGACTATCACCCGGGCGGAGTTCCAGCGGATGACGCAGGACCTCCTCGAGCGGGTCAAGGGCCCGTTCAACCAGGCGATCAAGGACGCCGGTGTCTCGGTGGACAAGATCGACCACGTGGTCCTGGTCGGCGGCTCGACCCGGATGCCGGCTGTCGTCGACATCGTCCGCGAGCTGACCGGCGGCAAGGAGCCCAACAAGGGCGTCAACCCCGACGAGGTCGTCGCGGTCGGTGCTGCACTGCAGGCCGGTGTGCTGCGCGGCGAGGTCAAGGACGTGCTGCTGCTCGACGTGACCCCGCTGTCGCTGGGCATCGAGACCAAGGGCGGCATCATGACCAAGCTGATCGAGCGCAACACGACGATCCCGACCAAGCGCTCCGAGATCTTCACCACGGCCGACGACAACCAGCCGTCCGTGCAGATTCAGGTCTTCCAGGGCGAGCGCGAGATGGCGGCCTACAACAAGAAGCTCGGCATGTTCGAGCTGACCGGGCTGGCGCCGGCGCCGCGGGGCGTGCCGCAAGTCGAGGTGACCTTCGACATCGACGCCAACGGCATCGTGCATGTCGGTGCCAAGGATCTCGGCACCGGCCGCGAGCAGTCGATGACGATCACCGGCGGGTCAGCGCTGCCCAAGGACGACATCGAGCGGATGATGCGCGACGCGGAGTCCCACGCGGAGGAGGACCGCACCCGCCGCGAGGAGGCCGAGACCCGCAACACCGCGGAGTCGCTGCAGTACCAGACCGAGAAGTTCATGGCGGAGAGCGGCGACAAGATCCCCGACGACTCCAAGGCCAAGCTGTCGGAGGCGCTCGGCGACCTGCGCAGCTCGCTCGGTGGCTCCGACCTCGGCGCGATCAAGTCGGCGCAGGAGACGGTGGCCCGCCTGTCACAGGAGATCGGTGCGGCGATGTACGCCCAGCAGCCGGCGCCCGGTGATCCCGGCTCCGCTGGGGCCGGCCACGGTGCCGCGGCCGCCGACGACGACGTGGTCGACGCCGAGATCGTCGACGACGAGCCGGGGGAGGCTCGGCCGGCGTGACGTCCTTCGACCACGACGACGAAGATGCCCCGCCGGTGGTGGTCCGGGACAAGCGTCGCCTGGACCCGGTGACCGGTGAACTGCGGGAGGTGGTGGGCGCTGCGGCGCCCGCCGCCCCTCCGGCCCGGGCTGCGGCCGATGAGGCCGCCGGGCCGGCCGACGACGGGATCCCGCCGGCCGCCGAGCTCGTCGCGGACCTGCAGCGGCTCAGCGCGGAGTATGCGAATTACCGCCGCCGGGTCGAGCGCGACCGCCTCGCCAGCGCGGAGCTGGCGACGGCGGCGGTGCTGATGGCCCTGCTGCCCGTCCTCGACGATGTTGACCGGGCCCGCCAGCACGACGACCTCAGCGGTGCCTTCGCCGCGGTCGCCGAACAGCTGGCCGGCACGCTGACCAAGGTGGGGCTGACCGCATTCGGAGAGGTCGGCGACGGATTCGACCCGACCCGGCACGAGGCCGTCATGCACTCGACGAGCCCCGACGTCGGCACCGCGACCTGTGTGCAGGTCATGCGGCGTGGTTATGCCCTCGGCGAGCGGTTGCTGCGCCCGGCGCTGGTCGCGGTGGCCGAGCCGGCGCATCAGCCGACGGAGCCACCGGCAACTGACCCACCGGCAACGGCGCCGGCCCAGCCGGTGCCGGCCGAAGCCGACTAGCTCAGGAGGGAGGGACGCCCGGTGAGCACCCGCGACTCGATCGAAAAGGATTATTACGCGACATTGGGCGTCCCGAAGGACGCCGACGCGGCCGCCATCAAGAAGGCGTACCGCAAGCTGGCGCGTGATCTGCACCCAGACAAGAACCCCGGCAACACCGAGGCAGAGCGGCGCTTCAAAGAGGTGTCCGAAGCGCATTCCACCCTGTCCGATCCGGCCCGCCGGCGGGAGTACGACGAGGCCCGGTCGCTGTTCGGCGCCGGCGCCTTCCGGCGCGCACCGTCCGGTGGCGGTGGGGGCGGGATGCCCTTCGACGTCAACGATTTGATCAACAGCGCCGGCGCCCGGGCGGGCAATGCGCCCGGCCTGGGCGATCTGTTCGGCAACTTGTTCAACGGCGGCGGGGGTGCCCGCGGCCGGACCGGCCCACGCCGCGGTGGTGATCTGGAGACCGAGGCGACGCTGGACTTCACCGAATCGGTCACCGGCGTCACGGTGCCGCTGCGGCTGTCCTCGCCAGGCCCCTGCAACAACTGCCACGGAGCCGGGGCCCGGCCGGGCTCACAGCCGCGGATGTGCCCGCGCTGCCAGGGCACCGGGATGGTCAACCACAATCAGGGCGCCTTTTCCTTCAGCGAGCCGTGCCGGGAATGCCGCGGCGCGGGCACCATCATCGACGACCCGTGCCCGGAATGCCGGGGGACCGGTCAGACGACCAAGAGCCGCACGATCAACGTACGGATGCCGGCCGGGGTCGAGGACGGGCAGCGGATCCGACTGCCCGGCAAGGGAATCCCGGGCGAACGCAACGGCCCGGCCGGGGATCTGTTCGTCGTCGTCCACGTCAAGCGCCATCCAATCTTCGCCCGGGCGGGGGACAACCTGACGATCACGGTGCCGGTCACCTTCCCGGAAGCCGTGCTGGGCACCACCGTCAGCGTGCCCACCCTCGAAGGTCCGGTCACCGTCAAAGTGGCGGCCGGCACGGCAAGTGGCCGCACGCTGCGGGTGCGGGGCAAGGGCGTGCACCGCAAGGACGGCACGGCCGGTGACCTGCTCGTGACCATCGAGGTGGCCGTCCCGGCGAAGGTCTCCAAGGAAGCGCGGGAGGCTTTGGAGGCATACCGGGCCGCGACGCCGGGCGACCCCCGCGCGCATCTGCGGGTGGAGGCGACCGACCATGGCTGAGCCGGGCCCGGTCTTCGTCATCTCCATTGCCGCGGAATTGGCCGGAATGCATCCACAGACCCTCCGGGCCTACGACCGGCTGGGCCTCGTCACTCCGCAGCGGACGCCGGGCGGCGGCCGCCGATACAGCGCCCGCGACGTGGTGCGGCTGCAGGAGGTGCAGCGGCTGAGCCAGGTCGACGGCGTAAACCTGGCCGGGATCAAGCGCATCATTTCGCTGGAAACCCAGGTGGATGCGTTGCAATCCCGGGTGGCAGAGCTGCGCCAGGAGCTGGCGGAGGCGCAGGTGGCCGGTCGCGCCGCCGAAGCCGCTGTGCACGCATCGTACCGCCGTGACCTGGTGCCGGTCCGCGATCGCCCGTTGCTTGTCTGGCAACCGAATACCTCGACTGGACGCTGATATGGACGCGCAGAAGCTCACCACCAAGAGCCAGGAAGTCATGACCGCCGCGGTGCGCCTGGCCGCAGCACTGGGCCACGTCGACGTCGGTCCGATGCACCTGCTGTCGGCGCTGCTGGATTGCGACGGCGGTGCGGCAGTGCCGCTGCTGACTGCGGTGGGGGTCGACGCCACCGACCTGCAGGGATTGGCCAAGACCGGGCTGGACCGGATGCCGAGTGCCGCCGGTGCCACGGTCGCCGCTCCGAATCTGTCCCGGCCCGCGTACGCGGCGATCACCGCGGCGGGTGAATCAGCTTCGGCACTGGGCGATGAGTACGTCTCCACCGAACACCTGCTGGTCGGCTTGGCGGTGGCCGGCGGCGAGGTGGCGCGTTGGTTGCAGGAGCGTGGGGCGACCCCGGAGGTGCTGACCGAGAAGTTCGATGTGGTGCGCGGTGGGTCCCGACGGGTGACCAGCCCTGACCCGGAGTCGACGTATCAAGCCCTGGGCAAATTCGGCGTAGACCTGACCGAGCAGGCCCGGGAAGGCGGGCTCGACCCGGTGATCGGCCGCGATGCCGAGATCCGCCGCGTCGTGCAGGTGCTGTCCCGGCGGACAAAGAACAATCCGGTCCTGATCGGTGAGCCCGGCGTGGGAAAGACCGCTGTCGTGGAGGGTCTGGCGCAGCGGATCGTGGACGGCGACGTGCCGGAATCCCTGCGTGGCAAGCGATTGATCTCCCTTGACCTGAGCGCGATGGTGGCCGGCGCGAAGTACCGCGGCGAATTCGAGGAGCGGCTGAAGTCCGTACTCGAGGAGATCAAAGGTTCGGCCGGGCAGGTCATCACCTTCATCGACGAGCTGCACACCGTCATCGGCGCCGGACGGGCCGAGGGCTCGATGGACGCCGGCAACATGCTCAAGCCGATGCTGGCCCGCGGCGAACTGCGGATGGTCGGCGCGACAACACTGGACGAATACCGCCAGCACATCGAGAAGGATCCGGCATTCGAGCGGCGATTCCAGCAGATCATCGTCGGAGAGCCGACCGTGCCCGACACCATCGCGATCCTGCGCGGTCTTAAGGGCCGGTACGAAGCCCACCACCAGGTAGCGATCAGCGACTCCGCGCTGGTGGCGGCGGCGACGCTGTCAGACCGCTACATCACCGCGCGTTTCCTGCCGGACAAGGCGATCGACCTCGTTGACGAGGCCGCGTCGCGGCTGCGGATGGAGATCGACTCCCGGCCGGTCGAGATCGATGAGCTGCAGCGGGCGGTCGACCGGCTGCGGATGGAAGAGATGGCGCTGGCGCACGAGGACGACGCCGGCTCGCTGGACCGATTGGAGCGGCTGCGCCGCGACATGGCCGACAAGCAAGAGCAGCTCGACGCCCTGAATGCGCGGTGGGAGCGGGAAAAGGCCGGCCTCAACCGGGTGGGCGAGTTGAAAAAGGAGCTGGACGACCTGCGCGGCCAGGCTGAGCGGGCGCAGCGCGAAGGCAACTGGGACACCGCGTCGCGCCTCCTCTACGGTCGCATTCCGGAGCTGGAGAGCTCGATCGCCGAGGCGACTGTCGACAGTGCCCTGACCGAAGCGAGTGCGATGGTGAAGGAGGAGGTCGAGGCCGACGACGTCGCCGATGTGGTCTCCGCCTGGACCGGAATCCCGGCCGGCCGGCTGCTCGAGGGCGAGACCGCCAAGCTGCTGCGGATGGAGTCCGAGCTGGGCAAGCGTCTGGTCGGCCAGGAGCGGGCCTTAGGAGCGGTGTCCGATGCGGTCCGCCGCGCGCGGGCCGGGGTGGCCGATCCGGACCGGCCGACGGGCTCGTTCCTCTTCCTGGGCCCCACCGGCGTGGGCAAGACCGAGCTCGCCAAAGCGCTGGCAGCATTCCTTTTCGACGACGAGCGCGCCATGGTGCGCATCGACATGAGCGAGTACGCCGAGAAGCACTCGGTGGCCCGCCTCGTCGGTGCGCCGCCCGGCTATGTCGGCTATGAGGAGGGGGGCCAGCTCACCGAGGCCGTCCGCCGCCGGCCGTATTCAGTGATCCTGCTCGACGAGGTGGAGAAGGCCCACCCGGACGTGTTCGACGTCTTGCTGGCCGTGCTCGACGACGGCCGGCTCACCGACGGGCAGGGCCGTACGGTCGATTTCCGCAACTCCATCCTCGTGCTGACGTCCAACCTGGGCTCGTCGTACCTGGCCGATCCCACCGCCGACCCGGCTGCCCGCCGCGACGCGGTGATGGCCGTGGTCCGCGGCCACTTCAAGCCGGAATTCCTCAATCGGCTCGACGACGTGGTCATCTTCGACGCGTTGACTACCGCCGAGCTGGCCCGGATCGTTGGCCTGCAGATCGACCTGCTCACTCGGCGGGTGGCCGAGCGCAGGATCAGCCTGTCCGTCGCCGACGCCGCGCGGGAATGGCTGGCGGTCACCGGATTCGATCCCGTCTACGGAGCGCGCCCGTTGCGCCGGCTGGTCCAGTCGGCGATCGGTGACTCCTTGGCCCGGGCGCTGCTCGCCGGTGACGTGCGGGACGGCGATTCGGTGCTCGTGGACCTCAACGCCGAGGGCAGTGGTCTGTCGGTCGGGGTAGGGGCAAGCGCTTCGGCGTAGCCGCGGCCGGTGCCGCGCCAGGCACGGGCGCATGCCGGGCGCGTGCCCGCGGGGTCAGAGCTGCAGCTGCTCGCTGGCCTGCTCCACCCCGCGTACTCGCGAGGTGATCTTCTGGAAGGCGACGTCGCGGGCGAAGTCCGGCGAGCCGTGCTTGGGCTTGTTATCGATGCTGAACGGTGAGAAGCCGCAGTCGTCGGTGGCGCCGAGTCGCTCCTTGGGGATGTATTTCGCTGCCGTGACCAGGGCATCAGCGACCTGCGACGGCGTCTCGACTGTCGGGTTCAGCGGGTCGATCACCCCGACGAAGGCGACCTGCGGCACGCCGTTGGCGTCGTCGCGGCTGTGCTCCCCGATCAGCTGATAGACGCGTTCCTTGTCCTGCTCACTCGCCAGCTGGATGAGGAAATAGCCGGCGTTCATCTTGAACATCGACGGCAGCAGCTCGGCGTAGTCGACGTCGGCACTGTGGACCGAGTCCATGTCGCCGCCCGGGCAGGTGTGGATGCCGAGATTCCCCCGCTCCTCGGCGGAGAAGCGGTCGATCACCCGGTTGTTCAGCTCGATGAACTGCTCGAGCATCGCCCGCCCCGTCCACGGATTGCGCGGATCGTTCTTGGCAGCCAGGCGGCCCTCGGTGAAGTCGATGGACACCCGCGCCGCTCCGGCGGCGAAGGCCTGCCGGATGTCCTTCTCCGCCTCGTCGCACAGGTCGGCCAGGAACTGCTCGCGCGAATAGCCGTCGATCTCGCCGTCGAGTGGATACAGCAACGACAGCATGGACGGCGCGATGACCGCCTGCTTCATCGGTTTGGTCGCCATTGGCAGGGACTTCTCCAGATAGTCCGAAGCAAAGGTCTTGTATCTGAACGGCCCGCCGGTCAGGCGCGGCAACTGCCGGTGGTGACCGTCATCGAAGATGGCGAAATATTGTCCGTCGGCGGCCAGGTTGTCGGCCAGCCCGGTGCCGGCCAGAGTGTCGGTGATCGGGTACGTCGCAAAGCTCGACGCCCGCTGCTCGCCGTCGGACACGATCGGCGCGCCCGTCGCCTCCATCCGCTCGATCGAATCCCGGCAGGCCGCGTCCTGAGCTGCCGCCAGGTCGTCGAACGAGACCTCCCCCTTGTCGTACGCGGCGATGGTGGCCTGCAGGCTGGCCGGCCGGGGGAGTGAGCCGACGTTCTCGGTGGGCATGGGCATTGCCGCTCCTCGAAAGTTGCCGGTGTGGCTGGCTCTGGCGAGACAGCCGCGTCGGACTCTATTACAGGCGGGAAGAAGCCGGCGCCGGTCGTGGTTGCCGACCAGCACGTACCGCACTTGTCTTTGCGGGGCCTGCCCATGCCCCAGGTGCCTGCCGGCACCGAGAACGGCGCCTCGATCGAGCTGCACTACCAGGACCAGGGAGCCGGGCAACCGGTGGTGCTGATTCACGGCTGGCCGCTCAGCGGGCGGTCCTGGGAGGCCCAGGTGCCCGCTCTGGTGAAGGCCGGATATCGGGTCGTCACCTACGACCGCCGTGGTTTCGGCGATTCGTCCCAGCCGTGGAGCGGTACGACTTCGACACCTTTGCCGCCGACCTCCATGCGCTGCTCGAGCACCTCGACCTGCACGACGCCGTCCTCCGTCGATCTGGCCAAGGTGACGGTGCCGACGCTCGTTATCCATGGCGACGCCGATGCGATCGTCGCCTTCGAGGTCAGCGGCGAGCGGTCCGCGCAGGCCATCGCGGGCAGCCAGACCGTGGCGATCAAGGGCGGCCCGCACGGCGTGAACGTGTCGCACGCCAAGGAGTTCAACCAGGCCCTCATCGGCTTTCTCGCCGGGTAGACCCGAGACGCTCGACGCGAGCAGCGGGCCTACCCGCCGTCGAGAAACCCACTGGCGAGGCGGCGGCCCGGCCGGTCAGTACCTGCGTCGGGTCCGCGCCGAGCACTCGGTGCAGCAATTCGCCGTACACCGAGCGGAAATCGGTGGTGACGTGCAGGTCGCCGTCATCGAGACGGCTCAGGCTGGGCTGGTCGCCGTAGAAGCCGCCCCTGACCGGCTGCCCGGCGACGAACATGACGCCGGCGGTGCCGTGATCGGTGCCGTCGCTGGCGTTGGCGCCGACCCGCCGGCCGAATTCCGAATACGCCGCGAGCACGACCGATTTCCCGGCCGGGTGCTGGCCCACGTCGTGCAAGAACCCGGCCGCGGCGGCATCGACCTGCCCCAGGAGCTGGGACTGGGTGGCCTTCTCGTCGGCGTGGGTGTCGAATCCGCCGAGGCTGACGGCGTAGACACGGGTCGGTGCGCCGGCGATGATGCATCGGGCGACGATGTCGAGCTGGGCGGCCAGCTCCCCTGACGCGCCGGTCCGGCCGGCTCCGTTCACGGCGGCGCCGAGCTGCCCGGCGACGGTGAACAGATCGGCATTGGCGACCGCAGCCGCGGCTTGCATCGCCGGCTCACCGGCCTGCGGCCGGGCCAGCGCGGTGAGCCCCTCGCGCAGCGGGCCGGACGGCAGATCCAGGCGCCCGATCGGCAGTGCCGAGCCAGCCCCCTTTTCACCGGCCAGCAGCGGGGGGAGCACCGGGCCGAGGGAGACGGCCCGCAGCGGGTCGTGCGGCAATGTGTCCAGCCACCGGCCCAGCCAGCCGGTGTGGAGCGGCGCCTCCGGTGAGCCGCTCTGCCAGATGTCCATGGACCGGAAATGGCTGTGGTCGGGCTTGGGATATCCGACCCCGCGCACGATGGCCAGCTGCTTGGCCTGCCACAGCCCGTGCAGGCCGGTCATCGCCGGATTCAGGCCGAGCTCCTCGCCCAGCGGCAGCACCTCGCGCGCGGAGTACGCCAGGTCCGGCCGGGCGCTGGCGTAGGCCGGGTCGGCGTACGGGATCACGGTGCCGAGCCCGTCGTTGCCGCCGTACATGGTGAGCAGGACCAGGATCCGCGCCTCGGGCGGCCGCGGCTGCGACGAGCCGGCCGAAACCAGGTCGAGCCAGGAGCGGGAGGTGGCGCCGGCCGTCAGCGCGCCGGCCGCGACGACGCCTGAGGCGGCCAGGAAGCGGCGGCGGGTGACCGTGTCCACGATTCTCCCTTCAGCTGACGACGTACTCGGGTGAGATCAGGGCCAGGGTGACGAGCCGGGCCGGGTCGCCGCTGGCCGCGGCGAGGGCGGCGCGGGTACGCGGCGTCCAGGCGTCCACCGACAGCAGGCGCGCCACGGCGTCGAGCCGGGCGGCCGGCGGCTGGCGCTGCACGCCAGACAGGTCGGCCCGCCCCGCGGCCCACTCGGCGAAGGTCAGCCGCTCTTGCGCCGCCGAGGTGGTCAGCCAGGCCGCGCCGGCCGGCCAACCACCGACGGTCGGCGGCGCGAAGGGCACCTGCCCGAGCTTCGCCAGCATCCCGGCGACCGCTGGCGTCGGGGCGACGTGCAGGGCACGCAGGGTGCCGACGACGTATTCGACGGGTTGTTTGACCAGCGAATTGCGGACGCCGGCGGACCGGAAAACCGGGTCCAGCAGCATCGCCCGGATCAGCGCCCGGATGTCCCGCCGGGGCCCGTACGCAGCGAGCAGCCGCGTCATCGCGTCCGCCGGCGGCGGGTCGGGTGAGGCGAAGCGCTGCCACAGGCTGGTGATGACGAACGGCGCCGACGCGGGCTGGCGCAGGATCAGGTCGACCAGCGACTGGTCGTCGAGATTCGCGGTCGTTCCCAGCACCGTCTTGGGGCGCTCGTCGTGCTGGGCGGTACGCAGACGCGCCGATCCGGTTGACTTGTCGACCCGCCAGCCGGTCAGCGCGCGGGCGGCCTCGCGTACGTCGTCCTCGCTGTAATGGCCGATTCCGAGGGTGAACAGCCCCATGAATTCACGGCTGAGATTCTCGTTCGGCCGGGTCTTGCGGTTCTTGGGCGCGTCCAGCCAGACCAGCAGGGCCGGGTCACGGACCATCGCCCGCGCCAGCGTGGTGAAATTGCCGGCGCCGAGACGACGTAGCGTCTCGTTCTGCGCGAGCATCAGCCGGGCGCTCTTGACCTTGCGGATCGACGTGGCCCAGTGCCCGTGCCAAACGAGCACCAGCTTCTCCGGGTGGGCGTGTTCCGCCGCGACCATGCGCTGCAGCCACCAGGTGGTGAGTGCCTGCGCTTGGGCGCGGCGACCCGCGCGGTATTGCGCCTTCGCGCCGGGATCGGCCTTCTTACCGGGCTGCTGCGGCTCGGCGGCAAATGCCGGTGGCGGCGTGGCCGACCGGCCGGCGTCGGTGGTGACCGGCCGCACCAGTGCCTCCACTGTGGTGGCATAGCCCACCTTCACCGCGGCGGCGATCTCCGTCGGGCGGCCCCCGAAGCCCGCCCGACGGAGGAGGTGAGAGAGCTCCGCGCGCTGCCGGTCCCCGTCGCTCACGCTCACCTGCCTATGATGCGGGCCCTACGTTCGGGGCGGGTAAAGAGCATGGCCGCACTTCGGTTAGGCCGGCCCGGTGAGCCGGCCCGGGCCGGATAGGCTCCGCAACCGTGACCGACCGCGCGGAATTGCTGGCTCTGATCAGGGCTGAGGCGATCGTCCACGGCCGGGTGACCCTGTCCAGTGGGCAGCAGGCCGATTCCTATGTCGACCTGCGCCGGATCACCCTGCACCATCGGGCCGCGCCGCTGGTCGGCTCGGTGATGCTCGCGCTGACCGCCGAGTGGGACTACGACGCGGTCGGCGGCCTGACCCTCGGCGCCGACCCCATCGCCACCGCGATGCTGCACGCCGCGACCGGCCGGCGACTCGACGCCTTTGTGGTCCGCAAGGAGGGCAAGGCGCACGGTCTGCAGCGCCGCATCGAGGGACCCGACGTCGCCGGCCGGCGGGTGCTCGCGGTCGAGGACACCTCGACCACGGGGGCCAGCGTGCTGGCAGCGGTCGACGCCTTGCGGGAGGCCGCCGCCCAGGTCGTCGGGGTCGCGGTGATCGTCGACCGCGGTGCCGGTCCGGCGGCCAGAGCTGCCGGCCTCGACTACCTGGCTGCCTACACGATGCAGGATCTGGAGGGCTGATGACCTATCAACCGGCCGACGGCCGTTACGACGCCATGCCATACCGCCGGGCCGGGCGCAGCGGCCTGAAGCTGCCGGCGGTGTCGCTGGGGCTGTGGCAGAACTTCGGCCACGACCGGCCGCGCGAGGCGATCAGCGACATCATCTGCCGCGCCTTCGATCTCGGCA
>JAABUK010011482.1_pt1 | contig 11534 bp, 15 predicted proteins | sample 5559141 | NCBI WGS metagenome assembly JAABUK01 (sample SAMN10711869, study PRJNA513367) | rock metagenome | isolation source: Antarctica rocks | place: Antarctica: Victoria Land, Pudding Butte nord | collected 2016-01-03 | reverse complement strand
CCATCTACCTCCGTTGCTTGAGCTACCAGCTTCTGAGAGTCATCTACAGGTCTGCATCACATAGCGGGCGCTGAGATTGCCGTGCACATGTAGGCTGACGAAGCATGTAATACATGTGTCCGTGCACTGTGAGCAAGTCTAAAGAATGCGTAATGGATGTTGCGTATGTTGCAAAACTGTGCTAGCATGTGAGTCATTCTGGCGTATATGGGGTTGCATGATGTCTCAAGTGTGAAATGTAGATTGATCAGCAAGCATGTCACATCAAGCATTATGAGTTGTCTGTTGCCAGACCGAGCAATAGCAAATCTAGCAGATCAAATTGAAACTGCATGCAATTGATAGAGAAATGGACACACTGTCCAGTGTAGGGTGAACCAAACTGCTCAAAATGTCACAACAAACACAAGCCCCAACAAAGGCACTACATGCCAGACTCTGTTTTGCTGCAGCAGATCATACACTGCATGTTGCAACGACTTTTGCATCAAGGTATGCAGAGCTGGAAGCTGAGGCTCTTACTTGAGGGCAACAGCAAAGAACATATCACTCTTGCCAAAGGCTGCCTTGTGTGACTGGCGAATGGCAAGGACAGCTTCAAAGGTAGCTTCCAGGCCAGTCTCCTCCAGAACTTCCCTCTCAGCTGCCTCTGTGATGTCCTCACCAGCCAAGACTAGCCCTGTCGGCATCTTCCACACACCCTGCACCCACATCACATGATAACAATCGATGACTAACTATTCGTGTTGGGTCCTGAGGGCGCTGATGACTAAAAGCTGATCACATGTGCCTACGAGAAACTATGAAAGGTGTTGCCTTACATCCAGCTTAGTGAAATGGCATAGATGAGGTGGAAGTCTGTGTTTGCCATAGGGAGGAGTTTCTTACCGAGCCTTTCAACGGTCCAAAACGCTCTTGCACTACCAACACCTCCTTTTTGCTGTTGACAACAAAAGCTCCTACTCCCACCTGCAGCACCACATGCACCTGAGCACCAGTCATGCATGATACAAGCTCAAACAAGTGTCCTTTGCAAACATTACAATGTAGCTTGTCATGCCCTTCTGAGGAACATGCACAAAACTTGCACCAGCAGAGGGTGGCAGTGATAGTCCTGGGTTGGCAAACCTGATGAGATGCATTGGGAGGCAGAGTGTCTTCTGTGGTTGGCAACCACCGCGTCAGCATGACATAGCCTTTCTCTGCATGATGGAATGTGAAGCGATGCTGGACCGCTACAGGTATCAGCTGTGACTTTTCTGCAGGTACAGTTATCCAGATGCCCTTCTTCCCTGATTTCTGCCAATCCTATGGGCAGACAATGTGGCTGCTGACAATGTGACCTTTTGCCAGGATTGCATGCATATGACTGCCGGAGTTGGCAAGGCGCATACAAGAGCTGATGCCCCCTCGGCGAGTAGGGCCTCAGCCTTGGCAGGAACGTATATGTATGCCGGGATTCATTGGGGTATGCCTTGAACACTAGGGCGATCACGATTGAACTAAGTTGGCAAGGCGCATGCAGCTACCTGCAGAGACTGTTGTAAGCGAGAGTCAAACTCGTCTGAGGTACTGGGCAGGTCGTCAGCTGACACGATGAAGCCTTCGTATGCATCTGCTCTACCCAGCAACATCTGAGCACCTATGCCCGGCAAAGACTCTGTGGTAGACGCCAATGCCGCTGGAACTGCAGAGTGCGACCTGCAGCTGCGGTGTGGAGCCCAAAGGCCGGTGCGCTGAAGACTCGGGAGTAACTGGGCAGGCAATGCTACGTTAGGTTTGCAGAGAGTCAACAGCGTCGAACGGTTTCCACAGATACGAAGTGACGTCAGAGCTCTGCAGACCACAGTAGCATAACAGAAGCGATAGTGCACTGCGGTCATGCGATGCAATCACTTTTCAGATTGCGGCTTGTGTTGATATCTGCGTCATCGACTTTGGCGAAGTCAGTTGTTTTGTCCATCACTGCTTAAGCAATCGGCCAGGGTCAAACTTAACGGGATGGCTGGTTTCGTCTCGGTCAACAGCTGAGTCAAGGTGTTGCGCGTTGAGCAGAACATTGGTCTTGAGGGACCACATGCGCATGCATGTACCATGCCGTCGGTGAAGAACAAAAGCGTGATGCGGGCCGGCCGGTCCCGATCGTTTGGCTTGGCTGTTGACACCTGCTGATCAAGGCTGATTGCTTGTTTTTCTGGGTGGGCTGTCCTTCGGCGGGCTTGAACAATGGCAGGTGTCATAAAGGATAGCCTCATGGGTTTGAAGCACCCGTATTATCCGGAGGGGCTCAATCTGCCAGGATATGTGCCTCCTCTCCTTCCATTCACAATGGTCCTGGCAGTCTTCTTCTCTTCCTCTATTCTCCTGTTTCTAGCATCCTGGACGCTGTCAGGTAAAGCATAGTGTTTGCTTGTGCTAAACTCCATTGGAAACGGCTCCAATGGCATGGACATCTTGCAGGAAGGCAAAAACACCTCCACACCATCGACCGCAGCATCTTCTGCTGGTTTGCTGTGACTGGGACAATCCATTTTGTGGTGGAAGGTGGGGCAATGCTTCCTTGCTCAGCTTGCTACTCTTGTGATGCCCACTGAGCAGGTCATCAAACACGTGTGCAGGAGCTGTTGTGGTATTTGCGGACTTCTACAAAAGCGAGTCAAGCAACATTCTGTTCGAGATATGTAAGGCTCCAACATAAGTGATTGCTGGTTCCTCAGCACTGCATATGCTTCAGTTCAGCAGCATGCAGCTTTGCGCCTGTCTTTGCTTACCTCATCACATGTACTACCTCCATGTGGCAAAGCCTGCTGATGCTTTGTCTTGTCTCAGCATACTGTAAGCATTCTTGAACACGGACAACTGTCACACATACACACTCAATAACAGGCATGTGACATTGCATGCCACACCTGGGGACTGCACTGACTCATGGCCTGGTTCAGGGAAGGAGTACTGCCAGGCAGACTCGCGCTATGCTACAAGGGACCCATTCACAATTTGCATGGAGGCCATAACAGCCTTTGTTGAGGGCCCTCTGTGCTTTGTCATTCTGTATGGCATGCTCAAACAGCGGCCATGGCGTTTCACACTGCAATTTGCAGTGTCCCTGGGTCAGCTGTATGGTGATGTCCTCTACTTTGCTACAAGCTATTATGATGGTAAGCATTTGCAACCCTTGCAGTTGGATTTGGCACAGTAGATGAGATCAGCAGCATTGATCCTGCATTGCATCAAGCAGTTGCTGATCATTCAGCTGGATGACAAATTTGCCAAATGTGATATGCTTTTCACTCTTGTTTGCAGCACAATGCTTGCAGGTCTCAAGTGCACTTGGTGGGTCAGTTTGCGGCAACATGATGCACACCTATGTATTGCGCGTCGGCCTTCAGGCTGTGCCACATGTTGAGACTGCTGCTGATACCCTAGAGAGTTACAGAAGTGTGTGATTTGCTGCAGGGGCTGTCTATTCAAGACCTGAGCCTTTGTACTTTTGGTTCTACTTCAACATTGTGAACTCTGTGTGGATCATAGTGCCAGGGCTGGTCATGTGGTACTCAGCTTCCCATATCAACAGACGCGTTGCACATGCAAGCTTACAGAAAAAGTTTCGTTGATGACAAAGCCAATTGGGCTAAATGCAGTATACAGTACTACAGTTGCAGAATAAGATTGTGATACTTGAGTCTGTCAATTGCATCCAGCTGCATTGTCAGTGACCCTTAGACAAAGTATGGAGTGTGTGAGGCAGTGTGAATGTTCATTGACATGTGCGTTGACATACTGATATGTATTGCTGCTGGCTAGAAACATCTCTGATCCAGGCGTTTACCAAGGTCTGCAAGTCAGTATTTTCTCTAAAAAATGCCTCTGGGTACCTAAGGTACCATGTATCAAGGAAAGAAACCAGTGATCCTACAAGCGTGACCAATGTCGTGATTGGTCACGTACAAGCTTCAGCTCTGAAGAACTGGACATTTGCACTTATGAATCTAGGCTAGCTGACTGATAATACGTAGACATATATCAGGTCTACAACCACTATATTTTTGCACCTAGATATGACATCAATCATTTGGCATCGCAAATTACTGTGCATGCGGCTGCTGTCAGCAAACATGTCATGTAGCATACCACTGTCTCTGAGGAAGCTGAGAACTCACAACCCTAGTGTCAGGGCGTGGCAGATTCCAAGCAAAGGAGGGATTCCCGAAGACATATGCATCCTCGCTCCTTGTTTGCATCATTGGCCTGAAAAACGAAGAGGACTATACACTGGAATCACATTTCCCCTGCCAGGGGAACCCCCAGGGGTATTGCAGGGTACCGCAAGCACTGCATCATTTTGACCACAGCACACTCTGGGGTCGTTCTTGGGCCTGCTTCGACCCCCATGCTGAGGGCCACTTGGCCGCTCCTGTACAGCTCAGGATTCAGAGTGCCTTCTGTGCACTGAGATGAAAGGTACACCTGCAGTTCAACAGCATACAATGGTGCATGTGAGCCTTCACATGCAACCTGCCTTGGTCATCCCTGTTGAAACATGTGCAATTGTAGGACAGAAGTGTGACTTGATAGGCAGGAAGGTAACTTCATAGGCAGGAAGGTAAGTTCATAGGCAGGAAGGTAACTTCATAGGCAGGAAGGTAAACTGACTGGGCTGCTATTGCCCTGCACACACTGCAGGTTGCCTGTTGTGTTGGCTGAAGTCTGCCTATCAGGACTGCCTGTAATGTCTGTCAGGTCTGATTGTTGCGCCTGCTGAAGCTCAAGACCAAAAAGTGACATATCACTGCAAAAGCCTATGCTGCAGCTGTTGCCCAGTAGCCAACTACGGCACTATGGCCAAAGCTATAGCTGCTGTCTGCTGCATACACCAGCACAGCATGCATAGTGTCAGGTAGTGCATTCTGATGGCGCTGGTGTATGCTGCATAGACCAGCACAGCATGCTCAGTGTGAGGTGGTGCATTCCGATGGCGCCGGTGTATGCTGCATGAAGCAGCACAGCATGCTCAGTGTGGGGTGATGCAGTCTGGAGGTGGTGGCGGACCTGGAGGCCCTTCTTGCGCTGTGACTTGAGCCATGGCAGCCAGCCCTGCTGAGGCAGGTCAGGCATGTTGCCCACACCTGCATGCCATGCACCCTCATGCATCACCACACACGCACGCACGCACGCACACACACACGCACGCACGCACGCACGCACGCACGCACGCACGCACGCACGCACGCACACACGCACGCACACACACACACACACACACACGCACGCACGCACGCACTCTTACACACACCCGCATGCACACACCCACAGACAGACAGAGACACACAATTAGGTGTACACAGGTTTGATGGTCCCAGCAAGGAGACATGAAGTAATCCCTTACGGAAAACCCACTGCACCCAGTACAGCAAGCTGCTGCTGTGCATGCTGCTTGGATTGAGCATGTGGTGAAACTCTCTGCTTGTCTTGTCAGCGCAACCAAACATGTGGGCCACAAAATTTTCCATACAACCAGCCATTGCATTTTGAGTCATGTGTGTCATGAGAGCATGCCAGGCAGGCTGAGCTTACCAAAGGCTTCCAAGATGACACCTTTCACCCCTCGCGCTACCAAGTCCCCATAGGCAGTTCGGGGGTCAGAGCCTGGCACTATGGGTAGCCTAATCACAGCAGGGTCCAGCCCAAAACGCGGCCTGTAACCCCCCTCCACCTGGCACATGTATATCACCAGCTCAAGTGCCAGCATGCATGGGAAGTTGCCTGTATGTTATGCTGGCATGTGCATATGTGGCTACCTGACAACGTGTTATGACTGCTGATGTCCACACTCCGGTATGATTTGGTTGTCAGGAAGAGCGTGAAAGGGGTCATGTGGTCACCATGCATGGCATGCTGCTGAAGTGTGCAAAACTAGCAAAGGGGCATTTTTGTCATGAACCCCCAGCATGACAGCATTTGGAAAGCTTCCTGTACATACAGCTTCTCTGCATGTCCATTTTCTGCTTTCATACAAGATAATCAACAACTGGACAGCAAATGAGCTTTCTGCGAACAAGGAAGCAAGAGGGGACCATCCTGAGTCGAGCCAAAAAGGTGGAGCTGTACTGTCTTTACCAATACAAAAAACGGACGATGAATCAATCTACGTCGTGTTCGACCATGCACAAGAGGCAGCGAGGGTCACAAACAGCGAGGAAAACAATGTAGAAGTGGATGCAAACATCCCAAGTGCTGAAAGGGCAAGATCACCTGCAGAAGGTAGCGCGCCTGCCAATCCACCTCCACCCCCAGAAGGGCCAGCTTGTGGTAGGTGGGGGAGTCAAAGGCCTGGTAGTTGCTGGCATTCACCTTCTGAGCGCGGTTGCCTCGCATCAGCTGGCCACCAAAGCACACCGCCACCTCCTGCAGCTGCACCTGCTCTGCACACACGCCTCCTATCAGCAAACCTGGTTTTGCACTTGGAAAAGAAAGAAAAGAAAAGAAAAGAAAAGGCTACGCCTTTCGGCGTTGATTTAATGAGAAGCCAAGTGTGATACCAGGCTGCCCAGCTTTGTCCACACACACCTTGCATGTCAACCTTGCATGTGCTGTCACGGTGTCCAGCCTTGATCTTCCAGTGAGCGCACCTGCTGTAGTATAGAAATGAAAAGACTACACCTTTCAGTGACAATTGAATGGTGAGTGTAGTGCTGCAAAGCGTTTTGAGTGAGTGGTCAAGGGCAAATGGTTTCTAGGCATGTATGAATCCACTGAAGTTTTGGAATCAGCTGACTGCCAAGAAATATACCAGGCTGCCCAGGGGCCCCTGCTATACAGAGGTGCTTGCATGTGAGTGTGCTGCCTGACTTGCAACCTTTACACCTTGAGTGAGCCAGTAGAGGCATCTGAGCACGGATGACACCAGGTGGCATTAGCTTAGTTGTGGCCATACAAAAGCCCAGATCCACAGCTGTCTGCATCAGCTGCCTCTGTAGCTGACTCACAACTTTCATGCCGCCTCAGGTGCCGAGTCTATGCAGATCTGATGCAAGAAGCGACAGACTGGATGACATGGAATGCATGAGGGGGGTTTGCTGATGGAGGGCGTAGCCCACAGAGCAGCCTACTGTACCCAGACTGACTTGATGATCCCAGACTGACTTGGTGTGTACCCAGACTGACTTGGTGTACCCAAGTTGGTGTACCCAAGTTGGTGTACCCAGACTACGTTGGTGTACATAGTAAACGGCTCTGTTGATTATTTCACCCTATTGGTCAAACAGTCATCATCGGCCCCAATGACGTCTGATAAGTGTGATAAAGTCTAATAGATGAGTGCAAGAATGGATGGATGGTAGAGGAACTTACATGCGGAGGGTTGAAGTAAGCTGTAGCACAAGTGATGGCATCAATCAGGTTCTGGCGCGCATCTGACCGGGGCTTTGCCAGAGGCAGCTGAGACCCTGCTGACATGCAGACTGCCATTAGAAAGTCCCCTTACAGCTGGCAAAATAGCCCTCTCATGACATGACATGCAAGGTGCAAGCAGCCAGCCCACAGATGCATAACATACAGCAAGGAGATCCCATTAAACTCAAGCCCCTTGCTGGAGCTTTCAGCATGCTTGGCATGCGCCTTGCAGTAAAAGGGTACAGCCATTGCTGTCATGGGAATTACAGAGCCCACATGCGCATCCCAGACGTTACACGCCTATTGAGAAGGACGAAATCAGAAAGAGGCCAGTTTTGACGCAAAGCATCAGCCTAATTGAAGGCATACCTGTCATGACAATGGGTTTCCTGAAACCCAGCAGCATCAGTGACAGAGCACTGGCAGTGTAAGCCATGGTGTCTGTGCCATGCACCACCAGGAAAGCATCGTAATGCTTCCTGTTGTTGTGCAGCAGCTTGGCCAGCTCCACCCACTCCTTTGGGCCCACCCTGGAGCTGTCTTTGTTGTAGGCAACCTTGAGATGCAGGTTAGCGAACTCATTCAGCTCTGGGACTACGTTGAGGAGGTTGTTCAGCATGTCACCTGCAGGAGAATGCAACAGCATTCACTTTTGCATGCGATGTTGGCAAATGCGATGTTGGCATATGCAATAGGCTATGCCATAGGCAACCTACAGGCAGGATATGACCCACAACCACATCATTGGTATAGAAACCCAGCAAGGCAGAGTACATGCGCTATTAATTTGCAGCCCTGTGCGTGAGAGATTGCATGCATGCCATATGATTTGGCACTCAAGCCTCAAGGCAGCATGAAGCAGCTTGGGGTTCAGAGAGCACATAGAAGCAAAGCTTTGACAGTGCAGGACTAGGCCATCACTACTGCAAGACAGGTGAGATATCTACACGCAACAGCGGTTGGCAGCACAAACTCAAAGAGTAAGGGCACAAGGGCAGAACCTGGCCCTAGAGTTCCTTTGAAAGTGCCTCCTCCCTTCAAGCGCTCTTTACCATCCACATCGGGCTCGTAGGATGCAATGGGGTCCATCCCAAGAGTGCCACCAGTATGTATTATCAACACGCTTGGCAAGGGCTTGGGTACCATGATTATGGGGCCTGCATAGCAGCACAGTGATGTGCTGCAGCACATGTAGGTTACTACTTAGGTTACTACTAAGCTAGATAGAGCTAGGCAGCTTTGTGTGATAAGCTGAGCCTGCGACAGTCAAGGTCATGACTACATGCATCTATATGCCGTGTTACATGCATGGCGGTCATAGCATGAACGCTCAGCACTACATTTCTGCCTAGCCAGGCACTAAAGACTAATAGCACAGTAAGGACAGGCAGTACCATTTGCTGCAGCTTGTAGTTCCCGCTTCTTCTGGTCCCTGACCTTCTGTCTGCCGGTCGACACCACAGGCTTCTGAATTGGGGCTGACACCAGCAGTTCCGAGCTTGCAGGCTGGACTGCCTGCGTAAAATCAAGTCACTACAGTGGAGTCTGTACGACCGTTGCGGTAGCACAGAGAGACGGACGCACCCCATCGCCAAGCTCGACATCGAAGACTGGGGCGGCGGCCCGTGGGCTCACTCGCAAGCTTGGCCGCCGAGATACTGTCCTTACAACGACAGGCGGCCTGACTAAGAGGTATTGAAGCTGCTGCGACTGGTTCAGTCCTGCCGATGCCAGCATCGGTGACATCGGTAGTTGAGGCGGATCAAACAATCGTTGAACAGTCGTCAGAGCTTCACCTCTGACGCCCACCAAAAAGATGTCGGAGCTGCAGGCACCTGCAAGTTCAAACGGTCAACGCTAGGTCAAACCGGTCAAACTGCAGATTGAGAGTATTCAGCACTGCAGCCGAACAAACACCGCCGAAGCGCAATGCCTCGAGCGAGATCATCATAGACAGAACGCGGACACAGGCCCATGTCAACTCCCGGAATTGCTCGCAAGGCCGCAAATATAGTCTGACGGCTTAAAAGCACAGGATCGGCTTGTGTGGCGTGCGCAACCTGAGCCGGGGCGATCGGTCACAACCTCGCGACCTTAGATACCTACTCAATGCACAAGATCCAGCGGCCTGCCGTTCATCATGCATGCAGCCCCTACGCCTCTCTGCACCGACACGATCATTGCTCTGCATTACGAGTGCCATCTCGTCGCCAAGGTTCCCGTACCCGAAAGCCCGCAAGCACAACAGCAGCAGATGCTAACCAAAAGCCACTAGTCGTGGTCGGATCGGTGAATGCTGACATGATGCTGCAAGTCGACAGATTCCCAAAGCCAGGAGAGACACTGAGCGCAAAAGCTATGACCACATCTGCAGGAGGAAAGGTGAAGAGCTTATAGTCTATGCAGTGAAGACCTCAAAGTATACTTCAAATGCACTTGCTATACTACCGCACCATCAGATGGACTTTGATTCTTGAATGCCTTCCAAGGCACACATGCTGTGATCATGCAGGGAGCAAATCAAGCTGCAGCTGCTGCCAGTCTGGGATATCCCACCTACTTTTTGGGTCAGGTGCTACTCATCCTCTTCCTGAGTGCATCCACACAATGCCAAGCACTGTGCTGGTATCACAGCAATCCACACAAAGCTTGAAATGTGTAGCGGAAGACAACAGTCAATGTGCAGGTAGGCACTGATGCAAACTCCCAGCTGCTGAAAGACAGCTTGACAAAGTGTGGCGTGGACCTAAGTTACCTAAGAGAAATAGAGGGCCCCAGTGGCACCGCCATGATCATGGTGGACCCGTCAGGTACATTTCTGCCTGTTGATGCAACATATGATCTGCATCCTGCCAACTGCGTGCATGACAGCAACAGCTTTTGACAAGCATGCCCCATTGGCATCCAGAGCGATGTTAGAAGTCACTCTCAAGTTAACAGGAATGTTGTGAGAAGGACAGGAGATTCTGCAAACACGCAGAAGCGGCCACATGAATCATGCACTGTCAGTCATTGACACAAGCTGTGATGTCAATCGACAGGCGAGAATATCATCATGATTGTGGGCGGAGCAAACCAGTCTGAGTGGAAGTTCTCAGAAAGAGACCACAAGGTACTAAATTTACTTCGCCAGCTCTAACGTCTCAACACTTTACATGTGACTTGGCCATGACTGTGTGGCAGCATGTGTACTGCAGCTGCTCAGCAGTGCAGGAGCTATCTTGCTGCAAAGGGAGATCCCTGAAGCTGTCAACATTGAGGTTGCCAAGGTACGTGCCAGCTGGACCTGCACAAATTGTACTAAAGCTGCACATGAGCGACTCATGCTGTCTACACTCAGCAAGACACCAATTCTGCAGCCTGTCTTTGCACCATAGCATCCTGTACACCCTTGGCTCAGGCTGCGAGCAGATCATTTGATTCCATCAGAGCGTGACTGCAACACAATGACCACAAAATGTTATTCAAGGCTGAAGTCAGGCCAGACTGGGCATCACCAGCAGCAAGACTCTGGTTTTGTCCCAGTGACAGCAGCTCATCAGCAGCTGATGTCAGTGTCAGAACCAAATGCCACGTCTGGTGCAGTTGGGGTCTTCTGCTGGAGTCACCGTTGTGCTGGACTGTGGAGGAGCAGATGCAGATGTAGACCCTGAGCTGTTGAAGCATCTCACCATCATCTCTCCCAATGAGTCAGAGCTAGCCAATCTGACAGGTGCAACACTACTCAGAGTGCATAAGTTCTGCTCCAGCTCTGCATATGATAACATTGCAACATTTGCCTAGCATGTTAGTGCAATATGCTGCCATACAAAGCAGTGCCCAGTTGCAAAGGCAATGCTCAACGGTGGCCTAAGAAGGCGCATACATGTTTGGCTCATAGCACACTTATCATGCTTCAGATTAGAACCTGTCTGTATATCCCTTGTGTCATGGCATGCAGACATGCCAACAGAGAGTAAGGAGCAGGTTGAGGCAGCAGCAAGGAGTGTGCAAGGGAAAGGTGTAGACATAGTGTTAGCCAAGCTTGGTACCAAAGGCTCTATGCTCATACAGAAGGACGAGATTCTCCATCAAGGCATTCTCAACGCAGACAAGGTATGCCTGCTGAGTCTCATGTTGCTCCCTACCAATCCTGAAACGTC
>JAABUK010011481.1_pt1 | contig 11535 bp, 11 predicted proteins | sample 5559141 | NCBI WGS metagenome assembly JAABUK01 (sample SAMN10711869, study PRJNA513367) | rock metagenome | isolation source: Antarctica rocks | place: Antarctica: Victoria Land, Pudding Butte nord | collected 2016-01-03 | reverse complement strand
ATCCACGTAGGAAAACAACGACCCGCTCCGACTGTCCTGTCCGCGCACCGAGCATGCTCCCCTGAACCGCAGATCAGTGAATCATAAGACAGCCAAATCACCCAGCCCTTTTTCAACAGCCTGTTAGGCCTACCGCGTCGGCGACCTCACGCCAAGACCGGTCGGCCGTTAAGGCAGGGAGCGCAAGGCGAGCAGCCAGGGACAGACAGAGACGGTCCCCAAGGCTCAAACCAGCCGCGCGCGTCAGTGGCAGGAGCAGGGCCGCCCGGATTGCAAGGTCGTCGTCGACCGGCACGAGCGGAAAGACAAGTCGGGCTCGCAACGAGCGGACGAATGCCTCATCGGCACCATTGCGGACAAACCAACTGGCGACCTCGCTGAAACTGACGGTCGTCATAACTGCACCGCCGGCTACGATGGCTTCGAGCACGCGCTCGCCACCAGGCTCCTTTCTCAGGTAGGCGAGCAGCGCCGAGGCGTCGAGGACGCTACCGGGCAACCTTGCGCTCCGGCTTCTTAGCTGCGCGTGGCACAGACTCAGGGGGCGGGGGCTCGTCGTTGAACTCCCCTTCGTCACGAACCGCTTGGGCATGACGCTCCGCGATCAATGCGTCTACCGATGATTGCTCATCCTGGAGGAAGCGTGCAGCATCGGCCTGGAGTTCGCTCATGGCAGTCGCCATGGATCTAATACGGACTTCATCGCCCACCAACGTCACGACGACCGGGCCACCGCTCTCCAGCCCCAGGGCTTTGCGGTGTTGGGCGGAGATGCTGAGGCGTCCAGCGGGGTCGATCCTGGTTATGCTCGCATTCATCCGATACCACGCATCTGGGAACAGGTTGATCGCGGATCATAGCTGAACTCCTTGGTTACAGCCAGTCCTATCCCTCCGGTCACCGGTTTGCCCTTCACCGCAAATTTCAAATTGAGGCACCTTTGCTGGAGGAACCGGCCTTACGCCCATTGGGCGTCATTATGGTATTTCCAACCCTGGGTGGGAACCGAGCGCTTTCTGGATTACGCAAGATCTTTGGCAGGCCGCCTCTGTCACCTTTTCTGTTTGCACAGCGGTTTGCAGCACGTAGAACAAATGACGGCTTGCGTGACAGCAGGGGTGTCGTGCCAAGCTGGTAAGTTCGTTTGTCACTTAATCGCTCGTTTGCGTGACAGTCTCGGGTCAGCGGCGAATCAGGGCAGAGGAGTAGTGGACGATGCTGATCGGCTACATGCGCGTATCGAAGGCTGATGGATCCCAGGTCACCGATCTCCAAAAAGATGCACTCATGGCAGCCGGCGTGGATGAGGCTCGCTTTTACGAGGACCACGCATCAGGCAAGCGCGACAGCCGGCCAGGACTTGACGCCTGCCTGAAAGCGTTGCGCGACAGCGATACTCTCGTGATCTGGAAACTTGACCGGCTCGGGAGAGACCTTCGACACCTCGTGAATACTGTTCACGATCTCACGAAGCGTGGCGTCGGTCTAAGGGTGCTGGCGGGGCAGGGGGCTAACATCGACACGACAACCGCAAATGGCCGGCTGATATTTGGGATTTTCGCCGCTCTTGCCGAATTCGAGCGTGAACTCATTGTGGAACGTACGAAAGCGGGGCTTGCTTCAGCACGAGCCCGAGGCCGCAACGGCGGGCGCAAGCCGAAGATGACCCCGGCCAAGCTCCGCCTCGCCCAGGCGGCTATGGGAAAACCCGAAACGAAGGTTAGCGATCTCTGTGTCGAGCTTGGCGTCACGCGTCAGACCTTGTATCGCCATGTAGATGCCAACGGCGGACTTCGTCAAGATGGGTTGAAATTGCTTGCGCGATGACCTCAGTAGAAACAATTTTCCCCCGTCGCACGGCGTGGACCCCGGCTTGCCCGCTCGATGAAAGACCTGCAGAACAACGTACATGAGCTGAAGGGCGGCGGCGTGGCGCTGCGCGCGGGCGAGCATGTAACGCGGCAGTCTGAATGAGCGCGCGTATTGCCTCGTTCAGAAATGTTCCCGAGTTTGATTGTCGTTGCCGCGCCTGATCGCTCCTGAACCGGCCGGATGAGATGGCGATGCGAAGCGCATTGGCTTTGCTCGTGGCTGCCGGGATCGGCCTTCCGACGGCACGGGCTGGGACGCGCGGCTCGGGCGCCAAGTCGGGCAGCGGCCGAAGTCGGATCGGCTCGCTTCCAAGGTCCTGGCCCTTGTCGCTGAGGGCCGGCGTTATCGACTGATTGCGCGCGAGGTGGGCTGAGCAAGAACACAGTCGCCGAGATCGTGAAGCGGAGGACGTCCTCATTATCCCTGGTTGCTATAGGCGGAGCGCCATGCCGGTCCCGAGTGTCTACCGTGCGATCCTGCCTGTATCTATGGCGTGACCCCGGTGAGATGAGGCGCGATTATCCAACCCACGTCATCAGGTTGTCATTCAGCCGTGGTGTTTCCCCCATGAAAACTGGGTCATCCACTCACTTTGAGCCATGTCTGAAAGGAAGGTCTTGCATGCGCTTAAACCTTCTTCGGACTGCCGCCTTTTCCGTGATCATCGCCGCCGCAGCCATTGGCCCTTACGCGGCATCTGCTGCCGCGCAACACAACGTGCTGCTGTTCGTGGCGGATGGACTGCGGCCCGGGATGGTGAACCCGCAGAACGCTCTCACCATGGCCGCATTGCTCCAACGCGGCGTGCGGTTCCCCAATTCGCTGGATATCCTGGCCGCGGGCAAGCTCGTCAGGCGCGTGATGACCGATGCAATGCCGAACGGCGTCATGCCGGACCGGCAGCGGGGGACGTTGCGCTCGGCGCCGGATGCGGCGGGGCTCGTGACCGTGGTCGAGTACCAGACCCTCGGCGACGCTCGCTATTTCGACGCCGCCGGCTTCCCCGGCCGCACCCTGGGGCTCCGGGACGCGCGCTGACATGCCATCCAAGCATCGCCATGTCCTGCTCATCGTCGTCGACCAATGGCGTGCTGATTGCGTGCCCTGGCTCGGCGCGCCGCACCTCCGCACACCCAACCTCAACCGGTTGTGCCGCGAGGGGGTCACGTTCCGCAATCATGTGACGACGACGGTGCCGTGCGGCCCGGCGCGGGCGAGCCTGCTCACCGGGCTGTACCAGATGAATCACCGTGCAGTGCAGAACACCGTGCCGCTAGATGCGCGGCACGCGACCTTGCCGCGGGCGTTGCGCGATATCGGCTACGACCCGGCCATCGTCGGCTACAGCACCACCACTCCCGATCCACGCACCACCAGCGCACGCGACCCGCGCTTTACCGTCCTGGGCGACATGATGGATGGGTTCCGGCCGGTGGGGGCGTTTGAGCCGAATATGGAAGGCTATTTCGGCTGGCTCGCGCAGCAGGGTTACGCACTGCCGGCACGGCGCGAGGATATCTGGTTTCCCGAAGGCCAGGACGCGGTAGCCGGCGCCACGCACCACCCCGCCCGCATCCCGGCAGCCCTTTCCGATAGCGCCTTCTTCACCGAACGCGCGCTAACCTACCTCAAAGGCCGCGGCGGCAAACCCTTCGCGCTGCATCTGGGATACTATCGACCGCATCCGCCTTTCGTCGCAAGCGCGCCGTACCACGCGCTCTACCGCGCCGAGGATATGGCGCCCCCGGTCCGGGCAGCGACGCTCGAGCAAGAGGCCGCCCAGCATCCGTTGCTCGATTTCTATCTCCGCCACACCCAGCAGGGCGGGTTTTTCCAGGCGGCGCAGGGGATCGCAGCGGCTATGGACGGGGCGGCAATCCGGCAAATGCGGGCGACGTATTTCGGCATGATGACCGAGGTCGACGACTGCCTGGGCCGGGTCTTTGCATATCTCGACGAGACCGGGCAGTGGGACAACACGCTGGTCGTGTTCACGTCGGACCACGGGGAGCAGCTCGGCGACCATTACCTGCTCGGCAAAGTCGGCTATTTCGACGAAAGCTTCCGAATTCCGCTGGTGATCCGCGACCCGGAGGCGCCGGGTGCGGGGCGGATCGAGGATGCGTTCACCGAGAGCATCGACGTGATGCCGACCATCCTCGACTGGCTGGGCGGCGCCGTGCCGCGGACGGTGGATGGGGCGAGCCTGGCGCCGTTCTTGCGGGGAGAGCAACCGGACGGTTGGCGAACGGAGCTGCACTACGAATACGATTTCCGTGATGTGCATTACTCCAAGCCGGAGAGCTTCCTGGGCCTCGGGATGGATGAGTGCAGCCTTTGCGTCGTGCAGGACGCGGCGGCGAAGTACGTGCATTTTGCGTCGCTGCCGCCGCTGTTCTTCGATCTCGCGCGCGACCCGCACCAGTTTCACAACCTCGCTGATGACCCGGCCGAATCGGGGCGGGTGCGCGACTACGCCCAGCGCGCCCTGTCTTGGCGGTTGCGGCACGCCGACCGCACGCTCACCCATTTCCGCGCGACGCCCGAAGGTCTCGAGCGCCGCTATTCCTCGGGAGACCGATCATGATCCTCCGCCGACGCAGCTTCCTTACCGCTGTCGCCGCGAGCGCCGCCTTGCCGCGCTCCGCCATCGCGCAATTCGCCATCGCGCAATCCGGCGATCGGCCCAAAATTACCGTCGCGGTGCAGTTGATCGCTACAAGCAACACGATCGACCCGCTCGCCGAGCAGTCCAATGTCGGGACCAGGCTGTTCAACAGTTTCCTCGAGACGCTGATCGGCAAGAACTACCAGGGCCAGCTCGAAGCCATTCCCCGCTTGGCCACGGCCTGGCGGCGCATCGACGAACGCACCGTGGAGCTGAGCCTGCGACAGGGCGTGCGCTGCCACAACGGCGACGAGCTGACGGCCGAGGACGTGGCGTTCAGCTATGGGCCGGAGCGGATGTTCGGCGACACGCGGCCGGCAGGGTCGGACAAAACGATTAGGCTCGAGACGACGATGCCGCTGCAGGGCGGCAAAGCGCTGCCGCCGCAAATCCCCCCCATCGCCCGGCGGCTGTGGCCGTCTCTTGAGACCGTGCAGGTCGTAGACAAATACACGGTGCGGATCGTCAACGCGACGCCGGACCTCACGCTCGAGGGGCGGCTCACCGGGCTCGGCAGCGAAATCATCAATCGCCGGGCGTATCAGGAAGCCAAGACATGGCTCGATTATGCGCGCCAGCCGGTGGGCACCGGGCCGTACAAGGTCGTGTCGTACAAGCCGGACCATGAACTGGTGCTGGAGGCGCATGACGATTACTGGGGTGGGCGACCGCCACTCGCGCAGCTGCGGTTCCTGCAGGTGCCAGAGGTGGCGCAACGGGTGAATGGGTTGCGCGCTGGGGACTTCCAGTTCGCGTGCGACTTGCCGCCCGACCAGATCAAGACGGTAGAACGGGATGCCAAGCTGCACGTCGTGGGCGGACTGATCCCGAACATGCGGATCACGACGTTCGACAAGTTCGACACCGTGCTGCGCGACCCGCGGCTGCGGCAGGCGATGACGTATGCGATCGACCGGAAGGCAATCGTGGACAGCCTGTGGCTCGGGCGGACGCAGGTTCCGGCCGGGCTGCAATGGCCGTTCTACGGCTACATGTTCGTCAAGGGCTGGACGGTGCCCGAGTTCGACCTCGTGCGCGCGCGCCAGCTTATCAAGGACGCCGGCTACAAGGGCGACCCGATCCCCTATCGCCTCCTCAATGACTACTACACCAACCAGACGGCGAGCGCTCAGGCCCTGACGGCGATGTGGCAGGAGGCCGGGCTCAACGTGCAGATCGAGATGAAGGAAAACTGGAGCCAAATCTTTGATCGGGCCGGCAAACGCGGCGTGCATGACTGGTCGAACAGCGCGGTGTTCAACGATCCAGTGTCGTCGATCGTGTCGCAGCACGGGCCGCAAGGCCAGCAGCAGCAGACGGGGGAGTGGACCAACGATGAGATGAACACGCTCTCCGTCGCCATGACCGTCAGCACCGACAAGGACGCCCGCCACGCGATGTTCGCCCGGATGCTGCAAATCTGTGAGCGGGAGGACCCTGCGTATACTGTGCTGCACCAGAACGCGACATTCACGGGCAAGCCGAAAGCGATTGGCTGGAAGGCCGCGCCCGACTTTGCGATGGATTTCCGCGCGAGTAACTGGGGCGATGCCGTGCGTGACTGAGGCGCCGCTCATCGAGCTGTGCGGGTTGCACGTGGCCTTCGCCGGCAAGCCCGCGGTGCGCGGGATCGACCTCGTCGTGGGCGCGGGGGAAGCGATCGGGCTCGTGGGCGAGTCGGGATGCGGCAAGTCCGTGACCTGGCTCGCGGCCCTCGGCCTGCTGCCGGCGTCGGCAAAGGTGGGCGGCCGCGCAATCCTGCGGGGCGAGGAGCTGATCGGCGCGCCTGCTGCGACACTCGACCGGGTGCGCGGCGGGCAGGTCGCCATGATCTTCCAGGATCCGGTGGCCAGCCTCAACCCGGTTCAACGCGTGGGGCGGCAGGTGGCCGAAGCGCTGGTGCTGCATCGTGGCCTACGTGGGGCGGCGGCCCGAGCCGAGGCCCGCCGGCTGTTCGACCGAGTGGGCATACCCAATCCTGCCCGGCGGCTCGATGCCTACCCGCATGAGCTTTCGGGCGGACAGAACCAGCGCGTGACGATCGCGATCGCCTTAGCGGGCAACCCGGCGCTGCTGATCGCGGACGAGCCGACCACCGCGCTCGACGCGACGATCCAGGCGCAAATCCTGGCGCTGTTGCAGGAATTGCGGGCGGAGACGGGGATGGCGCTCGTGCTGATCAGCCATGATTTGGGAGTGGTGTCGGCGCTCGCGGATCGGATTGTGGTGATGTATGCCGGGCGGATCGTGGAGGAGGCGCCGGCCGACCGGCTGTTCGCGGAGGCCGGCCATCCTTACACTGCCGGACTGCTGGCGGCGCTGCCGCCGCTCGATGGGCCGAGGCGGCGGCTGGCCGCCATCCCGGGGGAGATGCCGGAGCCGAGAGCGATGCCGCCGGGGTGCGAATTCGCGCCCCGCTGCCCGCGGGCCTTGGCCGATTGCGATATGGCGCCGCCGGCGCTGCGTCCTCTCGGCGCGCATCACCGGGCGGCGTGCTTGCATCCGGTGGCCGCGGCGGAGCGTGTGCTGGCATGAGCCTGCTCGAACTCGTATCCGTTTCCCGGCAGTATGGGGGGCGGGGGCTGTTTGGGGCGAGCCCCATCGTACACGCAGTGGATGGGGTGAGCCTTGTGGTGGAAGCGAGGAAGACGCTCGCGATCGTGGGCGAATCCGGCTGTGGCAAGTCGACGACGGGGCGGCTTGCGCTCGGGCTCGAGGCGCCGGACGCGGGGCAGGTTCGGGTTGATGGAGCGCCCATGCCGCGGGTCGGCAGCGCGGCATGGCGGGCGCTGCGGGCGCGCATCCAGATGGTGTTCCAGGATCCGCTGGGAGCGCTCGACCGGCGGCTCACCATTGCGGCGCAAGTGGCGGAACCGCTCGCGATCCATCGGCTTGGCGAAGGTACGGGGCGGGTCGAGGCGCTGCTTCGGTCGGTCGGGCTGGGCGCCGAGCTAGGCAAGCGGTATCCCCATGAGCTATCCGGGGGGCAGCGACAGCGGGCGGTGCTCGCGCGGGCGCTTGCGACCGATCCGGCGCTGCTCGTGTGCGACGAGCCGGTGTCGGCGCTTGACGTGTCGATCCAGGCGCAGGTGGTCAATCTCTTGTGCGACCTGCAGGCGGAGCGGGGGCTGGCGATGCTGTTCATCAGCCACGATTTGCGGCTCGTGCGGCAGGTCGCGGACCGGGTGGCGGTGATGTATCTCGGGCGGATCGTGGAGCAGGGCGAGCCGGACGCGGTGTTCGGGACGTCGGCGCATCCATATACGCGGGCACTCGTCGCCGCAGTGCCTATCCCTGGTCAGCGGCAAGCTGTGCGTGCTTTCGCGCAGGGCGACGCTCCCGACCCGGCGCGGCGACCGGTTGGCTGTGCGTTCCACCCGCGCTGCCCGGTCGCGATCGGGCTGTGCCGGGAGGAGACGCCTGCGCTGCTGGCCGGTGCGGACGACCGCCTCGTCGCCTGCCACCTCGCCCATGCGGCATTCGCCCCGGTTGCATGATGGCACGCTTCCTCGTCCTGCGCTTCGGGCGCGCGCTGCTGACCGTCCTGCTGGTGATAACCTTCGCCTTCGTGATCCTCCGCAGCTCCGGGGACCCGGCGCAACTCATTCTCGGCCCCGATGCCCCGCCCGACGCCCTTGCGGCATTCCATCGGGCGTACGGGCTCGATCAGCCGCTCCCGGTACAGTTCGTGCGGTATATCGGCGCGGTGCTGCACGGCGATCTCGGGCAGTCCATGCGCGATGGCCGGCCGGCGCTCGGGCTGGTCGCGGCACGCATTCCGGCGACCCTCGCGATCATCGTTCCGGCGCTGCTGTTGAATCTCTCGCTTGGCCTTTCCGCGGGAGTACTTGCGGCGCTGCGGCGCGGGCAGGCAACCGATCGCGCGATCATGATGGGAGCCGTCGCAGGCTTCACCGTGCCGAGTTTTGTTCTTGGGCTGGCGCTGGTGCTCGTGTTCGCGGTCTGGCTAAATTGGCTGCCGTCCGGCGGCAGTATCGGCTGGCGGTCGCTGATCTTACCGGTGGCCACCCTCTCGCTCGGCGGGGCAGCCATCCTCGCGCGGTTCTCGCGAAGTGCAATGCTGGAGACGCTGGGGCAGCCGTACATCCGGGCGGCGAGTGCGCGAGGTGCGCCGTGGCGCCGGGTGGTGATCCGCCATGCGCTGCCGAACGCAGCCATCCCGACGGTGACGATCGTGGGATTCATGGTGGGCGGGCTGCTTGCGGGGGCAGTGGTAGTGGAGAGCGTGTTCAGCTGGCCGGGCCTCGGGCAGTTGCTCGTGGTGTCGGTCGCGGCACGGGACCTCTCAGTCGTGCAGTGCATCCTGCTGCTGGTGGCCGCGACGATGGTGGCGGCGAATCTCGCCGTAGACCTGATCTATGGCCTGCTCGACCCGCGGCTTCGACATGGTGCCCGGTGAGTGCGGCGGCGGAGGCGCTGCCGACCCGCGTTTCCGGACGGCGCATCGGGTTCGTGGCGGTGGCGGCAGGCTGGATCGCCGCCATGCTGGCCGTGGCGCTGCTTGCGGACGTGCTGCGCCCATACTCGATTACTGCGCTCGACCTGCATAACCGTCTTGCGCCGCCGATCGGGCTGGGCGGTACGCTGCGCCATACGCTCGGCACGGACGAGCTTGGGCGGGACGTGCTGTCACGGCTGATCGTGTCGGTCCGCATCAGCTTGCTGATCGCGTTCGGCGCAACGGCGATCAGCACGATCGTGGGCACCTCACTCGGACTACTCGCGGCCCACTTGCGCGGGGTCGTCGAGCAGGTCGTGCTGATGCTCGTGGACGCGCAGGCGGCGATGCCGTTCATGATCCTGGCGCTGGCGGTGCTGGCGTTTCTCGGGAATGCGTTGCCGCTGTTCATCGCGCTGATGGGCGTCTACGGCTGGGAGCGCCATGCGCGGCTGGCGCGGGGGCTGGCGCTTGCGGCCGGGACGCAGGGCTACGTTGCCGCAGTGCGCCAGCTCGGCGCCGGGCCGGGCCGCATCTATCTCCGTCACGTGCTGCCCAACATCGCGGCTACCTTGATCGTCTCGGCCACCCTCGCGTTTCCCGAGGTGATCCTGCTTGAGAGCGGCCTCTCCTTCCTCGGCCTCGGCGTGCAGCCGCCGATGACGAGCCTTGGCAACATGGTCGGTTACGGCCGCGGCTACATTGAGCGCGCGCCTTGGATACTGCTCAGCCCCAGCGTGGTCATCGTCGCCACGACGCTTGCGATCAGCGTGCTCGGCGACTGGCTCCGCGAACGGCTTGACCCGACGCTCGGGTAGGAGGTAGTGGACGAAATCTGAGGGTTGAGTCCGTTTTGGGATTCCGGTTTGTGGTCTCGCGTGCGAGTCTGACGCTTACCCCTCCCCAGCCAGCGAAGGCCGGGTTTGGGCGCGCGAACCAAAGCTGCGCCATGTTTGGAGTGGGCCCCTGGGGGCGGACAGGGTCAGGCCGCTGTTTTGACCGTCTGCCGGGGAGCTGATCCTCGAACTGTGAGGGGCTAAGATAGCCGAGGGAGGAGTGGAGACGTCGCGTGTTGTAGGTGTGTTCGATGAACCGGGGAAGGTGCTCGGCCACGTCTTCGAACGTTTCGAAGGCCATCGGGTGGACGGCCTCGACCTTGAGCGTTTTCATGAAGCTCTCAGCCTTGGCGTTGTCGTAGGGGTTCCCGCGACGTCCCATGGAGCCTTTGAGGCCCTTGGCTGCAAGTTCATCACGGTAGGCCTTGGCGGCATATTGGGCGGATTCAAGCGGTCGTCGCAACACTGCTTTTGTTGGCTTATGGAAGCCACTGGTCAAGCACCTCTGCGGGCGTTTTCCAGTCGAGTGTCTTTCGGGGCCTGGCGTTGAGGGCAGCGGCTACGGCAGCGATTTCCTCGGCGCTGTGCATGCTGAGATCGGTGCCTTTCGGAAAGTACTGTCGTAGCAACCCGTTGGTGTTCTCGTTGGTGCCGCGTTGCCACGGGCTTTGTTGCTCGGGCAAGGCAACGATCGTGCGCGCGATGGCGTCTCGAACCGCCTCGGCGCCATGGCCAGCGAGCGCGGGCCCGTTCTTGATACGCGGTGTACTGCCGTGGCCTTCCTGACGAGGAAGATGCAGCAGCATCGTGAACCGGGTTGTGCGTTCGACGAGGGTGCCGATGGCCGAGCTGCCCAATCCAAGGATGAGGTCGCCTTCCCAGTGTCCCGGCACGGCGCGATCGGCTGCTTCTGCCGGCCGTTGGGCGATCATGATGTCGGGCGAAACAAAGGCCTTGCCGCGTCCGCGTGGGCGCGCTTTTCGGCCGGGGTGATGCACGCGGAGCCCCCTTTAGAAACTCCAACTCGAGGGCCTGTTTGCCGACAAGCCGTTCGATCGCGGCGATGCGGGCCTCGTAGGTCTCCAGCAGGTCGGCCGCGACGATCTCCTCATCGAGAGCGCCGGCCTGAAACTTGTCGACCCAGATCCGGATCAGGTTGCGGGACAGATCGTGACGGTTCGACAGCCCGTGCAGCGTCTCACCGCCCAGGTACTCCTGGACGACCTGACGCTTGAACTCGACGCTGTGGGTTCGGTGCTTGACCATGAGCTTCATCCTTCTGAAGCCCGGCCTGGGGGTCAACTGCGAAGCTCGACCCTGTCCGCCCCCAGGGGCCCACTCCACACGGCGTTCAGCCAGGAGCATGATGTGGGCGTGAAATGGAAAGTCCAGCGCGGATTGTCGGCGAGCCGGGCGATCACCTCGGGGTGCTTGTGCGTGGCGTAATTGTCCATGACGGCGTGGATGACCTTGCCGGCCGGGATTGCCTCCTCGATCTGGTCGAGGAATGCGATGAACTCGCCGTGTCGGTGGCGGGGGCTGCACCGCCCGAAGACCGTCCCCTCCAGGGTGCTCAGCGCGACGAAGAGTGTCGTGGTGCCGTTGCGGACATAGTCGTGGGTGAAGGTTGCACACTTGCCGCGCTTGAGGGGCAGACCAGGCTGTGTACGGTCGAGGGCTTGGATCTGGCTCTTCTCGTC
>JAABUK010011480.1_pt1 | contig 11535 bp, 14 predicted proteins | sample 5559141 | NCBI WGS metagenome assembly JAABUK01 (sample SAMN10711869, study PRJNA513367) | rock metagenome | isolation source: Antarctica rocks | place: Antarctica: Victoria Land, Pudding Butte nord | collected 2016-01-03 | reverse complement strand
AGTGCGTGAGCTCCGCATCCGCTGGATCGGGCACACCCTGCGCGCCGAGGTCGACGCCACCGTCGCCCCCGACCTCACCCTGACCCAAGCTCATGACCTGGCCCACCACGCCGAAGCACACCTGCTCCACCAAGTGCGCCGGCTCACCGCGGCGACCGTGCACACCAGCCCTGCCGGCGCCCACACCGATCACCCGTAGCTCCTCGGATAGCCGAGCCGCACAGACAACCGATAGCTCCCCGAGACGCGGCCAGTTCAACCCGTCAGAACAACATCAAGCCGGCTTGGGTGGGGCCAACTTTCACCGGACTGGAATCTGCCCCGTCACACCGGGGCCAGCTTCGGCTGACAGAATCACGCTGTGCTGATTCGGGTGCAGTGAGGGGTACTCGTAGACGTTAACGTCGACAAAACTGGGCGGTCCAGATTGAGTGCCGGTGAACGCGCGGTCGGAATCCCTAGCGCGTCAGCAGCCCTGGTGGCTCCGAGGCGAGCAGGACTTCGCTAGGAACCTGCTGTTCTTCCGCCTTACCGCACCGTCAACGGGCGGACCGCCGAAATGCTGGGGCTGCGCCGCGGATTTCGTGGCGGAGTATCCGTGCGTCGGCGGGTGTACCGGTCACCGACCTGCAGCCCTACTGGATACCTACGACAGCGTCACGGCATCAAACGGAGGGGTTCGGGGTGCTCGGCGCAGTCGCGGTTGTCGCGTATGAGCAGTGCGTCGACGAGTGATTCGCCGACGAACTGGCCGTAGCGTTCGGGCGACCAGCCTTGGCTGAGGACGAGTATGCGGTAGAGCTCGGGTGAGCTGTAGGCCCACAGGATGTCGGCGGCCTCCTCGACTGATCGGCCGGTCCGCAGCTGTGTCTTACCGGCCAGGGTTTGGGCGACCTGGGTCATCCGGGTCAGCCGGGCGGCTTCGAGGTCGGCCTGCAGTTCAGTCAGTGTGGGATCGGACGCGGCGGCCGTGGACAGCAGGAGTAGTAGCGGGGCGGTCCGCGGCGCGACCTCCGTGGTGAGCGTGCCGAGTGCCCGCAGCATTCGTGCGGGGTCGGACTCGGCGGACTGCATCGCGTCCGAGCGCTGCTCGGCGGGGACTGGACCGGCCCCGGTCAGGGCGTTCTCGCACATTGCGCGCAGCAGCCCGGCCTTGCCGCCGAAGGACTTGTAGACCGTGTCGGCCGATGCCCCGGCGTCAGCGGCGACGGACGCGATCGTCGTCGCGGTGTAGCCGTCGTGCAGGAATCGGTACCGCGCGGCCTCGATGATCGCCTCCCGGGTGCGGCGCGCCTGTTCGCGCCGGCGGCTGGCGTCGTACCGGCGGGGCTTGACAGACTCCACAGTTGGCTCCATAGTCATAGAACGAATCTAGTTAACTGGATCAGATTAGGTCGTCGACGGGGCTGGCCGCAACCACGGGGCCTGTCCGCTGGTGGTCCTGTGATCGGAGGCGTCATGTCGCAGCTCGTAGGCAGAGCAGAACCCACCGCGGTGGTTGCGGCTGCGAGACGCCACGAACGCCCACGACCTTGAGGGGATCGTCGCGTGCTTCGCGGCCGAGTACCGCAACGAGACGCCGTTGCATCCCGGGCGCGGTTTCGTTGGCAACGACCAGGTGCGGCGGAACTGGACGCAGATTCTGGCTGCCATCCCCGACGTCTCGACCGAGATCGTCGCGTCCCTGGCCGAGGGCGTGACGGTGTGGTCGGAGTGGGAGCACCGTGGCACGCAACCGGACGGCTCGGTGCACCTGATGCGCGGCGTGATCGTTTTCGGCGTCCACGACGGGTTGATTGACACCGCGCGCTTCTTCCTCGAGCCAGTCGATGAGACTGACGACAACGGTGTCGATGCCGCGGTGCTACGCCAAGTCAGTCCGAGGACGTCGTGAGCGGCCACGTCCTGGTCGCCGGCGGCAGCGGGCGACTGGGCACGCTCGTCGTCACCGCGCTGGCGGCTCGCGGGGTGGACGTGCGGGTGATGACGCGGGACCCGCAACGCGCCGCCCACCTGACCGGTGCGCACGTCGAGGTGGTCCGTGGCGACGTGCGCGACCCGGCCAGTACGGCAGGGGCGGTCGACGGTGTCGACGTCGTGGTCTCGGCGGTCCACGGCTTCGCCGGGCCGGGCGGCGTCTCGCCCGCGTCCGTGGACCGCGACGGCAATCTCCACCTCATCGATTCGGCCCGGACTGCTGGCGCGCAGGTCGTGCTCATGTCCGGGGTCGGCGCTTCAGCGGACAGCCCGATGGAGTTGTTCCGGATGAAATACGCCGCCGAGACCGCACTGGCGGCCAGCGCGGTGTCGGCCACGATCGTGCGGGCCACAGCCTTTCTCGAGCTGTGGATCGACTTGCTGCGCCGCACCGCAGGGCGGTCGAATCGACCTCTAGTGTTCGGCCGGGGACAGAACCTGATCAATTTCGTCTCGGTGCGCGACGTCGCCGCACTTGTCGAACGCGTCGTCACCGATCAGTCAACCCGCGGCCAGACGCTGCAGATCGGCGGACCGGACAACCTCACCCTCGACCAGTTGGCTCGCATGGTCGCCGCCCACCGAGGCGGCGCGACGACACCTCGACACGTGCCGCGGGCCGTGCTGCACACCATGGCCGCCACCGTCGGGCGGGTGCGCCCCGAACTGGGCCGGCATGCTTGGGCGGCACTGGCGATGGACCGCGACGACATGACCTTCGACGATAACGCGGTCCGGATCCGGTTCGCCGATCTTCCCGGCACGTCGGCCGCGGAGCTTCTGACCTGACCGCTGACCCTCCGCTAGCCATCGTGTACTCATCCACCCACGTCGCAACCCACCAACCGCCGCGACCTCGCCGGCCCGACCGTTGCCGGGGCAGCTATTGCATCTGTGCGTCCGAACAAGCCTGCGCCCCGCGCTTTCGAGGAGCGGATTCACCCGGCTGTCGACGCCGCGTTCAGTGGCGAGCGCCCCGGGTGTTGACGGAGTCACTGACGGGCGGTCGCTGTCGCACGGTCGCTGACCGTGAATTGCAGCGACGCGTCTGGCCCGAAAATTGGTAAGGCCCGGGCCGCCGCCGGAAGCTGGACGGTTCCCACCAAGGTGCTCGAGGCAGCATCCGGTGCGAGGGCCAACTCGTTTGGCATTCTCGGCACGGCGTCGTTGCTTGCGAGAATGTCCGCGTTCCAGCCGCTCCATGCCCCCAGGGTTCCCCCGGGTGCAGGGCCAACATCGACGATAGGCGAGTCAGCCCAGTCCGAGACCTGTTCGAGGTGATTGCGGAAGTCGGAGCCACCGTGCGTCTGGACAACCTTGTAGACACGCAGGGTGACGACGTATCGGCTCAAGCCGACGTCGTCGCCGGTCGGGCGGTCGGGCCCCGGGGGTTCCGTTTCGAGAAGGAGGGTCGACACGATCGGAACTGGCGAGTCGGCGCTGTCGGCTTCCGCGGCCAGTTCTCTGGTCAAGATGATCGGGCACCAGTGCTCGGCTTGCTGCTCGCTCACGACCACGGGAAGCCCGCGGATCGCCAGGTGCAGGTCGGCCTGCCACGTCGTCCCATCGGCGGGCGTCGGCTGCGGTAGTCCGCTGAAGGACAGGGCGACCGCCCAGCGTTCGAACAAGAACCGCTGCAGGTTCTGGTAGCCCTCCTCCGAGTTGACTTCCCCGTAGCTGCCTGAGTGCGACTTGTAGGTGAAGGCCCGGTGAGTTGCCTTCACATGGCATTCTCGATGCGGATCAGCCAGTCACTCCGGGGGCCGACGACCAGGCGAGACGGCCCGTAGTCTGCGGGGTCGGTACCGACGACACAAAAAATGTCCTCGACGTCGAACACCTCATCGGGCATCGTCCGCGGGTCCCACTCCTCTGACTTGGGGGGCAGATCACCGAAGGTCGCGCCCGGCGTCAAGTACCCGTACATCTTCGGCGGCGAGAAGATGTCGGCCCCGGCCGGGCCGAACATCTCCATTGCCTTGTTCACCGCAACCAGGTCTTTGGCGATCCCACCGTGCGGGGTACCGAAGGTGAACAGCTTGTCGACGATCTCCCGCGCCGCCCGCCTTTACGTTGCGTGGGGCCGACATCAGCCGGCTGACACTCACCGCGCGAGGGCTCACCGCACGCGAGCAGGACGTCAACAGCCGCCGAGAGTTGACCGCTAACCGACGCGGTACTGCTCCACGTCGGCGCTGCGCAGGGTAAGGCCGAGCCCCGGGGCATCCGGATCGGGGGTCACTGTGCCACCAGTGGGATCGAGCGTCCCGTCGAAGAACATCGACTCGATCCGAACGTGGTCGTGGAACCACTCCAGATGGCGCAAGTTCGGGGTGGCCGCCGCGGCGTGGACGTGCAGATGCGGTCCACAGTGGCCAGACACCTGCAAGCCGAAGGAAGCGGCGATCGCCGACACCCGCACCCACTCGGTGATGCCACCGCAGCGGGACACATCGGCCTGTAGGCAGTCCACCGCGCCCGCCGCGCACATTCGCCGGAAGTAGTACACGTCGTAGCCGTACTCCCCCGCCGTCACATCCGGCCCCACCGCGTCCCGCACCTCCCGCAGACCGTCCAGGTCGTCGGAGGACACCGGCTCCTCGAACCACCGCACGTCCAGGTCGGCCGCTGCGTGCATCACCCGGATGGCCTGCTTACGGCCGTAGCCCCCGTTGGCATCGACGAACAGCTCGACATCGGCACCGATGATTCGCCGCGCCTGGGTCATCCGGCGCAGGTCGCGAACGGCATCGCCGCCCCAGGACTCGCCGATCTTGATCTTGACCCGCGGGATCTGTTGCTCGTCGACCCAGTGCGTCAGCTGCCCGTGCAGCTGCGTCTCGTCCCCCAGCTTCACCCTATACGCAAGCATTGCGCCCGCGCAACGATCTGCCTCGACATCTCACGGTAGGGCGGAGAGCGGCGCCTCGCTTGACGAGACGACAGCGGAACAAGAGGGCAGGCATGAAGCGGCGCAGCGGATCGTGGTGGCGCTCACGATGACGGAAGTGGCTGAGCGCCAGGGAGTCACCGTTGACGTCGGTGTGCTCAGCGCGGCAACCACCAGTTCCGGCCGCGGCCCCGGGCGAGCACGAAGAGGACCGCAGGCCCCAGCACCATCAGTGCCCACCACAGCGGCCCGCTGATCAGGGAGAGGTCGAGCAAGCGGTGCAACCTGGGAGTGTGCCAGTAGTTACCTGTGAATTTGCTGTACGCGTGGCCGATTCACGCCAGGACACCCGGTGAGCCGATTCGTCGCGGCGTGAGCAGGGTGAATGTCGGCTGCCGTGGGTCGGTGAGGGAGAGCCGGGCACCTTCGGATTCGGCGAGACTGCGGGCGAGGGCGAGTCCGATGCCGGTCCCGGTGGCGTCGTCGGAGCGGCGGACGAAGAGCGCCTGTGCGTCGCGGCTGATGGGTGGGCCCTCGTTGGCGACGTCGATGGCAAGGACGTCGCCCGCGTCGCGGGCGGTGATCGTGACGGCGCGATGCCCGTGCCGGCGTGCGTTGTCGACGAGCACCTCGAGGATGTGCAGCGCACTCGTCGGCGACAGGCCGCTGGGCGGAAGCGGTGGGTGCTGCACGATCCGCAGCGGGCGTCCCTCGGCGGCCAGGACACCGTTCCAACGCTCATGGATCAGCTGCAAGAGCGTGTCGAGATCGAGCGCGGTCGGGGCGCGGGGGATGTCCCTGGCCAGGGTGAGGAGGTCGGTGATGGTGGCCTGGAGGCGGTCGGCAGCGGCGAGGGCGTCCCGCATCGCGGGGCCTGGGTCGGCTACCCAGTGCACGGTGTAGCTGTGGGCCGCGAGAGCGGCGTGCAGGGCGCGGCCGATCATGACGTCGTCCTCGATGAGGAGCAGCCGGGCCATTAGACGACTCTAGGTCGTCGGCTGCGCAGCGCCGCCGCGGTCGAGTGGGATCCCAGCCAGCGCAGGCCGGGTGTGGTCCCCTAAGGCAGCCCGGAGACTTCTCAGCGAACCTTCAGCGCGGGGTCGGCATGCTGACCGGCAGACACCGCCGATTGCGATGGTGCGCCTTAACCTGACCGCACCGTGGGGCGCGGTCAGGTCTCTCTCGAGAGGACACACCATGACCCCCGCAGCCACTGACGGTTCGGCAAAGAGCGTGCTCGCCCCCAACCACCCTCAGACCCCCGTGTGGCGAGCCTCGGACGCCGACCGGGAACACGTCGCGCAGACCGTGCACGAGGCGGTGGCCCTGGGGATGCTGACCATGACCGAGGCCGAGGAGCGGCTCACTGCGGTTTACGCCGCCCGGTTCCGCTACGAGCTGGGACCGATCACCGCGGACCTGCCGATCGGGCAGCCCCGCACTGCCGGCACCCGCCCGGCTGGGTGGCTGGCCCGGCTGCTGCAGGTCCTGGTTCACCTCCTCGCGGTCACCGCACCGTTGCGCGCCGCCGGCCGCGCCGTGGTGTCCCGGCATCGCGTCCTCGCTGCGGTGCTGGTGCTGCTGGGAGTCCTGTTGTTTGCGGCCGCGCTGTTCGTCGGTGCGGGCGACGGGTTGCTCCCCGACTGAGCGAGAACAGGAAGGTAGCAGCGTGATGAATGTTCTGGATCCGCACAGCCTGCTGGCCGCGTTCGGCGCGGCGGGCGTCTTTCTCATCCTCTTCGCCGAAACCGGGCTCTTGATCGGCTTCTTCCTGCCCGGTGACTCGCTGCTGTTCACCGCCGGATTGCTGTCGGCGACCCCGGTGACCGCGGCGGTGCATCTGTCGTTGCCGGTCGTGTTGCTGGCCGCGGCGGCCGGGGCCTTGCTCGGGGCGCAGGTCGGTTTCCTCATCGGTCGCCGTGCTGGACCGGCATTGCTGGACCGACCGGACCGGCCGCGGCTGCAGTCGGCTGTGGTGCGAACCCGCGTCACCCTTGAGCGGTACGGCACCGGCAAGGCCATCGTGCTGGCACGCTTCATCCCCTTGGTGCGCACCGTCGTGAACCCCCTCGTCGGGACGATCGGCGTACCGGCACGCACTTTCGCGCTGTGGCAGGTGATCGGTGGCCTGGTGTGGTCGCTGGGGGTGACGACCGCGGGCTACGTGCTCGGGAACAGGATCCCCGGAATCGACACCTACCTGCTGCCGATCACCGCGGTGATCGTCGTCCTTTCCCTCATTCCGGTGGCGCTTGAACTTCGGCGGGGGCTGCGGGGACGCCGGGCCCGAACGGCGGCCGTCCGCGAAGACTGAGCCTGACGCTCGCCTCGGCGGAGCGGTATCCCCCACCGGGAAGTCCCGCTGTCACCTCCGGCCGGCGCCCTTCTCGAGGTGGCCACCACACCCTTGAACGACAAGAACAAGGACTCCCCCCACCGTCGTCGTCATGGGTTTGGGCGCAGGGTGAGGGCCAGGCGCGGGCACAGGCGAACGGCGGCGCGGGCGTTTGCTTCGAGATCACCCCGGATTCCTGGTTCGCGGGATCCGTCGCGGGCCAGGGGGTAGCCCCAGTCGTCGCGGTCCAGCACGGTGGGCAGCAGCTCGGTACACAGACCACGCCCGTCGCAACGGGTCCAGTCGATGTGCAGCCGCAGTGACGGCGGGGGGCGTCGGGGCATGGTGCGGTCACCGCGTCCGGAGTGCAGGTCGGGGTGCAGGCGGGACGGCCTCGCAGCGTCCGCGGAGGTGCAGCGCGAGGTCGTTAGTGAAGGTGTGCAGGGCAGAGCGGATAAAGCGCGCGGTGCCATCGGGATGCTTGCAGGCTCCGCGTCCGTCGACGAGTGCAACAAGCCGGGTCGCCTCGCGGACGGCGTTCGGCTGCGGCCGCCGGTACGCCAGCTGCGTGAGGGTGTCCGCGAGGGCGGGTAGCCCGTTGAGGCACGGCCCGCACTGGCCGGCGCTCTGCTGCGCCAGGTAGGTGGCGATATCGGCACTGCGTCGCAGCCCGCACTCTGCTGCTCCTAGCACGTGGACCACTCCGGCGCCGGGGGTCGCATCGAGGGGGCTCAGGGACTCCCGCGACAGGCAGGCCTGCGCGGTGAGTGCACCGGGGATCCACGCCCCGTGAAACCCCCCGAGCAACAGGGCCCGCACGTCGGGGGCGGCGTGGTCGCGAAGTAGGTCGGCCAGCGGGATGCCCAGCGGTACCTCGAGGACCCCGGGCGCCGCTGTGCCGGACAGCGTCACCAGCATGGTGCCCGGTTCGGCGGGCGTGCCGATCGAGCGGAACCAGCGCGCGCCGTATCTGGCGATGAGCGCCACGTGGGCGAGGGTCTCGACGTTCTGGCCCAGGGTGGGGCGGCCCCTGAGTCCGGAGTCGGTGATGCGGACGATGCGGTCGACCGGGACGGCGGCGCGCCCGGCGATGCGGTTGATGACGGCCGATTCCTCGCCGGCGATGAACGTCTCAGGTGCCTCGCTGAGGTGCACGGTCGGGCCGCCCCACCCGGCGTCTCGGCGTTCCTGCAGGGCGTGCTGGATTGCGGGCAGCGCCAACGCCCCCGCGTAGAGGTGTGTTTCCCGGGAGCCGAGGGCGGCGGCAACGGCCGCGAGACCGTCCAGGATCAGGTGTGGAGCGTGCTGCAGCAGGACAACGTCCTTGTCACTGGCGGGTTCCCCCTCCGCGCCGTTGGCGATGACCACAGGGCGCCGCCCGGTGATGGCGGCCAGCTTGCGGCCGGTGGGAAACCCCGCGCCGCCCCGGCCGCGCAGCCCCGCCTCGTCGAGGACTCCGATGAGCTCGCTGGCGTGGGTGAGCGCGGGTAATGGCCCGAAGCGGGCACGGTGCTGGGTCAGGGACGGACCGCTGGCCGCGAACAACCGCCGGGTGTCGGCGGGGGGGCTGGGTTCGTGTGGCAACCGCGCTCGAGCGCCTGCGGTGATGGTGGGGGTGGTCATCACAACCGTCCTGTCAGCTGGCCGCGGGCGCGCACCGCGTCGTACTCGACGAAGTTGTGGCTCAACCGCCAGGCCAGTGCGGTGAGCACCGTGACCGTGCACGTTGCGGCGAGGATCAGAAACCACGGATGCCCGGCGTCGGTTCCGTTGCCGAGGCCGTGCGCCAGGGCGATCGGCCAGAGTCCGTAGGTGATCCAGTGCACGACCCGGAAGGCACGCAGTCCCACCCGGTGGCGGAGCAGGCTCGTCGCGAGGATCACCAGCAGGAGGTCGACAGCGAGGGTACCCAGGCCGAGCCACACCGGCCGGTAGGAGCCAAGGAAGGGCACCACGAAGTCGACCAGCCGCAGTTGCGCGTAGGGGTCGGCGAGCAGGGTGAGGATGTGCAGGCCGACCAGTCCCGTACCCAGCAGGGCCGTGGTTCGGTGCAGCTCGGTGACGCCGAACCGCGGTAACGCGATGAGGGGACGCCCCGACCGCGTCAAGATGCCGGTGATCACCGAGATCGTGATGAGCACCAGTGCGGTGACGCCGGCCCCGCGGCCGAGCGCCCACAGCGCCTGCTCCACGGCGGCCTGGCTCATCAGGCTGCCCGGCACGGTTGTTCGGGCCACTCGCCCAGCAGGTGGACCCCTCCGTCGCGGTCGACCAACCGAGCCGGGTGGCCGAGCTGGACCAGCCAGTCGCGGGCAGCGTGGCCCCGGACGATGCAGGCGGTACTGATCGTGTTCGCCTCCACACAGGACCCGGCCGCAATGCTGACCGTGCGCCAGTGCGCCGCCGCAGGTTGGCCGGTCCGCGGGTCGAGGACGTGGTGCACGTCCCGACCGGCGTGGGTCCAGCGTCGCCGCTGGGTGCTGGAGGTGGCCAGTGCGCCCCCGGCAGGCAAGGACACCCGGCTCGACGGTTCGTCGGGACCGTCCTGAACCAGCACCTGCCACCCGCCGACCGGCCCCGCCCCGGCGGTGGCAATGTCGCCTCCGAGGCCGACCAGCACACCGCATCCGAGGCGTTCGCTGACTCGGCGTGCGCATTGATCGGCGCTGAGCGCTTTCGCGGTGGCACCGAGGTCGAGTTGCACGCCCTCGGGAACGGCGACGGTCCCATCGCGCAGACTGAGCATCGTCCACGCGGCGGGACGGTGCAGCACCGCGTGTACCGGGGTAGGCGTGTGGGCGATGAGCGGGAAGTCGCAGCGGTAGCCGAGTTCGACGAGTGCGGCGCCCACCGTGGGGTCCACATCGCCGTCGGTGCGCTCGGCCGCGCGCAGGGCGGCCCGCAGAAACTCCGCCAACAGCGGGCTTACATCGGTGGGCGCGCCGTGCCGGCGGGCCAGCGCGGTGATCTCGGAGTCGCTGCGGAACCTGCTGCACGCCTTCTCGACCGCGGCGAGGTGGCCGATGACAATGCTGTGCGCCGCCGCCAGCAGGTCCGGCTCCGTCACGACGAGCCGCGCCCCGGTGCTCCACAGTGGCCAGTCCAGTGCCGCGGTGCCGTCCTCGTGCAGCCGGGTGGTGCCGCCGCGGTCAACGGAGGCTTTCATCAGGAACCACTTGAGGTGGCATGGGAAGGTCCGGACCCCGAGGACAACGGGGGCACAGCACTGAAGCCGCCTCCATTCGACAAACTGCTCGAACCGGTCGAGGGCCCAGGCGACACCGTCCCCGACCCGCTGCTGGTGCCGGACCCAGATGACGGTGTCGCCGTCGGGGTGCTCGCCGCCGCCTTCGCCGGCTGGGTGTCAGCGAAGGCCAACACCGACCCACCAACGGTGCCCGCCACGGCCAACGCCACCAACGCCTGGGTAGCCACCCGGACGTTGCGACGACCGTTCTCTGGTGAGGTCATGCGGAACTCCTTCGATCGTCGGCATCCACGCTCACCCGCTGACGTGGACCTACTCTCATGGTGCCGAACAGTTCTTGGAGAAGTCTGAGAACCACGTGGAAGGCTCAGGTCTGTGACTGAGTTCCCGAGTGCCCCGACGCCGACCGTGTTGCTCGTCGAGGATGATCGCCGGCTGGCCGAGATGCTGACGGCGCTGCTGGTCGAGGAGGGCTACCGCGTCGAGGTGGCCGGGGGCGGGCAGGCCGGGCTCCACTTGGGCTTGACCCGTCATTACGGGGTGCTGATCATCGACCGCGGACTGCCGGTGCTCGAAGGCCTGGAACTGCTGCGGAAGCTGCGATCCAACGGAATCGGAACACCCGCGCTCATCCTGACCGCGCGTGGTTCGCTGACCGATCGGGTCGACGGCCTCGATGCGGGTGCCGAGGACTACCTGGTCAAGCCCTTCGAAGTCCCCGAGTTGCTCGCCCGGATCCGGGCACTGCTGCGCCGACACACCGACACCGCACAATTTCTGCCCCTGGGGCGGCGCCGGCTGAGTCTCACCGATCGGGCCGTCCTCGGTGGTGAAGGCGACACCGGCGCCACCGTGGCCCTGTCCGAGCGGGAATGCCGACTGCTCGCGGTCCTCGCCGGCTCACCTGAGCAGGTCTTCACCCGACCCCAGCTGCTGGCGCGGGTCTTCGACCAGGCCGACACCGTGGGTACCGTCGACACCTACGTGCACTACCTGCGCCGCAAGCTCGGCCGCGAGAGTATTCAGACGGTGCGTGGACTCGGCTATCGGCTGGGCAGCTCATGAGGCTGGGCGGCGCATGAAGCGGGGCAGACGTGGTCACCGGCGCCTCACCCGGATCGTCGA
>JAABUK010011478.1_pt1 | contig 11537 bp, 3 predicted proteins | sample 5559141 | NCBI WGS metagenome assembly JAABUK01 (sample SAMN10711869, study PRJNA513367) | rock metagenome | isolation source: Antarctica rocks | place: Antarctica: Victoria Land, Pudding Butte nord | collected 2016-01-03 | reverse complement strand
TAATTATTAGAATAGTAATCTTTAAGAAGTAATTAATTTATATAAGATTAATATTCTCGCTTATTTTAAAGAAATATAAAGTGTAAATATAATATAAATTTAAAAATCTAAGAAATTAGAAGTGATAAGAATGATTTATGATAAAGAGTATCACATCTCTTATAAATTATACACACACTTTCTATATAATAAATTAGAATATTACTTTATAGAAAAAGAATATACTTATTTCAGAAACTTTAAATTAGAAGAGTTAAAAAATAAGAAGACTTTTTAAGTTCGAGATATAATAAAGAATCTACTTTCAAATCTCAGAAAATAATAGTAATTAATATTAATTATGCGCGACATCTAATTATATCTCTTGTGTTACTGAATGACAACAATTCCATATTGGGATTAGTATTCCCGCGTTATAGTATAGAAATTGAGTGCAGTCTTAATATTAAGAAAATTAAATTAAAAAGATGAAAAGTGCTTAAATCAGTTATAGTAGATTAAGCTTTAAAGCTAGCATACTATAAATAGCATTATTAGAAAGCGCTAGTAAATCTCTATATAATAATCCATTTATATCTATTAATTAACTACTAATTAAGCTGAAAACTAATATTTAATCAAATTTCTAAAGAGTTCTTAAAGCTTAATTAACTATATAGAGCTAATAATTTTAGCTCAGATTCTATAAATAGTATTATTGAATAGCTAACTATTAGAACTATAAAATAGCTTAGTCAGATTTTAATTAGCTGTTTTTTAAAGTAGGTGCACTTTGATTTTTAGTTAGAAATAATAATATTTCTTTTTTTTAATAGAAATTTTAATATTATTTTTAACTAAAAATCGAAGTGCACCCCCTTTAAAATAAAGCTAATCAAGATCTGAATAGATTGTTCTACAGCTTGAAGAATTAGCTTTCTTATAATACTATTTATAGAATCTCAGCTACAGTCATTAACCCTATATAATTCATTAAGCTTTAAGAATTTTCTTAGAATTTAATTAACTATTAATTCCTAGCTTCTTCAGTAATTAATTAATATATATAAGTAGACTATTATATAGAGCTTCACTAGCGCTTTCTAATAACACTATTTTTAGTATATTAGCTTCAAAGCTTAGTCTACTATAACTGATTTAAGCACTTTTCATCTTTTTAATTTTGATTTTCTTAATGCCAAGACTGCACTCAATTTCTACGCTATAACGCGGGAATATTAATCCCAATCTGAGATTGTTGTCATTCAGTGACACAAGGGATAGAGTATAATAGATTTAATATTCCTTTTGTAAATACTTATAAATGAGATAATAAAGTGTATAACTAGATTAGATCTAATCTAATTATCTAATTATATTTCAATCGAGCTTACTCTTTAAATATAATCGCAGTTACTCGTAATTAAATATAGAAGATATTAAAAAAGAACGAATATTAAAAAGATGATAATAATGCTGAAAGATAAGATATTTAATATCTCACTATATATTAATGAATAGATAGATACAAGAATTTACGAGATATTATAAGCGCTTAATTAAGTAATTAATATGAGTATATTATAAGCTAAGTCTTCTAAGTTCGTAAAGAACTTCTAATTAAATAAGTATAATACGACGATTTATAAGATAAGAGAGATTAGATATAATATATTACAAAATTATACAGAGAAGTTCGAGAAAATATATTATAAAATTAAAAATCAGAAGATAATGACTTTATAATAATACGCAAAAAATATATTCCGCTCATAATTAATTAAAATCATATAAATAATATAAAGCATTTAAAGATTTATAAAGTAAGTTAAAACTAAAGTAAATAAATCATGCATACTCTCTTAACTCTCGCAATTAATTATAAGAGATCGTGATGAAAATCAAATTAAAGTAACTAATATAATATTATAAAAGATTGATTTACTAAAGAAGAATTTTTTTTCAAAATCTTAAGAGATAGATCTACAGAATATTTAGAATACTCAGTATAAAGAGAGAATTAATTCCGAGTAGATAATTATAAAAGTAAAGATATACAATATTATATAAAAGATTGCGAAGAATAAAGTTATTAATTTAAATTAAATCTTAAATAAAATATTTAAGAATATAGTAGATTAATTAATCTTATATCTTCACACGATCTTTAACGCAGTATTATAAAACAATTATTATTTTAGCGCGTGAAAATAGATGATTATACTTACTTTCTGAAAACTTAATAAAGATAATTATATTACTTCTAAAATATACCGCCCGATAATCCTGCTTAATATTATAAGGAAACTTCTCGAATAAATTATAGCGTGTAAGCTCTTATAACTCACTAAATCTAATTATCTTCTTCCGAAAATATAAATAAAGACTTAAAAAGATAGATTAATAAAAACAGCTCTTTAACTTCTTATAAAATAAGTACACATTATTTAAAATCTTTTGAACTCAAAAAAGATCGCAATTCTTCTTAATCTTAATATCTTAAACATATTTAATTATGTATTATATAAAAGACTAATACACAATCTCAGAAAAAGAAGAATTTTAAAGATATTAATGAGATGAATAGAAAGCTTTTTTAAAGATTATATTATAATAATAAGATTAATTAAGAGTAAATTCGAATAGTTATAAATGAAAATGAATATCTTATAAGAATCTTCGATATTATCTATTCTATTTCTCTTCTTCATTACAAATCTATTAGATATTATAGATAATGAAGTGTTATAAGTTTTCTCAATTAAATTTATAAATAATATTAATATCTTAATATATAAAGTATTAATAAAGCGCAATTATAAATATCTGAAAGAGATCTATTAAAAGTATATATAATGAGCTGTAACTTATAATACACGCTTTATATTAAAGAAATATAAGATTCTTCACTTAATAAGATTATTAAAGAGATTTAATTTAATAGTTATATTAATACTTAAAGAAATATAAATTAATATAAAATCTTATATTTAAGTACTAGAAGTTTAGATTAATATTAAGTTAAGATAAGAATCACATCTTATAAAGATTTAGAAAAAATAGATCTCACTATTAAGTATAATAAGTTATATCATATTATTAATCTGAAAAGTTATATTTAAGAAGTTAAGACTAATTTATAACTCTATTATTAAATCAGCACTATTATATAACATAAGTATATAATATAGATTATAAGAAATATCTCTCGCTTATAAAATAGTAGAATAATAACTTAAAATTATTTAGAATTACTTTTTATAAAAGATCTTTAAAGCGTATTAAGTTATAAATAAATATATTCTAAAAAAAGAAATGAGAATCTACTTAATCTTAATTATAATAAATAAATTAACAATCTTAGAAATGCGCAGATAAACTTTAATTATAAAAGACTATATAATTTATTAAGCATGTGCAAGAATTTATAATAGAGTGCTATTAAGAAGAATTTTAAATTAATAAGTAATATTATTAAATATTAAGAAGAAATAATTAAAAAAGAGAATTTTAGAGAAATTTTAAATAAATAACTTATTATTAATAACAGCATCTTTATAATAAAATATAGAAGAAAATAAGTAGAAATATTAATTAATAATATAAAAATAAGCTTTTAAGAAAATACTGATTAATATATAAGAGATATAATAAATAGTGTATCTTTAATCTATATTTATAAATAGAATTAAGAATCTAATATAATTTAATTTAAGTTATAATTACTTAAAATTTTACAAAGAATTAATAAAGATAACTAGCGCGTTAATTACTTAGATTCGAATAGAAAAGATTAGACTAAACAGATTTCTTATAAATAGAAATATTTTGAGTTATATATTTACGTGCTTCTGCGATTAATAATGATAAACGGCGAAATATATTATAATATCATGTTTGCTCTTTATAGATAAGAGGAGGACACTATTTACAATCGCAGAAATAAGTGATTACTGATAAATGCTTGTAATTACTTATAAGATTAGAGTAGTAACACATTTTCTTTAAAAGACGGAACTTCTGATATAATTCTAAGTAAGTAATATCTAAATTAAAGAATCGAGATCAGAATCTCGTAGTAAAGCTTGTAAGAGATCGCAATTATATAATATAGAATGTAAATAAAAGAAAGTAAGATAAAAGCGATAAGTTTTTTCTTTAAAAAGATTTTCTACTTTATAAATATATAAATTCTCTTATTAATTATAAGCTAAATAGAAGTAAGAATTATCATCAAATTATCTTGATTAATTATAAGTGCTCTTTCTCTTTATAATCTCTTTTTTATAAGCACTCATAATTAATCTTAAATAATTATAATTATTCATCAGATTGATTAACTTAGTTTCTGAAAATATGAGTTGAATATTTCTAGATTACTTTATTTTAAACTAAGCTAATATCTTTTAAAACTAGCTCATTCTTTTTCATTCTATCTATTAATCATGATTGCTTATAATCAATCAATCATATCTCATATTCTATAAACTATATAATACAAGTCTTACCGACTATACGGAGTCGTGCCTCAAAAGTCACAGAAATAAGCTAATGCGGCCTAGTAGTGACTTGTCATTGGCGCGAAGGCTAGCTGTTCTAGCTCCCATACTAATTATATGATAACCTAATCTATTTAGAATTTTAGATAGGATCAATCATATTGCAGATGACAGCACATTTTTTAACGCATTAAACAGCTCAGGCTGCTCAGCTATTTGCAGATCTACTTTCTTATAAGTATACTGATATACTACTATATTCTATTCTAACTAATAAGCAGAATTACGCTCTTAAATATCTTCTCAAATATCTTCTTAAACACCTCTTCAGATATCTTCTTAAGTCGAATCTCTTTCTTAAAGTTCTATAAATTAATGTTCTAAATATATTATCGCTTAACGAGTTCAATATCTTATATTAATAGCGGAGGAATACTTAAATCGTGATATTACTTATAAAATAGATGTTTTAGCATTTTTATAAATATGAATTAAGAAAATAACTTATAATCATGATTTTTATTTATAAAAAGATCTTCGTATTTTTGAGCATTATATTAAAGATGATAAACACTTAGATAGATTTAAGAAGATTAATACTTAAATAAAGTAGAAGCTACTTAATAATATCTATACAGATCAAGCTTCTTAAGAGAAATTAAGTAAAGTTCTTGCTTATAAATGTGAAATTAATTGTTTAAGTATCTTATAAATTCTTTATAAATATAGCTTATACTGCGTTAAATCAACTCGAAAGTCGAGTCTTAATAATACTTAAAAAGCTGCTCATCTCATCTTTATCTTAAAGTATTAATATTAGATAATAAAAGATTAAAAACGCGTTATTTAGAGTGATAAGATATCTGTTATTCTTGATTAGTGTTAAGATAGTATATAAGTATAAAGAACTGTTAATAAGATCTACAGAGCAATCTATATTTAATAATAATAAAAGAGATTTTCTGAATTTATATTTTGAGACTGTTTTAACTGAGAGAAAAAGAGTTTATATTATATTTAAATAAAAGAGACTGCTTAAGAGTATAAAATAGCTGATAAAGAGATTTAAAAGCTTAATAACTCTCTTAAATCAATACTTAAAACAGAATAAAAGCTTAATAATATTATAAATTAAATGAATTTTCATTAACAATCAGTTAATATACGGCCAAAATAGAGATTCTTAAAGAAAATAGATAAGCTTATTCGGGAAGAAAAAGCAGAAGGCATTGATTGATATAAATAAGTCTATTTCTATCTATTTAAGCTCAAATAATTTAGAAATAGATACTAAAAGCTTATTCTTCTTCCGAAGCTTATTCTCTTTATTAAAGAGTGTTAAATCGATCGATTAGATACTATTATACAAGAAGATAAGGCGCCTGCTTATGCTTATCATCATCAAAACACTGTCTATACTCTCTATAATGTTATGCGGCTTTTTTAATCTGGAAATTCATCTAATTTAAATATTATTGAGTTAGCTTAGTACTAGCTTAAAAGAAGGACTATCGCGCGTGATACGTCTGTGAATTACAAGAATATAGAGAAGATATAACTTTAAACATAAAAAGATCTATTATAAAAAATAATATAGATATGAATTGAGATCATATCAGATTATATCTAAGTTATTATACGGCTTAAAGAAGGAAATGAGTATAAAGAGAGTGTATAGAACTTTAAACGCAGCTGAGCAGACACTCGAATTAAGAATCAGCTCTTTAAGCTGCAATTTATTAACTAACAAACACAACATTAAGCTCAGAACGAGGATATCGAGGCCAGCGAGCTAGAATGGGATGAAATCCCTGACAGGGAGTAATTCTGTTCCTCACTAGGTACAATTAGTATGGCCACTAGAACAACTAGTCTTTACGCCAGTGATACGCCAAATTAGCTTATTTCTGTGACTTTTGGGGCACGACTCCGTACTTGTTATTAAACTTCATAGAATTCTTAGCATTCTATCTAATTTACTAGTTCAGGCGCCGTCTGTAGCCAAGACAGTCCAGCTGCGGATAAAGTACACCTCCGTGATCACCCTCTACGGTGTTGAGGTGCGAACGACCGCGACACGCCGGCGCATCAGGGAGACGGAAAGCCAGGAGAGGAGAGACCGACACAAATCGTGCGCTCATGAGCCATGTCATTTGCGCGTTCAAAGGAAAGTTGTGGGATGGAGTAAAGGTTCAATGGAGGAGAAAAGTATTCGCGTAGTCTCAGGAGGTCTTCTTCCGGGAAAAGAGCCGAACACGGTAGCAATGAGCGTATCTCCAAGCGTTGGCAGACGTCGTCCGACGAGGTTGCTGTACTCCTGGATCTACTCAACGGACCCAGTATTCAAGATAAGGAGGCCTTTGCTGTGAAAATAGACGTTCTCTTCGATATATGTACCAATGGTAATCTCTGAAATTGCTACGGTTGAGTGGGACACAGACATAGTAAATAGAAGCGTAACCGCTGAAGCGACACGGGGTCAGGGGCAGAGAATTCGAACAGTTTCCCACTCCACTGCGAAGGCACCACAGTGGAATCGGTATGAAATACGGTATCACAAGTTGCCATGATGTCTTAACGCTGTTCAGACTGCTTCGCTCTGCACATCGTTTCAATAGTGAGGCCCAGTGAGTAAAGTTCCATCTCTTTTCTCTACTTCCTATCGTTGCGCACCTTTTCCTTCTGGAGGGACTTCAACGAGAGAATCCATTGCTTTGATCGTCGTTGCAATTCTTCTGTTCGGTACAAATTCAGATTTCCTCATTACACTTTCAACCGCATCGAGAGGGTTGGCTCTTCCTCCTACTCTCATCCTGATTCCCCTTCCAGCCACCGACCATGACAGAACGACTCCGACTCCTCGTCATCGGCTCCGGCGGCCGCGAACACGCCCTGGCATGGTCACTCTCCCGCTCTCCGTCCGTCGACGTCGTCCACGTCTGTCCCGGCAACGGCGGAACCGCCATCACCTCCTCCGAAGACGACGACAGCAAGATCCTCAACTTCGACATCCCTGTCGACGATTTCGCCGGTCTCGTCTCCCACGCACAAAAGCACGGTATCAATCTCGTCGTCCCGGGTCCGGAAGCCCCACTCGTCGCGGGCATATGTGCCTATTTCCAGGGGGTTGGGATTCGCTGTTTTGGGCCGAGTAAGGCGGCGGCGAGGATGGAGGGGAGTAAGGCTCATGCTAAGGAGTTTATGCGGAGGCATCGTATTCCTACGGCTGGTTTTCGGAATTTTAGTAGTTATGAGGATGCGAGGAGGTATCTTGACAGCGTGGGGCATGAGGTTGTGATTAAGGCGGATGGACTGGCAGCGGGAAAGGGGGTCATCGTTCCCGGTTCGAAGGAGGAGGCTCAGAAGGCCCTGAGGGAGATCATGGTAGATGGGCAGTTTGGTACCGCGGGGGACGAGGTTGTCGTTGAGGAGTTCTTGGATGGAGAGGAGCTGAGCGTGCTGACGTTCAGTGATGGCTATACGATCAAGTCACTTCCTCCGGCACAGGATCACAAGAGAATTTTTGCTGGCGATAAGGGTCCGAACACGGGAGGCATGGGTTGCTATGCGCCAACCAAGGTAGCCTCGGTGGAGCTCATGGCGGAGATCGATCGACTGATCCTACAACCTACCATTGACGGCATGAGAAGGGAAGGCACACCCTTCATTGGGGTTCTGTTCACGGGCCTCATGATCACCAAATCCGGCCCCAAAGTCATCGAGTATAACGTCCGCTTCGGCGATCCAGAAATCCAAACCCTCCTCCCCTTGCTCAGCAAAGACACGGACCTCGCCCGCGTCATGCTGGCCTGCACAGAACATTGGCTTGATGGAGTCGATCTGAAAATCGATCCCAAATTCTCCGCCACCGTCGTCGCATCCGCAGAGGGCTATCCAGGCTCGTACGCGAAGCATAGACCTATCAAATTCGACCAAGTCCCGAAAGGGACCTACATCTTCCATGCCGGCACTGCACTAGACAACGCCACCAAGAAACTCGTCACAACAGGTGGTCGCGTCATCGCCGCAACCGCCACCGCTTCCACCCTCGAAGAAGCCGTGGCAAAAGCCTACCAGGGTATGCAAACCATCCACTTCGAAGGAATGCACTATCGAACGGACATCGCCCACCGAGCTCTGACCGACACCAACAAAACCACCTCACCATTCTCGACGCAACATCCTGACCGAGACACCCCCCTAACCTACGCTTCCGCCGGCGTCTCCATAAGCACCGGCAACACACTCGTCTCCCTCATAAAACCCCTCGTCCGCTCGACCTCCCGCCCCGGCTCCGCCGCGCACATCGGCGGCTTCGGCGGCACGTTCGACCTCTCCGCCTCAGGCTCCTCCCTCCCACCCCTCTCCCCAACCCTCATCGCCGCCATCGACGGCGTCGGCACCAAGCTCAAAATCGCGTATGCGATGGGTAAACACGATACCGTGGGGGTCGACCTCGTGGCAATGAATGTCAATGACCTGATCGTTCAGGGGGCTGAGCCGCTCATGTTTCTCGATGCGTTTACATGCTCCAGCCTGGATGTTGAGGTCGCGACATCCTTCATCAAGGGCGTAGCGGCGGGGTGCAGAGAAGCTGGCTGCGCTTTAGTGGGGGGCGAGACGGCTGAAATGCCCGGTCTGCTTGCCGGGAATGAATACGACGCTATTGGCGCTGCGGTGGGAGTCGTAGACACCAGGGGTGGCTTGATAGAGGAAGAAGGCGGGAAGCGCATCCTCCCTGACACTGTGTGTATGGTTGAAGGCGACGTATTGCTTGGTCTCGCGAGTTCGGGATGTCACTCCAATGGCTTTAGTCTCATCCGCAAGATCGTGCAGAGGGAGAGGTTATCGTATTTTGACCCCGCGCCCTGGGATCCGAGTATCAGTCTTGGGCTCAGCCTGCTCACGCCTACGAGGATTTATGTCAGATCTTTGTTGAGGGTGGTCAAGAGGGATCTTGTCAAGGGCATGTCGCATATCACGGGCGGGGGGTTGATTGAGAATGTACCGCGCATGCTCCCTCGGCACTTGTCAGCGGAGATCGACGTCAAGAGCTTCGAGCGGCCGAGGGTGTTTGAGTGGCTGCAGCGGAAGGGGAAGGTGAGTTCGGCGGAGATGAGTCGCGCGTTCAATAATGGGGTGGGGATGGTGCTGGTGGTGTCGGAGGCGGCGAGTGGGGAGGTGATGAGGGAGTTGGAGGGGGAGGGGGAGAAAGTCTACAAGGTGGGCAAGCTGGTGGAGAGGAATGAAAAGGATGGAGGGTGTGTTTTGCTGAATTTGGACTGTTGGGCGCTTGGGGGGTGAGCCACTGAGTGACCGGTGCTCTGGTTGGAAGTGGAAACCACGGCGAGAAAGTGGAACAAAATATTATACCCCATAAATGATGCAGTACCAAATCTTTTTCTGAATGCATAGATAGATTTTCCGGGGAATAGTCGATTCTCGCGCTTGATCTTCTTTATCAGGGGAGTCTGTCCGAGTCTCCCATCTTCCCTTTGCGCCGGCAGTTCTATCTATCATGGTAGAAACAGGTTGAAAGGCGCTCTGAAGAAATATCAGGCTTGAACCCATGAGCACTGCCTTTTCACACCAGTGATCTGATCCCTGAACGCTTGTGGTGGGCTTCAACAGAAGTCGTCGAGACCATTCAGCCATCCGCAGCCAGAGGCCATGCCATGTCGTGGTCGAAGAGTCAGGACGAGGTCATGACCGGACTGCCCTCGCGAGACGCGCTGCATGCTGGAGCCACACGACCGACACGCGCTCGTCAACAATCTCCATCGTCCTCCTCATAGCTCACCCTTCGTACCCACACTCCCCGCCTTCACCCCTTCCCCAGCACTCGGCAAACAACTCCTAATAAACCCCTCCAGATGATCAATCTCCAACGGATCCGCCGAATGGCCCAACCCATGATAAGTCTTAAACTCCAGATCCTTAATCCCCAGCTCACTCTTCAGCACCTCCGCCGTCTTAGTCCCCCAATCATACTTCACCAATGGATCCGCATCCCCATGTCCCATAAACCACTTCGACTCCCGATTAGCCTGTCCATTCTCCTCAGCCAAAGTCTTGATCTTGTTCCCTAGCAGGAGATAGGAAGACAGCCCGAATATACCAGCGAGTTTGTACTTTGTGGTCAGACCCGTGAAAAGGGATACGGCTCCACCTTGAGAGAAGCCTCCTAGAACGATGCGGTTGGAGGGGATGCCGGAGGAGATTTCTGAGGCGAGGAGGTCGTTGAAAAGGGTTCGGGAGCGGAGGATGCCGGGTTCGTCGTGTGCGTCTTTCAGGTCGTCGAATGTCGTCTAGAGATAGGACTCCTTATCAGCCAAGGGATCTAGACAGGCTCCAGAGGAGGAGGTACAGTGAGAAGGGGTAGCGGACGGATGTTCGAGTCCTTACTATATCGTACCAGCCTGGCATTGAGACGCCGAAATTCTGCAGCGCACAGAAAGAAAGGCATCAGCTGGCTGTTTCAATAGCCCGGGGGGGAATGGAGGTCAGGCATATCATATCATACAACAGTGATAGGTATACTTGGCGCATTCGGGAAGACAAATTTGACTTCCTCGAACTTCCCTCGCCGTCGCCAGTTTTCTGCTAAGCCTACCCTGGGACAGACCAGCTAATATCAGTCCCAGTCTCATATCACCAACCAAAAGCCATGAGAAGCTGAGCTCACCATCCTCCGCCGCTATTCCGCCAATGTTAGCCTTGCATCCGGGATAAGGATGTTTGGAGAGCGCTCACCTGTCGCCCAGCCCGTGGGCCATAATGACAGTGGCAGTGTGCTTCTTCGCTGCGGGGACGATCAATGCAGGACCAGCCATTTTGTGGAGAGCGACGATTCTACTTGTGCTCATGGGCTAAGGAAGATGTGTAGCAAACTTGAAAGGCGTTGTTTGTCCTGTACACTTCGTTCGTAAACTTCTCACGGATGTGTGCGATTGCGGCGCGGCTTCTTCCGGCCCCGGTCACGGGCCGTCCCTTGCTCTTGTCTGTTTTGGGCGCATCACCACGATTAGACGTGCAGCATGGAGATGGATGGGCTCTGCG